>Ga0247809_1000133_pt1 | contig 40661 bp, 59 predicted proteins | sample UWRJL104311B1_FD_180951 | JGI IMG/M metagenome (GOLD analysis project Ga0247809, IMG submission 180951) | Plant litter microbial communities from Arlington Agricultural Research Station in Wisconsin, United States - UWRJ-L104-311B-1 | ecosystem: Environmental > Terrestrial > Plant litter >...
CTTGCCGGCGCAACTGAGGCGGTGGAGATCGTAGGGCAGCGAAAGAATGACTACTCACAGTTTGCCCAAAACCCTGCAAATGTCGGGGCAGATTACTTTGCATCCGGCAAGCTTGGCCGCCTTGAGATGGGCACAAAGCTGGCGGATATGCAGGTAGTTGAATTGGAAAAGGTGAACTTTAAGCGCCTTTGCAACATCTACCACGTATCGGATAGGCTCTTCAATAACGATGCGACGGGCAGCGAGATAAGCGATGATAACGCCCGTAAATCTCTTTACATAAATGCTACGCTGCCAAACGTAAGAATGTTCTGTGACGGTCTAAATATGGCCTTGCTTCCGTTCTTCAAGGACAAGACACGCTACATTAAATACGATGACAGCACGATCCCTGAGCTGCAGGAGAATATGAAGGATCTTGCATCCTGGGTAAATACCTGCTATGTGCTTAAGGGTAATGAGAAACGGGAGATGCTGCGCTTTGACAAGGACACCGAAGACCCGCTCATGGAGCAATATATTATACCATCCGGCATGATGCTGCTTTCCGATCTTGCCTCAATCGATCCCGCAAACGACATACTACCATGAGTTATGAGCAGATAGGCCGCACACGCAAGGAGCAGATAGCCGGTGAGGCTGCTAAGATGGTCCGCCAGCATATTGCGCAAAGCGTGCCCGTGCAGGATTGCCCGCTGAAGCGCCAAAGGGCTATATGGGATAAGGAGGAGATCATGAAGCTAACGATAGCCAAGTTGGGCGGCAATGAGGGCATCCAAACGACAGTAACGGCATGACAAAGCAGGAGTATATAGCACAATGGAGCAGGTGGCAGCAAGGCATGGAGCGCAAGCACATAGCCGCTATTCGCCGTGCGGTTCGCCTGCAGTTTGAGCAGTTCTTTGCTACGGGGCGTGTGGAAGATATCAGCGCCGAGGGCATGGCGCAGGCATTGCTCGCACTCCGAAAGGATGCAGCGGTAGGATGGGGGCATAAGATACTGATTGGCTTACCCCGTGATGCGAAAGGAAGGCATCCAATGGGCTTTAGCCAGCGGGTGTACGACCTCATGCGGGATTACTTCGGCATAGACCTGCTTAACGATTCGGAAGAGATAACGGACACTACCAGGGAATATATCCGTATTGCATTAAGCCGCGGTGCATTGAACGGGCTCGGCGTTGATGATGTGGTAAAAGAGATGCAGGCTTTAGTCAGCGATCTGAGCACCAAGCGGGCACGGGCTATAGCACGCACGGAGACTGTTGGCGCTGCTAATAAAGCTGCCGTAGTTGTTGCTAATGACAGCGGGCTTGTGCTGAACAAGACATGGCAGGCAGTGCACGATAAGAGAACAAGGCATGACCACGTATTAGCAGACGGCAAGACCATAGCAATGGATGAATACTTCAAGATTGGCGGATACGATATGCTGCAGCCAGGAGATCGCGGCGGCAAGGATGGCAAGCCGAAGGTGGCAGCTCGCGAGCTGGTGAACTGTAGATGTGTTGTTGGGTTTGAAGGTGTAAAGGATGGTAATGGGAGGCTGGTTAGGAGGTAGGCTTATAGCGAACGACGAAGTAGTGCGCAACCTTGAAGTTAAGTGTGTTATATAAAAAGAAAACCCAATCGCGAGGAAATGATAACCCCTCATGAATATCTATTTTATTTTCGCCTAAAACATCTGTATAGTAGACAACAATGCGCCTGGTGTTGTACTCTAATTTAGCTAATCTTCTGTCCATACTATTTCTCATTAAATATTTTAAAGTCAATACCCAGCTTTTCGCAAACCTCCCGGTGCGATGTGGGGTACCCTGCACGATCAAACTCCTTCTTAAGATCAGCAACCAAGCGGCGCATGTTTGCAATGTCTTTAAGGCGCCGGGCGGCCTTAGCCTTTTCGTATTGGTATCTTTCATGCCAATCAAGACCCCAAACGATAACGAATGCAAGAATGCTTACTGATAAGTAGATGATGTGGCGGGTGCTCATTGCCTTTGATTTACCGGTGATTCGTTAAAAATAATTTCTTTGTCTATGATCAGTGTGCATTTGCGTATTGCCAATTCCCTGCGTATTGCTGCATCTATCAGCTCATACATTTTATCGGGGTTCTGTGAGCAATACTGCGCAATAAGCGTATGTGTTACCCTTAAAACAGCAACAGAAGTGAAATCTTTCTCCATTAATACCAAAACTATAAAAGTTTAACGAATAAACAAAATATTTTTACAGCATGAGCGAGCAAAAGCTAAAATCGGCGGTACACTTTGCAGCATCCATTAAGGATATGGATTTAAAGCAGGGTATCGTTACCGGGTATGCTGCCAACTTCGGCTCAAAGGATTCTGACAATGATATTATCATGCCGGGGGCTTTCTCAAAGACGATCAAAGAACAGGGGCCGGACAGTGCACAGCCACGTATTAAGCATTTGCTAAATCATAACACCGGCCAGGCATTAGGCTTGCCGATGGTGCTTAAGGAAGACAGCACAGGTCTTTATTACGAATCAAAGGTGGGCACGCACGCACTCGGGCAGGACTTCTTAAAGATGGTGGATAGCGGGCTGATAACAGAGCACTCTATAGGCTTTGGAACAATACGGAAAACCGTAATTAACCCGGATGCTGATTGGTATGATCAAACAACCCAGCTGCACGAATTGAAGCTATGGGAGTTTAGCAGCCTTACCGCATGGGGTGCAAACCAATATACACCGCTAACAGGCAGCAAGTCTAAGCAGAACGCAGAGGAGCGCATTTCGAAGCTGCTAAAGGCTTTAGACGGCGGCACATTCACAGATACTACTTTCTCATTCTTAAATGAGGAATTACTATACATTCAAAAGGCATTCAAGGACCTAAGCACCACAGCGCCGCACGTTGAACAAAAGACGGACACCCTGCCGGGATTTGTATTTGGATCGCTGGAAAATATCATTAACTCATTAAAATAAAAATAATGGACAATTTCGATCAAAAGGCGTTTGACGCAAAATTGGAAGAATTTAAGTCAGCAATACTGACTAAGGCAAAGGAAGATGCAAAGGCAGACTTCACTGAGCAGTTGAGGGCGATTACAGATGCCGCAACAGAAGCAAAGGATAAGGGTGCAGCGGAATTAAAGCGCATCAGCGATGATCTTGCAACAACTATCAAGGCGTTTGATATGCTGCAAACCCGCATCAAATCAACGCCACTTAACGGCGGCGCGCAATCAAAAGGCTTTGAAGCTGAGTTAGGCGAAAAGCTTGCAGCAAAGGCGGCTGACCTTAAGAACTTCAAGACAGAAAAGAAGGGCATGGCGCCGATTGAAATGGAAAGCAAGGCGGTAGGCAATATGACGAGCGCAGGCAACCTAACGGGTGCTTACTTCGTACCGCCAACAACGGTGCCGGGCGTAATTCTTAAGCCATACGAGGAAGTGCATTTACGCGATATACTTCCGGTAGGACAAACAACCAGCAATGTAGTGCGCTACATCCGCGATAACGGCGGCGAAGGCGGGCCGGCTATGGTTGCTGAAGGTGGAACTAAGCCGCAAATTGACCGCGACTTGCAGGTATATGATGCAAACGTAAGGAAGATTGCAACGTACTTCCGCGTCCCGGAGGAAATGATCGATGATATTCCTTACCTGCAATCATTCCTCAGCCAAATAGGCCTGCAGGAAGTGATGAAGGTGGAGGATGCGCAAATACTTTACGGTGATGGCACAGGCCAGAACCTAAGCGGTCTTTTCACGAACGCAACAGCATTCGCAGCGGGCACATCAGTAGTAACTGCTCCGAATAACTTTGACGTTCTTTTGGCAGCACGCAAGCAGGGTCGTGTAGCTCTTTACAACACCAATGTAGCTCTTGTTTCCCCTATCGACTACTACGACATGATCGAAAAAAAGGATACTACCAACAACTACATTTTCTTAGGTGGCGGCAACGGTATTGATGTAGCGGGAACGCTTAACTTCCGTGGATTGCGTGTAGTAGAGCATACAGCAATCGCAGCAGGCGACTTCCTTGTAATGGATCCGATGGCTGCGGCTATCTTTGACAGGATGGGAACTACTGTAAGGTTCTACGACCAGGATCAGGACAACGCTATCAAGAACTTGATTACGATTGTAATTGAGAAGAGATTAGCGCTGCCTATCTACAGGCCGGGTGCTTTGATAAAGGGCACATTCGCTACTGCGATTACGGATTTAACTTCGTAAAGTAAATAATAAAAGGGCGGTGAGATAATTGCCGCCCTTTTTCTTTATCTTTATTCCATGAGATACGATTTTTACAACACAAGGAAGGCGGGAAGGGTTGTTATCTACACAGAGGCGATCAACGGCACAGCCTTTCAGAGCATACACAAGTGCGGCGGGATGCAGGATGATATTGCAAAGAGTGCTTTTCACCGTGAGCATAAGCGGGAAGTGCTTACGCTTATCCAACAAAAATTAGTAAACGAAAAACTTATAAAAGATGGCGATAGTAAAAGTAATTGCTAACCACCACAGCGGCGGCACAATGTATAAGATTGGTGATGAAAGAGAAGTGAGCGAGGCTATCGCTGCAGACCTTAAACGTAGTGGCTTGGTTGATTGGGAAGGTGCTGCCAGCGCAAAGGAAGAAGGGCAGAAGATCAATGTAACTGAAAAGGTTTATAAGCCTGCTGAAAAGGAAAAAGTTCAAAAGAACGATAACGGCACTACTAAGAAATAATGGATATTGATACGCTATATCAAGACACTAATATCGGGTTGTACAACTGCGTACTTCAGGTATCAAAGCCCTATAATGGGCCTGAGCCTGTAAGCTTGCAAGAGGCTCGGGAATGGTGCAGGATTGATGTAACGGACAACGATACAACGCTTGCAACGCTTATTATAGCTGCAAGGGAATTATGCGAGGATTATTTAAACCTTGCATTGGTTGCAAGGACAATACATGCTACAGTTCAAACACCTAACGGGTATATGCGCTTGCCTTATGGGCCGGTAATAAGCATATCCAACGCTGAGGATGCCGACGGAATACCGCAGGAATATACTTTGAATGGATTAGGAATAAAGACTTCATCAACGCCATCTATAATTGTATATGTGGGGGGATATGGTGATGCGGGCGAGCCTTTACCGGCTAAATTCAAGATAGCGATATTGAATCAGGTGCTTTACATGTACGACAATCGTGGGGATCTGACAACATTAAGCCCGGCAGTAATGCAGGCTTTGCAACCTTACAGGCTGGTATGAGTGTAAGCGAGTACAAGAGAAGGATAAAGATCATTGGCTATAACTTAGCTGGTAAGAATGAATACGGGTCTCCTGTTAAGGGCGCTATTGCTACACAGTGGGATCGCTGGGCCAAGGTAGAGGATCGCTCAGGCTTTCAATCTACCAATGAGCAGCAGCAGACATGGAGCTACGACACTAAGATAACGGTGAGGCATGAGCCTACTCAGCAAATAAAGAGCAATATGTATGTGGAGTACGAAGGGGCACTGTATGCCATCCGTGATGTGCAGACAAAGTCAGAGGGCTACAAGGTAGAAGACATTTTAAGGGTTGAAAAGACAGACGAAGTGATATGAGCATAACCTTCAAGGTAAAGGGGCTGGATGCGGTTGTAAAAGCCGCTAATGACATTGCAGCGAATGCCAAGAGGGATGTGCAGGATGAATTGAATGCGTTTGCTATACGGGTACAAAAGCAGGCTCAATTATTAGCTCCTGCGGATAACGGGATATTAAGAAACAGCATAGTAACTGAATTTGGCGACTTGAATGTTTCTGTATTTAGCACCTTGAATTATGCAGCATATCAGGAGTTTGGTACGAGTAAATTCGCTGCAGCTTATGTAAGCTCTTTGCCTGCTGATTGGTCTTCCTACGCAGCAACATTCAAAGGAAAGACAGGAGGAAATGCAGATGATCTCTTACAGGCGATTATGGAATGGGTAAAGCGCAAGGGAATAGTCCCAAGGGCTACAAAGACGGCAAAGACGGGAAGGGTAACGAATGATAAAAAGCAGCAGGCAACGGACGATGATGCTGCAGCGTATGCGATCACGCTTTCGATATTAAGGAACGGCATAAAGCCTCATCCTTTCCTTTACCCGGCTTATCAGGAGCAGGTGAAGGTATTAGAGGCAAACTTAAAAAAGATATTCAGTTGAAGGACATAAATCTACCAATGCGGAAGGCTTATAACACGCTTTTAAGTGCTGCGGTAGATCCTATACCGGTTTATTATCAGAATGCGCCGGATGATATTGCAGATAAGGTTTATATTGTGTTTGATTCGGTGAGCAATAATGATCGGTCAACATTAACTTGTCAAGAGCTTGAATGCTCAATGCGGATTACGGTGCACAGCTTTGATACAAAGTACAATGACGAAGTGGCAAGAGATCAGGCGGCGGACTTGATATTAAGGAACTTATATGCGACTCCTTTGAATGCATTAGGCGCAGATGGTGTTCAGGTATTAAGCACAAGGCTTACCAGCGACCAAAGCCTGCCGTACAATTTGAATAACACAAGGAACTACTCAGACAGAGTTTTAATTTTCAATCATAAGGTTTATATAAAAAACTAAAATAAAATGGCACAAAGAAAGTACGAACCGAACAGCTGGCTTTTAATGTTTGACCTTTCAGGTGACGGTACAGATCCTGCAGACTTCTCATTAGTTGTTTGCCTTGAGAACTGGGCTTATCCTACTAACAGGGACGAGATAGATGCAAAGAGCATGTGCGGCCCTGATAAGTCAGTAGGCGGCGCTAATTACGGGCCTATCACATTTGACGGGCAGGTAATACTTTCCCCTGATACCGGCAAGCTTGGATTGGCGGCATTGAAGACAGCTTTTGCGGCAAAGACTAAGATTGCATGGAAGCTGGCACCGGTAACGCCTGTAACGGGAGATGTAACAGAGGCGGGATTTGGCACGCTGTCGCAGCTTGACACATCAGCGGCTACGGACGAAGTGCCAAAGTTCTCTGCGGCTCTTACCATCTATGGCACGCCAACGACTACGATCACGGCATAAATTGCAAGGCTCACGGAATCGGGTGTAACCCGGCTCACTGAGTCGAGCGTAACCAGGATTCTAAATTAATAATCATGGCAGGAAAGATAACGGAATTACCGGCAGCGGGATCGCTTAATGGTACAGAATTAATTGAAGTTGTTCAGGACGGAGTTAGTAAAAAAGCTGCGCTTATGCCTTACAAGGTGTATACAGCTTTACTTTCTCAAACGGGAACAGCAGCACCAGTGGCAACAGTGCTGGCAAATACATTAGGCTTTACCCCCGTTTGGAGCAGATTAGCGCAAGGTAGATACGCAATTACATTCACATCTGGTACAGCACCTTTAAATAAGCGGGTTACTTTCATAAGCTATAATAGCGATGCAAATGGAGCAACGGCAACTGAGGGAGGCACAGAGGTAGATGATGTTATTGGGCTAAATACGTGGTCTACATCAGGCACCCCTACATTTCAGGACGGTTTAATGATTGATACAGAAAAGACATCCTTTGAAGTAAGGATTTACCCATAAATAAACACCATGCTAATAAACGGCACCGAATACAAATTAAAGTTCAACCAGCTTACCTTGGAGAAGGTGAGCACGCTTGCTGTAGCGGGGGAATTAAGCGATACGCAGGCTTTGTATGCTATTACACAGGCCGCAGTAGAATCAGGAGCGTGGCTAAGTGGCATTACAGCCCCTTCACTGGAAGAAACAGCGGATGCATTAGACTTGCTGACTAAAGAAGAAAAGGCGGCTATTTTAAGCCAATTCTTTGATATGAATGCTTACAAGGAAACACTTGCATCACAGGTGCCCGCTGCAGGAGAAAATGACAAAAAAAAAGAGACGAGGAAAGCAGGGAAATAAGCCTATTTTTAGAACATAAGTTTTTCCTTGGCGAATTGGGGATGAGCGTAACAGAATATTATTCAAATACGCCTTACCAAAACTTCTGCAAGTGGCTGGGATATATGGACAGGATAGATAGGGACACGGAGAACTACCGCAGGCTTGCTTACATTACCCATGCCAGCATGAGCGCAAAGCCTTTAACGATAAATAAGCTTTGGCCTGCAAGGATTCCTGAAAAGAGCGAATCGCTTACGATGTCAAAGGAGATGCTGGAGAATATAATCAGATCACATGGATTAGACCCGAATAAAGTAAAACATGCCTAAATTAGAAATATCAGCGGAGGCGAATTTTAATGGCATAAATGATTCCATTAACAGGCTTATTAATAAGCTTGGAGAGGTTGATAAAGCCGCTGCCGGCACTTCCTCAGAAGTATCAAAGGTTTCCACTACATTAAGTAAGTTGCCAAAGGCCGCATCAGATGCGAGCAAGGGATTAGCTGCTGTTGCGGCAGCGAATACAAAGCTTGACAGCAGCCTTGGTAAATTAAAGGGTGCAGATCAGGCAAGCAATGCTTTAATGAACCTTGGAAGAGTTGCACAAGATGCGCCTTTTGGGTTTGTCGGTATTTCAAATAACATCAACCCCCTTTTAGAATCTTTCCAAAGGCTTAAGGCGGAAAGCGGGAGCACAAGCGGGGCTTTGAAGGCCCTTGCAAGCTCATTAGCCGGCGGGGCAGGGCTTGGGCTTGCGATATCAGTGGCTACAGGGTTATTAACCGTATTAGCGCAGCAGGGGTTCTTTAAGACAGAAAAGGCGGCAGATGCAGCGGCAGAAGCGGCAAAGAAGTTTAAGGATGAAGTAACCGGTATATTCGCAGATGCCGGTAAAGAGGCTGCTCAGGCTACAGCATTGGTAGCAGTGCTTAAATCTGAAACAGAGACAAGAGAAAGGAAACTACAGGCCTTAAAGGATTTAAAGGAGATAAATCCTACCATATTCAATCAGCTTAAATTAGAGGGTGATGCGGTAGTAGGATTAGATGCAGCATACAAGAATTACCTTGTAAACTTCAAGGATGTAATTGCAGCAAAGATCACTCAGGCAAAGCTTGAAAAGGCAATTACAAAGCTCTTGGAGGCTCAGGGAACAACGCAAACGCAATCAACAAAGAATGTGCTTGCGGCCCTAAAAGCTATTAATAAATCACAGAATGACTTAAGGGAGGCAAACGGCGTACAGTCAATACAGAAATCTATTGATGACCTGAATACAAGCAAGATCGCAAAGGCTAATAAGGAAGTAGAAGATCTGTTTGCGTTGCTTGGCGAGCAATCGAAGGGCATAGAGATAAAGATTGATAAGCCAAAGAAAGAGAGCACAAAGGAAACTATTCAGGATGTTATTGCTCAGCTGCGCAGAGATGTAAATGAGGCTAACATATTTGAAGGTCTTTTTAATGTGGATAAAAGTAAAGATCGTGCACAGCTTTTTGAATCAGCCATACAAAAGCTGGTAAGCAAGTTTAAGCTTGACCCAAAAGGGGATTTAATAAAGGGGCTTTTTGATGAGGAAATAATTGCAAAAAATGGCTTTATTGCGCCGGCTGCATTAAATGCAGGTGTTTTAAAGCTTGGTAAGGATTTAAGGGATGCCGCAAAGAAATTATTATCTACGGCTCCAATTGAAATACCAATAAGCTTTGGTACAGGCCCGACAGGGAACAGCGCCTTACCGGGTGGCGCAGGCTCAACAACGCCATTAACCGGCTTAGGAGAGGCGGCAGAATCTGAAGGTGTAGCCATTGCTGCACTATTAAAAGCAGGCGTAAAAAAGGGCTTTCAGGATGGCGGTCTTGTAGATATAACTGCATTAAGGTTGCCTGAATTGCTGGATGCAGCTGCAAAATCTGCAGAACTGATTAAATCTGCAAATGGTATCGGCACCTCACTTGCCACAGGTATTGCAAGCGGAATAGGCGATACGCTCGGTAAGGCATTGGCGGGCACAGCACAAGTAGGGGATATATTTTCCGGCATATTCCAGAGCTTAGGCGCATCATTAAGCCAGCTTGGCGATCTGTTTATACAGACGGGTATTAAAATAGCTATCTTCAAGAAATTGGCACTTTCTAATCCTGCGGCAGCTATTGTAGCGGGTATTGCATTAAAGGCTTTGGGTGCATTTGTTCAAGCCAAGACAAGCCGAAAAGGGTTTGCGGATGGCGGCTACGTTTCGGGCCCCGGCAGCAGCAGATCAGACAGCATCCCCGCACGCCTGAGCAACGGGGAGTTTGTTATGCAGGCTAAGGCTGTTAAGAGCCTTGGCGTTGGGTATTTGAATTCTCTAAATAACGGCTTTACACCCGGTTTTGCAAATGGCGGATCAGTAGGCGTTATTGAAGGCGGTGGCGGCGTTACGCAAGTGCATGGAGTATTCACGGTAAGGGGCAGCGATTTGGTTGTAGTATTGGACCGCGCTCAGGCAACAAGAGGAAGACAACAGTAAAAATTAAATACGATTTCATACAATGCCCAACTACGGCTTAAAATATATTGCGGAATTCGATGTGCCGGTTACCGGTGTAAGGTATAAGGGAGAGTTTGAGTTCCTTAATTATACAGGCGGCTACTCGGAGATTACATTCGCAGACCCGGGTGTTATACATAAGTGGTCTATAGATGATCCCTTTCCTTCAATAAAGGGCAGCTCCTGTGATATCTCCATAATAGGATCAAAGACATTCGGCCTTGATAAGTTTTACATCGATTCGGATAACGGCGTTCGCTTTACATTGCGCCGTGAAGGATTTATCGTTGCACAGCACTTCCTTGTGCAGGATGACTTCTCGGAGGATATAAGCGAGACAGCGCATGTGCTTAACCTTTCATCAACGGATAACCTGGGCTTGCTGAAGGATGTATCATACACAGATGCGAATGCCCGATACGGAACGCTGGTAGTAAAGAATACGCAGGCAGCTATTGCTCCACCGCCAAATAATTACTTCATAGTTATAAGCGATGCAACCTATGTGCCCGTAGTGGGGCAATACTTCCTGTTGGAAGGGACAGGCACAAACCTTGACGGGCAATACTTCAAGATCACGATTGTAAATGTTATCGGCTCAGCATTGAATATATATGTAGATCGGCCATTTTCAGCAAACGGCAACTTTTTGACGGCGGTTGTTACATTTATTGAGGCTGCAGATATTACGCAAAAGATAAGCATGGCATATATATTTGCTACTATCTTTAATGCCACAGGACTGCAGCTTACTTCACGCACATACATGAATATCCGCCATGAAGGGGTTGCAGATTGGCTTACACTCAATCAAACATATTTGCGGGGAAATGATATTGCCGGGAAGTCCTGCTATGAGGTATTGGATGCTGTCTTGGGTGGCACTGATAAAGGTCTTGGGGCTACTGTATTTCAGGCGCAGGGGCAATGGCACTTTGTCCGCTGGGCAGAGCTCCGATATCCCGCAGGATCGCCCGCTGGCAGCCCTGAGCTGATAAATTACGACCAGGGATTTAATATGATCGGCTCTCCCGGTTCTTATTATGATAGCCGTATTGAGATAAGGGATAATGATGTATTGGATATGCCCCGCAAGACGTTGATCAGGCCATTGCAATACGCAAGGGAGGAGTTTATGTATAGTCAGGCGGAAAGGATAATACCAAATATTAACCTTGATATCCTGGGCCCGCTGATTGCAACATACACAACGGGCAGCGGTGTTAACCTGCAGACTATTTCAGAATATGTAGCGCCTTATTGGAGCCGTGGCTTTTGGTGGAATGCAGCCGGCACTGTGCTGGGCAATAATGCCACAACGTTCTTCATCCGGGTTGTAAAGGATTACCACGGTGATGAATCAGACAGGTATATGGTCATTAAGGGCGCAACGGGCTTTGATGATTCAGCGGCAGTGATCAGCTCCTATATTGAGGCGAATAAAGGTGATCGGGTAAGCGTTTCCATGAATATAAGGACCAGTAACAGCATACCGGGGCCATACGCCCGCAGCATATACGTAAACAATATCAGCCACTTGCCCATAAATAATACCCGTGCGCCGTGGTATGAGCTGAAGGACAGCGGGTATTGGGCTGCCGGCAGTGCGCCAAAATTCCAAATTGTTTGGGCGAACGGTGAGAACACCAACCAATGGAAGAGCATTGAGCATACCAGTAATGAATACCCGACAGACGGGCGCACCTATATTTACCTTCCGCAGGTTTCCAACGGCAGCGGCGGTACCTACTTTGAGACGCATGTAAAGGGCATATCAGTAAAATACTTCCCCCAGATCGCAGGGCAGCCATCCGTTAAGGGCCATGAGCATATTGATACGGTTCTTACACTCACCGTAAAGAACAACCTTGACAACAGCCTGATTATTGATGATACGCAGAGCAATAACATTATGGGCACTATATTTCAAAAGCCGGTTAACAATGAGCTAATCCGTGACAGGACCAGGAATTGGGAGCGTCGCGGCTTTGAAGGCGAGGGTAAGCGGCTGGGGCAGATCATAACAACGGAGGCTGTGCAGCTACACCGGCAGATCCGAATGAAGATTGAGGCTGATATCAACAGGCTTGATCGGGGCACTGTATCAATTTCTCCCTTAAATGCCTTCTTTTATGAAAGATACCCTACATTTTTATTTATCTTTGGATCATTGGAATTAAATTACTTCGGTGATCGCGGCAGGTGCACGATATATGAGCTTTATGAGAGTGATGAGGGAGAGGTAATACAGGACTATAAATTTAATTACTTGTATGAGTAAGGTAACAGGCAGCAATGTAATGGGATATGTCTTTCTTGATGGCATCTATAAGCCTGTGGTTTGCGCTACAAGCCTTTCCATGTCATTTGATACGGAGCTGCTGAAGACAAGCAGGGTAGGCAATAATGGCTATGCTACCTTCATTGGCGCTGAGCACAGCATAAGCGCTACATTGAGTGGCATAGTAACATTGCAACAGGTTAATAGTGTTGCGTTCCCTGATCTGAGGGCACTGCAAAAAGCACGGACGGAGATATTATTCCGCTACCAAAGGACGGATGCAGATGCAAATGTGTATGCGGATGAATGGATGGCACTGATAAAGAATACGAGTGACGAGGCCAGCACGGACGGCATGAATACATTTACGGCCACGCTGCAGGGTACAGGCGGTATTACAGTTATTTTTACACCTACACCAATAAACACGGGGGGCAAAGTGATAGACTTTAATTATATAGCTACCGGCGGGGAGACATTCTTCAGCGATCCTGAGCTTATCGGCCGGGATATTGTGGGCGCTTTCAAGTCGCAAAACTACAGGGTTATATTAAGCGGAACGCCTGTAAACCAGGAAACAAAATATACCTCAGCCAGCGGCCGCTTTGATTGGCCGATAGCATTGGATCCGGGAGAGCATGTGCTGATACAATACCAGGAAATATAAAATAAAAATACCCATTTATGAAGAGGATTATTCTTTCTGTTCTTATGCTTTGGAGCGCCGCTGCGATGGCGCAGGCTCCTTACTTCCCTGCACCGCCTTACACACCATTAGGGACAGCTAAGGTATACACAGTACCAAAGTACATTAATGCCGACAGCGCTATTAAAAGCCCGCTGGTGATCACCGGCACGCGTCCTGCCAACGACAGCACGAAGGCGGCTGCTACTACCGAATGGGTGATGCAGCGCAATAACGTGCTATACCCTACCAAGACACTGCAGCAAACAATTGATGCAGGTAATATTTTAAGCCACAGCAACGAAATAAGCGGAAGGAATAATACGCTTAATTTTAATAATAACGGGACATTTCAAGCGCAAGCGATAAGCGGCGATTCTCTTGGAGGATTGCCAAGGGTAAGATCTATTATTCAGGCAAGCGGCACGGAGTTGTTTATGGACAGGACAGAGTATTTAAATGCGGCTCATTCAAGCACAAGAACTTCACGTATTGATGTGGAGAACGGAGATATTGCATTAAATGCTACAGATACTACAGTAACAAACGGGATATTAATAACGCCTGATTCTGTTATGCTGCAAAAAGATCCTGCCGGCGGTGATAGCACATTAAATATCGCTACGACGGGCTGGGTAAAGAGGAATGTAACGGGAGGGGGTGGAGCAGGAACCGATACAACACATACACAAGGCTACGGCATAACGCTTACAAGGCCCGGCAGCAATGTAGTGAATATTAAATTAGATACGGCAGCAGTATTCCCGGCAGTGAGGGCAACAATTCCTTCCGGCGCTGCGGGTTCTGACACCTCAATATATAAAATGGATGATTCATTAATATCTGACAGAACCTTAAAGGGAAACAATAAATTTCTTCACTTAGATACATTAAAGGATTTTAGGGTTTCAACTTATACAAATAGTGGCATACCGAGGTCTAATGCAGCACAAGCATCAGGATACGGAGCGCTACCAACGGTGGGAACGGATATTACAATACAAAACTTCTTTGTATTAAATACGTCCCATGTAACAAGGATAAGGCAAACGGGAACCATTAACCGAATAAGATTTTATTTAGGGACAAAGCCAACTACAACATTAAGCTTTGTTATTTGGAGAAAATCAGGCTCTACGTATACTCAAATATCATCACAAAATATACTGTCAATCACAAGCCCAAATGTAATTAATAATATTACACTTCCTACACCTATAAGCGTATTGGAGGGAGATTATACGGGGTTCAGCTTTACAAGCTCTACATCACAAACTGTATTTCAGGATATAGCAGGGTCTTCGTTATTCTTTACAACAGATCCCGGAACAAGCAGTACCTTCTCAGGAGCAACAAGCCTTGCATTTTATACTCCTGTCGAATGCTTTACTACTTTATCCCCTGTATTGGTATCTATCGGTAATTCTATCATAGCAGGGCAACCTTTGAATAGTACATTTATCGAAAGCGGTTCATTAGACAGCAATAGCTCTACAATACCATATAAGACACAAGCCGCCTTGAGCATTACAGGGCAGAACATGGGCATAGGAGGACAAACTACAGCGCAGATATTAGCAAGATTCAATACAGATGTTTGCGCATCTCATCCCCGATTTGCGTTGCTTGAAGGTGGGGTAAATGATGTAAACAACGGGGTTGCTACAACGTCTATAAATTCAAATTGGGATGCTATATTGCAAAGATGTGTTGATAGCTCAATAAAGCCAATAATATTGCTAATACTTCCTTGGAGTAATGGTACAAATGCGCAGAACAGGCAAGTAGATACCGTAAACGCTCACCTTGTATCAGTAGCATCGTCTTATGGGGCTATAGTCGTTGATGCAAGATCAACAGTCGGTCAATTTAGAAGTGGCGGAACAGCAGGTAATTTTTGGGATATTCAGAGCACATATAATGCAGACGGTGTTCATTATAATCCTTCAGGGTATACTGCAATAGCATCATTGGTTACTACCGGCACATCTCCATTTTTAGGCGCATCATCACTTAATGCATTGGTTGTTGATACATCAGGAAACACACATATAAGAGGAGCATTTATGCCATCGGATAATGCAGGTACAGCAAATCAATTACTATCTTCTAATGGCGCAGGACAACCGCCCTCATGGCGTACAATAGCAGCGCAAGGATGGAGCTTTACAGGAGACGCAGTAACAAATAATACACTTGGCACAACAAATAACAGGTCGGTAAGCCTTATAGCAAACAATGTTGAAGTAGCAAGGATAGACAGTACAAATAAGTTTGGGATAGGAGATGCAGCACCTTCCTTTCAACTCAGCGTAAAGAGGTCCGGCACATCTCAATTGTTTTCAGTTATGCGCCCGTCAATGAGCAACGGGGATAAAGCTTGGTTTGCTATCGGGCAATCTTTCTCCGCAAATGAAAGTTTCTATTTAAACTACAATCATAATTCATCAAATACAGACAGGTATATATCTTGGCAGGGAACGGAAAGCCTGCCGGGGACACGATCACTTACATTAACTGCTACGGGTGCTGTGGGTGTGGGAACAGTTGCCCCATTACCCTCTGCTGCACTTGATGTAACAAGCACTACACAAGGTTTTTTACCGCCACGTATGACACAATCCCAAAGGTTGGCTATATCTTCACCCGCAACGGGTCTGATGGTGTATCAAACTGACGGGACGGAGGGCTGGTATGGCTACAAGTCCACAGGATGGGTTCAAATGTTTTAACATATAAATTTCAATAAGATGATCAGCCATTTAATTAATTTTTTCTTAAGCCAACGGGTTAGCAGATTTATCATTTTCGCCTTGCTCGTTTGCTTTGTGTCACATGCGCAGTCAAATACCTACAGCCTATACACAATAAGCACAGGGGCAATACCGGATACGACTGTCATTAAGAATAATACAGACAGCCTTTTTCATCAGGCAGGAAATACCTTCAGCTATATAGGCAAGCTAAATCCAAGAAGATACAGCGCTTGGTTTACAACAGAGGCTATTCCTGCTATGCTGAAAGATACTGCAGCGTTAAAGGCAAGCATTGACAGCAAGGCTACGGCTGCAAGCGTTTCATCATTGGCTGCTAATATGATTCCTTGGACAGATACAGTTAATGCCGGGCCAATTATGACGATCACAAAGGCGAATCTATCTATTGCAACATTAAACAGCAGCATATCTACAAAGTTTAACCAGCCTTCCGGGAGCACATCGCAATATATTCGGGGTGACGGGTCTATATCTGCGTTTCCTTCAATACCGACACAAACGGGGCAAATTTCCGAGAGCAGCAATTTATATTATACTGATGCGAGGGCAAGGGCGGCTGTAACACCCGATACTTTTGCGGTTAAGGTTTACAATGCCGGCGGCTTGGTTTCCAAATACGGCAAGATCTTCACCGATACGATTGCTATCAGCACAGCTACGCCTACAATATCATTAAGTAGCTATTTAACGGCGATGAGTGCTACCAGCTTTAAGCTGATGGGTGTTACTGGGTATAGGATAGGTTCTACAGCCACTACAAGCCCACAGGTTTCAATTTCAGCAATTACAGGCACCAGCGTTTCATTGGTTATATCGCAGCCAAATACGGCAACGGTAACAATCGTAGGAATACCTGTACTTTCAGGCTTGCCTACGATATTAACGCCAGACCCGACCAATGTAAAGGTGGTCTTATCCTTCTACGCTTATTAACAATAAAAATATAAAGAGATGTCAGAACAAAAGAACACAACAGGAGATGAGCAAGTAATAATTGAGTGCTCTGGATCAGCAAGTCCTTTGGGTGGGTATGGGTATTCAGTAACGGCTTGGGATGGCACCACGGCTGCGATAGAAAGGTATCTGACCAATGCAAAGCTATTTTGGCGCATTGCTGAATCAGCTGAGATAGATGCATGTATTGCATCGCTGCCTGAAGACACAAAGCCTATCAGGATAACTGTACCGGCATAATGGGAAAGTACTTCTACCTTAAGGCTTGGAAGCTTTGGCTGCCGTGTGATCTACTTGCTGTAACGCTTATCATTGGTGAGCTATGGTGGCATTATGTAAATAAAAGCTGCCCTGATCATAAATACCCAAATGGCGCCACGGCTGATATTTCGTCTTACCTGTGGTTTTCATTCAATGGGATAAACAGGATCATGTGGGCGCTGCTGGCGGTATGGTTTTGCTTATTCCCGGATAAGGATCATAGGGGCACCGCATTAGTGGCTTTAGCTTACTTTATAATTGATTACATCGTTTTCTTTTATTCAGGCAGCCAAAGCTTTCAAATAATGATTTGTGAGTATATTTGCGTAGGGATATTATTTATAATAAATGGCAGGAGGATATCTAAGATATTATCAGACAGGGCTAAAACAACCGCATGATGAGTAATGCTAAACTATGCAAAGGGAATCTTAGAGGCAATAAGGCAGTACAACAAAGATCCGGGCCTGCGGATAGCCCTTATATTGGGCTTATCGGTAATGGGTGGGCTTTACTACGCCTTTAAAGGAAAGGATGCCCGTAATGATGCTAATTGTGACGATAAGGACAGAACAATCGCATTGATACGTGGATTGCTTACAAAGCAGGTGGTGAAAACAGACAGCGTTCAGGTAGAGAACTCGGGGCTTAAGACACAGATACTTTCATTAAGCGTATCTTTGATAAAGACAAGGGCTGATGCTGACAGTGCAAAGGCAGTATTCTATCAAACGCAATGGAAGAGGTCGGACAGCTTATACACTAATAGCCTAAAGCCGGCAATAAATAAAAAAAGATGATGCATAACGGATTCATAGGTTTTATATTCTTTATGCTGATTACAGGAGTAGGCAGCATGGGGCAGACTATGCCACCTGATAGCTCATCTGTAATACTGTTGCCTATTTCCAGCCCTGCAGACAGCAGCGTTTATTTTGCGGAGATTCGCAGAGGGGAATATTGGGCACGTCAGAAAGCAAGAGACTCATCCATTGCAGCCAATGCCAGGAAGAGAAACTTAAATGCTATTTATGTGCTGGTTAATAAAAAGCCGGATACATTTATCAAGTATATTGAAATCCCTGCGGCAATAGAGTACGGGAATGGATCAGCGGAAGACTATGCACCTGCTGACAGCGTAAAGAAGAAGACGAAAGTGGGGAAGTTCCTGAGCAGGATATTTTAATTACTCAATACATAAAACTTGATACTTATGAGCTTAACAAACCTTCCATCAACCATATTCACGCTAAAGGTGCGTGACTTCCTTAAAGGGCTTATAATGGCTGTAGGTACTCCTGTATTATACATGGTGCAGGAATTGATACCTAATTGGCCTTTAAATCCTATTGAAAAAGCAGGATTATCCGCTTTGGTTACATACCTTATTAAGAACTTCTTTACAAACGATACGGCTACAGCTGTAAAGGTTGTGCAGGAGGCTCAGGAAAAGAAGATTGAAAAGCAGGGCCAATTATAATATTTTCATAAGCAGTTTAGTTTTGGTAACAGGCGGCGTTTCTACGCTGCTTTTTTTATACGAAATATTTTCCATTTAAAAAAGAGTAAGTTTACTATTTTATTTTTGACCGGTGCTTTGTATGTTTGCAATTCACAATTAAAAACTTTCAAAATGAAGTACTTCAAATTAACTACGACAAGTAAGGTCAACTTATTTGGCATTACACTTTTTCAATTAGAATTTTCTGTTGACTGCGTTTGGGGAAAGAAAGGAGATAAAGCGGGGTGGATAGAAAGCGAAGAAACAAAGTTAGGCGATGCTCGGGTGTATGGCGATGCTCTGGTGTTAGGCGATGCTCAGGTGTATGGCAATGCTCGGGTGTCAGGCAATGCTCTGGTGTCAGGCAATGCTCTGGTGTTAGGCGATGCTCAGGTGTATGGCAATGCTCGGGTGTCAGGCAATGCTCAGGTGTATGGCAATGCTCGGGTGTCAGGCAATGCTCAGGTGTCAGGCAATGCTCAGGTGTTAGGCGATGCTCTGGTGTTAGGCGATGCTCAGGTGTATGGCAATGCTCGGGTGTATGGCGGAGAGTGGAAAGAATCCCCATTGCAAATTCAGGGAACTATGCATTTCGTTACCACATCATCCAAAACAGAATTAAATATTGGCTGTAAAAAGTTCACATTTAATTTTTGGAAAGAAAACTTTAAGCAAATCGGAGAGGCTGAAGGTTATACCGAAAAGCAGATTACAGAATATGGCTTGTATATAGATCTTGCCATATCTTTATTTTCTTAGCCTGTTTGTGAAAGTTCAGGCTATTAAAGCGGGGGCTTGGCTTGCATTAGCAGCGCCCCTGCTTATTTTTAAAAACAGCCGCAAGGCACTAACTTTATAACATGGCAGACATCACACTACCACGCCGGCTGGGATTAAACAAGGCGCAGTTTCTTTTTTTATATTTATGCGTTATTGTATTATCGCTCATCTATAAAGATTGGCTGTAAGAGGAAGACCCGGAATATTATGATTAAGTAATTTTAAATAAATGATAATTGCCTGACGATTATTAGACGCTTGTTTGGACGGCGGTTCGAGCCCGCCCACCTCCACAGCTTAATTGCTATTTGAACGCTAACCGGCCGCGTTAGTGCCGTTTTCGGGGGTGCTTTGGTTTTGACAGCAAGTAGTAGATAGTAATAGATTATCAGTAAACAGTAAACGGCAACGTTACACCAATGTTTGCAACTGCTCATAGAGCAGCGGCATAACACGAGACTTGCCCCCTGCGACAATGGGGGCTACTTTTTAAAGATCTTTAACAGCCCTGACGGGTACAAACTTTAACACAATGGAAAACATATCACAAGCACAGGCGCAGGCCAACGCTGTAAAGCTTATTACTATCTGCGAGACATGGCAGAAGATTAAGCCGTTTGCCGGGTTGATACACACACTGCTATTCTTCAGCAAGAAGGCCCGGGCAGCATTTGACACACTCGTAGACGTGGCAGACGGCATCTGCCCGAGTGAGCAATGATAACAGATACATACACCACGGAGGTAGATCCGCAGGAAGGGACGCCCGGATTCAGAGTTAAAATAATGAAGGATAATCCAAAAGAGAATCCGGTACATTATGAAATAAAATGCATGCAGGATATTGCCGATTGCATAACACCTGAAAATCTGGAAAAGTTCTACACTGAATTTGGCCAGGTACTTCTTAATTTGAGCATAGCAAAAGAGGCTGCAAAATTACACAACGTAAAAATTGAATTTCCATCTTTTGAGTATATTGACGATTAAAAAACTACAATTACCATGACCAAAAAAGACTTCGTTGCAAAGCTTTACCCGTATGCGCTGCAATGCCAAAAGGAAACGGGGATACATCCGCTTGCGATACTTGCGCAGGCTGCCCTGGAATCGGGCTGGGGAGAGGTATCGCCGGGCAATATGTACTTCGGCATAAAGGACACAGACGGCGTAAATGGTAATGAGCAATTATTGACCACTACAGAGTATAGCAGCCGGGCCAATTATCCTTTTCCTAATATAATCAGCATTACACCTGTAATGATTGGTAATAAGAAGATGTTTAAGTACAAGATAAAGGGCTACTTCCGCAAGTATAAAACGCCTGCGGAAAGCTTTATTGATCATGGTAAATTCTTTATGCAGAACGGTCGATATGCCGCTGCTATGAAGGTTGCAGGCGATTACAATAAATTCTTTGATGCTATTGCGGCTGCAGGCTATGCCACAGCCCCAACTTACGCCAAGGATCTGAAAGATATTGCTGACGGGCTTGTAAAGTACGTGCCCGCATAAAATAGTTGTTAGTTTGGTTGTTTTAAAGGTTAAATGCCCCGCTGTAAAAGGCGGGGTATTTTATTATGTGGATAACTTTATTAGTTTATTAAACTAAATAAATGCTATCTTTACAAAGTCAATAAGACGAAACAATAAAACATTTAGCAAAATGAAAAACGCATACCCGAAAGAAGTAACAGAGTATATGATCAATAATAATATCAATATCGGAGGCTGGTATGCTTTAGGTGGGGAAGACGGTATTAAAAAGCAGATCATTTCAGTTGAATTAAATGATTATTGGGGATGGCAGATTGTACTGGATGACAAATCTAAATTTCGAATATCACTCCCCTGGTGGAATGTTTCAACAACTGCGCCGGCGCAAAAAGAAGAAGAAGATGAAGAATTAGTTGTAGATAACAGGAAAAATCATGATGCGATTTTTTTTAAAATAAAAGAAAGATATCGAATTGTCTGTGACAAGAAAAGCCTAATGTACTCTAAAGGCAAAGGGAATAATATGAGAAATGCTTACTACTCGCAGGAATTGGATCTATTGCGATCTCAGCTATCACAATACAAACAAAACTAAAATAGCTAAATGCCGGGAACGGGCAACCAAGTACCGGCACTTTCAAAAAAAAAATAAAATATATAATGGCAGTAAAGAAAATGGGGAGGCCTCCCGTAAAGGCATCAGAAAGAAAAGTAGAGGTAAAAACCACTGCACAATACAAGCATAGGGCAAAAGCAAAAAAAGCTATTGATAAGATTGTAAAGGACATTCCCCTAATGATCGCCTATGCCGACGGAAACGCAATAATTGTAGAAAACGCAAACCTTTAACCGGGCACACGCCCACAAACTAATAATGATGAAACAAACTGACACATTGCCAACCACAACTAAAGAGCAACTCGCCCTTACCGCCGCAAAAGCTATAGTGGCTGATTTTACAACGTGCAACCAGGTGCCTACTGCTACCGGCCACCAGGAGCACGATATGCCATTCTCTGCCGCTATGCGCTGCGCTGAATACCATGTGGCAGGATTGATACGTGATACCGTTACATGCCCTGCAATCAACCTGCATTGGATTGAAGTGCAAAAAGCGTTAAAGCATGTCTAAGCGCCGCCGCTCTGATCGGGCTATGAAGATACTGGCATTGCTGCAGCAAAGGACAGGGTGCAGGGTCAGGGGATGGCGCCCGACAAGGGCAGCCTTAGTAACATCAGAAGAAGTAAACAATAAACTTAAAAGTTAAGATATGGAAAAATTAAAAATTCTTTTGAATGTAATAGCCGAACAATTCCCAGTTAAGTGGGATCGCTGGACAAAATCAGATCAAGAAACGCCTTATTTCTGTGTTTATGGATGGATAGCAAGGAAAGACGGACAGCGGGACTTCTTAGTGGTAGAAATGTGGGAAGACCAAGAAATTAATGAGGCTTATTTTGTTACATCCAGTGCTAAATATAGCGCAATGATAAGCGAATTAATAACCGGAACAAAAGGCGATCATAACCCGTGCATCAAAATAGAAGAATTATTTAAGCAGTAACCATCTCTCTCCTCTCTCATGTGTGTGTGGGGACTGAATACAGAGATGCATATTAGGATATGCGATAATGAAACGCATATTAAGCTCCCTTTCGGGAATAAGTTTGATATAATAGATGGAGAAATTATAATCTATAGTAATTAAAAAAACACCATGCAGCATATAGCAACCATAAACGGGAAACAGATTTTGTTTCTGCAAATAACCCAAGACTTTAAAGAGATTTACAATTTAGAAGTATGCAATAGTACAAATACAGAAATTCAATCCCTTGTAATAAATCACGATCATGATTGGTATGATCTTCCTGCCGGCTCTTGGCTAATACTCGGTAAAGTGGATGAGATGACAGAAGAGCAACTAAAGCAAATTTATCCCTACACAGAAGAAGGTTACATGGTAGAAAGCAGCCCTGAGAAGTGGGTAATGGATTTTGAAGGTGCAAAGGATTACCTGCTTACATCATGCGGCATCTTCCTTACTAAGCCGCTGGGAGAAAAGCCAGCCTTAAGGTATTCAGATTATGATTATAGTTTTGGGATGAGCGATGCCAAATTGGAATCTATTGAACATGATTTTAATATGCGCCTTGCAGATTGGCAAGAGGCACAAGAAAGAACATCAAAGAATTGGATAGCATTAATACAAACTGAAAATAAATGAAAATTATAATAGTCGAAGATGTCGTTTACAAAGTATCTGATAAGGAATATAAAAAGTTATCAGATAAATACGAAAAGATCAAAGAACAGTCAAATGACTATCATAAGCATAGCCAGCTTGATGAATAATTAAACTTGTATCTGGACGATGCAAAAGCAAATTACAAAGAAGTAGGAATAATAATGTTTGATTACAGAAGATAAAACCCTCACATCATGACAAAGGAATATAAACTATGCGGATTAAGTAAAAGCAACTCTGCAACCATCGAGCTGCCTGACAGCGAAGAAACGTTCAATGTACCCGTAGATATGCCGCAAGATAGATTTGATGCGCTGTTTAGTTACTGCAAATTTCATTGGGATGAAGAAAAGATAGCGATCGTATCTCATGATGGCATAAATGATAACAACCTCCCTATAAACCCAAAAGTAATTGAAATTAAAATTCATAAAAAATGACAAAGGAAGACATCAAGGCAGCGGCGGAGAAAAAATACAAAAACTATAGTGGAGCGAAAGTTAGCTATGATCTTGAAAATATGTATAACCATGCAAAATCACTTCAAAGATCATCCTTCATTGCCGGCGCAGAATGGATGCAGAGCAACGCATCGGTGAGTGTGGATACGACGCCAGAGGTAGGTGAGTTTGTATTAGTATTTAATACCGAAGGCGCAATATTGACAGGAAGGTTAATGAATAACGGATGGGTGGCAAGTTTTTTAGATGGCGAACATCTTGTTAAAGAATTGAATATTTTATTTTGGCAACCACTTCCCACCCCGCCAACCTTTGAAGGAAAGCTAACAGACAAAGGATAATAAACAATCAAAAATAATTTTATGAACAAATCAGAGGCTATAACAGCATTAAAGCAAGGAAAAACACTCACCCATGCTTATTTTTCTGAAAGTGAATGGGTAAAGCTTAATGAGAGATGGGATTACGAATTTGAGGACGGTTGCACGATAGATGAGACGACCTTTTGGAAAGACAGACCCGGAAAAAGTTTTGAAGAAGGCTGGGAACTATTTATCCACACACAGGAAGAAGTACTGAAAGATCGCAATGGCAAGGAGATAAAAGCAGGGATGAAGATATTTAAAGTTGATGATTGGAGAAAGCAAAAGGTGGTTGTATATGAAAAGGACGGCGTATTAATGGCAGGCGATATAAAAGTAAGCACTTATCATCCGTCAACTATGGAAATATGGGACGAGCAGCAAGTATCACAGGAAGATGGTAAGGAGTGCAACCCGAAGACTTCAATACAGGGCATTTAGAAACTGATGCCAACAATTATATGAATGCAGCGAATGAATGGCAGGAAAGAACGGGAAGAGTAGCTCCGCTTGTTGATGAACTATTTGGTGAAGAAAAGCAAAGAGGTTTTATAATTCACGATTCCTCCTCACCGGTTGCCGACAAAGAGCAGGAAGAAAGGGATTTGGATGAAGAAGGTGCAATGCAAGCAAATAGTTCTTTAGATGCCCAGAGGGAGGATCAGGAAGAAAGGATGTTTACTTTGAGTGACGTAAGAAAGATATGGGATGCCGCAAAAGAAACACGAATACTCTCATTTCCAAACAGAAATACAACATTCGAAGAATACATTAACTCATTTACTAAATCATAAATAGACATGACAGAACAAGAAATACTTGAAGGTAATTTAATGCTTATCCGGAGTTAAAGCATAGCAATGTAACAAAGCCTGATGAAAGCGAGTGGAATTATGCAAGTTGGGACAAAGAAGATTTCGATAATTACATTATAAACAAACTACCATACCATTCATCATGGGATTGGCTTATGCCTGTATGGAAGAAAGCTGGCGAAAAAATATATTCCATGCGCAATAATGTTCCACAAGAGGAATATTACAAGGCTCATATCATCACAAAGAATGTTATTGATGCCTTGCAAAAAGTAGATATTGAAAGCGCCTTTTTAAACATTAGGTTAGCGGTACAGTTCATTAATTCTAATCAGTAATCAATTTATAAAATCTAACAATCATGAACAATAATACAGTAGAGAACAATATGGAACGGAATGCCAGATGGATAAATGCAACCGATAGACTACCTAATAATGGTAATTCCATATTAGGCTTGAACCTTGAATTTGGAGGACTGGCAGCAGTAGGATCGTATATTAAGGAGAAGAAATCATTCTTTTTAGTTGGTGATAAAACTCCAATAAGCGCTGAATATATAAAGTGGCTTGAAGAAATTCCTGCACACCCTGTAAGCGGTGAGAATCCAAACCTATCAAAAATAAATGTGGTTGATGCACTCAATATGGTTGAAGATATGTACGGAAGTGTCATTAACCATCCGTTTCACATTGGGGATTGTGTCCTTGCAAAATACAATGCGCTTGACAAGGATAAAATTCGCAAAATTGAAAGAAAGGTAAGCGGGGAGAAGGCGTACAGGTGGGTAAAGGGCAATGATCTTCCTATAGAAAAATATATCATTGTTCGCCATCCGCATGGTGTAGAAGCTGTAATATTTATCAGACATAGATGGAGGTATTGGTATTCTGGCGCAGAAGTTTCTTTGGAAACTATGAAATCAATTACAGAATGGAGTGATCCGCTTGAAGAAATAACCCTGCCTGCCGTACCTGTAAGCCTTAAAGAATTTGACAGCATTATACTAATTGATGAATTGGAGAGCAGAGGTATCGCTGTGCCTGTAAAGAAGGTAGAGGAAGAACATTTTATGCCACCAGATAATGGAGATGCTTGTTGGAGAATAGGCGCAAATGATTATACAAGGAAAGAAGTAGCCTATTTACTCTACACACAGCGTGCAATGATTGGCAATGACTTAAAATCAAAATGTGGGAATGATATGACCTCTGATATGTTTGATGTTATTAAAAATCCAAGAATGCCTGAATTTTAACCCGCAACACAACACATCAAACAATTAAAAAATAAGCAAAATGAAGAAAATATTTTGGACAATCGTACACAATCTTATCGCTCATCCTTTACTATGTACATTCTCAAGATGGGCTGATAAGTTCCACGATTGGACAGCAGAAAAAATGTAATCAAATACTTAAAAACGGACACGGCAACATTAGCCGCATAGATTATGGAACAAACAAAACATTGGGCTGCTGGACTTATCGCAGGAGATAGATGCTTAGCCACTATCAGACATGAAAGCGACGGGGCAAAAAACTTAATAAACAAGGAAGTTATCGTTATAGATAACTGCCCTGCAAAGAAAGAAATAACAGCCGTTCTTTCGGGTGCAGATAAAGACCCTGTAAAATATACGATCCCTTATAATGAGCTAAGTAAGCTCCCTGCACCCCCATCTCAAAGGGAAGATGCAGAGAAGGTAACGGCAATAGATTTCCTTAAATCAGAGAAAGTATTTTACGGAGAGAATGGATTTTCGGCTTACGGTGAATTTGGAGAGCAAAAGATTTCCGAATTTATGGAAGAATACGCCGCCCAACAACTCCCTGTAAGAGATACTAAGGATGCAGAACAGTGGTTCAATAAACATCATGAAGTTTTTATTGGAAGGGATTATAAGGGTAAAATAGAAGAGCATGTCCCTATTATTACGAGAGATAAATTCCTTCAATACGCCTCCACCCGTCTCCCTGAAGAAAGGAAGTATACAGAAGAGGAAAAGGACATGCTGCAAGGTATCGCTGATTCATTTGATAAGGGAGCGCTCGATAAGCTAAACAGCCGCCAATTCGATGCTGTAAACGACATTAAAGAATTCCTACAATCACTTAAATAAAAACCGGGCACTGTAACGATAGCAGATAATTATGGCAAGCGCAGAAACAGATTTAAAAGACTTGGAAGAAATTAATGATAGGTTGAAGAAATATCAAGATAAAAGAGATATAACCGAATTAGAGATGGTATTTAAAATATTGGAAGATTGGATTGATGAATTAAAGAAAGTGACAGGATCATAATTACTCCGTACCCTATTTCACATAACAAATAAAAAGCAGGCAATATGGAAGAAGATAAAACAGATTTATTCTGGCATGTACTATTTGGTGTTTTAATGATTATATCTCTCTTTGCAATTGTTTATATGGTAATTATTTCAACATAATCCCCTCACAAAGAGAAGGGCAAAAGACCATTGCCGGCCTAATTAAAAAATATAACTATGAGCACACTATGCCAACCGTGCATTTGCACATTGCCTATAATAACTTCAATCCCTAATCATTCAATTCGTGATGTGATATTTATTACTGCAGAAACATTTAATATTTCTATAGCAGATATTAAAAGTGAAAGCAGGAAAAGAATATTTGTTGAGCCCAGGATGATGGCTATGCTATGGCTGAGAGACCAGGGACATAAAGTTGTAAGCATTGGTGCTTTTATGCGAAGGGATCATTCTACAGTTTGCGTATCTACCCGCACTATTGCGAACTACATACAAACTGATAGCATCCTTAAAGTCCAATGGGATCTGTTAAAATCAAATTTAAGCAGGACAGATTTTATTATAGAAAAAGCTGTTTGATATAATGCAACAGAGTTGCGAAAATAAATATTGGTAAATTAACAACGTACAGTAAATAAGTATTACCTTAGCGTAAATAATTATTAAATGAATTACGGTAAAGCATTTAAAACATTGCGGTTTAATTGGGGCATAACTCAAACGCAAGTTGCAAAAAAGGTAGGTATTACTCAAACGTACTTATCGCAGATTGAGGGTGGTACTAAGATACCATCTCAGGATGTGATTGATAAAATTTGCAAGAATTACGGCATACCATTTTTCTTTGTTGCATGGCTGGCGTTTGAGGATACAGATGTCAAGAAAAGTAAACTGGCATCATTCAAAGCGATCAAGCCCGCAATCGATAATCTTATAAATGAATTTATATGAGTGCCCTTACCTACACCGACCACGCCGCATACGCCTATTGGCTGCATCAACTCCACGAGCCGGAAGATCGCATCCGAACGGGATATAAGCACAAGCGGGATGAAGAACCCAAGCGGGCGCATATACCGCTCAGAAAGACAGCGGAGGAGATGCGGGAGGATGAAAGGAAGGAGGATGAGTTTCTGAAAGCAAAAGGAATTATTTTTTAAACCGCCGAATTACAGGCAAATAAAACACAAAATAAAATGAGCAATCAACTTGTAGTACAAAGCCAATCTGAAATGATGGATATGGCAAAGCTTTTTGTAGAAAGCAAAATGTTCAAGGATATTACAGCCGTAGGAATGGCATTTGTTAAGATTCAGGCAGGAAAAGAAATTGGTATTGCGCCATTTGCAAGCATGAGTGGAATACATATCATACAAGGCAAACCCACTGTAGGTGCAGGACTTATGGCAGGATGTGTTAAAGGATCAGGTAAGTATAATTATGAAATTGTAAAAATGGATGATTCTATTTGCTCTATTGATTTTTATGAGCGCAGGCAAACAGGTAATGATAAATTACTTGGCAACAGCACTTTTACAAAAGAAGATGCAATTAAAGCAGGTACTCAAAATATGGCGAAGTTTCCAAAGAACATGCTTTTTGCAAGAGCAATGTCAAACGGCGTAAAGTGGTTTACACCTGATGTTTTTACCATGCCTGTTTATACTCCCGAAGAAATGGGCGATCCTAATTTTACAGAAGATATACAGCATGAAGAAATTAATGCAAAGCCTGCCGCACCCACCACCATGCTATCCCAAGAAGCAGAGCCGATCCAAACGCCCGAGGAAAAGATCAATGCTACAACAACGCTACCCGAGCTACAGGCCACATGGACTGCACTAATGCCTGATGAGCAAAAGCAGGCTTTAGCAGCAAAAGACGCTCAAAAAGCAAAGCTGCAGCTTGCATCGGATACTGCAGCCACTACAACCCCATCTTTTGACCCCTCAAAACTATAAGCCATGACAACAGAACTGACGCATAGTATCGCAATAAATACCTTTCTGCCCGCTGATAAAGCAAACGCATGGGTTCGGATGGCTGAGGCTAAGGAATCATTATCCGAGTACCTGCAAACTTCCGATCTAAAAGGCCAGGGCATACTATTGGAAGTAAAGGACAGCACAGATCATTTGGTAATTGATAAGGCATTGACTGCCTACTCATCCAACATCAAGCAAATGGATGATACCCGCCTGGAATTTACAAATAAGGTAAGCGGCGCACTGATCCAGCCGTTTATTGAAAAGGTGAAGGCCGCAAAGGAAAGCTCGGAGGTGATCCGATTGACAAATGTAAGCCTGCAGGCACGTAAGAAGATTGCAGAGATTGAGCGGTTTAAATTGCATCTTAATTCAGAATTTACACGAGTTGCAGAGGCTTACCGCACCACACTCCGCAATGAAATCAGTCACCAATATCGTATCGCTTTGGAGGCAGGCAGTAAGGAGGGATATGATCAGCTGAAGGCAGCACTTGCAGATCTGACATTGCCGGAATACAATCGATTTAACCCGATCCTGCTAACGCCACAAGAGTTGACAGAAATTGCCAACGCTGCTCCCGCCCTGCACAAGTCAGAAATTGTTATTCAAATGCAGGAAGAAATGGATGCAACCTTTGCAAATTTTGATCGGGATTTGAAGGAGAAGGTTGTGACGGAGGTTGCACCGGCGCCGCAGCCTGTTGTATCTGCACCCGCCTTGCCGGCAAAGCCTATAAGTAAGAAATCAGCCGTTAAAGTTTCATACAAAATAGACACAGTAGAAACTGCAGAATGGGCGCAGGCTGTGATAAAGGCTTTTTTGGCAAATTGGGCCGCATGCTCTGCATTGGTTAAGGTAAGCAGCTACGGTAATTTATCCGTAAAGCAAATGGCGGATGCGTTAGCCAAGATGGCAATGGAGGCGACTGTGTACGAAGGACTGACGCTGAGTACAATTGAAAAATAAACATTAACCGCCCAAAAGGCAAACCCTGACATGGTACTGTCTTGAATAAACAATATGGCTAAAATGATCACAGGCTCAATATGCCTGACAGAATTAAACGAAAAAGCAAAAGCAGGGCATTCTGCATTTTCCAGAGCGCAAAATGGAAAGATCTATTTTAATGTTCTTGTATGGGAAAATGACCAGCCGGATAAGTATGGTAATAATTTCTCTGTGCAATTGAACGCAAAGAAGGATGCTGCAGAATCTGAAAAAAAGCAATACATCGGTAATCTTAAATATTTGGAAGGTGGCGCCGGTGGTCCTGCAAATGTTACGGACAGCGATATACCGGACGAAGGTAAATTGCCATTCTGATCTAACTAATACCCATTACCTTCATGCCTGCGCTGATACCGGCGCAGGCTTTTTAAACTAATTAAGTGCACCCCCTAACATTCACACTCCGCCCATATCAAAAGAATGCCTGCGCAAAGATCAGAGACCTGTTGCCACTTGGCGGCGTGCTCAGGCAATCCCCTGCACGGTCCGGCAAGAGCAAGGAGATAGCAGCATTGGCTTATTGGGCGGTAATGACCGGAAAGGTGCCGCTGATCCTTACGCATAGAGGCAAGATCTTTAGGCAATTGGTAGAGCACTGCCAGGCTGTAAAGATTGATGCAAAGTCAGGCAATGTAGGCATATTAAAAGGGCATTGCTACGTAGCCATGCAGCAGACCATTATAAACAGACCGGCCATCCTTGAGCAGCTTGCCTGCTTGGGGCCTGATCTGCTGATCATCGCAGACGAGGCGCACCGGGGCGATTTTAATAAAACATTTGATCATTTAAGCGCAGGAAAGGCAGGCAGCGCAGGCCTCATTGGATTCACTGCCACACCCGCGTATAAATGGGCAAAGCACCTGGATCGCTACTATGCAAATTTCGTAGAAGGGCTGCAAATTGCAGAGCTCACAGCACTGGGAAATATTACACCAATGCGATACTTTGAAATGCGCAATGACTTAAGCAAGTTAGTTAAGGCGAATACCGGTGAATTTACAGAGGCCAGCCAGGAGGCAACATTTGATCGCCCCGGTCTTTATGATGGATTATTCGAAGAATTGCCAAAGTTTACGTTCAATAAGGCCATCATATTCTGCGCATCTAAGAAATCATGCAATAAGCTACAACAGCAATTTGATCAGCACGCCGGTTCTTACCGAGCGGTTACAGTTTACAGCGGTATGGCAGCGGGTCCCGCAAACCTCCTCAATTTTGAGCACGGAGACGCAAACGTATTGATCAGCATACGGAGCCTGTCTGAAGGTTATGATAATAACGCAATTGACCTTTGCATACTTTGGTGCGCAATCGGTAGCCTGCCGCTGTATATGCAGGCAGGCGCAAGGCCATGTACACCAGCCCCAAATAAGCCATTGTGTACCGTTATTGATTTCGGCGGCAATAACACACGCTTTGGCGGTTCCGCTGACCGCTGCGCCCTTACAATGGATAGGGATTGGGATTCTATGCGCAAGCCGCCATTGACGCACCCACGCTTACCTTCAGGTGTAGCTGCTATTCAATATTGCCCGCAGTGTGAATACATCCTCAGCGCCCTGGCTAAGACCTGCAGCAATTGCGGCTATAAGTTCCCGGAAGCGCATGTGCGGATGAAGGAAGGGGAGTTAGTAGAGATACAGGCTCAGGCGGCGCAAGTGGCAGCCAAGGTAGGAGGATTTATCGGCCGGCGCATCAGCGATCTCCTGCCCTCTGAGCTTGCATTGTACGCTAAAGAAAGAAAGCGCCATGCGCTGTGCGTTCGTGTAGCAAAAGCAAAGGAGCAGATCGCTCCGGGATGGCTTGCAGCGTATCAGCAGGCGGCAGGATATAAGAACGGATGGGCAAAGCGATTGGTGTCAGAATTATCAGCGGCACCGGAGGTAAAGATTGAATATTCAGATTTGGTTTGTAAGTAGCCAATTACTAAATTGCATAAGCATCGAAGTGAAACCCGATTGCTAATATTGATTATTAAGCGCCGGCAGGCGGAAAGGAGCAGACGGCGCAGGCCAGAAGCGGTTTCACACTTTCCCCTGCCGGTTTTTAATTTATGACACTTTCAAAAAAGCAGCAGCTTTTCTTAGACGAAGCCCTTGCAGGGCAAAACATTTTTCTTACAGGGAAGGCGGGCACAGGTAAGACATTTATTGTAAAATACCTTATTGAAAAATTGAAGGCCAAAGGTAAAAAGGTAATTGCCATCGCACCCACCGGAATTGCCGCAAATAACATCGGCGGACAAACAATCCATTCGATGTTCAGCATTAACCCTTTTGGCGTTGGGGAGTACAAAACATGTAATTTCCTGAAAGGCGAAAAAAGACGCATGCTTGATTTGGTGGATACTATCTTTATTGATGAGATAAGCATGCTGCGGCCGGATGTATTAGATGCTATACATTGGACACTTCTAAAGAACGGCTGCGATGGACTACCAAAGAAGCAAATTGTTTTTATCGGGGATCTTAAGCAATTGCCGAGCCCTGTAGATGATAACACAAGATCCATTCTCTTCAGAACCTACAACGGTGAAGAGTTCTTTGAGGCTAAGATATACCCCAAATTAAACGTAAACAGCATTGAGCTTGATGAGGTGCTCAGACAAAGCAATGAAGAATTTATCCATGCTTTAAATATTGTACGTGAGGGCGGAAAATCTCCCTACTTTCGGCAGTTTGTTGGTACAGAACCAAAAGGTATCATCTTAGCACCTTACAATACTACAGTGGATAAATATAATAAAATAGGCTTTGATGCTATTAATCAGCCGGCATTGCAATTTGATGCAAAGATTGAGGGTAACGTAAAAGCAGATGACTTCAATCTGCCTACCCGAATAAACGTAAAGAACGGCTGCAAGATCATGTACTTGGCTAATCAAGTTGGGGGTGAGCTTATAAATGGAAGTTTAGGCATATTCATTACACACCAAGATTGCCACTACATTCGCATAGGCGATGTTGATCACGCTTTGGCACCTGTGAAATTCACCAAAAAGCAGTATGTTTTAAACGATGATAAAACCGACCTTGAATTGCAGGAAATAGGCAGCATTGAGCAATACCCTTTCCGCTTAGCGTTCGCCCTGTCAATCCACAAAAGCCAAGGTCTTACATTTGACGAAGTAACTGTAGATCTTAGCAGGCCATGCTTTGCAAAAGGTCAAATGTACGTGGCTCTTTCCCGTGTTACAACGCCAGAAGGACTTAGAATTATAACCGAATAAAATTAGCAATTTATATGAATGAAGATATTTTAAAAACATCATTCCCGGAAGTAAAATGGCTACATGAAAATGGACTAAGCTTAATACCGGTAAGAGATAAGGCCGAAGGTGATTACCAACCCAAAACCCCATATAAGGGCTGGCGCATACACCAAAAGGAACGTTTAAGCCTGCCCATATTGTGGGGGCAAATGGACACTTATAATACCAATGCGGTAGCGATCATTTGCGGTGAGGTAAGTGGAAATCTGGAGATTATTGATATTGATGTAAAATATAAGCCGGGTATAGATGCTACTATTTTTATGGCTTTGCGCGGTGCATATCCGGACCTTTACAACCGCCTCAGAATCCACAAAACACCATCCGGTGGCTACCACATCCTTTACAGAGTTGCAACAGGCGTGGTGCCCGGTAATCAAAAGCTTGCAGGCCGTGAAAAATCAGAAGAGGAATTGAAAGCCCAGGCACGCCCCAGGGTTGTAAACTTTATTGAGACAAGAGGAGAAGCGGGATATGCCCTGGCGCCGCCATCTGCAGGCTACAGCGTTTTTCAGGATGTATCAATACCTACAATAACATGGGCCGAAAGATGCAGCATTGAGGCTGTAATGCGATCTTTGCATGAGATCGTAGAGCGCGAGCAGGTTTATAAGCCAAAGAAGGCTGATAATGATTATTATGATGAAAACCCTTTTGAGCATTTCAATAACAGCCCGGAGGCAGAAGATACATTAGAGATAGCAGGATGGAAGAAAACGGATGCGCAAAGCAGTGTTTATAATTGGTATACGCGACCGGGAAAAGATAAAGGTATTTCTGCCAGCTTCAACAAGCGCAAACGGATCTTTTTTGTATTCACCAGCAGCACCGAACTTGAAGAGCAAAAGGGATATTTCCCCGCTGTTGCCTTGAGTAAGCTGCTGCACGGGGATGATCGTAAGAAAACCTTTGCCTACCTGGTCCAAAAAGGCTATGGCCGAATAAAGCAAAAGCATGAGCAGCGACTGGTGCACAATAAGGCAATTGCAGGCAAGCCGCTGCCGGCTAATGCCAGCACAGAGGCAAAAACAGAGCACAGCAAGGAGATTGCCAGGCTGCAGGCAACTTACCCATATGGCATATTCTGGGAATTAAACGAGGATGGCCACACTGTTATCAATCGTGAGAAGCTTTACAATGTTGCTGACGGATTAGGATTTAAGCTGCACAACGAAGCGCCGGTGCGCATTGATAGGTATATAGTGCGCCATCAGACAGAAAGGGCCGTATTTGATGAATTGAAGGCATACATCAAGGAAGAGGATCAGGATGAGTATATGCTCATCGCCAACAGCTTTGAGAGCTTTATTCAAAAGAACGGATCATTTACAATCAGCCGCCTTCAATTCCTTCCCGTTGATGAGATTGTAAAGGACAGCAGTAACACATGCTATAAGTTCTACAACAACGGATATCTGTACATTACCGGAACCGAATATAGCTTTAGGGATTATGAAAGCATAACAGGCCTTATCTGGGAGCATTCTATAATGCAGAGAGCATACAATCAGGCACCGGAGGGCGGGCGCTACGTTGACTTCCTTAACCTTGCCACGCCCTACAGCGACCAACAAGCGCACATCCGTAAATGTATCGGCTACCTTGCTCACCAATTCAAGGATGAGACCACAGCATATATTGTGGTACTTACCGAGCAGTGCCCGGATCCAAAGCAGGGCGGCGGCTCAGGCAAGAATATCTTCAGCAGCCTTTTCGCCCAAACAACTACCTATAAATCCATTCCCGGCGACCAGGTAAGCTTTGATACAAAGTTTATGCAGGCTATGAATGGTGAGCGGATATTCGCTATTTCCGATGCGCCGCGCAAATTTAACTTCATGTTTCTTAAGGAGCCGAGCTCAGGCAGCGCAATATTGGAAAAGAAATTTAAGGATCAGCGCACAATAGAAGTTGAGGATATGCCTAAGTTCTTAATACAGACAAACTACAGCTACGAGGTAACTGATGGCGGCTTGCGCCGGCGCATCATCGGCATTGAGTTTACAGATTTCTTCACCAAGGCCGGCGGTGTAGATGTTCATTTCGGCTGCCACTTCCCTAAAGGCTGGAGCATTGAAGATTGGCAGGGCTTTGATAACTTCATCGCAGGCTGCATACGTGATTGGATCGCAGGTGGCAATAAGCTACACCCACAGGAAATGACCACAGGCGGATGGCATAAGCAATTTGAGCAGACATGGGGCGCTGTAATAACGAATTTTATTGAGCAGGAAATTGAAGGATATTGCTCCCAATCATGGGTAAGCAACGACCAATTTAAGAAGGATTTGGAGACTTATTACCAGGAAAATTCAATTACAATAAATTATCGTCCGGCCATGCAAAGAATAGTTTCCGCATTCAGGGAATATTCTACTAAACATAATATCGAGTTTTTGAATGATCAGCAAAGAAAAAATGAGGCAGGTCAAAATTTGAAATATAAGTTCTTTGGAAAGCAAGGAAGTGTACCATTTTAGTATAATAAATTTAAATATAAATATTTGTATAGTTTATTTAATATTTTACTTTATATATTTCGTAACGTTGGTAACACTTGGTAACACTTGGTAAACTTAGTATAACTATTTGATAATCAATAAAGTAACAGAGGTAGCGAAGATTATTTCTATAATTATATCTAATAAATATTATTATCTTCTTAGTACTTCGTTGAAATGAAACATCATTTATTTTTTTACCCTTAGCAACGAGTTTTTTGGCAAAAATGTCTGTTACTCCGTTACCAAAGCCACCAGCGCGGCTTTCAGCGGTAACACTTGGTAACAGACATGCAAAAAGGGTGTTACCGAAATAAAAATACAATCATGACCATAAAAACTATCAACTCCGAATCACAACTGCAGGCATGGCTATGGGAATATGCCTGGAATAACTACCCTCAGCTACGGCGTAAGATGTGGGCAGTGCCGAATGATGCAATAGGTGCATGGGTGAGCGCTAAAGATGCAATGCGATCAAATGAGTTAAAGGCAACCGGGTTACTCAGCGGCGTTTGGGATTTGCATTGCTTTGTTGCTGGTCGCCTGCACATCATTGAGACAAAATTTGGCAAAAATGGCCTTACTGTGGACCGTGTTGTGAAAGGAAAGAAAATATACGGGCAAAAGGAATGGGGTGAAATCATGGCCGCTGAAGGTGCAATAAGGCACATCTACCGAACGCAGGAGGAAGGCATTGCCGTGCTGGAAACTATCATCCGATCCCGAAGCGCAGGGTATGGATCAACTATCAAGCATTTTAAACAATAACGACATATGAGTTTAGGCATCCCCTACATGGGTAGTAAAAGGAAATTGGCAGGACCGATACTGCAATTCATAACAGCAAGGCACCCGGCATGCACAGACTTTTACGACCTTTTCGGCGGCGGTGGATCTGTTTCATTTACAGCGGTACGTGATTACCGTTTCAATGTTCACTACAACGAATTAAACAGCCATATTGTGGCCCTTGTACGTTACTTGCAGGCGAATAGAACTTTAGAGCCTAAATTTTACGAATGGGTGCCGTGTGCTGAATTTCATAAGCAATGTGAACGTACTGATGCAGATTGGTATTCAGGCTTTGTGATGAGCTGCTGGGCATTCGGCAATAACCAAAAAGATTACCTATACGGGGCAGAAATACAGGAAATTAAGCGCTTAGCGCATGATTTTATAGTTCATGGCTGTTTGGAGTCTATGGCCGCCCTTGGGCTTGATATACCGCACTTGAGCGAAATAAAGGATGTGCAGAAAAGGCGGGTAGTTTTTTGTGATTACATCGGGAAGAGCGGCCGGATGCAAAGTATTGAAATGCTGGAGCACCTTGCACGCCTCCAAAACCTCCAAAACCTCCAATGCAGCAACTTACCTTACGAGGCCGTACCGATCACAGGCGCACAACCTGTTATCTACTGCGACATTCCGTATAAGGGTACAGGCGAGTACAAAGAGGGTGGGTTTGACCATAACGCATTCTACCAATGGGCTGCTAATTCCCCACATCCTGTTTACATCAGCGAATATGCGGCACCTTTTCAGGAGGTCCACGCCTTCAGGCACCGCAGTAGCTTGTCCGCTACAAACAACAAAAAGCAAACTATTGAGAAGATATTTTGGAACGGTAAAGGCAATCCTTTTGTAGGAACTTTATTTTAAATTTGCTTATCTGCCCGAACGGGCGTAAATTCGGGTAATGGCAAAAGGAGCAAAAGTTACAGATGGCACCACAGAGCAGCAAAAGCTGTTTGCGTACGCTTACTTCCAAAATGGGGGCAATGCTACACAAGCGGCGATAGAGGCCGGATATTCAAAGAAAACAGCCACTTCGTGCGGTTCCCGGTTGTTAACGTATGAAAATGTTTCAGCATTAATAAAATCACTTAACGATCAGGTAAAAGAGCGTGTAATAGTTACTAAGGAGCAGATAGCTAAAGAGTTAATGAAGGTAGGATTTGCTGACTTGCGAAAGGCTTACACGGTAGACGGTGCATTGAAGGCAATCCGTGATCTGGATGATGATATTGCAGGGGCTATTACGGGTGTAAAGGTCATGGAAGAATTTGAAGGCAGCGGAGAAGATAGGCTGAAGATCGGTGAAACGGTTGAAGTAAAATTCAACCCGAAGATACCGGCTCTTGCAGAGCTAAATAAGATGTTTGGGTATTATGCGCCTACCTTGAATGCGCAAACAGATAAAGAGGGCAACGATGTAATTTGGAACGAACAAAAAACCTATGCGGCTAAACCTGAAGCAGACGCTGGCGCTTGATTACCTTGAGGATAACACCACAAGTGAATTGGAGTATGGCGGTGCTGCCGGTGGCGGCAAGTCGGTGCTTGGGTGCTATTGGCAGATAAAGCGCAGGCTAAAGTACCCCGGAACACGGGGATTAATTGGCAGGGCATCGCTCAAGACCCTCAAGGAAACCACTCTAAACTCCTTCTTTGAGGTGGCACGGCTGCAGGGATTAAAGGCAGGAATTCACTTTAAGTATAATCAGCAATCAAACATTATTAATTTTTCCAATGGATCAATAATATTCCTGAAAGATTTATTTCAATACCCGGCCGATCCAAACTTTGATGAGTTGGGATCTTTGGAGATTACAGATGCTTTCATTGATGAGAATAACCAGATCGTAGAAAAGGCCTGGAATATTGTAAAAAGCCGTATTAGGTACAAGCTTGATGAGTTTGGATTGATACCTAAGATGATGGGCAGTTGCAACCCGAGCAAGGGATTTATTTACACAAGGTTTTATAAGCCATCAAAAGATGGCACATTACCCGCTGATCGTAAATTTATACAGGCGCTTGTAACGGATAACCCGGATATTTCTATTCATTACCGAAACAACCTGCTTACCCTTGATGAAACGAGCAAGCAGCGTTTGCTTTATGGCAATTGGGAATACGACGATGACAAATCCGTCTTAATGGGTTACGACAAAATAATAGATTGTTTCACCAATGATTTCATACCGCCGGGCACCAATTACATCACTGCGGATATTGCCCGATTCGGCAAGGATACAACCGTGATCGGATTATGGTCCGGGTATCGGGTAAAGCTATACCAGCACAAGGGATTAAGCGTTACGGAAAGCGCAGCCGAGATACGCAGGATTGCGGACAGTAATGGCATCCCGAACAGCAGCATTATTGTCGATGAGGATGGTATCGGCGGCGGCGTGGTTGATATACTTCGCTGCAAGGGCTTCGTAAACGGCGGGATGCCGCTACCCGAGCCGGAAAGCCCGAAGATCGGAGCTCCGGATAAGCCCAACTACCTAAACCTTAAAAGCCAATGCTACTACCGATTGGCAGACCGCGTGAACACATCAGGTTTGTACATCGATTGTACTGACCCAACTATTAAGGAAATGATCATTGCGGAAATGGAGCAGGTGAAGCAGCACAACATGGACAAAGACGGTAAAAAGCAGGTGGTGCCGAAGGATAAGGTTAAGGAATTAATAGGCCGCTCACCCGATTTCTCAGACACGCTGATGATGCGGGAATGGTTTGAGCTTAAGCCTAAATATGTCTACATTGGGTAAAATTATTTATCTTGCCTACAAACTCATAAATAATGGGAGTATTTGATGCATTTACAGGCCGCAAAGCCTTACAAAAACAGGTAGGAGCTATGCAGGTTGCATTAGACAACTTCAGGCGCGCAGGCATTGCATCGGCATTGCAGGCTTATAACAGCTCCGTGGCCATGTACCCTGCCTGGGATATATCACAAAACAGCGAGAAGTATTGCACGGACGATAATGTTTATTCTATCATCTCATTGCTGGTGCGCACTTCTGCGGAGGTGCCGGTATGGGCGTATGATGTAAAGCCCGATCAGCAAAAGAATTATAAGCAGCTAAAGAACTGCCGGCCGGGTACTGATAGCAGGCTGCAAAAGGCATTCGCAATAAAAGCCCTGGAGGATCTACCCGAAACGGATAAGGTGGCCGAATTGCTGGCTAATCCCAACACTTACCAATCACAGTACGAATTTCTGATGATGTGGTACACTTGGGTTTATATGCAGGGTGAAGGTTTTATATTCTTTGAAACTGTTGATGGCGGTGTAAATGCCGGACGTCCTGTCGCTATGCACATACTCGACCCGCAGTACGTGGTGCTGAACGTTACAAGCACATTCCCGCAAAGGATTACAGGCTATAGCTATGTGGTTGCCGGGCAAAAGATATTGGATAGCGTGGATCCCATGTTTATCATGCATATAAAATACCCCAACCCAACATACAGCATAAACGGTGCTGAGCTGCGCGGGCTATCCCCGCTTAAGGTTGCATCAGCATTAAATGTACGCTCACGCAGCACAATGAATGCAACTGTGCGGCAGCTGCAGAACGGAGGTGTAGCAGGGATAATTTATGATGAGACCATCAGCCAGCTTGCCGGCGCAACTGAGGCGGTGGAGATCGTAGGGCAGCGAAAGAATGACTACTCACAGTTTGCCCAAAACCCTGCAAATGTCGGGGCAGATTACTTTGCATCCGGCAAGCTTGGCCGCCTTGAGA
>Ga0247809_1000134_pt1 | contig 40507 bp, 60 predicted proteins | sample UWRJL104311B1_FD_180951 | JGI IMG/M metagenome (GOLD analysis project Ga0247809, IMG submission 180951) | Plant litter microbial communities from Arlington Agricultural Research Station in Wisconsin, United States - UWRJ-L104-311B-1 | ecosystem: Environmental > Terrestrial > Plant litter >...
GCCCTCGTAGGCCAGGATGTGCGTGGCGATGCGGTCGAGGAACCACCGGTCGTGAGTGATGACCACGGCGCAGCCGGGGAACTCGAGCAGGGCGTTCTCGAGAGAGCCAAGGGTCTCGACGTCGAGGTCGTTGGTCGGTTCGTCGAGCAGCAGGAGGTTGCCGCCCTGCTTGAGCGTGAGTGCCAGGTTGAGGCGGTTGCGCTCTCCACCGGACAGCACGCCCGCCTTCTTCTGCTGGTCGGGGCCCTTGAACCCGAACTGCGAGACGTAGCCGCGCGACGGGATCTCGGTCTTGCCCACCTGGATGTAGTCCTGGCCGTCGGAGACGACCTCCCAGAGGGTCTTGTTCGGGTCGATGCCGCCACGGTTCTGGTCGACGTACGAGATGTCGACGGTGTCGCCGATCTTGAGGTCGCCCGAGTCGAGCGGCTCGAGGCCCACGATCGTCTTGAACAGCGTCGTCTTTCCGACACCGTTCGGGCCGATGACGCCGACGATGCCGTTGCGCGGCAGCGTGAAGCTGAGGCCGTCGATGAGCACGCGGTCGTCGAAGCTCTTGCGCAGGTTCTTCGCGTCGATGACCTGGGCGCCGAGGCGGGGGCCCACCGGGATCACAAGCTCTTCGAAATCGAGCTTCCTGGTCTTCTCCGCCTCGCTCGCCATCTCTTCGTAGCGGGCCAGACGGGCCTTCGACTTCACCTGGCGGCCCTTGGCGTTGCTGCGCACCCACTCGAGTTCGCTCGACAGGCGCTTCGCGAGCTTGGCGTCCTTCTTGCCCTGCACGTTGAGGCGTTCCTGCTTCTTCTCGAGGTAGGTCGAGTAGTTGCCCTCGTAGGGGTAGAGCTTGCCGCGGTCGACCTCGGCGATCCACTCGGCGACGTGGTCGAGGAAGTACCTGTCGTGAGTCACGGCGAGCACGGCGCCCGGGTACTTCGCGAGGTGCTGCTCGAGCCAGAGGACGCTCTCGGCGTCGAGGTGGTTGGTGGGCTCGTCGAGCAGCAGCAGGTCGGGCTTCTGCAGCAGCAGCTTGGTGAGGGCGACGCGGCGCTTCTCACCGCCGGACAGGCTGTTCACCGGATAGTCCCCCGGCGGGGTGCGCAGGGCGCTCATCGCCTGCTCCAGCTGGGAGTCGAGGTCCCAGGCGTCTGCGGCGTCGATCTCTTCCTGCAGCGTGCCCATCTCGGCGAGCAGCGCGTCGAAGTCGGCATCGGGCTCGGCCATCTCGAGGCCGATCGCGGCGTGGCGGTCGACCTTCGCCTTGATCTCGCCGACGCCCTCCTGCACGTTCTCGAGCACGGTCTTCGACTCGTCGAGTTCCGGCTCCTGCATGAGGATGCCGACGGAGTAGCCGGGGCTCAGCCGCGCCTCGCCGTTGCTCGGGGTGTCGAGTCCCGCCATGATCTTGAGGATGGTGGACTTACCGGCACCATTCGGGCCGACGATGCCGATCTTGGCACCGGGGAAGAATGACATGGTCACGTCGTCGAGGATCAGCTTGTCGCCGACCGCTTTGCGGGCGCGCACCATCGTGTAAATAAATTCGGCCATGCGACCATCCTACGTAAGCCGTGCGGCGTACCGGTTCTGACGCGACTCAGAAGTCGATCGTGCGGGTGGTGCCGATGAGGCACTTGCCCGTGCCGAGCAGGGGTGCGGCCAACGCGTTGTAGCCGGCGCCGCCGGTCTGGCCGACGAGGCAGGTGCCATTGATGCGCACGGAGAACTGGATGGACTCCGCGGCCTCCTTTCCGACCGTGATGTCGGGGGTGATCTCCATGTCGGCCTTCGTGAACCCGGCGGCAACCAGGTTCTCGACGACCTGCTGTCCGCTCGGAGCCGGCGCCGTCTCGAGCAGCCGTCGGTTGACGAAGTCGAAGTACGCGAGGTTCGCGGCAGCGTCGCCCGTGGGCAGCAACTCGGGGTCGGGCTCCGCCGTCGGACCTGCGGCGGGGGTGTCTTCGGCGGTCGGACCGGCGATCGTGGGCGGGGGCTCGGCGCCGGTGCATCCGGCGAGGGCGAACAGGCCCGCGACGAGCGCGGCACCCGCCGCAGCGGTGCGAAGGCGGCTGGGGCGCTGCATGGGGATCCCTCCGGAGGCCGACCGCGGCGGCCGACACTGCTCTGGATCCTACCGGCGCGCGTGCGGCCGGCCCGCACCGCGCCGCCGTGCCCCGCCGGCCTCAGAACGGCGTGCGCGCCTCCGACGACTCGAACTCGGGCTCGCTCGCCGGGCTCGGCGCGCCGAATACGGAGTCGTCGCCGTCGTCCACCGGCCGCGTCTCCGCACTCGGGGGAAACGTGTCGGCCCCCGAGTGGGCCGAGTGGTCGTCGGCGCTCGGGTTCGACGACGACAGCACACGGGTGAACGTCGTGGTGCCCCAGGCGAGGTCGTGGCCGACCGAGTCGGCTTCGACGTCGACGTTGGTTCCGGACTTCTCGCCGTTGGCCCAGTCCCGGATGCGCAGGCGGCCCGTGACCACGACGCGGTCTCCCTTCACCACCGAGCCCAGCACGTTCGACGCGAGCTGGCGGAACGTGGTCACGGTGTACCAGTTGGTCTCGCCGTCGACCCAGCGGTCGCGGCCCTTGTCGAACCGGCGCTGCGCCGACGCGAGCCGGAACGTCGTGATCTTGAGGTCGTCGGATGCGGCGATGGGACGGGGCGTGGTGGCGACGATGCCCGAGAGGGCGATGGTGTCGGTCATGGTGGTCCTTACTTTCGCGTGTCGAGTGGGAACGGGGCGGACCCCGCGGAGACGCTCGTGCCGGGACGGGCCCCGCGGGATCCGCTGCCGACAGTGTGATCCGCGGGCGACGACGGAAAAGCCGGCTCCCTCCCGTCGGGGAGGAAGCCGGCTTCTAGTCGGCTTGGGGAGGACGAGAGCTAGTGCTCGCTGAACTCCGGCCAGTCGCTGCCGGGCACGAGGCTCGCGTGCAGTGCGCTCTTCGCCACATCCAGGCTCGGGTAGTGGGCGCGTTCCCGCCTGTCGTTCACGAGGGTAAAGGTGAAGCCGTCGTCGGTCTTCGTGATCCAGCCGATGGTGCCTGCCGGCCCGATCGCGACCCAGGTGCGGACGCTGACTGTGGTGTCGCTCATCGTTGAGCTCCTTTTCTGCGCCGGTGTCGGACAGCGGGCGCAGTCCCACGATAGGTCGGCGCCCTCGCCCGGACAAGGGAGTGCGCGCCGTCAGGACGCGCGTACGTAGCCGGAGTATTCCGACCGTATCTTGCGCACCTTCGGCGCCGCCACGGCCAGGCAGTAGCCCTGGCCGGGATTCTTCGCGAAGAAGTCCTGGTGGTAGTCCTCGGCGCGGTAGAACTCGCCGAGCGGTTCGACGGTCGTGGCGAGCTCGCCCTCCCAGTAACCCGCGGCACGGTCGCGCGCGGCGCCGAACAGCCGGCGCTGCGCGTCATCCGAAAAGAACATCGCCGAACGGTATTCGCTCCCGACGTCCATGCCCTGCCGATCGAGCTGGCGCGGGTCGTGCAGGCTGAAGAAGACGTCGAGCACGACCGCGTCGGGGATGACGTCGGGATCGAAGGTGACGGCGACCGCCTCCGCGTGGCCGGTGTCGCCCGAGCAGACCGACTCGTACGACGGGAACACGGTCGTTCCCCCGGTGTAGCCCGACACGACGCGCGTGACGCCGGCAAGGGTGCGGTAGACCGCGTCGAGGCACCAGAAGCAGCCTCCGGCCAGCACGAACGTGTGCATACCCTCGACAACGCCCGCGCCGGGCGGCCCATTCCCCACTGGAGGGCGGCCAGTGACCGTAGGCTGGGAGGCATGCCCTACAACGCCAATGAAGCACGTTACGACGCCGTCGAGTATAAGAGAGTGGGCCGGAGCGGACTCAAGATCCCCGCGGTCTCCCTCGGGCTCTGGAACAACTTCGGCAACGACAAGCCGCTCGAGAACCAGCGCGCCATCCTGCGTCGCGCGTTCGACCTCGGGGTCACGCACTTCGACCTCGCGAACAACTACGGCCCGCCCGCGGGCAGCGCGGAGTCGAACTTCGGGCGCATCCTCGCCGAGGACTTCCGCCCCTACCGCGACGAACTGATCATCTCGTCGAAGGCCGGCTACGAGATGTGGGACGGCCCCTACGGCGAATGGGGATCGCGCAAGAACCTGCTCTCGTCGCTCGACCAGAGCCTGAACCGCCTCGGGCTCGACTACGTCGACATCTTCTATTCGCACCGCCCCGACCCCGAGACGCCGATCGAGGAGACCATGGGCGCGCTCGCGACCGCGGTGACCTCCGGTCGCGCGCTCTACGTCGGCGTCTCGAACTACGACCCCGAGCAGACGCTCGCGGCCGAGAAGGCGCTCGCGGCCCACGGCATCCCGCTGACCATCCACCAGCCGCGGTACAGCATGTTCGACCGCCACATCGAAGACGGGCTCTTCCCCGTGCTCGACCAGATCGGTGCGGGCAGCATCGTGTTCTCGCCGCTCGCGCAGGGACTGCTCACCGAGCGCTACATCGACGGAGTCGTGCCCGACGGTTCGCGTGCCTCCGAGGGCCGCTGGCTGCAGCCCGGAGCGATCAGCGACACCTACCTCGAGCGGGTGCGCGGCCTCAAGGGCATCGCCGAGAGCCGCGGCCAGACGGTGGCGCAGCTCGCCCTCACCTGGGTGCTGCGTCATCCGCAGGTCACGTCGGCGCTCATCGGTGCCTCGAGCGTCTCGCAGCTCGAAGACAGCCTGAAGGCGCGCGACGCCGCACCGCTCACCGCGGACGAGATCGCCGCGATCGAACCCTTCGCCGTGCACGGCACCGAACTGCGCTGACCCACCCGCAGAACCCCGGCCCGATGTCGGTGGTCGCGCCTAGCCTGACTGTGTCGGGCACCAGCCGCGACAATTCGACACCGGGCCGGCTGTTCTGTGGGGAGATACCTGTGACCGTTCTCGACTTCGCTTCGCCCGACACCTCCGTCGTGCCGTTCCACCGCAGCGGCATCACCGCCGTGCGGCTGCACGACTCGCTCTGGCGGGTCACCCGCGCTGGCGGCGAGGTCGTCGGCTATGTCGAGCGGTTCGCCGAAGAGCGCGGAACGCGTTTCCGCGCCAAGCGCCTCGTCGTGCGCCAGCAGAGGTTCGTGCCGATCGGCGAGTTCTGGAGCATGGACGACGCGGTCGAGAGCCTCCGCGCCAACTGAGGCGGATTTCGCCGTGGCCAAAGGTGCCGACACGCGATAGCCTCGCGGAAATCCGCGAATCCGAGCGTATCGTTCGACCCATGCAGCTGCTCAATGACTTCCTGGACTGGTTCAACTCGTCGGAGGGAACGCGCGTCGTCACGACGATGATCCTCCCGTTCATCGCCATCGTCGTGGCGGGGATCATCGCCGCGATCGTCATCCGCGGGTCCATCGCGCGGTTGCTGACGAAGCAGGAAGTCGCCCAGCGGGCTTCGGCCGTCGAGGCGCTCATCGCCGTCGGCGAGAAGGGCTCGCAGTGGAGCGGCCTCTCCGGCCAGACCCGCGACCACTTCGAGGCGCAGACGAGCGTCGCCAGCATCCGCGTGCGGCTGCTGCCCGCCCCCGGTGCCGCGATGGCCAGCGCGTGGGCCGAGTACCAGCTCGCCGAGATCAAGCGCAACTCCGCCAACTTCAGCGTCGCCGCCGACCAGGGCTACGCCGAGTACCGCGACCGCCTGATCGAGTGGCACCACCGCCCGTCGCGCGCACGCAAGCTCTTCACGCAGGACATCGAACGCTTCCGTCTCGACAGCGCGGGCGACGACACCGACCTCATCGAGCGCCAGCGCCGCTGGAAGGCCGAGCAGACCGCGACGGTGGCCACGCCCACCGCACAGGCCACGCCGGTCGCGCCCGTCGCACCCGCGGTCTCGACGCCGATCGTGCCCGCTGCCTCCGCCCGCGCGTTCACCCCGAAGGCCGAGTCGCGACCGACCGAGTCCGCCAGCGCCGCGACCGAGAACACCTCGTCGAAGGATGCCGCGGCCGTCGGCACGACCAGGACCGAGGTCATCGAGCCCGACCAGACCGCGTCCAGCGGATCGACCACGCGGCTCGTCTGACGCCCGCACGCACGTTCGGAGGCCCCGCCGCCCGGCGGGGCCTCCGTCGTTTCCGCCCGCCGTCGCTCTGGCGCGCTGTCGGAGGCTCGACCTAGGCTCGACCCATGGTCTACGGCATCGTTCCCCCGTATCTGCTCGCCCGCGTCGCCGAACTCGACGACGAGCGTTTCGCCCGCGCGGCCCAGGCGGCCCGACGGGCGCTGCAGTACGACGAGCCGCGTCGGGCGGCCCGCCTGAACTTCAGTCTCGATGCATCCGACAACCTCGTCATCGAGCTCACCGACGGTCCGAACCGAACCGTCTTCGACGCGAAGCACACCGAAGACCTGCCAGGGGTCATCGTGCGCAAGGAGAACGCGCGGCCCACCGGCGACATCGCGGCCGACGAGGCCTACGACGGGCTCGGCGCCACGTTCGCCCTGTACTCGCAGGTGTACGACCGCAACTCCATCGACGGCATCGGCCTGCCGCTCGACGCGACGGTGCACTACGGCGTCGAGTACGACAACGCGTTCTGGGACGGAGAGCGCATGGTGTTCGGAGACGGCGACGGCGAGATCTTCGAGCGGTTCACCGCGTCGCTCTCGGTCATCGGGCACGAGCTCGCGCACGGCGTCACCCAGTACACGGCAGCGCTCGAGTACGAGGGGCAGTCGGGTGCGCTCAACGAGTCGGTGTCCGACGTGTTCGGCGCGCTCGTCGAACAGCATTCGCTCGACCAGACCGTCGACGAGGCGAGCTGGCTCATCGGGGCGGGCCTCTTCACGGCCGCGGTCGAGGGCGACGCCCTGCGCTCGCTCAAGGCGCCCGGCACGGCCTACGACGACGACGTGTTGGGCAAGGATCCGCAGCCGGCCTCATTCGCCGACTACGTCGAGACCGACGACGACAACGGCGGCGTGCACATCAACTCGGGCATCCCCAACCGTGCGTTCTATCTCGTGGCCGAGGCCCTCGGCGGCAGGGCATGGGAGCGCGCCGGCCTGATCTGGTACGACACCCTGATGGCTTCGATGGAGCCACGCAGCACGTTCGCCCAGTTCGCCGCAGCCACTGTGCTCGCGGCCGCCACGCGCTACGGTGAAGCGTCGGCAGAGGCCGACGCGGTGCGCGCCGGCTGGGCAGCCGTCGGCGTGGAAGCAGCAGGAGCGGATCTCGATGGCGGACGCACGGCCTGACACGTTCACGATCTCCGTGGTGCGCACCGGCGGTTTCGCCGGGCTGCGTCGCACGTGGAGCGTCGACACGGCCGATGCCGCCGCGACCGACTGGGCCGAGATGGTCGACGCATGCCCGTGGGACGCCGCGGCGTCCTCGAGGCCGTCGACCGATCGCTTCGTCTGGCGCATAGAAGTCCGTGGTGGCCGGGGCAGGCGCGTGAGGAGCGTGACGCTCGCCGACTCCGCCCTCGTCGGCCCCTGGCGCGCGCTCGTCGACGCGGTGCGGGGAGCCGGCGAGGGTTAGACGACCGCTCCTAGACGGCCGAGAGCCGCGCGGCGCCGGTCGGGGTCTCCCCCGGCTCGAGCTCGACAGACGCGCCCTGCCGGTAGGCGAGGTGGCCGCCGAGGTAACCGGAGATGCCCACGACGGCGAGGCCGGCGAGGCCTAACAGCCGCCCGCTCGCCTGCTTGCCGCGGGTGCGCTGCACGAACGAGGCCGCGTACAGCGTCGTCGCGACTGTGTTGGATGCCGCGTGCACGATCCCCACGCGCTGCTGCCGTCTGCCGGGCAGCAGCGACCAGTCCGCGAGGCCGGTCACCACGGCGGGCAGGACAGTCGCGACCCCGGCCCCGACCAGCACGCGGGCCGCCTTCTGCGAGCCGGGCACGAAGTCGAGGATCGCGCTCCCGATCCAGGCGCCGACGGGCAGGAGGATGATCGCGGGATGCAGGGTGTGCCCCGCCGGGTCGCCGTGCAGCACGTCGCGCACCGCCCGCGGCACCGCGGTCACGATGCCGCGCACGCGGTCGACCACGGGGTCGAGCACGTCGGCCTCTTCGACCGCCGTCGTCGCGGTGTGCAGGATCTCGAGTTGTTTCATGGTCGTTTCGCCTTTCGTCAGCCGAGGGTTTTCGCGTGGTCTGGTACGTAGCGGAAGAGCTTGCGCGACGGGCGGTCGTAGTCGTCCGCGACCGGTCGGTCGGGGATCGTGACCGGCTCCGGGTCGGACGACTCGTACGGGATCTGCGACAGCAGATGGCTGATGGTGTTGAGGCGCGACGCCCGCTTGTCGTCGCTCTCGATGGTCCACCAGGGGGCCTCGTCGGTGTCGGTGTGGGTGAACATGTCGTCTTTCGCACGGGAGTAGTCCTCCCACTTGGTGATCGACAGCACGTCGACGTCGGAGAGCTTCCAGCGCCGCACGGGGTCGTTGAGACGCTTGTGGAAGCGCGCCTCCTGCTCGGTGTCGGAGACCGAGAACCAGTACTTCACGAGGATGATGCCGTCGTCGATCAGCATCCGCTCGAACACGGGCGCCTGCTTGAGGAACAGCTCGTACTTGTCGGTCGAGCTGTAGCCCATCACGTGCTCGACGCCGGCCCGGTTGTACCAAGAGCGGTCCATGAGCACCATCTCGCCCGCCGTCGGCAGCCGCTCGATGTAGCGCTGGAAGTACCACTGCCCCTGCTCGCGCTCGCTCGGCTTCGGCAGCGCCACGACTCGCGCCGTGCGCGGGTTGAGGTACTGCATGATGCGCTTGATCGCGCCGCCCTTGCCCGCCGCGTCGCGGCCCTCGAAGACCACGACGACGCGCGCGCCGGTCTTCGAGATCCACTGCTGCATACTGACCAGCTCGATCTGCAGCCGCTTGAGCTCGGCCTCGTAGAGCGCGCGGTCGACGCGCTTGTGTTTCTTCTTGTGCGGCTTCGACACCGGTCGCTCAGCCGGAGGGGTTCTCGACGGGCGTTCCCTTTTCGTCGGTGCCGTCCGTGGGGTCGACCTCCTCGGGGTCGGTGACGTTCGTGTCGGGGGTGTCTTTCGGGTCGCTCATCGTCGTCTCCTTCTGCGGCGGCCGGTGCCACCTCGGGGCAACGCTAAACGCATCGCGCCGGGATCGATATGGCGAGCGGGAATCGGCGCGAGGTGCTACGGCCGGGCCAGCGCGCGTTCGAGGTCGGCGACGAGGTAGGGACGCAGGCTCATCAGCCAGGTTCCCGACATGTGCGCCCCGGTGTCGCGGAACACCTGCACCCCTCCGATCACCGACGGGCAGAACCCCGCCGCGCAGTAGAAGTCTGAGAGGTCGACGAGGTGCACGCGGTCGGCGTCGCTCTGCTTCACGGCCTTGAGCAGCGGATCGGTTGCGCTCAGCGCCTCCTTCTGCGGAGTGCCGCACGCGTTGTCCCGCGGGTCGAAATCGAGGCGGGAGATGCACGCCAGCGCCTCCGCCGAGGGCTGCGGCACATCGGCGATGACCACGACGCGTGCGCCGTCGTCGGCTGCCTTCTTCCAGGCTCGGGCGTAGGCGTCGGAATAGTCGCCGCTGTCCCCTCCGACCCAGCGCGCGCCGGAGGTGACGACGACGTCGTACTTGCCAGCATCGAGCGCGGCCGAGATGTCGGTCATGACGTCGCAGTCGGGCGAGGGCGGCGACTGCCACTGGCAACCGTAACCGAGGTAGGTATCGAGCGACCAGCCCAGCTCGTCGAGCGATGCACGGATCGGTGTGAGCAGTTGCGCCGCGTGGCTGTCGCCCACGAGGGCGACCTTCATCGGAGCCGAGTCGTCTCCGTAGTGGCACGTCTTCATCGGCTTGTCGCGCTCGCGGAAGCACAGGAACGTGTCGCCGGAGTCGTTGAACAGGTCGCCGACCGACGGCACGACTGCAGCGGGGAGGTCGGACGGGTCGCATGCCCCGCTGTTGGCGACGTACGCGGCGCCCAGGCAGGAGACGGATGTCGCGGGCGCCTGTGGCGGCGTCGCCCGGGCTTCCACGGCCGGAGGGCCGGCGAGGGCGAGCGCTACACAGGCGACGAGCCCGGCCGCCGTCACGGTGGCGAGTACGGCCGGCCAGGTCGTGCGCGCACGGTCGGCGCCGGCGGGCTTGTGCCTGTACGCACTCTCGACGAACCGGTACGACAGCGCGGCGAGCACGAACATCGCGACGACGGCGGTGAGCAGATAGAGCGGCGACGTGGCAGGCATGACTGCGAGCAGCAGGCTGAGCACCGGGAAATGCCAGAGGTACAACGAGTACGAGATGTCGCCGATGTACGTGCTCACCCTGTTCGTGAGCGGTGCGATGGCGTAGGACTCGCCGGTGCCTGCGGCAATCACCAGCACCGTCGCCGCGACCGGGGCCAACGCCCACGGCCCGGGGAACGGGAGGTCGGGCGAGATGAACGCGGCGCTGGCGGCGATTCCGGCGAGTCCCGTCCACCCCATGATCGGGCGGATCCGCCGCGGCAGCCGGGAGACGAGTGGCATCATCAGCGCGAGCAACGCACCCGCCCCGAGTTCCCACGCGCGCGTGAAGGTCGAGAAGTAGGCGACCGTGGGGTCGGCCGCCGTCTGCACGACCGACCACGCGAACGAGACCACGATGATCACCGCCATTGCGACCTCGAGCGCGACGTGCCCCGAGCCACGGCGCAGCCGGCCGAAGGCGAACAGGAGGCCCAGCATGAGCCACGGCCAGACGAAGTAGAACTGCTCTTCGACCGACAGCGACCAGTAGTGCTGCAACGGCGACGGCGGTTGCCCGAGCTGGAAGTAGTCGACGCCGACGGCGGCCATGTGCCAGTTCCCGACGAAGAGACTCGACCACAGACCGTCGAACGCGACTCCCTCGAAGCGGGTGAACGGGAACAAGAAGTACGCGCCGATCACGGTGGCCACGACGACGACTGTCGCGGCCGGCACGATCCGGCGCAGGCGGCGGGCGTAGAACCCACGGAACGATATGCGCCCCGTGCGGGAGTGTTCGCGCAGGAGGATACCGGTGATCAGGAAGCCGCTGATGACGAAGAAGACATCCACCCCGACGAAACCGCCGACCGGGAAGTGGAAGAGGTGGTCGGCGACGACGAGCAGCACCGCGACGGCGCGCAGGCCTTGGATGTCGAGTCGTTTTGCCCCGGCGGCGAGCGCGGTGGAGCGACGCGCGCGAGGGAGGAGTGCGACGGTCACCGTGCGATTCTACGGTGCGCCCGATGGGAGCCGCTTCGGCGGAATGCTGTGTGCCCCTGGCAGGAATCGAACCTGCGACCAAAAGATTCTGGGCTGTTCACCCCGGTTGTTCCGAGGTGGTTCGAGTCCCCTTTTCCTAGCTGGCGGGGCTGCCATTCTCAGGTCGGGTTGGCCGAGGTCAATCGTGGTCGTTCTGAGTTGTTTCCGCGGAGTAAACGGGGGCTGGCTCAGCTCGCCTCGCCGATCGCTTGTAGCTGCGCGCGCAGGTCTGGCGCCTTGTGGGTCCGCATCCGGTAGTGGGCTTCGGTGACTGCCCGGCCCGAGTGGCCGAGCTGCGCGCTGGCGTCGTCGACGTTCTCCAGCAATGAGCCGACCGACTTGCGGAACGTGTGGGGCGTGACCCAGGTGTACGGCGTTCCTTCGAGCGCGCTCCTCCACTGCTTGCGGAAATTGTTCGGGTCGCGGACCGTGCCCCGCAGCGAGGGGAACAGCAGCTCGCCGTCGAGCTCGCGCGCAGCCAGGATGTCGACGACGAACGGCGGCAAGATCAGCTCGCGGCGCGACGTCGAACTCTTCGGGTGCGTCTGGATGCTCATCCCCTCGCCCTTCTTCCACAGCGTGGTCCCGGCGACGGTGACCGTGGGCGGGTTCGCCTCGAGGTCGAGGTCGACCCGGCGGAACGCGAAGACCTCGCCGATCCGGGCGCCCGTGCCCATCATCATGTTCATGGGGTCCCAGAGGTCGCCGTGTGTTCGTTGCTCGACGGCTGCGATGATGCCCCGCATCTCGCGCAGTTGCTCGAGCGTGAGCGCGCGCACTTCCTTCTTCGCCTTCTGGATGCGGCCGACGTCGCGGATGGGGTTCGACTGGAGAGCATCGAGCCTGGCCGCCATGCCGAGGATGCCGCTGAGCACGGTCTTCGTCACCTTGGCGGTGGCGTTCCCGCGCGTCTTCGCGATCGTGCGCAGGTAGCTGTCGAGGCGCGCTGTCGTGACCTCGCGCAGCCGGATCCCGCCCATGCCCTTGTTGATGATGTCGAGCACTTCGCTGTATCGCCGCTCGGTGTTGAACGCCTTCTGCCCTTCGATCTCGTCGGCCCACCACTTCGCGCCCGCGACGAGGACCGTGGACTCCGCGGTGAGGTCGTCTCCCCCGGTGCGCGTTCGGTCGACGAGAGCCTCGCGGAGGATGTTCTCGGCGTTGCCCTTGCTCTTGTAGCTGGTGCGTTCGATCTCGCGGGTCACTCCGTCGAAGTCGCGCACGCGAGCGGAGGCGACGTGGACGCCGTTCTTGGTGACGGTCGAGATGCGGCCCCACGTGCCGATCGGGAGCGGTGGTCGGGGCATCAGGCGCTCCTCATCGTCAGGTAGGTCTCGAGTACGTGCGGTGTGATCTGGAGCTCGACGGCCCACTGTGCGGGGTCGGGCGTGAAGCGGGATACGCGCTCGAGGTGGTCGGGGTCGACCAGGTGCTTTGCTGCGAACCGGTCGGCCATGCGTTCGTTGCGTGGTGTGCTCTCGATGTGGCCGAGGCAGACGTGGCCGATCTCGTGCGCGAGGGTCGTCCGTTCGAGCATGACGCGCATCTTCGTGTTGAGGATGATGGTTCGCTGCTCGGGAAGCCAGAGGCCGTTGGCGGTTCGAAGACGCCCGTAGACGACGTTGACTCCGAGACGGTCGGCGTGCTCGTAGGGGTCGTACGCCGGGTCCGTCGTCATGGGGCTTCTGGCTCGCTCTCTCCCGCGCTGTCGTCGCGGTTAGCCGCGTGCGGAAGTGCGAGTGCCTCATCTTCGGATAGCCCACCGACATCCGTCGAGCGGATGGCGGTCACGTTGCCCGGCCGGTAGTTGCTCATGTCGCTCTCGACCTGCGCGACGAATTCTTCCGGGGCCATGCCGATGAAGGTGCAGAAGGCGTCGATGTCGTTGAGGCTGAATTCGTAGGTGCCGTTGACCCTCTCACGCACGTACTTCTCTGACTTCTCGATCGCGCGGGCGAGCGCGCGCCCGGACATCCGCCTGTCTCCCATCTCCCGTCGGATAGCTGACGCGACGAGTTGAGCGAAGGCGCCGGGGGCGTCTAGGGGAAGTCTGGCCATGACGCGATCTTAACTAAAGCTGACGCAAAGTTGCAACACGAGACGCAGGTGCGTCCACAAAGGTTACGGATCGTCTTAACGAGGTTGACTTAAGCGTCTCTAGAGACGCATACTCATCACCATGAGCCAGATCACGACACTGAACAGCAAGAAGGCGACGCTAAATGACCGCGTCGCAGCGAACCTTCGCGCCGAGATGGCAGCGCAGCGCAAGTCGGTCACCGACCTCTCCGAGGCGCTCCGCGTGGGACATCGAGCAGCTACCCGCCGTTGGAGCGGCGAGCAGGACATCGGACTGAACGAGCTCGAGCTGCTCTCGAAGTGGCTCGACGTGCCCCTGTCCGCGTTCATGGTCTCGCGTGAGCGGCAGGTGGCGTGATGGCTCAGCTCCTCACGATCGAGCAGGTCGCCGATCAGCTGCAGGTGCCCGTCGACACCCTCTACTACTGGCGGTCGAAGAAACAGGGGCCGCCGGCGCTGAAGGTCGGGAAGCACCTGCGCTGGCAGCAGGCCGACGTCGACGCCTGGCTCGCCTCGCTCGCGCCGCGGTCGAACGTTACCCCCATCGGTTCGCGGGTGGCGTCGTGAAGCGTGTAACGCGCTGGACGCGCGTGCGCAACGCGGCCCGCAACCAGCTTCACGTCTGGTGGCCCGCCCTGCTCGCGGTGGCCGTGTGCACGGCCGGCGTCGTCGTCTTCTGGGACTCCCCACTCCCCTACTGATCCGCCCCTTCTCCCCGCACCACCGTCCGGACTTCACCCGAAGCTGTCCGGCCGGTTTCAACGAAAAGAGCCCATCTTGCCTACCTTCTCTGCGCCCGAAAACGTCTCTCTCGACGTCGCCCAGCACGTGCTCTGGCACTTCGGCGACTACGGCCTCGGCCTCGAGCCCGGCAACTTCACCGGTCTCCTGCTCCGCGCGATCGCCGCCGCCGACGCCGTCAACCGCGAGCGTCTGCGAGAGGTCTTCCCCGAGCACGTGCGCCTCGTCGCGCTCGTCGCCGGGGAGCACGCGGGCCTCGAATGGCTCCGCGAAATCGTGCGTGCTCGTGCCACTACCGAGGTGTCCAAGTGAGCGGCGTGATCGTCGCCCGCCGCGGTGAGCGCATCGTGCTCGCCGAGTACCCGAAGGGGTTCGTCGAGCGGGTGAACGCCCGCCTGGATCGCATCGCTGAAGAAGGCGACGCCGAGACCGCGGAGGCGTGCTCGTGATCGTCGCACTCGCGCCTGTGCAGGACGGGATGCCGCTGTGGCTGGGGCTGCCCCTCGCCGCGGCCGGGTTCATCGCGTGGGGAATCATCGTGCTCGTCGAGTCGGTGAAGAAGCCGTGATGCACGTGCTCGGGGTCGACCAGTCCCTCACCATGACCGGGATAGCGAAGATCAGCGCCCACGGCAGCGTCGCGGTGTCTCGCATCGCCTCGGCAGCCACCGACCCGGGCGATCTGCGGGCGACCCGTGACCGGATCCGGATGATCGTCGGCAGCGTGCTTGTGTTCGCGCCGGCCGCGTGCTTGTCGGTCATCGAGGCGCCGATCGTGATGCGGAACGGGCAGGGCGGGGCGCAGCTCGAGCGGGCATGGCTGTTCGGCCTGCTCGTCGACCAGCTGCTCCTCCGCGGTCCAGTGGTGCAGGTGCGCACGACGACGCGCGCCATGTACGCGACCGACAACGGTGCCGCGAAGAAGCCCGAGGTGCTCGCCGCGATGCGGTCGAAGTTCCCCGACCTGGTGATCCGCGACGACAACGAAGCGGATGCCCTCGCCCTCGCCTGTATGGGCGCCACCTACCTCGGGTCGCCGATCGACGGCCCGACCAGCAAGAAGCAGCAGCAGGCCATGACCAGCACGGTCTGGCCCCCGATGAAAGAGAGCAACTGATGACGATCGAGATCAAGCCCACGACGTTCGCCCGCGGCGTCCCGAAGGAGCAGAACAACGGCTTCTACGGGGTGGAGGAGGAGCTGCTGGCGCTCCCCATCGGGACGCAGGTCACGGCGGTGGTGACGTTCCGCCTCGAGGACGACGTGACGAAGAAGGGTCACGGGGTCCGCTACCCGGTGATGGCGATGGATCACATCGAGCCGCTGTGGGACGACGAGCTCGTGGCCGCGGCGAAGACCTCGCAGGAGGAGGCGTACAAGTCGAGAACGGGTGCGAACGTGCTCGACTTCTCGGGCATCGGCGCGGCATCCGAAGAGGCCGGCGAATGAGCGCGGGCAAGCGGACCCTGCAGCCTTCGGCGCGCGAGCTGTTCCCTGTCCTGCGTGAGCGCTTGCTGGCCTCGCGGCCCGTGGTCGGGTTCCGGTACCGGATCTTCCCGGGCGGCCCGTGGAGGACGGTGCCGCTGCATGAGAAGGGCATCACGAGCGTGCAGCGCAAGGGTGCGACGGAGTTGGTCTATGGGCCGCCGACGTTCCAGAACACCTTCGACGAGAAGGGGCAGCTCGTATGACCGCCACGACCATGCACCCCGCCCTCGCCGAGCTGATGGCCCGCGCGGGTGCCCCCGACACCGACCGCGTGCAGTGGCTCATCGAGCGCGGCGCCGGCATCACCGCGACGCAGGTGCGCGAGCTCTACCAGGGCGGCGCCGGATACCGTGCGCGTCTGCTCAACGAGAAGGCGAAGCAGATCCTCGAGCCTTTCCTGTCGAACCAGTACATCGACTGGGGAAACAAGCGGGAGCCGATCATCGCGAAGTGGGCGACCCGGTTCGGCATCGAGCCGGAGTCGCGCGTCTTCCGGGCGGCCGATAACCCTCGGTTCCTCGCGTCGCCTGACGGTGTCGGTGTGGGGTTCGGTGGCGAGTTGTTCATCGACGAGATCAAGACGGGCAAGGACGACATCGCGCCCGGCACGGAGGCCTACGACCGCAAGGGCTACTACCTGCAGATGCAGTGGGGCATGCGCGTTACGGGTGCCCGCCGCTGCCTCTACATCTGGGAGCAGCACGACTCCGACTGGCAGGACCGCGGCGCAACTCACCTCGAACCGGCACCGATGCACGCTGAACCTCTGACGGCGTGGATCGAATACGACGAGCAGATCGTGGGGGCTCTCGTGGCGATCGCCGAGGACTTCCTCGCCGACCTCGACGCCCTCGTGCGCGACCTGGCGGACGGCGTCGAAGCACAGATCGACGACGTGCTCGACACGCACGCCGTCAACTACCTGCGCTTCATCGGCCTTGAGAAGGAGGCGACGACGGCGAAGAAGACCGAGTGGGCGGCGATGCTCGCGCGCCTCGAGGGGTGTGACGCGCTGTCGCAGGAGGGGCCGATCGCCCGGGTGACGTACAACCCGGGCGAGGAGAAGGAGTCGGAGACGGCCGATGTCGAGGCGGCGAAGGCCGCGGACCCGGAGCTGTTCGCGGAGGTGCAGGCGTTGTCGAAGCGCTGGAACGAGCACCAGAAGAAGTACCAGAAGTCGGTCGTTACGCCGGCGAAGCCGAGCCTCACCGTGACCGCGGTGAAGGCCACGAAGGAGAAGAAGGCATGACCGCAACAGGAGTGGTAGCGCTGCCCACAAGCAGCAACCCGGGCGACTGGTCCGACGAGGACAAGGCGCTCGTCGAGGCCGCCGGTCTCGTGCACGTTGACCGTGACGGCACGAAGACGGCCGCGCCCCGACCGGTGGTGGCTGCGTTCCTGCAGCACTGCCAGAGAACGAAGCTGGATCCGTTCGCCCGGCAGATTTACTCGATCGCGCGCAAGTCGAAGGGCGAGCTGAAGTGGCAGATTCAGGTGTCGATCGACGGTGCCCGTCTGGTCGCTGAGCGCTCGGGCCAGTACGAGGGGCAGACGACGCCGGAGTTCACGGCTGACGGCGTCACATGGACGCAGGTCTGGCTCGGCAACGAGCAGCCGAAGGCGGCCCGGGTGGGCGTGTTCCGCCGCGGCTTCCGCGAGCCGCTCTATGCGGTGGCGCTGTGGGACGCATACGCGGTGCTGGACTACAACGGCAACGTCTCGGCGATGTGGGCGAAGATGGGCCCGCTGATGCTGGCGAAGTGCGCCGAGATGCTCGCGCTGCGCAAGGCGTTCCCGCAGGATCTGTCGGGTCTGTACTCGTCGGAGGAGATGGCGCAAGCAGGCGGCACCGCTTCACCGAACGCGTCGGCAGTTACGAAGGGCGAGTACCGGGTCGATCTGCCCGGCGAGGACAAGTACGGGCCATCGAGCTTCCCCGAGGTCTCGGTGCAGCAGGACATCCCCGAACCGGCGGTGTCGCGTGACTGGACGGCCCTCGCGGCGGCATTGAAGGACGTCGACGCGCTGACGAAGCTGTACCAGCTCGCGCAGCAGGAGGGCGAGGTCGGCCTGATCCTCCCGGATGGTCGGACGGTCGATGCGGCTCTTCGCGCTCGGAAGGTGGAGCTGGAGCAGGTGCCGCTCGTCGAGGGGAAGATCGCGGACCCGCCGAAGCGGGCGTGGCTGCGTGAGGCGCGGCTGCTGACCTCGCGGGAGGACGTGCGCGCCCTGTACATGGAGGCGGCCGCGGGTGGCGCGTTGCCGCAGGTGCTGGAGGAGATCCAGTCGATCGAGCGGACGTTGCCGGATCCGGATGCGGATGCGCCTTCGGAGAGTGCGGGGTGGGCGACGCCTGGTGATGCGTCGTCGGAGTGGGCGGCGTCGCCGGCGGATGAGTCGTCGGAGACGGTCGCGGGTGTGCTGGATGACTCGATCGGTGGTGGGGAGCGATGACCGCGGTCGACCTGTCCCCCGCCGAGCTGGCGACGGTGCAGCGCTTCGGCCTGCACCGCGAGGTGTCGTTGCGCAACAAGCCCGTGCAGAAGCGGTCGCAGGAGCGGCTGGAGCAGTTGCTCGAAGCTGCACGTCTGGCGTACGCCGAGCATGGCCGCGATCGCTTCACGACGCAGCAGGTCGCGGAGAAGGCGGGCGCGTCCATCGGGACGGTGTACCGCTACTTCCCCGACCGGGTGCTGCTGATGGACGCGATCGCTCCCGACCGTGACCGTCAGGCCCATCTCGTGCTCGAGCGTGTGCGTGAGGCGCTGACGGCCAAGGCTCTCGGGCCAGCGACCCTCGACGCGATCGCTGCGGATCTGGGGGTGACGCCGTGAGCACCGTCGACCACCGCGCGCAGATGCTCGACGCGCTCGACGTCGCGGCCAACTGCGACCGCGAGCTGATGGCGACACGCTATCTCGCACTCGCTCAGGTGCACGCCACGGCGCTCCTCGCCGAGCAGCAGAGGCTGGCCAGCCTCGTAGCGGTCTGGACCTCCAACGAGGAGGACGCAGCGGCAATGGTGCGTTCGGGCGGGTTCAACTTCGCGAAGATCCTCGACGAGATCCGAGAGCTGGTGAGGCGGGCATGAGGATCCCCGGTGTCGAGCACGAGGTCGTCGACTCCGAAGGCCGCGCAGTCCGCGACCCGAAGGAGATCGAGGCAGACGCAGAGTACGCCCGCATCCGCCTGGCGCCGATGCCGACGCCGGGGCAGATCAAGACCCCTGACGACGTGATCGAAGACCTCGAGGTTGCGAAGCATCTCGCGGCGAAGAGCGCGCTGATCATCAAGGAAGCGGACAAGACGAAGCGGGCGGTCGCACGGTTGCATGCGATCGCCCATGGGAAGGCGCTGCGCACGTCGACGGCGAAGAGTGCGGAGCTTCGGGAGGCGGATGCCTTCGAGGCGGCGCTGGAGCTCCGCACGGCGCTGGATGCGGCAGAGGTCGCATTCGACTTCGCCAAGTCCGTCGCGCGCTCGGTGGAGTCGTCGACTTCGGCACTTCAGACGCAATCGAAGATGGTCGCCATCACGTATGGGCTGGCTGGATCAGGAAGAGGTAACGGCTGATGTCTACGTACGCAGCTAAGACCGAAGTGAGCTCGCAGAAATCTCGGATGGAGATCGAGCACACCCTCGAGCGTTACGGGGCGACGAGATTCGCCTACGCAGCGCAGGGCGACAAGGCGATGATCGGTTTCGAGAAAGGCGGCCGCACGGTCCGCTTCATCATCCCGCTGCCGGATCGGCAATCGCGGGCGTTTACGCACCACGAGCGCGGCGTGCGCAGCGAGACCGCGGCCGCCGCGCTCTACGAGCAGGCGGTGAAGCAGAAGTGGCGCGCCATGGCCCTAATGGTGAAGGCGAAGCTCGAGGGCGTCGAGTCGGGGATCGTCACGTTCGAGCAGGAGTTCCTCGCTCACACGGTGCTTCCGAACGGCAAGACCGTGTTCGAGGAGACGAACGCGGGCGTCGAGCGCGCGTACGTCGAGGGTCACGTGCGGCCGCTGCTGGAGCTGGATTCGTGAGCGCGTTCGGGTTGGGCGACGAGGTCGTCGTCGGGAAGAGCAAGACGAAGCAGACGGTCGCTGGTATCGCGACCGAGAAGGACGCCGCAGGTAACTCCTACCTGATGGTGACGATCGAGAACCGCAGCGGCAAGCAGTCGCGGGTTGAGGGTTCACGGCTGAGTGTCGTGAAGAGAGCAGGTGTGCGGTGAAGGCGTCAGAGATCATGCACGATAAGAACTTCCCCCACGGGACGTTTCAGGGTCGTCAGATGGGCTGCAAGGGCTCGCACTGCCCCGGCAAGGAGTCGGTGGGGATCACGTGCGAGGCGCTCGCGATCCGGTACGCCGGCGATCTGACCTTCCGTCGCCGCATCGACGCCGGGGCTACCGTCGCCGAGCTGCTCGCGGAGGAGACGTCGGCGGACGAGGTGAAGCCGGAGATGATCGTCGACGGCGCCGGGAACGCGTGGAGCCACCCGTCGTTGACGGTGGCCGACAGCGAGTCGCCGGTCGATGAGCCGGAGGATGCCGAGCTGAAGGATCTGCTCGAGCAGGTCGACGAGCGGCCGAGGCGCGGCCGCCAGCCGGGGCCGATCAAGCACGGCACCCGGTACGGCTACGACCGTCGTGGATGCAAGTCCGACGCCGGGTGCCCGGGTGACCCTGTGACGGGCCTCACGTGCCGTCAGGCGGCTCGTGGGATGACGGTGCCCCCGGCGGTCGAGGAGGTCGCGCAGGCGGCTGAGGAGCCGACGAAGGTGCGGGCGCTGGCCGATCAGGTGCACGAGGTCGTCGCGGAGATCGACGAGACGGTCGCGGCATCCGTCGAGACGATGAGCTATGACGAGGCGGCCGTCGAGCTGTCCGGCGAGATCGCGGCCGACGTGGCCCCACAGGTGCTCGCCGCCGAGCTGGGTCGCGCGTTGACCGGCGAACCTACCGGCGTGCGTACCGAGGGGCTGCTGTCGGATCTCGCGGACGCGAAGGCTGAGGTCGAGGATCTGCGCGAGAGGCTCGCGGACGCCAATGCGAAGGCGAAGCACCACGAGCGGGAAGCGGTCAGCTACTTCGCGGCGAACGAGAAGCTGGTCGGCGAGCTGCGCCAGGTGCAGGCGGACGCGGCGGCTCTCGGCGAGCAGCTGCTCCAGTCGGGTCTCTCGCTCGACGTCGCGCTCACGCAGCGACCGCGGACGGTGTCGTGCTCGGTGACGATCACGCCGCTCGCCGGCGGCGGTGTCCGGGTGACGTCGCAAGGGATGGATGCGGAGACGGCTGCGGATCTCGCGAGCCGGATCTTCACGAGCACCGCGGGGGTGGCAGCATGACCGCCGTCGTGGGCTACAAGCAGCCCGACGTCGCGTGGAACGGCCTCACGGTGACGGACCTGTTCTGCGGCGCCGGCGGTTCCTCCTCCGGGCTCGTGGCGGCCGGGTACCGAGTCGTCATTGCGGCGAACCACTGGGCGCAGGCGATCGCTTCGCACCAGATCAACCATCCCGAGACGGATCACGACTCGGCTGACCTGTCGCAGGTGGAGCCGTCGCGGTTCCCGACGACGGACCTTCTGTGGGCGTCGCCGGAGTGCACAAATCACTCGGTAGCGAAGGGCATCAAGCGGCAGCGCGCCGTCAACGAGGCGCTGTTCGAGCTCGAGGGCGCGCGGCCGCTCGCCGACGACGCGGCAATCCGCTCGCGGGCGACGATGTGGGATGTGCCCCGGTTCGCGGAGTACCACGCCTACAAGGCGATCATCATCGAGAACGTCGTCGACGCCTACCGCTGGGTGCAGTTCCCCGCGTGGCTGCTCGCGATGGAGCTTCTCGGCTACGAGCACGAGATCGCCTGGGTGAACTCGATGCACGCGCAGGCGCTCGGCGACCCGGCGCCGCAGTCCCGCGACCGCATGTACATCGTCTTCTGGAAGAAGAACAAGGCGTCGAAGCGTCGCCCCGATCTGAAGCGGTGGACGAGCCCGAAGGCGCTCTGCCCGGTGCACGGGATCGTGTCGGCGGTGCAGACGTTCAAGAAGGCGGAGGCGTGGGGCCGCTACCGCGCGCAGTACGTGTTCCGCTGCGGCCAGTGCGCGACCATCGTCGAGCCGGGATGGATGGCGGCCGCGTTGGTCATCGACTGGTCGCTGAAGGGAACCCGGATCGGCGATCGCGAAAAAGAGCTGTCGCCTAAGACGATGGCCCGCATCGAGAAGGGCATCGAGAAGTATTGGCGGCCGACGATCGTCGAAGCCGCTGGCAACACGTACGACTCGACCGACCCGAAGCACCGCAACTACGGCGACCCCGAGGGCTACATCCGTGCCTGGCCGGCCGAGGAGGCGCTGCGGACCCTGCACACGACGATGAGCAAGGGCATCGCGTTCCCGCCGCTCATCACGGACGGGATCCGCGGCGAGGGCACGGTGCAGTCGGGCATGAATCCGATGCTGACGCAGACGACGGCGCAGACGAAGGGTCTGCTGATCCCGGTGGAGGGCCGAGAGGGAAAGGTCGCGGCCGACGTCGCCGAGGCGCTGCGCACGCAGTCGACCCGCAACGAGACGGGCATCGTCGTGCCGTTGCGGAATCACGGTGTCGCGAAGGGTGCGAGCCAGCCGATCGACACGGTGTCGGCGAACGGCAACCACCACGGCCTCATCGTCCGTGGCGAGGGCAACGAGACGCCCAGCCGACCGACTACCGAGCCGATCGGAGCCATCACGGCGGCCGGCAGCCAGTTCCTCGCCACGCACCCAGCGCTGATCATGCGGAACAACACGGGCGGCGCCGAGATGTCGACGCCGGCGAGCGAGGCGTTGCGCACGATCACCACAGCGGGTCACCAGTCGCTGCTTGTGCCCTACTACGGCAACGGGATGCCCTCGCCTGTCGACGAGCCGCACCGGACGCTGACGACCACAGACCGCTATTCCCTCGTCACGGGCCCGGTCGACATCAACGATTGCGAGTTCCGGATGCTGACCCCCGACGAGATCAAGCGCGGGATGGGCTTCGCGGCCGACTACGCGCTGCTGGGAACTAAGCGCGAGCAGGTAAAGCAATCGGGCAACGCGGTCACTCCCCCGAACGCACGCGACCTAGGCGCGTGCGTCGCGGAGTACCTGACCGGCGAGCTGGTGGCAGCGTGAGGGCAGGCTGGTTGAGGTGTGCTTACCCGCCGTGCGCATTCGACCAATCGGCAAAAGCGACTTCCCATTCCCTCGAGAACACTGGAAGCTTCAGAGTCTGCGTCTTGGTCTTTCCGAGGATATTGTCATACGTCACGACGAGTGTTCGCCGATCCTCTCGCTCGATGATCTCTCGCTTGAAGTTCGACACGCGTTCGAGCTCTCTGAGCGGATTCGACGCCCCTGCCGCCTGCCGCCACTCGGCATCGATGATCAACTCTTCGCCTGCTGCGACCAGGATCCAAGCAATCTCTGCTCTGCCGCGGCCTTTGAAGATCAGTTCCGTTGGATCAGCGATGAAGTCGATCCTCACGTTCTCGGCGCGATCGGTGCCGACATTCTGCAAGGCAAAGGCGATGTTGATGCGATCCGGTTGGTCGGTCGCTTCGGGCAACAGCGCTCTGATGGACCAGAACGCGTCCTTGTACTTGCCGACGTCCGTTCGGGCCTTTGCAGCAACCCACAACGATCCGCCAGCTATCACGGCAGCCAGAAGCGCGGCTCCAATCGCGATCCAATCCCCGCTTGACAGGAGCGGCTCAACTAGAGCGGCTGATGGGGTCGGCGTCGGAGTCATGCTCGGCACTCTATCGCTCTCGCGAACAGAGCGCTCCGACCAGGTGCAGCCGTGAGCGACCCGACACCCGCCACCCGCGCCGTGACGTACGAGCGCGACGGGCACCGTTGTGTCTCCTGCGGCGCGTGGGTGCAGCTGCAGTACCAACATCGCGCCGCGGTCGGCATGGGCGGCAGCAAGATCCGGCCACTGTTCGTGGACGGGCTGACGTCGTGCGCGATCTGCAACCCGGCGTACGAGCACGAGCTGCAGGCTCAGGCGCTGCGGTTCGGCTGGAAGGTGCCCTCGTGGGTGCGGGACCGCGATCGGATGGCGGACGTGCCCGTGTACTACCTGCTCGAGCGCACTTGGTGCCGACTTCGGCTCGATGGGGGCCGCGTCCGCATTTCGCAGCGAGGGCGATGCAGCTCATGCACGAGGTCTATGGCGAGAGCTATGACGAAGAGAAGGGACTGGTGGCGTGATGGTGCTCCACATCGTTCCGGTGTCGTTCCAGACGGCGCGCGCATTCGTCGCGGCCCACCACCGCCACCACGCTCCGCCGACCGGGCACAAGTTCTCGATCGGCGTTGCGCAGGACGAGGTGCTCGTCGGTGTGGCTGTGGTCGGCCGTCCGATCTCTCGAGTGATCGCCGCTGACGGCGTGACGCTCGAGGTGCTCAGGACGGCGACCGATGGCACTCGCAACGCCAACTCGATGCTGTACGGCGCCGCTTGGCGCGCAGCTCGAGCGATGGGCTACGAGCGCCTCATCACATACACGCAGGAAGGCGAGTCCGGGGAATCACTCCGGGCAGCAGGATTCCGCGTGCTGGCTCACCGGCCGGCGCGCGGCGGATGGAACATGCCCGCGCGACCGCGCGAGAGCAAAGGCACCGAAGGGGTGCCGCGAACATTGTGGGAGGTGGCCTGATGGCCCCGGAGAAGATGACCGAGCGATTCATGCTCGACGCCCTGAAGAGGCGCTACACGGCGAACGGCGGGAACGGCGATCGCTGGATTCGAGCCGAGCACGTGCGCAACGGGACGGGATTCTATGGCTACGACCGCGAGTCGGGCCGCTGCACGAGCTGGCTGCGCACGGCCGACTTCATCGCCCTCGATGGGTGGGAGTCGAAGAGCCACGTGGTGCACGGGCACGAAGTGAAGATCTCGCGCTCCGACTGGCTGACCGAGTTGAAGGATCCGGAGAAGGCCGAGGCGTTCCGCCCGTACTGCGACTACTGGTGGCTGGTGGTGTCCGATGTGAAGATCGTGCGCCTGGACGAGCTGCCTGCGGGCTGGGGGCTGATGGCTCGCGTCGGTGAAGGCGATCAGCTGCGGGTCGTCAGACAGGCGAAGAAGATTGATCGGGAGCCGTTGCCATGGCCGATGGTGGTCGGGCTTACCCGTGCGGTGCAGAAGACCGCGCTGCGTGCTGGGGCGGTGGCCTGATGGCCTATCAAGCAACGCACTGGGCGTGGGAGCTGGATCTGCCGATGACGCAGAAGTTCGTGCTCATCGCGCTCGCAGACATGGCCGACGAGCAGCTGTCCTGCTACCCGGGCCAGAAGCGCATCGCGCGGATGGTCGGCAGCTCCGATCGCACGGTCCGCCGCGCGCTTACCGAGCTGGAGGAGCTGGGGCTGGTGGAGCGTGAAGAGAGACGCGCGAACGACGGCTATCGGACCTCCGACCGGTACATCCTGAAGACGAAAAAAGGGCTCACCGGACAAAATGGCCGCAAGTCCAACCGGACAAATAGTCCCCGGACAATGGCGACACTCTCACCGGACATCCACGACAGTCTCACCGGTCACAGTGACCGGGCAATAGAACAACCAGAGAATCACCAGAGAACCACCAGTAGTAAGAGCGTCGACCTGTTCGAGCTCGCGGATCCGAACGAGGGCGACCTGTTCGAGGCCTTCTGGTCGGTGTGGCCGAGGAAGGACGGCAAGAAGGCTGCGGTCGCTGCGTGGGCGAAGGCTCTGCCGAAGATGAACCAGCACGCGATCTTCGCGGCGGCGACTGCTTACGCGTCGTCGCCGTACCGGCCGGAGCGGAAGTTCGTGCCGTTCGCGTCGACGTGGTTGAACCAGGAGCGGTGGGCGGACGGGCCTATCCCGGCTCCGGAGCGTCGTGGGTCGTCGACGGTGGCTCATGGCCGGTCGGTGGATGGTCTTCTGGCTGCTCGCGAGGCTCAGGCTTTGGCGGTGTCGTCGTGACCCCGCGCGAGGCGAACGTGTTCCTGACGAAGGCGGCCCTGCTCGACCCGCGCATGAAGCGCTTGGACGAGGAGGAGCAGGCCGACATGGCGACGATGTGGGCGGAGACGCTCGCCGATGTCGAGCTGGAAGCCGCGCTGGAGGCGATGCGGGCGCACTACCGCGCCGCGACGGTCCCGGTCATGCCCGCGCACGTGCTCGAGCGGCTCGGCGTCGTGGAGGTGGCGTCGTCGCCGTACCGCGACATCACCGCGGAGGTCGTGGCGGCGTCTCGTGCCCGCGAGTTGTTGGCGGCCGGCGTGACGGAGGCGGAGTACCAGGCGCACGCGACCGACCGCGAGTGGCTGCTGGAGAAGTTCGGGCAGAGGGACGCGATCGAGGTCGCCGACGAGAACGGGGAGCCGGAGTGAACGACACGACGTACACGGACGCCGATGCGCCCGTCGACGAGGCTGCGGCCGCGGCGGACGCGGATGCGAAGTACGACCGCATCGCCGAGCAGTCGGTCCTCGGGTCGATGATGCTTTCGCCCGAGCAGGTCGACGAGGTGATGACGGTGGTGCTGCCCGGCGACTTCTGGGAACCAAAGCACGAGATCATCGCCCGAGCGATCGGCAGCCTCGTGGCGAAGAACGAACCCACAGACGCGATCGCGGTCGTCGAGGAGCTGCGGCGCACCGGGAAGCTGCGGCAGGCCGGCGGCGCCGCGTACGTGCACGAGCTGACCGGCATCCCGACGTCGACGAAGAACGCGGGCTACTACGCGTCGACGATGAAGGACGACGCGGTGAAGCGCCGCCTGGTCGCGGCGGGGATCCGGATTCAGGCCATGGGCAACTCCGGCGAGGGGGTCGCGGCCGAGCTCGTGAACCTCGCGCGCACGGAGGTCGAGTCGGTGGCGGTCGGGAAGGCCGGCGGGCTGAAGCCGATCGGGGACACGTTCGACCTGCTTATCGAGTCGCTGGCGACGGAGCCGACGTACATCCCGACGCCGTGGGAGTCGCTCGACAAGCTCATCGGCGGCTTCAGCGCGGGCGCGCTGACGGTGGTCGCGGCCCGGCCCGGGTCGGGCAAGACGATCGCGTGCCTGCAGATCGCGGCGAAGCTGGCCCATGCGGGGATGGTGGCGTTCTCGTCGCTCGAGATGACCGAGGGCGAGCTGCAGAAGCGGCTGCTGGCCCAGTTCGGGCCGGTGTCGATGACGTCGCTGCGGACGCACCAGATCCTGAAGCACGAGTGGGAGAAGATCGCGGAGGCCCGCTCGCGGGTGCAGGGAGCGCCGATCTTCATCGACGAATCCGCGGGTGTCACGTTGGCGCAGATCCGGTCGCACGCGCGCTCTGTGGCCCGCAGGGGCAAGCTGACCGGCATCGTCGTCGACTACCTGCAGCTGGTTGAGGGCGAGGGGCAGTCGCGGCAGGAGGTCGTGGGCGCGGTGGCGCGCGGCCTGAAGCAGCTCGCGAAGGATCTGGACGTGCCGGTGATCGCCGCGGCGCAGCTGAAGCGCGCGCAGAACCAACGCGGCCGCCAACTGCCGACCCTCGACGACCTGCGCGAGTCGGGTGACATCGAGGCGGCCGCCGACGTGGTGCTGCTGCTCGACCGCGACCGGGAGAAGCACCCGAACGACCTGACCGTGGTGGTGGCGAAGAACCGCTCCGGCGAGCAGGGGAAATTCACCCTCAACTGGGAGGCGCACTATGCGCGCCTCAGAGACAAGACGTGGTCGCCGACCGCGTTGATCGATGAATCGGAGATGTAGAGATGGCACTTACGAGAGAGACCGAGATCGCTCGGGCGGACATGAACGACGAGTTCGGCGTGACGCTGTTCCAGGCGAAGAAGACGGCGGACTACACGATCGCGGAGGCGCGCACGCTGGCGGCCGAGATCATCCGGGCGGCGAACGAGGCCGAGCGGGTGGCGCGGGACGACGCATGGGAGAGCGAGGGAGCTGCGCCTCTCGGCTTCGACATGGCCGCGCAAGCCACTGCCCCGAGCATGCCGTTCAGACGCTGCCCCACCTGCCGTCACGCCGATCACACCGGCTCGCCGTGTCTCAACATGGCGTCCGACAACGAATGCACGTGCACCCACCCCACCACCTCGACCGAGGGAGCAACACCATGACCGACATCCAAGAACTCACCCCCGAGCAGCTCGCCGAGCAGGCAGCGGCCCTCGCGAAGATCCTCGGCGTCCGTGCACGCCGTGCGCTCCTCGACGCACCCGAGATCGCCATGCACGTGCGCAGCATCGCCACGAACGGCAAGGTCGAACGCGGCGAGACGCTACCCGAGTGGTCGGCGCCGATGCGCATCACCGCGACCGACGACCTCGACGAGATGTACGCCCAGCTCGTCAACTGGGTCATCTACTGGGCCGAGACGCTCGAGGTGCAGCTGCCGGCGTCGACGGTGGTCGCCTGGTCGAACGCGAAGGAGGTGCAGGGCTTCCGCGCCGGGACCACACCGGATGGCGCCGCGATGCTGGTGCGCCTGCAGACGATGTGGCTGCTCGGCAAGCACGAGCAGATCGCGGTATCCGACGCCGGCCCCGACTACCTGCTCGACGTCTCCCGGTTCGTGTTCGCCATCAACGCCAAGTACCCGTCGAAGCAGCCGCGCCCGAAGCAGGTGAGCCCGCGCCCGTGTCCGGTCTGCTCGGAGCCCACGGTGGGCGCCGAGTGGGCGTCGGAGGACGTGCTGGATGTCCGCATCGTCTGCGACCATTGCGGGCACGAGATCGTCGCGAAGCCGTCGAACATCCTGAAGTGGCTCGACGTCGACGAACCCACCGAGGCGATCACCACGGCGTGCGCTGAGGGACGTCACGACGAGTGCCTGTCGCTCGCGTGCACCGACGCCTGCCACGAGCACGCCTTTGTCGCCCCGACGATCCCTGAGGGGCTGTGCGGCATGAACGGGTGCACGTTCAAGGCCGGGCACGACAAGCCGGGCAGCGCCCACCGTGCGCACTCGTGGAAGGCCAGCGAATGATCAGCGAGGAGGAGGTCTTCCGCGGCGTCGACCGCGACTACGAACTAGCCCGTGCACGGCTGCGCTTCGACCCGGCCTTCCGCGCACTGGAAGAGCGGGCCGAAGCGGAAGCCCGCGATACGCCGCACATCTGGTTCGCTCGCAACACGGTGGCGCTGAAGGTGGAGTCGGAGATCCCATGGCCCGTTCGACAGGATCGGTTCGTATCCATCGAGCAGCGGGCCGCAGATTGGACCCTGAACCCGATGGCTGTAGCTCAGGCTCGTCTGGTCGCAGTGGTACTGAAGGAGACGGGCATCGCACGGTTCGTGCGCTGGCTCGCGCGGGTGTTGCCATGACCCACCTGTCGGTGAAGGCGGCGGCGAAGCGGGTGAAGCGCAGCGTGCGCACCATCGAGCGGTGGATAGCCGACGAAGACCTCGAGGTGACCGTGATCAGGGCGAGGAACGGCACGGTCATCCGCCGGTTCGTGATGCTCGACCACCTGCTCGCCGTCTACCGGGAGAAGCTTGTCACCAATCCGACACGCAAGCGGGTGCCCAACGATGACACACCCCCGTGATAGCATCTTGCTACGCAAGCGCCGACCCCAAACGGGGATCCGGCGCTTTTTGCGTAGCCGGGGGCTTTGGCCTTTCACCCCGGCGACAGGCATTGATCTCCCTGGCGTGCGGGCGCACAACCCAGATCATCGAGGCGGGCACCGAGTAGACGCGGTGCCCGCCTTCCACATTCTTGCCAGCCTCCCGGTCACACACCCTCCTTCGCTTGGGCCGTGAGCAGGCTGGCATCCTCTCGACAGGGGCGACCATGGACGACCACACACCGATCGGGTACGACGGCTTCACCGCCCCGGTCTACCCGTACCAGGTGGCCGACCCCGAGGCGTATCTTCGCGGCGAGCCGATCATCAATGCCCGCGACTGCGAGCTCGCAGGGTTCGACCTCGCGGATGTCCTCGAAGCAGCGAAGGCGGCACGACCATGATCGACATCAAAGACAGCACCGCGCCCGGGCAGGTCAAGGTCATCGACGGGCGTGCGTTCAAGATCATCGAGCGCACCTTCGACAGCAGCAGCCGCGAGGTCACTGTGACGCTGGCACACACGCTCGACCCCCACGCGGACTGATGGCGGGCGGCCGCGGCCACAAGCACCGCGAACTCCGGGCGGCACTGAAGCCCGACTGGCAGGCACGCAACGCACCGTGCGGCATCTGCGGTCAGGCCACCATCGACTGGGACGGCGAGAAGAACGAACCCGACTCCTTCGAGATGGACCATATCAAGGCGAAGAAGACGCACCCGCACCTCGAGTTCGAACCCACCAACCAGCAGCCCAGCCACCACCACTGCAACCGTTCGAAGAACGCCAGCATGCAACTCGCCGGCATCGGCGTCACCTCCGAGGAGTGGTGAGCTACCGCTTCCCGAGACCCGGCAGTCCGCCACCGACAGCGCGGATGCTGCCCTTCGCCTTCCGGTTGGCCTTCTGCGCCGCAGTAGGGGGCACGCCACCCGGGCACCAGCGCCGCTCGGCGTAGTCGAAGTGCGCGACCACGGGCCGGGCAACCGCTGGCTTCCAACGAGTGCGGCACACATGACACTCACGCTTGCCATCGGCACCCACAGGGCGGGCAGGCACAGGGTCAACCATGAGCCGACAGTACAGCAGTCGACTCGCCGACCACAGGTGCCAGGCACCTGTGCCCGCACACACGCCCACAACGCCGGAAAACATCGATCCTCAACCACCCCAAGGGGTAGGGGGGTCGCCATCCCTACGGCTGCACGCCCACCGTCACTTCGCCGGTAGTGATCTCCCCCATCGGTGAGTGAAGTCCGCGGACGTCCCTGTCCGCGTCCGCAATGCGAAGGTTCCCACCATGGCTATGACGACTGAGGAGCGGAAGGCTCGTGACGCTGAACGCAAGCGGCTGAGCAGGGCTGCGGCTCGTGCGGCTGCTGCGCCGACGAAGCCGAAGACGGCGGACGGTGCGGACGCGCCTGCGTCCACCGTGATGCATGACGCGGTGGAGACGGCGCTGTCGGCGATGAGGTGGCTCGTCGACTCCGATGCGGCTGCGAAGGCGCAGGCGCGGATGCTCGCCAACACCGTCGACCGGCTGCAGTCGGCCGGCGAGGAGACGAAGGCGCTCTCTGCGCACCGCGCGCTCACGAAGGTGCTCAATGACCTGGGCGGCACCCCGACTGTGCGGCTGCAGCGGGAGGTCCGTTCGCTGAAGCTGAAGACCGAGGTTCCCGATGGCGGCAGCGACTCGCCCGCGCAAGGCAACGTCTCGAAGTTCGAGCGCCCCCCGAAGCGGAAAAAAGCGTAAGACCCGCTACGGCCGGCAGACGCCGCGGATCTTCACCCCGCCGCTGCGCCCGCTGACCGCGGAGACGTCGCTGGGGTTCGAGGTCGTCGAGTTCTGGGACTGGATGCGCGACCGGCTCGAGGAGCTGGACGCGAGCCGCGCGCCCGACGACGACACGGACTATCTCGGGCTGATCCCTCGCGCGCTGGAGTGGCAGCGGTGGCTGCTCGTCCACGCGCTCGAGCTGCTCGCGGGCAGCAACGCGTTCCGGTTCCGCACGGTGCTGCTGCTCGTGGCTCGCCAGAACGGCAAGAGCGTCCTGTTGACGGTGCTGATCCTGTGGCGCCTGTTCCAAGACGGCGCGCAGATGGTCATGGAGACGCACGCGTCGCTCGACCACGCGAAGCAGGCGTGGCTCGAAGCCGTCGCAGTCGCCGAGGCCATCCCCGAGTTGGCGAACGAGATCGCGAAGACCAACGAGGGCAAGGGCTCGGAGCTGCTGCTGCTCGACGGTGGCGAGAAGTTCAAGATCGCGTCCGCCAACCGGCGCGGCGGCCGCGGGTTCCGCGGCGACCTCGTGATCTTCGACGAGCTGCGCGAGCACCAGGACTGGAAAGCGTGGTCGGCGACCTCGAAGACGACGATGGCCCGGCGCCGCGCGCAGGTCTGGGGCGTCTCGAACGCCGGCGACTCGACATCCGTCGTTCTCCGGCATCTGCGTACGGTCGCGCTCGCGGCCATCATGGGCACTCCGCCCGCCGGCGTCCCCGAGGATCTGCTCGAAGACCTCGACCTCGGCTCGATCGGGCTGTTCGAGTGGTCGTCGGGAACGCTGGACGGTTCGATCGACGGCACACCGCGTGGCATCTGGGACCGCGAGGGTTGGGCTGAGGCGAACCCGTCGATGGGTTACAGCGAGCTCGACGAGCGTGCGATCGCCGCGGCCGCCCTGTCGGACCCCGAGTGGGAGTTCCGCACCGAGGTGCTGTGCCAGTTCGTCAACACGGCCGGCGCGGGCCCGTTCCCGAACGGCTCGTGGGATCGCACGAAGATCGCCACGGTGACCCGCGACACAACCCGCCCGGCCGCGTACGGCATCGATATGTCGTACGACCGCACGTGGGTGCACATCGCGATCGCCTTCTGGGACACGGAGGGCCGTAAGCGAGTCGAGATCGCGGCCAGCAGGCCGGGCACCGACTGGGTTATCCCGTGGCTGCAGTCGCCGCTGCGGAAGGTGAAGCCGGAGAACATCGCGCTGCAGGCCCGCGGCGCGACCATTACGTCGATGATCACCGACTTCGAGCAGGCGGGCATCCCGCTGGTGGAGTGGGGCGGGTCGGATCTGGCCGGCTGGACGGGCGTCTTCTACGACGGCATCCGTCGAGCGGTCGCCGACGATGACGCTGACGGCGAGGCCGTGATCACGCTCACCCATGGCGAGCAGCCGAAGCTCGACGTCGCCGCCAATTCAGCAGCGATCAAGCCGCTGAACGACGGCGGGTGGGTGATCGACCGGCGCAACTCTCCGTTGGACGCCGCCCCGCTGGTCGCCGCGATCGCCGCGGTCGGCCTCCTCAACACGAACCCGGTTCCCGCTGGGCCATCCGTTTACGAAGAACGTGGGCTGCTCACGTTCTAGGCAGGAGCCACCTGTGGCACGCACCGACCGACTCATCCGATCCCAGATCCGAACGCGCTACATCGTCACCCTCGACAACCAAGAGACCTTCGAGGGCGTCTTGTTCGACGCCGACGACAAGCACCTGGTGCTCGCCGACGCGACGTCGCTCGCCGCGAACGGAGACCGCGTGGCGGTCGACGGGCACCTCTGGCTCCCCCGCCCCATCGTCAAGTACATGCAGACACTGACCCTTTAGGAGGGGCGTTGATCCTCTCAAACGGCACGATCGCATCTACCGGCATCAGCGGTCTGGGCGATCAGACAGCGGCCTACTCGTCGACGTCATTCCACGGCGTCGGCAGCATGCCCCTTGGCGGAATGTGGGCGGCTTACGGCGAGATCTACCGGGCGCAGTTGTGGGTCGGCGTGGTCGTGCGCAAGCTGGCGATGGCCACAGCGCGGAACCCCTTCGATCTGAAGCGGCAGCTGGGCGGGAACGACCAGGAGCCCGAGGTCGGGGCGCTCGCCGAGCTGATGAAGAAGCCCAATGAACGGCTGTCGGGGTTCGAGCTGTGGCTGTGGACGTCGTCGACTTACGACATCTACGGCGAGGCGTTCTGGCTGAAGCTGCGGGACCGCACCGACACCGTGCGCGAGCTGCACCCGATCCACCCGACGAACCTCGTCACGCACCGCAACGAAGCCGGCGACATCGAGTACCTGTACGGTCCCAACCGGCTCCCCATCCCCGAGCGCGACGTCGTCGTCTTCAAGAACTACAACCCGGAGAACACGCGCCGCGGCCTCTCGAACCTCGAAGGCCTGCGGATGACGCTGCTCAACGAGGACGCATCCCGCCGCGCGACGGCATCGTGGTGGCAGAAGGGCGCCCGGCCCTCGGTCATCCTTCGGCACCCGAAGAACCTCTCCGATCCGGCGATCGAGCGGCTGAAGTCGCAGATGGACTCCAACCACTCGGGCGCCGACAACATGGGCCGCACGCTCGTGCTCGAGGAGGCGATGGAAGCGACCGTCGTGCAGCTCTCCGCCGAGGAGATGCAGTACATCGAGTCGAGGAAGCTGAACCGCGAGGAGGTGTGCGCCGCGTACGACGTGCCCCCGCCCGCCGTACACATTCTCGACAAGGCGACGTTCTCGAACATCACCGAGCAGTTGCGGTCGATGTACCGCGACACCATGGCGCCGCGGTTCGAGCTGTTCGAGTCTGTCGTCGATCACCAGCTGGTCCCCGAGTTCCACCCCGAGGGCGACGTCTTCTCGAAGTTCAACATGGACGAAGTTCTCCGGGGCGACTTCGAGACCCGCGCCGAGGCCGTGAACAAGCTGATCACTGGCGGCGTGATGAAGCCGTCCGAGGCGCGGCCGATGTTCAACCTCACCGTGGCCGGGCCCGAGGCGGACCAGCTCTACGGCAACGCTGCGCTGGTCCCGCTCGGCAGCACCGCGGCCGCACCGCAGCAGATCGACACGAACGGCATGGTCATGCCGCGCGCGCTCGGGGCGCTGAAGTCGACGCCGGCGTTGACGGTCAGGTCGGTGATGGGGCGGCTCGCCCAGGTGAAGGCCGACAAGCCGGCGACCCGGGCGAAGCTGGTCGAGGAGCACACGAAGGAGATCCGCGCGTTCTTCACCGAGCAGCGCGACTCCGTCGTTGCAGCCGCGAGCAGCAAGGCGGCCGCGCTGTTCGACGCGGCTGCATGGGACGAGCCGCTCGCCGACCTGCTCACGACACTCGGCGCCGCGACATCTCAGGCGACGGGGAGCGCGGTCGCCGCCGAACTCGGAGGCAAGTACGACGCCGCACCGGCGACTGAGTGGGTCACGGCGAGCGCGACCGAGTCGGCGAAGAACATCAACCGCGCCACGGCCGATGCGATTAACGACGCGGTGGCCGCCGCCGAGGACGAAGACGCGGACTTGGCGAGCTGGCTGGGCGAGACGTTCGACGGTCCAATCGCGGCCCGCGCGGATTCGGTGGCCCTCTCGCGCGTCGCCGTCGTTGCCGGTTTCGCGACGCTCCTCGCGGGCAAGCAGTCCGGAGGCGTGTCGAAGACGTGGGGGGTCAACTCGCGCAACCCGAGGTCGGCGCACGCGGCGATGGCGGGCGAGACGGTCGGCATCGACGAAACGTTCTCGAACGGAATGAACGCGCCTGGTGACCCTGCCGGCGGCGCGGACGAAGTCGCGGGGTGCACCTGCGATCTGACTATCAACCTGGAGGGCTGATGAACATCATCCGGAAGGACGCGACGATCACCAACACGGGCGCCGGGGACGACTTCCCCGGCGCCTTCGAGGTGATCCTGTCCGCGCCCACGAAGGACCGCGACGGCGACACGCTGCTCGCGGACGAGTGGAAGCAGCCGCTTCCCGAGCACATCACGTTCGACTCCGACCACGGCATGAGCGTCGCGACCACGGTCGGCTCTGGCGTGCCCGAGCTCAACGACGCGGGGCAGCTCATCGTGAAGGGCACCTACTCGTCACTTCCGCGCGCGCAGGAGGTGCGCACCCTCGTCAACGAGGGGCACATCCGGACGACATCGGTCGCCTTCATGACCGAGCAGACGGGGAAGGGCGCTGGTCGCAAGGCGGTGCGTGAGCTCCTGAACGGCGCGTTCGTCGCGGTCCCGTCCAACCGAGAGGCGCTCGTGCTCTCGTCGAAGGGGCTCGATTCGAAGGCCGGCGCGCGCAACAGCAAAGCCGATACCGCGCTGATCCAGACGATCGTGCAGGCCGCGCTCGCGCTGGGCGTCGACGTGCCCGAGGAGAAGCACGCGGCGACCGAGACGATGAAGAGCATCGTCGGCAGCGTCGAGGCGCTACGCGACCGCGTGCAGGCTGCGCTCCGCGAGGCGAACGACGGCGCGTGGGTCTGGATCCGCGGAACGATCCCGGGCGCCGATGGTGCCGGCGTCGTCGTCTTCGAGGTTGAGGACCGCGAGACATACGAATCGGCTCTGCTGCGGCAGAGCTACACAGACAACGGCACCACGGCCACCCTCACGGGCGCCGCGGCCGCCGTGGGCGTGATGGAAGTCCTCACGCCCGACCCTGATGAGGAATCAGAGGCCAGCGACTCAACTGCTGGTGCGCAGGACGCCCCCGCTGCCGGTGAGAAATCACCCGCCGCCGGAGCCGACACCGCACCCGTGATCGACGAAGCTGCCGCGATCCAGATGCAGGCAGCCAAGATGCGGCACCGAGCCGCCATCAACGTCAACGCAGTACCGAGCACAGAGAAGGATTGACATGCCCACGATCAAGGAAGCAAAGGCGAAAGTCGTCGACCTTTCGACGAAGGCGCTCGCCATCGCCGAGAGCACCACGATGAGCTTCGCGGAGCAGAAGGCCGCTCTCGACCCCCTCGAGACGGACATCAAGAAGTGGACCGAGGAGGTCACAAACCTCGAGTCCCTCGAAGAGAAGCGCAAAGCGTTCGCGGCCAGCGCCGGCGGATCGCTCGACGACGCATCGGCGGAGGAGCGCGGCGCTGCCGTGGCGAAGTCGATCGGCCAGCAGTTCGTCGAGTCGGCGGGCTACAAGGGTCTGATCGACAGCGGCCTGAAGGGGAACTGGTCCTCGGGCGACGTCGAGGTGAAGGCCACGCTGCTCGAGGGCACGGCGGGCGCTCCCGGAGGCGGCTACGCGCTGAACCAGCCGGTCGTGCTCCCCGCTCTCGTAGAGCAGCAGTTCCGTGCCCTGACGATCGCGGACCTGTTCCCCGCGGGCACCACGACCTCGCCGCTCATCCGGTACCTGGTCGAGTCCGCGGTGACCAACGGTGCGGCCGCGGTGGCCGAGGGTGGTCTGAAGCCCGAGTCGGCGCTCGCGTTCACGAAGGTGGACGAGGTGCTGCACAAGCTGGCCACGTTCCTGCCGATCTCGGACGAGATGCTGGAGGACTGGGCTCAGGCTCGCTCCTACATTGACGCTCGTCTCGTGCTGTTCGTGAAGCTCGCTGAGGAAGCTCAGCTGCTGAACGGCGACGGCACCGGCGCGAACCTCGTCGGCATCCTGAACCGCCCGGGCCTCGCGACCCCCGTGGTCCGCGGCGCCGGCGTCTCGGCGGCCGACGACAACGCGATGGACGCGATCTACCGCCAGATCACGCAGATCCGCATCACGCAGTTCCTCGAGCCCGACGCGGTCGTCATCGACCCGCTCGGCTGGGAGGGCATCACCCTCTCGAAGAACCTGCAGGGTGCGTACTACGCGCAGGGCCCGTTCGTCACGCAGGCGACGCCGTCGCTGTGGGGCAAGAAGGTCGTGTCGACTCCCGCGCTCGCGGCGAACACCGCGCTGGTCGGAGCGTTCGCCCAGGGCGGCCAGATCTTCCGTAAGGGAGGCATCACCGTCGAGGCATCCAACTCGCACGCTGACTACTTCCAGCGGAACCTCACGGCCCTGCGTGCCGAAGAGCGCCTCGCGCTCGCTCTCTACCGCCCGGGTGCGTTCGGTCGGGTCACCGGACTCGACGGGGTCTAACCACCTGAGGGGCGTCGGGAGCAATCTCGGCGCCCCTCGCTTACGAAAGTGAGGGACAGCATGACCTCTGAATCTGAGGACGCAACACCCGAGGCGGCAGCCGCGGCGATTGTCGCCGTCGACTCTGCCGAGACCCCGGCCGCCACCGAGGTCGTCGCCGAGTCGGTCGAGATCGAAGGCGAGCCCACCGTCGAAGCAAATCACGAGGACGGGCTGACGGTCGAGCAGGAAGCGATCGTCGTCGAGAGCACGGGAGCCGTCGAGTTCGACGGGAGCCCGGTCACCACCGAGGTCGTCGTCGACAACACGAGCACGGGGGCCGTCGAGCTCGCCGGGCCCGTCACTCTGACGGTTGGCTGGCTCGCGGAGGCGCAGACGAAGCCCGTCGTTGCCCCTGAGAAGGCGACGCCCACGAAGCGCCCTAAGCAGGCACAGACCAAGGCCACGCCGGCCGAGGTCGCAACGAAGTAACCGGAGGCAGGGATGGCACTCGAACCGTTCGCGACACCGCAGCAGATGGCTGCACGCTCGCAGGGTGCCATCCCTGCCGACGACCCGTACGTGGTGGAGGCGATCAACGCGGCCTCGCGCCTCATCCGCAACTACTGCCGGTGGCACGTCGCCCCGGTGATTCAGGAGACGATCAAGGTTGCCGTTCGCCCGCGGAGCCCGCTCTACTTGCCGACACTCCACATGGTCGACCTTCTCGCGCTGACGGCTTCTGGCGTCGCGGCCGACGTCGCTCGCGTCGAGTGGGACGAGGCAGGCATCATCGAATACTCCCGTTCGGCGTTCGGCACGTACGCCCTTCGGCGCGCTGTGGAGGTCACCTTCACGCACGGCTACGAAGACGTGCCAGAGGACATCGTCGACCTGACGCTGATGATCGCATCGCGCGCGCTCGGCTCACCTCTCGGAGTTGTGCGCGAGTCGACGATGTCGTCGTCCGTCACCTACTCGCAGGCTGGGTTCAATGTCGCCGGCGGCTCGGCGCTCCTCGAGCACGAGAAGGAATCGCTGGAAATCTACAGAAGGCCGGCGAACGCATGAGGCCGTCCTTCGCGAAGATGACGATCGAGCGCCTCCGGTTTCCGACGATCGACGACCAGGGCACGATGGTGCCCGACCTCGACGAGCCGCCCGTCGTCGTGCAGATCCAGCGCTGCTGGCTCGAGCCGCTGCAGTCGCAGGAGGCGGAAGCCGGCGGCACGGCATCCTTCACCGGCTTCAGAGGTACGGCCCCGTGGGGCGCTGATCTGCTGTCGTCCGACCACGTGCGCTACCTCGGTATCGAGTACGAGGTCGACGGCGAGGTGATGCCGGTGCAGTCGCCGACCGGCGCGCTGAACGAGCTCATCTTCACGCTGAAGAGGTGGAAGCATGCTGAGTAACGCACGCATCACGGTGGACCCGAAGGCGGTCGGCCGCCTGCTGAGGTCCGACGAGGTCCGTGCCGAGCTACTCACGCGCGGTCTGGATGCTGCGGCGGCCGCGGGTCCTGGGTTCGAGGCGAAGGCGTTCTACGGTTTCGACCGTGTCTCGGTCATCGTGGCGCCTACGACGGATGACGCAATCCGCGCGGTCCGTCAGGACTCGACGATCCTCACGAGCGCGCTGGACGCGGCTCGTGGCTGAGGCGCTCATAGAGCCGCCTGTCGCGGCGGCCCTGATCAACTTCACCCGGGCGGAGTTCGCAGTCCGGCAGATCGGCACACAGAGCGTCTCCGGCCGTGTCGAGGACGGCAAGCACCTGCGCATTGCGGAGTCCGGCGGCGCGGGCGATCGCGCGCTCGTGCTGTTCACGCAGCAGCTCACGCTGGAGGCGTTCGGCAGCACCCTCGATGGGTCGTCGCTGCTGATGCGTGAGGCGGCCGCGGTGCTGCGCACGGTGCAGCACACGACGTTCGAGGGCGTGCAGTTCTACGAGCTGCGCAACATGGGCGCCGGCGCGAACTCCCTCGACCCTGTGACGAAGCGGGCCCGGTATTCGCGGACGTTCTCGATCGACGTGCGCCTCCTCGCGCTCTAGCGGTTCCCTCCCTCAACTCCCGCCATCAGGCGGGTTCTTTCGCGTGTCTGCGCGCAAGTTCATCCATGCCTGAAAGGGGCAACAATGGCTGGTCCACTCAGCAAAGATGTATTCGTCGGTGCGCCCGATCAGGCGGTGACGGGAGCGATCCTGTCCGGCCCGGTCGGCACGCCGCTTCCTGCCGGAGCGACGGCGACGTCGGCGACGCTGAACGTCGCGCTGGTCGCGTCCGGGTATGTCGGCGAGGCCGGGGTGCGGATCACGCCGTCCCGGTCGACGACCGCGATCCGCGACTGGTCGCGCAAGGCGATCCGCACGCTGCTCGAGTCCTTCGACGGCACGCTCGCGTGGGAGCACCTCGCGCTCGACGTGCAGTCGGTGAAGAACTACTTCGGCGACGAGAACGTCGAGGTCTTCCCGGCGACGTCGACGCTGGGCACGCGCATGGCGCTGAAGCTCCGCGGCGACGCGCTCACCGAGAAGGCGTGGGTCTTCCGGATGAAGGACGGTCTCCGCAAGGTGGTCATCGTCGTGCCGAACGGGACGATCACCGAGCAGGGCGAGATCCCGTTCGTCGCGAACGACGCCATCCGTCTCCCCGTCGTCCTCACCACGGCCCCGGATTCCGCGGGCAACTCCCTCTACATCTACACGGACGACGGGGTCGTCGCGGCGTAGAGCTCGATCAGCAGGCAGGTCCGCCGGGAGCCCGGGCCTGCCTGCTGTCTTTTCCGTTTCGGCTCCCATCCCAATTCCGGAGGTTCCCCCTATGTCCCCGTTCGCCGTTCCCGAAGCGAAGCCCGTCGAGCCGTTCACATTCACGCTGCCCTTCACGGCACCGTGGTGGGCTCCGTGGCGGAAGCCGCCCGTTCAGTCGATCCCGCTCGTGCAGAACCTCTCGCCGGAGCTCATCACGGGTCTCGGTGCGACGGTCGCCGGCATCAACCAGTCGAACCTCACCGAGGAGGCGGCGAAGCGGATCTGGGACTTCCAAGTCGCCGTGTTCGAGAACTACGCCCCGGGCACCCGGGCCGCGCTGTCCGACGACCAGCTCGTGCAGCTCGTCGGCGCCTGGTACCGGGAGTCGAACCTGTCCTTGGGGGAATCCTCGGCCTCGCCGACATCCTGAGGGAACACGGCGAGGCCATCGAATACGACCTGCTGACGGCTGGTCTGCGGCTGCGCTGGCTCGGCACGGAGCGCCTGACGTGGGAAGACCTGCAGGTGTTCCTGCGGGGCGCGCCGCGCACGTCGGCGTACGTGCGGTCTGCGGCTGGCGAGGCCGCCGCGTGGGGGCCGATCGAGCATCTTCTCGCCATGGTCGTCGACGCGCTGCGTCTCGCCAACTGGCAGCGGGGCGGCGACAAGTTTGCCCCGCGTCCTGACCCTGTGCCGCGCCCGGGTGTCTCGGATGGCGGTCAACGGCTGGGTTCGGATCCGATCCCGGCAAGCCAGTTCGACGACTGGTGGGCAAGTAACTAAAAACCGGAGGTAGCTGTGGCTGACGAACCGATCGCGACAGGCTAT
>Ga0247809_1000136_pt1 | contig 40292 bp, 32 predicted proteins | sample UWRJL104311B1_FD_180951 | JGI IMG/M metagenome (GOLD analysis project Ga0247809, IMG submission 180951) | Plant litter microbial communities from Arlington Agricultural Research Station in Wisconsin, United States - UWRJ-L104-311B-1 | ecosystem: Environmental > Terrestrial > Plant litter >...
GGGTTATCCCATTGGCAGATAAACCAGGCTCGCTTCAGGATCTGTTCCTGAACGCACTCCGGCGCTCCAAGACGCCGGTCACCATGTTCCTCGTCAAGGGCGTAAAGCTCCAGGGCATCGTCACATGGTTCGATAATTTTTCCGTCCTGCTGCGCCGCGATGGCCAGTCGCAACTGATCTACAAGCATGCGATCTCGACGATCATGCCTGCTGGGCCCATGGACGTGTCGGCGATCGTCGATGCAGTGGGAGAAAACCAGAAGAAGCACCCGCTTTTGCAGGACATCTTCCTCAACGCCGTGCGGAAATCCGAAGACAGCGTGACGATGTTCCTCATCAACGGCGTCATGCTGCAGGGCCAGATCGCAGGCTTCGATCTGTTTTGCATGCTGCTCCAGCGCGAAGGCATGGCACAACTCGTCTACAAGCACGCTGTTTCGACGATCCAGCCAGCGCGCCCGCTGAACCTTGCCGAAGAGCCCACCGACACGGATGAGACGGACGATGACGATTGAGTAGTGGTTTCGAACGCGATCGGGACGAGTTCACCCGTGGAACACGAGCGATCGTCGTTCTCCCCGACCAGGGCGACGCCGCGCGCGACGTAGATGCTCGGTTGGAGGAGACCGCGGGGTTGGCCGCTGCGATCGGTGTCGAGGTGGTCGAACGGATCGCTTACCGCGTCCGCCAGGCAAAGCCCGCAACGCTGATCGGAAGCGGGCAGGTTGAATTGTTGGCCACCCAAGTTCGGATGGAAGAGGCGGGACTGGTCGTTTTCGATGCGAGCCTGACTCCGATCCAGCAGCGCAATCTGGAGAAAGCGCTCAAGGTGAAGGTCATCGATCGCACCGGACTGATCCTGGAGATCTTCGGCGAACGCGCCGCGACCGCTGAGGGGCGCTTGCAGGTCGAACTCGCGCATCTCGATTACCAGGCTGGCCGGCTCGTGCGGAGCTGGACCCATCTCGAACGTCAGCGTGGCGGTTTCGGCTTCCTTGGCGGTCCGGGCGAGACCCAGATCGAAGCGGATCGTCGTTTGATCCGTGACCGTATGGCGCGATTGAAGCGTGAGCTCGAGCAGGTCAGCCGTACGCGTGGGCTGCACCGTGAACGGCGCCAGCGTGCGCCGTGGCCGGTAATCGCGCTCGTCGGCTATACCAATGCGGGTAAGTCGACGTTGTTCAATCGCGTGACTGGTGCCGACGTGATGGCGGAGGATCTGTTGTTCGCAACGCTAGATCCGACGCTACGTCAGATTCAGCTCCCCGGGCTAGACAAGGCGATCCTGTCGGACACCGTCGGCTTCGTTTCTGACCTGCCGACGCAGTTGGTCGCCGCGTTCAAGGCAACTCTGGAAGAGGTCGTGTCCGCCGATCTTCTGGTCCATGTCCGTGATATCGCCCACCCGGATTCGGAGGCGCAGCGTGCCGATGTCGAGACTGTGCTGGCCGAGATCGGCGTTGACGATAATACGCCGCGGTTCGAGGTTTGGAACAAGCTCGACCTGCTCGATCCCGACGCGCACGACGAGATTGCCGGCGAAGCGGCGCGGCGCGACGATGTCGTGGCGATATCGGCGCTGAGCGGGGAAGGGGTGCCGCATCTGATCGAGCAGATCGCGGCAAAGCTGACGGGGGCGCATCGGCGCTACCAGATCACGCTCGATGCCTGCGATGGCGCGGGCGCTGCTTGGCTGCATGCGCATGGCGAAGTGTTCGGAAGCGTCGATGACGAGCTCGAGACGACATATGACGTGCGACTGTCCGATGCGGATTACGACCGGTTCACCCGCCGCGACGTTTGACAACCTGCCATAGTTCCTCCTTCTGATCGAGGGTCATGCCGGCGAACGCATCGCCGCCGAGATCCTCGATCGCCCGGAACCGCGCCTCGAACTTCAGATTGCCAGCGCGTAATGCGCTTTCCGCGTCTACTCCGAGATGTCGCGCCCAGTTGGTCACTGCGAACAGCAGGTCGCCGACTTCTTCCGCGAGCTTATCGGAAGGCGCTTCGAGAACCTCCTCGATTTCCTCGTGAACTTTCGCCAGCGGGCCGCTCGTATCCGGCCAGTCGAAGCCCACACGCCCTGCGCGTTTCTGCAACTTGTCGGCCCGAGACAGTGCCGGAAGGCCAAGTGCGACCCCCGCCAACGCGCTGCTGTCCGATTTGGCCGAACGCTCCTGCGCCTTGATCGCTTCCCATCCGGGCGACTGTTCCACGTCCCCGAATATATGCGGATGACGCCGTTCCATCTTGTCGGCAATCGAGGTCACGACGTCGGCCAGCGTGAAGGCGCCGGCTTCCTCGGCAATGCGGCTATGGAAGACGACCTGAAGCAGCAGGTCGCCCAGTTCGTCCTTCAGGTCCCCGGGATCGTTCCGTTCGATCGCGTCGGCGACCTCATAGGCTTCCTCGATCGTGTAGAGTGCGATCGTCGACCAGGTCTGCACACGGTCCCAGTCGCAACCTTCGACGGGATCGCGCAACCGGGCCATGATGGCGACGAGACGTTCGATCATAGAGAAGCCTTATAGAACGGGATTATTCGATCCGGAACGTACGCCGAAACATCGAGGGCGTGGTAGATGAAGACTGGACCGTATCAGGCCGTACATCGCGCAAAAGCAGCGTCGCGTCTGCACGCTAGCTCTTCGAGCGACACCCCCGCAATGTCGAAGCGGAGTTCGTGCATGTCCATGCCGGACCGGTAGCCGCCGGGCCAGATGCTGGTCAGTTCGAAGCCGCAATGCTGGAAGAACGGCGAGACTTGGGGAGAGGTGTCGACGGTGACGTAGCGCGTGAGCGGTTCGGCTGAGGTGGCGACGTGGAGCAGGCGTTCGAACAGCAGCAGCTTGCCGAGACCGGCGCCGTGATAGGCGCGCGCGGCCATGCCCCAGAAGAGCAGCGCCTTGTTGTAATGCTCCCAGATCTCGTAGCCGCCGAACGCGCCGGGGACGCCGTCGACGTCGACCACGAACGCCGGGCCGTCGGGGTCGTCGAGCGTCTCCTTCAGCCATTCGCGGTCGCCTGCACCGAAATACTCGGGGAGGTTCGAGTCGAAGATCGCGAGGATGGCGGCGCGGTCCTTGTCCTCGTAGCGGCGGGTCAGGATTCTGGTCATGGCTGGCTCCACTGCGCGATGGTTTCGATCGCGTCGGTGGTGGAACGGCTCCAGCAGCGGGAAGTGCCTTCGAACTTCGCGGTCGCGTGCATTGGATCGGTGACGATGGTTTCGATCGCCTCGGGCCGGATGCGACGGGGTTCGCCGATGAGTTTCGCGTGCGCTTCCTTGATCGTCCAGCGGCGGAGCCACGCGGGGGGCTGCGCGGAGGCGGGCAGGCGGCGGAGGGCGTCGGCTTCGGTCGGGGTCAGCATGTCCCAGAGGGGAACGTGGTCGTCGATGACCTCGCGGTCGACCGCGATCGGCGCGCGCGCAACGCCGATCAGGGCGCGTGCACCGCGACGGGAGAGGCTGAGATACCAGCCGCCGGGAGCGGAAACGATCGGCGCGCCGGCCGGACTGCGTGTCAGTCGAACGTCGTCTGAGTCGCCGGCGAGTTTGCGTATCAGGCAGGAGGCCAGACCGTGCCGGATCGCGCGTGCATCGCCTTGCAGGCCGCAGGCGTGAGGTCCAGACTCGGCAACACTCCACGCGATTGGCGACCGCCCGTCCCAGACGAGTGCCTCGAGTGGACCGTCGTGCCAGATCGGCGTCACGTCGCCACGGCGATCCGCGCCGGGCTCCCGTCCCAGCTCGTGCCGTTGGGGAGCGTCTCGCCCTTCATCACCACCGACAGATCGCCGAGTTGCGCGTCGGCCCCGATCTCGGCATCGTACAGCACGATCGCGAGCGAGCCGATCGTCGCGCGGTCGCCGACGCGGATCGCGCCGACCTTCATGACGCGGTCCTCGAACAGATGCGTCTGCAAGCCGGCGAAATCGTTGAGCGCGACGTCGTCGCCGATGTCGACGAGGTCGTGCTCGGTCAGGTCGGTGGTGTCGATGTAGCAGCGCTTGCCGATCCGCGCGCCCATCAGGCGGAGATACAGCGCGATCCACGGCGTCCCGCGGAGTGGTTCGAGGAGGTTGGCGACGGCGAGATTCTCGTAAGTCGCCGTGACAAGCTCGGTGCGCCACACAAAGGTGCTCCAGAGCGGCGCGGTGGTGACCTTGTAGCGGCCGACGACGAGCCATTTGAGCGCGAGGACGAAGATCCCGCAGGCCAGGCAGAAGCCGACGTACAGGAACGGGAAGGTCGCCGCGACGACCAGCGCACCGTTATCGAGATCGTCGAGGTCGCCAACGACCGACAGCAGCAGGCTGAAGAATACGAGGAACGCGGTCAGCGACAGCGTGGTCCGGACCGCCTCGATCGACAGGCGCGTGGCGATCAGCGCGCGCGACGGATTGAACCGCGCGCCTTCGTCGAACATCGTGTTGACCTGTCGTACCGGCAGCTTGATCGCGGGCGAGCCGAACCACGTGCTGCCCGCCTCGGTGGCGAGGGCCAGGTCGCTCGGCGGCTTCGAGAGGACGCCGACGAGCACTTCGTCGCCGATCTGCGTCCCGCTCGGCAGCAGCGCGGAATTGCCGATGAAACTGCGGCGGCCGATCTTGGTATGCGCGAGTTCGATCGTGCCGTGGCCGATCCGCGCGGCGCCGAAGATCACCGAGTCGGCGATGAAGCTCTCCTCGCCGATCTCGACCAGGTCCGGCACGATCGCGCTGGCGGTCGAGATTTCGGCGCGACGACCGACCTTCACGCCGAGCGCACGGTACCACGGCACCACGTAGAGCGTCGCGAAGATCGGGTGGAGCAGGCGCAGCGCGAGGTCGTTGATCTGCTGAACGAACCAGTAGCGGACGTAGAACCCGCTGTTCAGCGCATACACCGCGGGTGCGACGCGGCCGAGGATCAGGCGCTTGGCCGCCACCGTCAGCACGCACATCATCACGACATAGGTGACCGCGAGCAGCGGCGCGACCGCGACATAGGCATAGCCGCTGGTCGCCCAGTCGAGCTCGATCAGCGCAATCAGCCCGGGGGCGATCGGCAGGATCGCGACCAGCGGCAGGATCAGCGCGCACAGGAACAGGCCGATCGCCGGGCCGGCGTTGCGCGGGGCTGGGGTGGCCGGGCGGCGGGGCGCATCGCCGTCATGCGCGGCGGGCGAGCCCGCCCAGCGCTGGCCAGCCGGGATCGTCGTATCGGCTGGCAGCGCGGACAGGTCGTCAAGCATCGCATCGTCGCCGAGCGCAGCGTTGCGGCCGACCACCGCCATCGATCCGACGAATGCGCCCTTGCCGAGCTTTACCGTGCCGAGCCGCAGCCACCCGCGCTCGACCGAGCTGGTCGACAACACCGACTGATCGCTGATGATCGCGTCGTCGTCGGCGTGGAGCAGGTCGGCGGTGTCGATGATCCCGGTGCCGATATGGACTCGCTCGCCGATCTTCGCGCCCATCATCCGGTAATAACCGCGGATCATCGGCGTGCCTGCGAGATACGGCGTCGCGGTGACGCCGATGATCCGGCGGACCAGCCACCAGCGGAAATAATAGCTGCCCCAGAGCGGGTAATCGCCCGCCTTGAAGCGCCCGACGATCAGCCATTTCAGCGCGATCGACAAGAACATCGATGCGATCGGCACGACCGTGAAGAACAGCCCGCTGAGGATCAGCGCATCGACCCGCGGCATGTCGCCGGCGAGATGCGTGTAGGCGAGATAGGGCGAGAACCACTGGAGCCCCGCCAGCGTGTAGATCGGCAGCAGCGCGAGCGTCTGCGCGGCGATGCACAGCCGGCGCTTCCACGGCGCGATATGGTGGAAGCTGGTCTCGTCGAGGATCGCGACGGGCGTGGTGCCGCCGATCCGTAGCGCGAGCGCGCGGATGGTTGGCGCGGCATAGACGTCCTCGAGCGACAGCCCTTCGAGGCCGCGCACCTTTCGCGCTGCCGAAACCAACCGAGCGGCCTTCAGCGAATGGCCACCGAGATCCTCGAACAGGTCGTCGAGCACCGATACCGGCTGCGGCGCGAATGCCTCGGCCCAGACGCGGTGCAGGCTTTCCTCCAGCGGCGTGGCGGGCGCCACCATCTCGCGGTCCGACGTCACGGTGATCTCGGGCTTGACCAGCGCCTTGCGGTCGACCTTCCCCGAGGCTGGGAGCGTCGGCATGTGCGACAGCAACTGGTAGCCCGCGGGGCGCATGTAGTTGGGAAGCCGCTCGGCGACGCGGGCCTTGAGGCCGACCATGTGAATCTCCTCGGCCGGACGTGCGATCAGGAACGCGGCGAGGAATTCGGAGCCGTCGTCGTCGGTGAAGAGCTGGACGACGGTCTGCGCGACGCCAGGCCATTCGCCGATCACCGCTTCGATCTCGGCGAGTTCGACGCGGAAGCCGCGGATCTTGACCTGCGTATCGATGCGCCCGACGAAATCGATGTCGCCCGCCGCGTCGAGCTTCACGAGGTCGCCCGACCGGTAGATACGTTCCGAGGCACCGGAAGGCCCGTCGAACGGGGTCATGATGAACTTCTCGGCGGTCAGGTCGGGGCGGTTGACGTAGCCGACGCCGACGCCCGGCCCGCCGATGACGAGTTCGCCTTCCTGGCCGTCCGGCACCGGCTGCATATGCTCGTCGACCACCCAGGCGGTGTAGCCGGGGAGGGGCTTGCCGATCGTGATGCGCTGGCCGGGGAACACCTCGGTCCAGGTCGCGGTGACCGATGTCTCGGTCGGGCCGTAGGTGTTGAGCAGGCGGAGACCCGGCCGCGCGAGCCGGCGTGGCAGGTCGGCCGGGCACGCTTCGCCGCCCATGTTGAGCAGGCGCAGGGTCGGCACCGGATGCTCGACCAGCGCGATCAGCGAGGGGACGACGTGCCAGATCGTCGTGTTTTCGTCGGCCAGCGCGATCGCCACGTCGGGGCCGCTCGTCGCCAGCGCCTCGGTCGCGACCAACACGACCGCACCGACGAAGAACGCGCTCCACATCGTCTCGACCGACATGTCGAACGCCAGGCTGAACCCGCCGAACACGACGTCGGCAGGGGTGAGATCGAGGATCGCGCTTTCCGAGCGGACCAGGTGGCAGGCATTGCCGTGCGAGATCATCACGCCCTTGGGGCGGCCGGTCGTGCCCGAGGTGTAGATGATATAGGCGAGGTCCTGTGGATCGCTTTGCGTGACGTCGCGACCGATCGGTTCGGATGGCTCCGCCGCGAGATCGCCCAGCGCAGCGTCGAGCGCGAGGGTTTTCCCCTTGAGGTTGGCGACGCGGCTGGCGACAGTGATCGTCAGCGCGGCTTCGCTGTCCTCGACGATGAAGTCGATGCGGTCCTGCGGATAGCCCCAGTCGACCGGCACATAGGCGGCACCTGCGCGCAGCACGCCCAGGATCGCCATATACTGGTCGAGCCCACGCGGCAGGCACAGCACGACGCGGTCGCCGCGGCCGATCCCCATCGCCCGTAGGCGGTGTGCGAGCGCTAAGCTGCGCGTGGCGAGGTCGGTATAGCTCCACTCGGTCTTGCGATCGTATTCCTCGTCCGCGCCGATCAGCCGCAGCGCGGTCGCGTCGGGATGCAGCGCGCGCGTAGCGTCGAAGATCTCATGCAGCAGTTCATCGCGGGCGTAAGGCTCTGCGGCACGCAACGCAGGGGCGGGGGCGATCGACGGGTAAGCCGTCCTTGCTAAAATGGCGGTATCGGAAGGGCTTACCGGCGTGTCTTGCTGCATACTCAAGCCTTAGACGAAGTCGAACGCCATTTGCTACTCGTCATCGGCGTACAGGAAAACCTTCGAAATTTGCCGCCCGGCGCGGATCGAGGGCATGGCCAGACAAGGCTTGCGGCACTGCCCGTGCTGACTTACACCCCTACTACACCTTCGTCGGGAATCTTAACATGCGCGCCTCATGCCTCATCGGTTTCACCGCTCTCCTGCTGTCGTCGACCGCGCATGCAAGTCCGAAGGCGATGACGGAAGCGCCCGCCAAGGCGGCGATCGTACCCGATGCGAACGCACCGAAGGGGCGTCTGTCCGATGCGGCGATACCTAAGGCGTATCGCCTCGACTTCACCATTTTGCCCGAGACTGACCGATTTTCGGGACATGACGAGATCGACGTCACGCTGAAGGCTGCAACAAAATCCCTGTATCTCCACGGCCGCGACCTGAAAATTGGCAAGGCGGTCGCGATGGTAGGTGGCAAGGCTACCCCGGCGATCTTCACGCAGGTCGATCAGAGTGGCACGGCGCGGCTGGACTTCGCGAATGTCCTGCCTGCCGGCGCGGCGACGCTGGCGTTCGATTATACGGGCAGTTTTGGGGACAGCGCCTCCGGCCTGTTCCATGTCAAGGTCGGCGATGCTTGGTACAGCTGGACGCAGTTCGAAAGCATCGATGCACGCGCTGCGTTTCCGGGGTTCGACGAGCCTGGCTTCAAGACGCCGTTCACCGTGTCCGTCACGACGCATCCAGGTCTGGTCGTGATCGGCAACGCGCCGAAGGTGTCCGTCACGAAGGTCGCCGGGGGAATGGAGAAGCATCAGCTCGCGGTAACCAAGCCATTGCCCACGTATCTCGTTGCGTTCGATACGGGGCCGTTCGTTCACCAGACCGGGACGATCCCTGCGACCCCCGAACGGCCTACGCCGATGCCGTATGGCGCCGTCGCGACGCAGGCGCAGAAGGACAAGATGGGGTATGTGATGGCGGAGACGCCGCGCATCGTGTCCCTGCTCGAGCAATATTTCGGCGAGCCGTTCCCATTCCCCAAGCTCGACCAGATCGGCACGCCGATCATGCCGGGCGCGATGGAAAACGCGGGCGCGGACACCTACGGCGACGGAATCATCTTCCTCTCGCCCGGCGCGACGACGTCCGACAAGCAGGCGTTCGGGATGATCGTCGCGCACGAGCTCTCGCATCAATGGTTCGGCGACCTCGTCACGCCGGCATGGTGGGACGACATCTGGTTGAACGAAAGCTTCGCCAACTGGATGGGCTATCGCATCGGCAACGCCTGGCGGCCCGAGCTTAACATCGGCGTCGGCGCGCTGGATGAGGGCTTCGGCACGATGAACACCGACGCGCTGGAGGTGGGACGCCCGATTCACCAGCCGATCACCGACAACGGCCAGATCGACTCCGCGTTCGACGGCATAACCTACGGCAAGGGCGGGCAGGTGGTCGCGATGATCGCGGCCTATCTCGGCGACGAGAAGTTCAAGGCGGGGGTCCGTCTTCACCTAAAGCGTCACGCGTATGGCAATGCGACGTCCGAGCAGTTCTTCCAGTCGATCTCGGATGCGGCGAAGGATCCGCGCGTGCTGTCTGCGCTGAAATCGTTCGTCGACCAGCAGGGCGTTCCGGTCATCGACGTTCGGCGGCAGGGTAATGGTATCGTCGCGTCCCAGTCGCGCTATGCCTTCCTGGGATCGTCTCCGCCGCCGTTGAGTTGGACGATCCCGTTCTGCGTTCGCGTCGGCGCGGCGAAGCAATGCACGCTGCTCGACAAGACCACGACGTCGATCGTCGCGCCCGCCTCTGGCCTGCTAATGCCGAACGTCGGCGGTGCGGGCTATTACCGTTTCGACATGGCACCGGCGGATTGGCAGGCGTTGATCGCGGCTTCGGGCACGTTGCCGCCAGGCGAGGCGCTTGCCACCACCGACAGCTTGTGGGCTGCGTTCCGCGCTGGCAAGGCACCAGCCGCATGGCTTTTCGCGGAAGCGCGTGCGGTCGCGGCGAACCCGGATTCTACCGCCAGCATCGACGGCGGCCGTCGGATTGCCGGTTTGCGCTCGCGGGGGCTGATCTCGGCCGCTTCACTGCCCGCCTACCGCGCGCTGTTAGCGTCGATCTACACACCGCGCCTGACCGCGCTGGGGTTCGACCCGGCAGCGGGCGCCTATGCAAAGGACGATCCAGGCCGGCAGAACCTGCGCCACGAACTGGTCAATCTTGTCGCGGACGATGCGCGAGACGTTGCTGCCCGGACCACGTTGAAGACGGCTGGCGAAAAATACCTGGCGGGCGACAGCGCGGCGCTCGATGCCGGGTTTCTCGGAGCTGCATTGACCGTGGTAGCAGAGGAGGGCGGTCTGCCTGCTGCGAAAATGCTGGTCGACAAGGCGTTATCGAGCGAGGACCCGGGCTTCCGCCAGGCTGCTCTCGGTGCCGCTGCGTCCAGTGGGCGGTCCGACGCGGCCAATTATCTGCTGTCGCTCGAAGACAAGCGGATGCGGAGCTATGACAGGATCGGGCTGATCTTCGGCGTCGCCGGCAATGCGGAAACGCGCGATCTCGGCATCGACTGGATCCTGGCGAACTACGACAAGCTTCTTGCCGGTGGCAACGGCATCTTCATCACCAGCCGCTTGCCGCAGGCGCTCGCGGTCCAGTGCGGTGCGGATCAGGCGGACCGGATCGATGCCAGGGTCGGCGCCTCGATCCGCAAGGCTAACGTCGGATTGCTGAACTACGAGCGTACGCTGGAGAGCATTCGCCACTGCAGTGTATTGCGGCAGGCGAAGTCCGCAGAGATCGCCGCAGCGCTTGCCAACGCGAGGTAGCGCGCAAAGAGGGGGCTGAGGCAGCGTGGCGTGGCGTGGCGCTGCCTTAGCCTCTTCATATGCAGGACGATACCTTCGATAGGGTATCGCGCCGGATCGGTGGCGCCATCATTGGCAGCGCTCACCGTTGAACCGCATACGCTGCGCTAGGGATCAGCGCTCATGACGAGTAGGGCGTCATACTTATGCTGTTCGGGCTGATGATACGCCTAGGAACAACTTGGAAATGACTCGAAATCCTCCGCTTGATATAAGATCGATAATATACATTATGTTAAATATAAGATCGTGGTGGCGAGAGGATCAGCGTCTTTCCGACGACCCGCCATGAACCCAGCCGCGACAGAAAATTCATGCCGAGGATGTCCGTCTCTTCGAAGGCCGGCGACGTCACGATTCCCAGGTCGGTCATGACGATATTTCCGACGGCTACGCGTTTCGCAGTCGCCGACCGTGCGGTGACCTGGCCGTTGGCAGTTGTGAGAATTACGGGAAACGGACTTTCGCTCAGGTCGAGGCCAGCCGCTTTGGCGGTCTGCGTCGACAGTGCCGTCGTCGTGGCGCCGCTATCGATCAGCATGCGCCGACTGACCCCGTTGATCTCCACGTCCGCCCAGAAATGACCGTCGTCAGCCATGCGTATGCGGGTTTCCGTTCCGCTGACCTGTTGGTCGTCGAACATCGCAATGACACCGGACAGTCGATCGCGTTGGCTCGCAATCAGGAGACCGACGGCGAAGATGCCTATCCATGCCAGCGCCATCTTGAGCATCGGCTTGACGGCGCTCCGCCGCGCAACCAGCGCCGACAGCGGCAGGATCAGCATCACGGCGTACAGCGCGAACTGGGCTGCACGGTCGGCGGTCATGCGTCGAGCACGAGCCCGTCATAACCAGGCTCGACACCCTTCGGAAGTTCGGCGACCAAGCTCGCATAATCCATGCTGTGGTCCATGTGGATGAGCGCGGTTCGCCCCGGCCGCAGTCGGTCGACCCATCCGAGTACGGCCGGCAATTCCATGTGCGTCGGATGCGGTCGTCGCCGCAACGCATCGACGACCCAGATGTCGAGGTCTTCGTAAAGCCGGGCCATATCGTCGGTCATGATATTGAAATCGGTAGCATATCCGATCGAAGCGCCGCCTGCTTCGAACCGCAGTCCAGCCGCGTGGATGTTACCGTGAGGTTGATCGGTAACACGAATTTCGATCCCGCCTATCGTCAGCCGATCGGGTAGCGTTTGTGCCGCAATCGTCGGCGGGTAGCCCGCTCGGCCGTGGAATGCATAGGTGAAACGTGAGTCCAGCGCCGCTAGCGTGGCGGGTCGCGCATAGCCGCGTACCGGCGTTCCTGCGGCGTGGTAGAGCTGGCGCAGATCGTCGATACCGTGGCAGTGATCCGCGTGATCGTGCGTCCAGATAACGGCGTCGACCCGGTCGACGTCGGCCGCAAGAAGTTGCTCGCGCATGTCCGGGCTAGTGTCGATCAGGATGCGCGTACCATCATGCTCGATCAGCGCGGACGCGCGCGTGCGGCGGTTGCGTGGTTCGGCAGGGTCGCAGTCGCCCCAGTCGTTACCGATCCGCGGGACGCCGGACGACGTGCCCGATCCGAGAATCGTGATCCTCATGCGCGCGTCTTGCCGAACAGCGTGTGGAAATTCTCGGCCGTACGGCGCGATAATTCCTCGACATCCTCACTGCGCAAGTCGGCCAGGAATTTTGCCGTGTCGGCGACGAAGCCGGGCTCTCCCGTCTTGCCACGATGCGGGACCGGCGCGAGAAACGGTGCGTCGGTCTCGATCAGAAGCCTCTCGATGGGCAAACGCGCGGCCGTCTCTTGCAGATCACGTGCGTTCTTGAAGGTGACGATACCCGATATCGAGATAAAAAGGCCCATGTCCAACGCCTTATCGGCGAAAGCTCCGCTCGCGGTGAAGCAATGGATGACGCCGGGATAGGCCCCCTTCCCCATTTCCTCGGCCATGATCGCGGCGGTATCGTCCTCGGCATCGCGTGTGTGGACGACGATTGGCAACCCGGTCTCGCGCGATGCCGTTATGTGCGCGCGAAAGCTCGCTTGCTGGCGGGCGCGATCGGACGTGTCGCGAAAATAATCCAGGCCACTTTCGCCCAGCCCCACCACGCGAGGATGACGTGCCCGTTCGATCAGCTTGGCGGCATCGACGTCGGGATAGGTGTCCGCCTCGTTCGGATGGATGCCAATCGTTGCCCAGACGTCGGGCTCGCGCTCTGCGGTCGCGACGATATCATCCCACTCGCTCTCGCGGGTCGAAATGTTCAGCATCGCCGTCACGCCCCGCGCTCGCGCCCGTGCAAGTACGGCTTGCTGATGCTCGACGAGCCCCTTGTAGTTGAGGTGGCAATGGCTGTCGGCGAGCATCAGGCCTCCGCGGGCAGTTCGAGACGGGGGAAGACGGGGGATGGTGGCGTAATCCGGAAGTCGGACGCAGCTACCCGGTCGTACCAGCGATCATCGTCGATCGCCGCATGATCGCGCTCGACCGCGCCGATCTGATCGAGCACCTTACCGGCGGAGTCCGGCACGACCGGCAGGATCGCGATCGCCAGCATGCGGATCGCGCGCACCAGCGTGCGCAAGACGGCGTGCATCCGGTCGGGATCGGTCTTGCGCAGTGCCCAGGGCGCCTGCGCGTCGATATACTGGTTGCAGGCGAACACACCGCGCATCCAGGCCTCGATACCCTGCGACAAGGCCAGATCCGTAAAGCCTGCCTTGAAGCCGGCACACGCGACGATGACCTCCTCGATTAAAACGCCATCCGCCTCGTGGACCGTACCCGCGGAGGGAAACACGCCTTCCAAGTTCTTGGCGATGAACGACAAAGTCCGCTGCGCCAGATTGCCGAAGCTGTTCGCCAGTTCGGCGTTCACACGGGTCACGATCGCCTCGGGGGAATAGCTCCCGTCCTGACCGAAGCTGACCTCCCGCAGGAAAAAATACCGCAGGGCGTCGACGCCGAACGCGTCCGCCAACGCCATCGGATCTACGACGTTGCCGACCGACTTGGACATCTTTTCGCCGCGTGTGAGCAGGAAGCCGTGACCGAATACGCTTTTCGGCAGCGGAATGTTCGCGGACAACAGAAACGCCGGCCAGTACACCGCGTGGAACCGGACGATGTCCTTGCCGATCAGATGGATATCGGCGGGCCAGAACTTCGCCTTGTCGCCCGTCATGTCGGGATAACCGATACCGGTCAGATAGTTCGTCAGCGCGTCGACCCACACATACATGACGTGGCCGGGGCTGTCGGGCACCGGCACGCCCCAGTCGAAGCTGGTACGCGACACCGACAGATCCTTCAGGCCACCCTCGACGAAGCGCATCACCTCGTTGCGGCGGCTTTCGGGGCGGATGAAGTCGGGGTTGGCGGCGTAGAGATCGAGCAGGGGCTGCTGGTATTTCGACAGGCGAAAGAACCACGTTTCCTCGGCGGTCCATTCGACGGGCGTACCTTGCGGCGAACGGCGATCATCGCCCTCCCCGGTCAGTTCGGATTCATCATAGAAAGCTTCGTCGCGGACCGAATACCAGCCCTCGTAGCGATCCAGATACAGATCGCCCGAGTCCGCCATAGCCTGCCAGATGGCACGGCTTGCGGCATAGTGATCCGTGTCCACGGTACGAATGAAACGGTCATAGGAGATTCCAAGACGATCGGCCATCACGCTGAAATGCGACGACATCTCGTCTGCGAACGCGCGTACCGGAATGCCCCGGTCGCGTGCGGCCTGCGCCATCTTCAGGCCATGCTCGTCGGTACCGGTCTGGAACAGGACGTCGCGTCCCGCTTGACGCTGGAACCGGGCGATCGCGTCGGCGGCGATCATCTCATAGGCATGGCCGATATGCGGACGGCCATTGGGATAGTGGATCGCGGTGGTGATATAAAAGGGGTCGGCCATGCCGCGCTCCTAGAGCATCGGTCCGATCAGGTGAAGCCCGCGCTATGACCCCGCCGGAATGCTCGGACGATTCCGCTGCTTACTGGCGCAGCGACGCGACGATCCCGGCCATTTCAAAGACGGTCGCCTGGGCATCCAGCGAAAGTCCAACCGCCGCGCCGGCGAGATCGCGCGCAGCCGCATGGGCATCGAGCGCGGTACGCAAAGCAGGTCCGGATCGCGTGCGCGCCTGGTCCGCGACAAAGGCTTGCGCGCGGTCCAGGAACGCCTCGTATCGCGGTTGCGACGTCTTGCTCCCAAGCGCTTTTGCCAATTTCAGTCGCCGGCCATTATCACGGTCACCGTCGCGCGCGATCTCGGCAAGCGCGCTGTCGATGCCGGCGATATCCAGGCCGGCATAGCGTAGCGCCCTGCCCGGTGCCCCGTCGCTGGCACGGACGAGCGCGGCGACCTCTTCGTCATCCGCTTCGGGGCGGAGTACGCGGATCGCCTTCGTCACCTCGTCTTGGCCCAGTGCTTCGAACCGCAGCAATCGACACCGCGACCGGATCGTCGGCAGCAGTCGCCCGGGTGCGTGGCTGACGAGCAGGAAGATCGTTCCAGCGGGCGGCTCCTCGAGGTTCTTGAGCAACGCATTGGCACCGCCGCGTTCGAGATCGTCGATCGCATCGATCACCACCACGCGGCGCGCACTCATCGACGGCGTCGTCGCGAACAGCGGCTGGAGCGTGCGGACCTGCGCGATGGTGATGCTTCGCGCCAGGTCCTGGTCGGGTTTCTCCGGATCCTTCGGAAGGCGCGCGAGCACACGGTAGTCCGGGTGGGACCCGGCCTCGATCAATGACCGCGTGCGGTCGCCCTGCGGCACGTCGAACCCCGCCGGAGTGGCATCGGGATTGGCACCATCAGCCAGCATTCGCATCGCCGCCAGCCGCGCGAAACTCGCCTTGCCGACGCCTTGCGGTCCGGTCAGCAGCCAGGCGTGATGCAGCGCGCCGCCACGCATCGCCGCAAGGAAAGCGGACTGCGCGGCGGCGTTGCCGAATATCTCAGTCATGCCCGTCGCGCGTCCGGGACATGCATCGTCATCCGAAGAACCCGGTCAGGCCTGCCCAGGCACGACCGAAGAAGCCGGCTACGGCGACATCCTTGTCTGCGACGAGCGGCATGCGCTGCTGCAGGCCGTCCGACGTCGTTACGACGAGATCCGCAATGTGCTGGCCGGCCTTGATCGGCGCCTTGATCGGGCCCTCGTACACGACCTTGGCAGTAAGGTTCGGCGAGGTACCGGCGGGCAAAGTCACGGTCAGTGCCTTGGGCGCGACGAGACCGACCGACGAGGCATCGCCGAGCTGGACCGCAGCGGTCTCGACCTTCTTGCCCTTGGCGACGATCGGCTTCGACTGCCATGCGCGAAAGCCCCACTCCATGAACCGCACTGATTCCTCTGCGCGCTGCCCCGCGCTCGTCAGGCCGGCGACGACCATGACCAGGCGGCGCCCGTTTTGCACGGCCGAGCCGGTGAAGCCGTAGCCCGCTTCCTCGGTATGCCCGGTCTTCAGGCCATCGGCACCCGCGACGCGACCGAGGATCGGATCGCGGTTTGCCTGCGTGATGGCGCTGCCGCCCATCGTCTTGCCCCAGGTGAAGTCGCGCTTCGAATAGAACTGCTTGTAGAGGTCTGGATAGTTGTTGATCGTCGCGGCTGCGAGTTCTGCAAGGTCATGCGCGGTGACGTAGGTGACGCCGTTGTCGGGCCAACCGTTCGCGGTGCCGAAATGGCTGTCCTTAAGGCCGAGTTCGGCTGCCTTGCGGTTCATCCGCTCGGTGAAGGCCTGCTCCGAACCGGAGATACCTTCGGCAAGCACGATGCACGCGTCGTTACCTGATAGCGTGACGATGCCGTAAAGCAGGTTGGCGACGCTGACGTTCTCACCCGACGACAGGAACATCGTCGAACCCGCGGTCGGGCCATGCCATTTCGCCCAGGTCTCGGGGCGCACGGTCATCATCTGGTCGAGCTTCAACTCGCCCTTCTTGACCATGTCGAACGCGACATAGACCGTCATCATCTTGGCGAGCGACGCCGGCGGCATGCGGCGGTCGGCATCACGCGAGAACAGCACCGCGCCTGAGGACAGGTCTTCCATGTACGCGATCGGCGCGGCGGTCTGGAACTGCGGCGCAGCGGCGATGGACGGATGCGCCAGCGCGAGGGCGGCAAGCGGTGCGACGATCAGCTTCTTCATGGGGTATTCCGTGAGCAAAAGGGAACTCAATCCGTGGGCAGGACCTGGGCATCGCCATAGCCGCGCTCGGCGACCGCGTCACGCGCGCGTTGCAGGCTGATGGCATCTTTGAACGGGCCGATGCGGACGCGGTACAGGCCACCGCCTTCGACCACGTCCGCATCGAGGCGCTTGGCCAAGGCGGTCGCGCGCGCTTCGTTCGAGAAGGTCGCGACCTGCAGCAGATAGCGACGGCCGGGTACCAGCGTCACCGGTGCACGAGACGGCAGGGTGTCGATGCTCATTGCGCGGGTATAGGCGGCGGGTTGCAGAGCGACGGCCTTACCCGCCCGCAGCAGCGAGGCATCCCGCATGGACGGCACGATCGCGCGGATGCGGACGGTTGCGACCTGATGGCGGTCGGTGCCGAGCATGTGCGCCGCTGCACGGGACAGGTCGATCATCCGGTCACGACGACCGGGGCCGCGATCGTTGATGCGGACCAAAATCGACCGACCGGTCTCGATCGAGGTGACTTCGACGAAAGACCCGAGCGGCAACGTGCGATGCGCCGCGGTCATCGCATCCGGATCGAACGCCTCGCCCGATGCCGTGCGGTTGCCCGACAATTCGTCTCCGTACCAGCTTGCGGTACCGGTATCCTGATAGCTGCCGTACAGCCCGCCGCCAGCCGACGGTATCGCGCCACCGCTTTCGCGCGCGTGACCACAGGCCGCGAGCGCGAACGCCAGGCTCAGGGCCCTAGCGCTCGACCGCATCGGCCAGCAATCCGACCGACAGCGCGTAGAAATTCGAACAATTGTAATCGAGGATCACGCGGTAGTTGCTGGTCAGCAGATACGCGGTCGCGCCCGGGCCATCCGGTTCGAGCAACGTCGCCATTACCGAACCGTCCAACGATCTACCGCTTTGCGGGCTGACCCCCAGGGCGCGCCACTCGGCTATCGTCCGCCAGCCGCTATGCCGTTCGAACACGCGCGGGCAGCGCGGCGAGACGAGGCGGTTGCGGACCTGCGATCGATCGAACCCGGCGGGCACGTTGACCGCGACACCCCAGGGCTGGCCGGCGCGCCAGCCGGCATCGACGAAGTAGTTGCCGATCGACGCGAGCGTATCGGCGGGGCTGTTCCATATATCCGCGCGGCCATCGCCGTCGCCGTCGCGTGCGATCCGCAGGTAGATGGACGGCAGGAACTGCGGGTTGCCCATGGCCCCTGCCCAGCTTCCCTTTAACTGCGACCGCGTCACGCCGCGATCGAGCATCTTCAACCCGGCGATGAACTCGCCCGCGAACAGCGACCTCCGCCGGCCTTCATAGGCGAGGCTCGCGAGCGACCGCAGGAGGTCGAAGTCGCCGGTATAGCTGCCGTAGTTCGTCTCATGGCCCCAGATCGCGACCATGACTGATTCCGGAACGCCGGTCTGCTGCTCGATCCGCTGGAGCCGATAGCGTTGCGCCTGATAGGTTTGGCGACCGCGAGCGATCCGTGCCGCGTCGACATGCTGCGTCCGATACGGCGCGAAGGCGGGTATCGCACTGGAGTTCGTCGCGCCCGGCTGTGCCCGGTCGAGTTCGATCACGCGGGGATTGAGCGTCAGCGTCGGAAAGACCGCATCCGCCGTACGCGCGCTGACACCATCGGCCAGCGCCTGCTGACGCAGTTCGCGCATGTACGACTGAAACCCTGCGTCGTCCTGCGCGACCGCCGGTCCGCCGACGGACAGCATTGCGATCGCACCGAAAGCGCCGTTGCGCAGCCAAGTCGCTGCTCGTGTTACCCCACCCATGCCGAAGGATGTGCCACAGACACCAGCGGATCGGAACCTCGCACCGTCGCACGGTTGCCACGCACAGGCGCTTGATGGCGCGGAGCGGAAGCCTATCGCGCTAACCCGCCCCGTCGATCGAGACCGTTGGCGCTGCCTGATAGCTATCCTCCATCGGGCACGGCACCTTTTACCCTGTCGGCAATTCCGGCTATCGGCCTGCCATTCGCGGGACGGCGGTGGCAAACACCGAGACCGACGGGACGAGGAGTGATGCCGTGATCGAGGTCAATTTCGATGGAATCGTCGGTCCGACGCACAACTACGCGGGGCTTTCGATCGGCAACCGTGCGTCGTCCGCCAACGCCGGTGCGGTGTCCGCCCCGCGTCTTGCCGCACTTCAGGGCATGGGCAAGATGCGTCGCCTGATGGCCATGGGCCTGAAGCAAGGCGTCTTCCTGCCGCACGTCAGGCCCCAAGTCGATTGGTTGAGGACGCTAGGTTTCGCGGGTTCCGATGCGGAAGTCCTGGCGTCCGCGTGGGCTGCCGATCGTGCGCTGGTCGCCAACGCGATGTCGGCGTCGTCGATGTGGACGGCGAATGCGGGCACGGTTTCCCCGGCGACCGACACCCGTGACGGCCTTTGCCATATCTCGGTCGCGAACCTGTCGACGATGCCGCACCGCGCGATCGAGGCGGTGCAGACCGAACGACAACTCCGCCTCGCGTTTTCAGACGCGCGGTATTTCCAGGTGCATTCCCCCCTGCCCGCCGCATTCGGGGATGAAGGCGCAGCCAACTTCATGCGGCTGGTCTCGCCCGCCGGCGGTGCGGCGGTAGAGATGTTCGTCTATGGCGAGGGTCACGCTGGCGGCTTCCCCTCGCGTCAGCACCGCAGTGCGAGCGAGGCGGTCGCACGCCGCCACGGCCTCGATCCCGGCCATACGCTGATGGTTCGGCAAAGCGAGGCGGCGATCGCGGCGGGTGCCTTCCATAATGACGTGGTCGCGGTGGCCAACGGTCACGTCCTGTTCGCACATGAGCAGGCGTTCGCCGATCCTCGCGCGCTGTACGATGCGGTGGCGGCGCTCGTCCCCGACGCGGTGATCGTCGAGGTTCCGGCAGATCGCGTGAGCCTCGACACGGCGATCCGGACGTATCTGTTCAATTCCCAGCTGGTCACGATGCCGGATGGAAGAATGACCCTTGTCCTGCCGGCCGAAGCACGTGAGCATGCCGATGTCTGGACCTGGCTGTCGGAATTGATCGCAGCCGGGGGGCCGATCACCCGACTGGAAACTGTCGACGTCCGCGAGTCGATGCGCAACGGCGGCGGTCCTGCTTGTCTCCGGCTTCGCGTCCAGGTCGATGCGGACGCGTTTGCGGCGATCGATCGCCGCTTCCTGCTCGATGATGCGGCCTGCGACCGCATCGAAGCGGTCATTGCGCGCGAATGGCCCGAAGCGATTGCGCTTGATGACCTGGGCAATCCACGACTATGGGAGCAGTGCCTCCGCGCCCGCTTGGCCTTGACCGCAGCGCTCGGTTTCAGCCCTGACGAGATCTGACCGGTGGCGCACTCTGGCCAGGAGTGCGCCACCGGGTCGCTTTCGGATCCAGACTAAACCGACGTTGCCCGTCGCCGAACTGCCGTCGATGTATGGGCCGCGATAGCCGACGGACCCGCGCGCGCTGAACTTATTGTCGTCGTAATAGAGCGCACCGTTATACGCGCGCTTCGACTGCCGTAGAGCGTTGCCATGCGCGTGGCGTTTGGCAACGCACCGAGCATGAGGCATTCGCCCCGGCGCCACTGGACGAATTAGCGCCTTTCGCCGCCCTAGGCGTCCAGTCATCAGCGCCGGACATCGAGGCCGCCGGCCAGGTATGCGTCGATATCCGCTTGGCGGAACAGACTCGCATCGCCGGGCAACGAATGTTTCAGCGCCGCGAGTGCCAAGCCGACGCGCGCGGTTTCGGCGATGTCCTTGCCCGACCGCAGGCCATGCAGGATACCCGCCGCGAACGCGTCGCCGCCGCCGATCCGATCGACGATACCGGCCAGCACGACCTCGTCGGTCTGAACGCTAGCGTCGCGCGTATCGATCCTCGCGGAAAGGCGGTGGAGATCGACGTGTTCGACATGACGCGCGGTGGATGCGATCGTCTGCAAGCGAGGGAACGCGGCGAACGCCGCCTCCGTCGCTTCGCGGCGGCGATCTTCGGCCTCGCCGGAGAAGTCGCGATCGAGCAGCAGCGCGATGTCGCGGTGATTGCCGAACATCAGGTCCGCATGGTCGACGAGTTGCGTCAGGATCGCGCGCGGGTTCGAGTCCCACCGTTCCCACAGCTTGCCGCGCCAATTGCCGTCGAACGAGACCGCAATGCCGCGTTCGGTCGCGGCACGAACCGCGGCCAGCGCAGCCTCCGCCGGGACCGGGCCGAGCGCCGGGGTGATGCCGGACAGATGCAGCCGATCGACGCCGTCGAGCAGCGAAGTCCAGTCCCAGGTGTCAGCAGGTGCCTCCGCGAACGACGACCAGGCCCGGTCGTAGATGACTTCTGTGGCGCGAAGGCCCGCGCCCGACGTCACGAAATACAGCCCCATCCTGTCGCCGCCCAGTGTGATCGTCGACGTGTCGACACCGTGCCCACGCAACGTCGCTATCGCCGCGCGGCCGAGATCGTTGTCGGGGACCATCGTTGCCATCCCGACGTCGTGGCCGAGCCGTGCAAGCTGCGTTACGACGTTCGCCTCGGCGCCTGCGACCCAAACGTCGAGCTTCGGGGTCTGCAACAGCAACTCGCGACCCGGCGGGGAAAGCCGTAACATGATCTCGCCGAACGCCAGGAATTTAGTCATATGACCCCTTCGTCTGATCCGCCCAGCAAAGGGAGGAAGGCCTTTGCTTGGTCGTGGTCGAGCGTGCGTGCCACGATGGATACGCCAGCGGAAGCCCCTTCCCATCAGGTTGAGACTAGCCCCCGCCCCCTTGTCGAGACGAACCTCACCGAGCGAGCCAGCCACCATCGACCGCGAGGATGTGACTCTTCCTCTCGGGCGGCGATCGTATCCGCCTTGCAGCCGACGGCCTTTCGACGGTCGGCTCTGTCGAAAAGTCTATGATCCTTGGGCTACCCAGAAGACTGGATCGTCGACGGCTTCCCATCCGAGGGGCCCGAATGGACCGCTGACGGCTGGTTCCGCATGAAGGGCGGCGACCTCTGGATGCCGCTCACCAAGCCAAAGGGTGGCGCCGCAGTCTCGCACGGCCAAGCAAATCCGACAATTTCGAGAAGCTCGCGCTCGGCACGAAATGGAGTTTTCGCCTGCGTCCAACGAGGCAAAGCGCGCATCGATCTCCGGCAACACGCTGACCCTCGCCGCTAACGGCTCCGCGCCCGTGAACTCATCTCCGCTGTAGCTGATCGCCGGGGATACGCGATACCGCTTCGACTGCGACTCCCGGCACCACCGCTGGGCTCCTGCTGTTCTACGACGACAAGCTTTATTGCGGTACTGGCTTCGACGGCGATCGTTTCGTCACGCATCAATATGGCGCCCAGCGCGGCCGCCCCGCCAACACGCATGGTCGTTCAATGCGGATCCGCGTGACCAACAATTGCCACATCGTCACGTACGCCATGAGCGGAGATGGCGACCGGACTTGGCGCCGGTTCGGTCGTGGAATCGAGGTTTCGGGTTACCACCACGACGTCCGCGGCGGCTTCGTGATGCTGCGGCCGGGGTAAACGCTGCGGAAAGGTTAGCGCACGCTTCCGAATTTTCTGATTTTCTGCTATCTGATCGAGAATACCTGTCGGTCCTGTTGATCGCGCGCCTGCGTGCCTGCCGCGCATCCAAAACCTTGGGGAGTCCGGTTTGCAGATTGTGACCTTGTGCCTGTTTCTGTTGCTCGCCGTCGTGGTGAGCGGCATCGCGTCGCGGATGCTGCCGTCGGCGCTGCCCCGTCCGCTGGTGCAGATCGCGCTCGGCGCACTCATCGGCATGGTCGCGCATGTCCGGGTCGAACTCGATCCCGAACTCTTCTTCCTGCTGCTCGTGCCGCCGCTCCTGTTCCTCGATGGCTGGCGCATTCCCAAGGACGAACTCTTTCGCGATCGCGGAGCGGTGTTGGGGCTCGCACTGGGGCTCGTCTTCCTCACCGTGCTGGGCATGGGCTTGTTCGTGCACTGGCTGATCCCGGCGATGCCGCTCGGCGTCGCGTTCGCACTCGCAGCGGTAGTGTCGCCGACCGATCCTATCGCCGTCTCCGCGGTCGCCCAGAACGCGCCGATCCCGAAGCGGATGATGCATATCCTCGAAGGCGAGGCATTGCTGAACGACGCGTCCGGCCTGGTCTGCGTCCGCTTTGCGATCGCCGCCGTACTGACCGGCACTTTCTCGTTCGCCGATGCCGCCGCGACCTTCGCGTGGATGGCGGTCGCCGGGGTTGCGATCGGCGTCGGCGTTGCGCTCGGCATCGTCGCGACCAAGAGCGCGTTCGCGCGGCGGTTCGGTGACGAAGCCGGATCGAATATCCTCGTCAGCTTGCTGATCCCGTTCGCCGCCTATCTATTGGCCGAACACATCCACGCGTCTGGCGTCCTCGCCGCCGCCGCCGCGGGTATCGCGATGACCTTTACCGACGCGACCACGGCGGTCGCCGCCGGAACGCGCATCCGCAGGCGCGCGGTGTGGGACATGCTCCAGTTCACCCTGAACGGCGTAATCTTCGTGCTGCTCGGCGAGCAACTGCCCGAGGTGTTCGTTCGCGCCCGCGACACCGTTACGTCGACCGGGCATGTCAGCCCGTGGTGGTTGGCCGTCTATGTCATTGCCGTCGTCGCCGGGTTGGCGATCCTTCGCTACGGCTGGGTCTGGGTTTCGCTCCAGTTCACGCTTCTTCGAGCACGGCGGCGCAACGATACGACCGCGGGCGAAAGCCCGCCACGGCGGATCATTGCGGCGATGTCGTGCGCGGGTGCACGTGGTGCTATTACCTTGGCAGGCGCGCTCACGCTACCGTTGAGCCTCGCCGACGGTACGCCCTTCCCGGCGCGCGATCTCGTTATCTTCCTTGCGTCGGGCGTCATCCTGTCGTCGCTGGTCATTGCCGCCGTCGCGCTGCCGTTGCTGCTGCGGGGCCTCAGCCTGCCGCCCGAAACCGGCATTGGTGCCGCGCGCGATCAGGCGCGGCTGGTCGCTGCCAACGCCGCGATCGCCGAACTCGACCGCGTCCAACATCGGATGGCCGAGGGGCGCGACGATCCCGATCGTTTCACCGATGTCGCGGCGCGCTTGATGGACCAGTACCGCGAACGCATCGACAGCCTGTCGTCGCGGCCGGAGGACCGCGCACGACAGGGCGACGTCAAGATCGAACGGGACATGCGGCTTGCGGCGGTACGTGCGGAGCGCAACGCGATCTTCGACCTTGCACGACGCCGGGAGATTGGCGTCGAACTGGCGGAGCAACTCGGGCGCGAACTCGACCTGATCGATGCGCGGTTGTCGCGGCAGGGCTTGGCTTAACCGGATCGAAATAGCGCCCCGTCCGTCCGTGTGACAGAAACCGACGGGGCGCTGAAGGTACGCGTTACTTGGGCGATGCCTCTACTTCGCGATATGCCGTTCGAAGGTGAATTAGAAATGAACGAGGTGCCCCGCCCGTCCGTGCGACACTCTCGTATCCGGGCAGGGCACCGAGGACGCAGCGCCCTTCGGCAGCGCGTCACTGTCACTCAAGCTAGCAGGCGGGGGCAAAGTTAGAAGCGCAGTCCATCACGGGAAAGCCTCGCTTTGCCCGATATTTGTTCCAATAATCATGTCGTTGAACCGCGCGAGACGGACTCAGGTTTTGGGTGTGCCGGGCAACTTAACTTGGCGCAATGCTGCAATCATTTTCCGTGCGCCGGGCGGAGCCACGCGCCGGAATAGATCGAAGAGATCGTCATCGTCGAACGACTCGACATCCGTGGCGATCGGGAGTGCGATCGCTTGGCGGCTACGCGCGCCGGGCTGAGCTTCCAGGACGATCGTTCGCCACGCCATCCCGACCGGGGGCTCGCCGCTCACGTCGCCGAACTCGCCCATCACCATGTTGCGGATCCGCAGCCGGCGATCGGGATGCTTCTCGAACCAGGATGCGTCCCCCGCCGTCGCAATCTCGACCGCTAGTATCTTGCCGCTCATGTCTGTCGTCCATCACGTTACGTTCCGTGGCTGGTGTTGCCATATTGCCGCAGAGGCAAGCGCTATCTGGCTCGGTCGGAACGCGGCTATTGATAATAGTTATCAAAAACATTAGCGGGGCGCGATAACGTAAAGGGAATCATATGACACGTCGTCTTGGCATCGCCATCCTGCTGGGCTCCGCGGCTTTCGCCGCCGCGCCGGGCTATGCGCAGACTTTGCACGAAGACGCCTCGGACGTGATCGTCGTGACCGGACAGCATCCGCGAGACCAAGCGTCCTCCGGGACCAAGACCGATACGCCGCTCGCCGAGACGCCGCAGTCGATCACCGTCATCACCGCCGACGACATCGCCGGACGCAGTTTGCAGAACTTAAACCAGGCGCTCCGGTTCGTCGCCGGCGTGACCCCCGAAACGCGTGGGTCGAGCGGCGAGGTCTATGATCAGTTCAAGCTGCGAGGCTTCGATGCCCCGGTCTATCTGGACGGCCTGAAGCAGTTCGGCAGCCCGTCCGGCTACGCGGTGCCACAGGTCGACGTCTCGCGGCTCGACCGGATCGAAGTCATCAAGGGCCCCGCTTCGGTATTGTACGGCCAGTCGAGCCCCGGCGGCCTTGTTGCGGAGTCGAGCAAGCTCCCGCTCGACCAGGCGCTCTACGGCGCGATCAGCGGCACCTACGGCAACTACGATCTCTACCGCATCGATGCCGATATCGGTGGCCGAGCGGGCGAAGGCGTCCTCTGGCGGATCAACGGCGGTGCGAACGGTGCCGACACGCAGCAGAAGTTCGGCAAGCGCGAGCGCCAGACGATCTCGGGTGCAGTAACGGCGGGTGCGGGCAGCTCGACCAGCTTCACGCTGCTCGGCGCCTATTCGCATGATCCATACAACGGCGACTACGGCGTGTTCCCCGCCAGCGGCACGTTGCTCGCCAACCCCAACGGCAAACTGCCAACCAGCTTCGACGGCGGCGAGGCCGGCAACCGCTTCAGCCGTGAGCAGGCTGCGCTTACCTACATCTTCCGTCACGATTTCGGCGGCGGATGGGCATTCCGCTCGTCGGGTCGCTATCAGTATGTGAAGTCGGCGCTCGGGCTCATCTATACCGCAGGCGGCCTCGACACGACCGACCCGACGCAGCAGACTTTCAGCCGTGCATCCTATGCGACCCGCGAGCAGCTCAACAATTGGACGTTCGACAACCAGCTCTCCGGCACCGTCCAGACCGGCCCGATCAAGCACACGCTCCTGTTCGGCGTAGATCGTCAGGTCGCGCACTCGCGCGAGCTTGCAGCGTTCGGCGTCGCGCCTCCCCTTAACGGCTTTGCCCCGGTCTACGGTACGGTGACGGTCCCGACGACCCCGGAACAGATCGGCGGCCAGTTCGCGATCGATGTGCAGCAGCGTCAGCAGGGCGTCTACGCACAGGACCAGATGGCGCTGGGCGACCTTCGCGTGGTCTTGAGCGGGCGGCAGGATTGGGCGCGTGCGCATCAAGACGGGCGTGACGCCAAGCGCGACGAGAAGTTCACGTATCGTGCGGCCGCCCTCTATACGCTGCCGTTCGGTCTGGCGCCGTACGTCAGCTATTCGACGTCGTTCGAGCAGCAAGCGAGTCCGATCACGCAGAGCAACGGCCTGCCCGGGCTGGCAGACCCATCGCTCGGCAAGCAGATCGAAGCCGGTGCGAAGTTCAGCATTCCAGGAACGCAGATCCTGTTGTCCGGTGCATGGTTCCGTATCGACCAAACCAACGTCCTGACATCGACGCCCAATTTCAGCGTATCTCGGCAGACCGGCGGCGTTCGTTCGCAGGGTGTCGAATTTGAGGGGAGTGCCCCCCTGCCCTACGGCTTCAACGCGCGCGTCGCGTTCAGCCGGCAGCGCGTCAAGGTTACCAGCGATGCCGATGCGCCGGCACGTGTCGGTCGCGGGCTCGAAACCGTCGGACGTGGCGGGACATCAGCCTATCTCGACTGGGCGCCACGCAGTGGTGGCCTCGAAGGGCTGACGATCGGCGGCGCGGTGCGTCACGTCGACCAGGTCTATGCAGGCGTCACGCCGGGCGAGACCGCGGGCCGCAACAGCCCGTCCTACACCGTCTATGACGCGCTGATCCGCTACGACCTTGAGAAATTCGCCCCATCGCTGCGGGGGCTTAGCCTTGCGGTCAACGGAGCCAATATCTTCGACAAGAAGTATCTGACGTCGTGCTTCGCCAACTATAACTGGTGCTGGTACGGCAACCGCCGGACCGTGCAGGCGACGATCGGCTATCGTTTCTGAGTTGACGGCCTTGCCGCGATCGATGCCGTTCCGCGGTATCGATCGCGGTAGCGCCGACTGTTCTCCGGATCAGGCGACCTGGACGCCCGATCGGGTTATGCAGGTCCGATGATGCCGATCCTCTACAGCTTCCGACGGTGCCCCTACGCGATGCGCGCGCGTCTCGCGATCGCGGCGGCCGATCGTAAGGTCGAACTGCGTGAGATCGTCTTGCGGGACAAGCCGGCGGCAATGCTCGACGCGTCGCCCAAGGGAACCGTGCCGGTGCTGGTGCTGCCGGACGGGACGGCGATCGATCAGAGCCTCGACATCATGCGCTGGGCCTGCGCGCGTACGCCCGACGCCGAGTGGCCAACCGATAACGACGCTGGATTGATCGCGACGAACGACGGCGCCTTCAAACACCATCTCGACCGCTACAAATATGCCGATCGCTACGACGTCGATCCGATCGAGCACCGCGATGCGGCTACCGTGCTGCTCGGCGATCTAGGCGAGAGGCTGCGTGCTAGCGGCAGTCTCGGCACCAGCCCGCAGTCGATGACCGATCTCGCGATCATGCCGTTCGTCCGCCAGTTCGCGCAGACCGATCGTTCCTATTTCGACGGTCTGCCCTTCGAGCGACTACAGGCGTGGCTGGCGATGCACCTCGCATCGGCCCTGTTCGCTCGGGTCATGATACGCCCGCCGCCTTGGCAACCGGGCGATCCTCCGATGATATTCCCGACAACGACGGACGCACAGTAGGAGGCCCCGGCAAGACCGAGGCCCCTGCCCGCGTTAGAAGCCGACGCTGATCGTCCCGAACACCTGGCGGGGTGCGACCGGGAACTGGTTGAACGTCCCACTCGCCGCGCCAATGCTGAGCGTCGAGGCGGCGCGCTTGTTGGTGATGTTAGTGACGTTGAGGCTGACCGTCGCCGTCTTAACGATCTCCCCTTCCGTCAGCGGTACGTGCGCGGCGATGCGGCCGGACAGCGTGAAGTAGGACGGCACCGACAGGTCGTTGGTGTAGGTCGCGAACCGCTTGCCGATATAGTCCCCGACGAGTTGCGCGTCGAAGATGTCGTAATTGGCCGATGCGGTGAACTTGTTGAGCCAGTCTGGGCTGCCCGGTACTTTCTTGCCCGCCGTCGCGACGGTGCTCGTCCCGCTGATGTAGTTCTCCTCGTAGCGCGAGTTGTTGTACGACAGCGCATCGTAGAACGAGAAGTGCGAGCCGAACCGGAACGTACCGGCGATGTCGAACCCGTCGGTCTTCACCGCACCGACGTTCTGCAGGATCGCCGCACCGCTGACGACTGCGGTGACTACCGGGTTCGGGCTGATGCCCAGCAGGCGGTCGCTGAAGTCGACGTGATAGACGCTGATCTGGCCATCGAAGCCGGTGAGCGGGCCAAGGTTCAGCGCATGATGCGAACGCAGCCCCGCCTCGTAGGTCCAGCTCGTCTCTGGCTCGACGTCCTGTTTGAACAGGTCGAACGCCGCCTGGCTGCCGAGCGCGAACGGCGACAGGCCGGCCGCGGCACTCGTCTGGAACTGGCGAATGTTCTTCTGGACGTTGACGAACACCTGCTCGTTGTCGGTCGCATCCCACAACGCACCAAGCTGCGGCAGGAAGTATTTGTGCGTGTCGATCTTGCCGACCGGCAGCGCGACCGAGCCGGTGAACGAGCCCGGGATCGGCTGCGTCGGCACGCGCTGCGACGCGTTCTGGAACGTGCTCTTGACGCCGCCCTGGATGGTCAGCGTCGGCAGGACCTTCCAGCTGTCCTGGATATGCGCCTGGTATTCATCGACGCGGACTTCGCTGTGATATTGCGTGATCAGCGGGGTCAGATTGTCGTTCGGGCGCTGATACGGGGTGGTTGGATCATTGACCGGGAACGGATACCAGCGACGATACGCGGACGAGCTCTGATGCTCGTACCACGCGCCGAACTCGACATGATGCGCGCCGAGATCGAGCGCGACGGTTGAGACGAGGCCACCGCGGTCGATGCGATATTCTGTCGTGCGCGTCGCGAGCCCTGAGCCACCGAACACCTGGGTGAGGTTCTGGCCGGGATAATAGAACGAAAACAGTTTGGGCAGGCCGGCGACGTCGATCGGCCCGCCGATGACACCGACACCGTCATTGTGATGATAATAGGCCTGGTTCGAGAAGGTGACCTTGTCGCTGACGTTCCAGTCGTATTTCACGTAGCCGAGATAGTCGGTGCGCGCCGCAACGCCGTAGTAATTGCGGTAGTTCGACCCGTCCGCCTTGTACGCACCGGAGTTGAGATAGGTCAGCATTGCGTTGAAATTGGGATAGACGAACGGGCGGACATACGGCGCGGTGCCTTGCGTCGCCGTGGTGACGACGGTCGCATCCTCGTTCGGCTCGGTCTTGTCCGAAAACGCGCCGTAGAGCGTCAGCTTGCCGTTGCTGTCGTCATGAACGAACTTCGCATTGGCCTGATAGCCGCCCTGGATACCGTTGAAATCCCACGCCTTGGCCTTCTGCCGCGAGCCCGAGATATAGAACGCGTTGCCGTTGCCCAGGTCGCCGCTGTCGATCCGCGCGAACAGTCGCGAAGTCGAATGGCTGCCGAGCGTCTGGTCGACCTGGACGCCCATGTCCTTTCGTGGATCGCTCGAGAAGGTATCGATCGTACCGCCGAGGTTGCTGGTCGATGCGGTACCGAGATCGCCCGCGCCGCTGGCCAGCGTGACGCGCGATACGTTCTCCGAGATGATCGCACGTTGCGGCGACAGGCCGTTGTAGTTGCCGTAATTCTGGTCGCCGAGTGGCAGTCCGTCGAGCGTGTAGCCGAGCTGCTGCGCGTTGAAGCCGTGGACGAACAGCGAGATGTTCTGCTCGTTGTTGCCCCAAGGATCGGCAGTAAGGAAGGTAACGCCGGGGAGCGTCTGGAGCGCCTTCAACGGGCTGACGCCGGGAAGGATCTTCTGCATGTCGACGCCGCTGACCTGCGTCACCGATCGGGTGTTGGCGCCGGTGACGACGATCGTGTCATCCTGCCCGGCGGGCGGCGTTGCTGGATCGACCGGATCGGCCACCGGAGCAGGCGAACCCGGCTCCGCGTCCTTGGCGACCAGCGACTGCGCCGTTGCGGTGACGGGCACGCCGACCACGACAAAACCGATAGCGCCGCACAACAGCCGCGCGGCAGTACGAGAAAACGCCGTACGAGAAACCTTCGTCATTCTTGAAAACCCCTAGCGAGATCGATCGATCGTCACTCCCGGGGCTGCGCCTATTGGCACGACGAGACAGTCGGATGACCGTTACGCTACAGATTTAATATGGTGCGGTGCAGCGGTCAGAAAGGCCGCCGCACCGCCGTTCCCTTACTGTGCGGTCGCCGTCAGGCCGCGGTCCTCGAGCATCGGGCCGATATCCGGGTCCTTGCCGTAGAACGCCTTGAACATCGGACCGTAATCCTCGGTATGGCCCTTCGACAGGATCATGTCGCGGAAGCGCTGGCCGTTCGCGCGCGTCAGCCCACCATGCGCCATGAACCACGCATACGCGTCGTTATCGAGCATCTGCGTCCACAGGTACGCATAGTAGCCGGCCGCATAGCCACCCGCCCAGATGTGCGCGAAATAGCTGGTGCGATAGCGCGGCGGCACGTCCTTCGTGTCCAGCCCCATCGAGTTCAGCGCCTTGGTCTCGAACGCGTCGACATCCTGCGGCCCGGCCGACGCCGGCAGCGAATGCCAGTCCTGGTCGAGCGTCGCCGCCGCCACCAGCTCACCCAGTTCATACCCCTGGTTGAACTTCGCCGCGTTCTTGATCTTCGTGACGAGCGCCTGCGGCATCACCGCACCGGTGCGGTAATCCTTGGCGTAGTTCGCGAACACCTTGGGATCGAGCGCCCAATGCTCGTTGAACTGCGACGGGAATTCGACCCAGTCGCGTGCGGTGTTTGTGCCCGACACCAGCGGATAGGTCTGGTTCGCGAACAGGCCGTGAAGCGCATGGCCGAACTCGTGGAACATCGTCGTCACGTCGTCGAACGTGATCAGCGCAGGCTGGCCCGGCGCGGGCTTGGTGAAGTTGCCGACGTTATAGACGACCGGCTTGGTCTTCAGCAGCTTCGACTGGCCGACGAAGTTCGACATCCACGCGCCGCCAGCCTTGTTGTCACGCTTCCAGTAATCGAAATACATCAGCCCGAGTTCGGAGCCGTCCTTGTCGTAGACGGTGAAGACACGGATGTCCGGCTGGTAGGTCGGGATGTCGCGGCGTTCCTTGAAGGTGACGCCGTAGAGTTGGTTCGCGGCGAAGAACACGCCGTCGGTCAGCACGCGGCTGATCTCGAAATACGGCTTCAGCTCGTTCTGGTCGAGGTCGTACTTGGCCTTACGCACCTTGTCCGAATAGAAATCCCAGTCGGACGGTGCGAGCGGGAACGCGGCGCCGGTCGCGTTTATGGTCTTCTGCAGCTCGGCCGCTTCGCGACGCTGTTCGGCCGCCGTCGCGGGGACGAGCTGCGTCATGAACCCCTTCGCCGCCGCCGGGGTCTTCGCCATCTGGTCGTACAACGAATAAGCGGCGTAGTTCGGATAACCGAGCAGCTGCGCCTTCTGCGCGCGCAACTGCGCGATCTTCTGGATCAACGCGCGCGTATCGTTCGCATCGCCGCGCTGCGACCGGTTCCAGCTCTTCTCGAACAGCGCCGCGCGGGTCGCGCGATCGGAAAGCGAGGCGAGCGCGGGCTGCTGAGTCGTGTTCTGGAGCGACAGCACGTATTTGCCGGGCATGCTCCGCTCCTTCGCGCCTTCCGCGGCGGTGGCGATCTCGGCATCGCTCAGCCCGGCGAGCTTCGCCTTGTCGTCGACCACCAGCGCACCAGCCTTGGTGCCGGCGAGCAGCTTCTGCTGGAAATCAGTCGTCGCGGTCGAGATCTGCGTGTTTAGCAACCGCAGCTTGGCCTTGTCGGCGTCGTTCAACTGCGCGCCGGCGTGGAGGAAGTCGCTGTGGTAGATCTCCAAGACCTGCCTCTGCTCGGCATCGAGACCTAGCGAATCCTTCTTTGCGTACAGTGCCTGGACGCGTGCGAAGAGCTTCGGGTCGAGATAGATCGCGTCGCTGTGCTGCGCGAGCTTGGGCGCCTCGGCAGACCGTACCGCGTCGAGTGCGTCGTTGGTGTTCGCCTGCGACACGCCGAAGAACGCCTGGCTCGCGCGGTCGAGCGTGCGGCCCGAGCGCTCCATCGCCTCGATCGTATTCGCGAAGGTCGGTGCCGCGGGATTGTTCGCGATCGCCTTCATCTCGGCGATCTGTTCCGCCATGCCCTGTTCGAGCGCGGGCTGGTAATCGGTGTCCTTGATCTGGTCGAAGCGCGGCGCCTGGAACGGCAGCGTGCTGGGGACGGTCAGCGGATTGACGCGCGACGGTTTGGCGGAGGTTTGCGCAGAGGCGGCGCTGGCGATGCAGCAGAGAAGGGCGGCGGAACGAAGCAGGCTGGAACGCGACATTGACGACTCACAATGGCAGGAGTGATGCCCCTATCCTTGCCCTGCCTCAGCCCTTGTTACAATCGGTTAGCAAACCACCCGGTTGAGCGCTTGCACTGCCGCCCGCTCGCAGGCAGTAGGCGGTCAAACCCCAGGAGTTCCGACATGGCAAATACCCTCGAGATCGATCAGGCGAGCGTCGTCGACAACGACATCCAGAAGCAGATCGAATTTTCCGGCGAGTTCGACGGCGACGAATATGAGTTCGCGGTCAAGTACGCGGTTCTGAAGGAACTGAGCGGCGACGAACCCGAGGACGACGGCATCGAGCTGTTCAATCGCTTCAACGACGACATCGTCGACGCCTGCCTCGCGGCCATCGAGCGCAAGCCGAATGCATCGACGATCATCGTCGACGAAGACGATCTCGAATAACAGCGACGAGGGCGGATGGCGGCTGCCCGTTGGCGCCGTCATCCGCCCCGGTTTGCCGACGATAGATTGGAGCGCGATTGGCGCGCGCGCTTCAGTCGCCGGTCACGAACCTTCGGATACGGGTCGAGTAGCGACTGCCGACGAGCAAGGTCACGCCGAACAGCATCGATACACCCCATATCGCCGCGAAGACGATGATGACGATCTTCATCTTGGTCGAGCTCCGGTCGTATTTCGCTGCCCGGCGCATACGCCGCACCGTCCGGATACTCCCTGAACGTAGTAGCAATCGGAGGTTCAGCGTAACCTGAGTTCGTCGATCGGAACGACGCGGCGCAAAAGATAGATGTCCATGATCCAGCCATGCCGCTCCCTGAGGCTGGCACGAGCCTCGACAATCCGTTCGGCCGCCTCGTCCAGGGAACCGGCAATCAGCATCTGATATGCCATGCCTAAATAGGCACCCCACCAGATCTCGATACCGCGAAAATCCAGCGTGCTGAATGCGCAATCCCCGTCGAGCATGACCGCGATCGTATCGACGCCCACCGGCCACCCCCCTGCCCTCAATTTGCGTCCCGTCGTGATGAGAACCGGCGCGCCGACCGTATTCAAGGGTATGGCATGCGCTGCGGTCAGCGCCTGGAGACTGGTGATGCCAGGTTCGACCGTCACGGTGATCGCTAGGCCATCAGCGCGCAACCGATCGGCGATCCGCAACGTGCTGTCGTAGAGCGATGGGTCGCCCCAGACGAGCAACGCCAGGCGGCCACCGGTCGGCAAATGCCGTGCAATCTCGTCTCGCCAAGCGAGCGCGATCGCGTCGTGCCATCGCTCGACCGCACTCAGATACGGCGCGGCCGTGTCGCGTTCGGGTAGGTCGAACTCGACGACACGGGTGGCAGCGGTCAGAACGTCTGCGCAGATGGTGCGGCGCAGGTCGATCAGGTCGGACTTCGCCTCACCCTTGCGCGGCAGCAGGATCAGGTCGGCTGCGTTCATCGCAGCGATCGCGGCGCGCGTGAGGTGATCGGGGTTGCCGGTGCCCATGCCGATGAGGTGAAGGTCGATCACTCCCCGGCCTCGTGATCCATCAGCGGACCGTAGAGGATCAGCGCGGGCTTGCTGGAAAAGCCTGCCTCCAACTGTGCGGCGAGGTCGGCGATCGTCGTGCGTGTCAGGGCTTGGTCGGGGTGGCCGACATTCTCTGCAATCAGCGCGGGCGTATCGGGGGAAAGCCCGTGCTCGATCAGCGACGTGGCCAGCGCGGGGAACGTACGCTTTGGCATGAACACCACCGTCGTCGCGTCGGGATCGGCGAGCGCCGCCATGTTGCGCTGTTCGGGAAGGTCGCCCGTAACATCGTGACCGGTGACGAACTGGACGCGGCGCGCGCTGAGCCGCCGCGTGAGCGGGATCTGTGCGACGGCAGCCGCGGCGCTGGCGGCGCTGATGCCGGGGATGATCTCGAACATTATGCCCGCTGCTCTCAGCGCGACGATCTCCTCCTCGAGGCGGCCGAACATGCCCGGGTCGCCGGACTTCAGGCGGACCACGCGGATTCCGGTCCGGGCGTATTCGACGAGCAGTTGAGAGACATGCGCTTGGCTTGGCGACGGACGACCGGCGCGCTTCCCTACCGCGATCAGGTCGGCGCCGGAGCGGGCATGGCTCAGAACGGCCGAAGACAGATCGTCGAACAGGACCGCGTCCGCTGCCTGCAACCGAGACACCGCCTTCAGCGTCAGCAATTCGGGATCGCCGGGCCCGGAGCCGACGAACGAGACGAAACCGGTCATGGCGTGGCGGCGATCATGTGGAAGAAACTGCCCGAGACGTGGCCACGATACGAGCCGGTTTCGGGAACGGCGTTGCCCTCCGCATCGGTGACGTGCGCGAGCGGAGCGTCGGGCTGATCGATGATCGTGGAGTAATGGAATTCATGGCCGGTCAGCGCCGCGCCGACCGCGACGCTCCCCATCGGCGCAAGCAATGTCGCGCGGCGATACCCGAGGTGCATCTTCCGCTGGGCATAGCTGGTGGCGAGGCCGAGCAAGCCTGTCATCCGGTGGCTCACGCCGTCCGCGTCGATCAGCGCTTCGCCGAGCGCCATGTAACCGCCGCACTCGCCGTGGACCGGGCGGGTCTTCGCGAACTCGGTCAGGCTTGCATGGAACCGGTGCGCTTCGGCGAGCTTGCCCGCGTGGAGTTCGGGGTAGCCACCGGGGAGCCAGACGAGGTCGGCATCCACGGCGGGCATCTCGTCGGCAAGCGGGGAGAAGGGCAGGATTTCTGCCCCCGCGCGCCGCCAGCCTTCGAGGACGTGCGCGTAGGTAAACGAGAAGGCTGCGTCCTGCGCGAGGGCGATACGTTGTGCCGGGGGGCGTATCCAGTTTGGCGCGCTTGCCGGCCTGATGTTGGCGGTCGCGGCGTCACGGAGCGCGGGGATGTCGACATGCGCGCGCAGGAATTCGGCATATTCGGCGATCCGCGCGTCGAGATCGGGATGTTCCACCGCCTGCACCAGCCCGAGATGGCGTTCAGGCAGCTTAAGGTCGCCGCGCCGTGGCAATGCCCCGAACACGCGAATGCCTACAGCGTCCATGCCGCTACGCGCGAGGCGTTCGTGGCGGGGGCTGGCGACGCGGTTCAGGATTACGCCGGCGATCCGGACGCTGGGGTCGTAGCGGCTGAAGCCGAGCGCGGTGGCGGCGGCAGACTGCGCCTGGCCGGAGACGTCGATCACCAGCACGGCCGGCCAGCCCATGCGGCAGGCGATGTCGGCGCTGGCGCCGTTGCCGGTCGCGCCCGGCTTCGCGACGCCGTCGAACAGGCCCATCGAGCCTTCCGCAAGCGCGAAGTCCGCATCGTCGGCTTTACCAGCAAGGGTGTCGAGCATCGTCGCAGACATCGACCAGCTGTCGAGATTGAACGATGCTCGACCGCTGGCAGCGCGATGGAAGGCTGGGTCGATATAGTCGGGCCCGCTCTTGAACGGCTGGACTGCGAGGCCGTCGTCGCGGAGGGCGCGGAGAAGGCCGAGCACTACCGTTGTCTTGCCGGTACCCGATGCGGGTGCGGCGACCATCAAGCCGGGTGTCATTCCTCACCTCCCGCGAACTGCGAGTCAATCGATTGTGGCCGGAAGCGGCGGTCGTAGCCTGTCGCGTAGAGGCTGCTCTCCGCAAAATCCTGCGCGGCGAGCGCTCGGCCGACCAAGATCAGTGCGGTGCGATCGGGTTTACCCGCCACGGCGTCGGCGATCGTTGCCAGCGTGGCGCGTGCGATCTGCTGGTCGGGCCAGCTTGCTCGCCAGACGATCGCGACGGGGCATTCCGGGCCGTAGAACGGCGTTAGGTCCGCAATTACTTGTGCTAGGTTGTGGACCGAAAGATGGATCGCGAGTGTCGCACCGGTTGCACCGAACGCTGTCAGCGTCTCGGCAGGCGGCATCGTGCTGGCGCGGCCTGGCGTTCGGGTGAGTACCAGCGACTGCGCAAGTTCGGGCAGCGTCAACTCAATCTCCAACGCGGCGGCGGCGGCGGCGAAGGCTGGTACGCCGGGGGTGATCGTGAACGTGATGTTGAGCGCGCGGAGACGACGGAGTTGCTCGCCCATCGCCGACCAGATCGACAGGTCGCCGGAGTGGAGCCGGGCGACGTCCTGGCCGGCGTCGTGCGCGGTCTGGATCTCGGCGATGATCTCGTCGAGCGACAAGGGCGCAGTGTTGACGATCCGCGCGCCGGGCGGACAATGATCGAGCATCGCCGCGGGAATCAGCGAGCCCGCATAGAGACATACGGGCGATCCGGCGATCCGGTCGCGCCCGCGGAGCGTAAGCAGGTCGGGCGCGCCTGGGCCTGCGCCGATGAAGTGGACGGTCATGCGAATCCTTCTGCGATGGCGCACGTCGCCATGCGATCCTGGGAAATGTGGCGCGGTGTCAGCAACCGCGCGCCGGGTCCTGCCGCAGCGAGTGCGCAAGCTTCGGCGACGCTGCCAGTCTGGCGTATCTTCAGGCTAAAAGCCGACTTCGTGGCCGTTTGTGCAGCGCATAGCGCATCTGGGTCGATAGCGACCAGGAGCAGATCCAGCACCTCGGCGAGCCGTTCGACCAACGGAGCCTTGTCGCGGGGGGTGGCAAGCCGCGTGACTTGCGCCTGGCCGTGCTGCGCGCTGGCAAGCGCATCTTGCAGCGATGCCAGCGTCGCCTCCGCGCGGAACCCGAAGCCGGCGACGATCACAGCGTGACGCTCCACTGGACGACCGGATAGCTCGCGCGCCAGCCGCGTCGTGTGCCGAGCGGGGTGGCTTCCGACAGTTCGACGCGCAGCAGGGTGCCGCCCTTCAGTCCGTGCCAGCGCGACAACACCGCCTCTGATTCCAGCGTCACTGCGTTGGCGACCAGGCGAGGGCCAACTGGCAGCCTCGCCCACAATGTTTCGAGCAAGGCTTCGGAGAGCCCACCGCCGACGAAGACCGCATCTGGAGCGGCGTGACCTTCGAGAGCCTCCGGTGCACGGCCCCGGATTACACGGAGTCGATCGACGCCAAGGGCTGCGGCGTTGCTCTCGGCTCGGCTGGCGCGGATGGGGTCGGCTTCGAATGCGGTGGCATGCGTTGACGGATGAGCCAGCAGCCATTCGATGCCGATCGAGCCAGACCCCGCGCCGATGTCCCACAGCGTCTCGCCGGGCCTTGGGGCGAGCGCGGACAATGTCAGCGCGCGGATCGGGCGTTTGGTAAGCTGGCCGTCATGATCGAACCATGTGTCCGGCAGGCCGGATGTGCGAGGCACAACCTTGCCCTCCCCCGCGAAGACGATCCCCACCGCGACGGGATGCACGATGTCGTCGTCATCGAGATCGGCTGCTGCGATATCGCGAACACGCTCGCGGGGGCCGCCGAGCGCTTCGAGGATGTGCAGGCGCGATTGCCCGAAGCCGAGGTCGAAGAGATATCGTGTCAATCCGGCAACCGCCGCGCCGTCGCGGACCAGCACGATCGCGCGACGACCGGGGACTATGTGCCGGCGGAGGCGGGTAAAAGGTGCGGCGTGGAGACCCAGGCAACTGGTTTCCTCGATCGGCCAGCCGAGGCGCGAGGCGGCGAGACCAAATGTCGAGGGCGCGGGGTGCGCTACCCATTCGCCGGGATCGAGGTGGCGCGTGATCGACGTACCCGCGCCGAACCAGAACGGATCGCCGGACACGAGCATCGCGACGCGCTTGCCACGGTGCGCGAGCAGCCGAGTGACACCGTCGCCGAACGGGACTGGCCAGGGTTCGACCGCGCTCTTAAGGTCCGGGAGCAACGCTAGGTGGCGGGTGGCGCCGGTCACGAGCTCGGCTTGCGCCAAGGCGGCCTTCGCCGACGCGGACAGGCCGTCCACGCCGTCTTCGCCGATACCGATGATCGTCAGCCAGGGAGTGTCAGCCATGTCGAACATCCTGGTGCTGGGCGGCACGACCGAGGCCAGCGCGCTCGCCGCGGCGCTGGCTGCGCGAGGCAACGATGCGGTGCTGAGCTATGCCGGACGCGTCGCCGAACCGAAAGCGCAACCGATCGCGGTGCGCGTCGGCGGTTTTGGCGGCGTCGACGGGCTGGTCGCGTATCTGCGCGAGCAGGGCGTGACGCATATGGTCGACGCAACGCACCCGTTCGCGGCCCGGATGAGCGCGAACGCGGTTCTCGCGGCGGAGCGCGCCGGTGTCGCATATATTGCACTGACGCGGCCGGCTTGGTTGCCGGTCGCGGGCGATCGGTGGACGCGCGTGGCCGATATCGACGCTGCGGTTGCGGCGCTGAACGGGCCGCCGCGGCGCGTGATGCTGGCGCTGGGGCGGATGCATGTCGATGCTTTCGCGGAGCAACCGCAGCACGACTATCTGCTGCGGTTCGTCGATGTGCCCGACCAGCCGCCGGGGTTGCCGCGTCATCATCTCGTCGTCGACCGCGGGCCGTTCGATGTCGAGGGCGATCGGCAGTTGATGGCGTCGCGCGGCATCGAAGTCGTGGTCTGCAAGAACGCCGGTGGCACGGGGGCGTCGGCCAAACTGCATGCTGCGCGCGCGCTTGGCCTCTCGGTGATCATGATCGATCGGCCTGCCCTGCCCGCTCGACGCGAGGTGCACGCGGTGGCGGATGTGATGCGCTGGCTCGATCATGGCGCCGACCGGGGGGTGTAGAGGATCGGTCCCGACGGGCGATCGATAACGCGCGTCAGGCTGGAGCCGATGATGATCATCGTCCGCATGTCCGCCATGTCCGCGCGGGCTTCGGTCAGGGGTACGATGCGGAGCGTTTCCTCGGGTGTGGAGACGGCGCGGGCGAACAGGACGGGGCGGTCGTCGGCGCAGGTTTCGCGGAGGATTTCGAAGATGCGGATAAGCCCGTCGGGGCGCGCCTTCGATCGCGGATTGTAGAAGGCGATCGCGAAGTCGGCTTCGGCGGCGAGGCGCACGCGGCGTTCGATCACGCCCCAGGGTTTCAGGTTATCCGAAAGGTTGATCGCGCAGAAATCATGGCCGAGCGGTGCGCCGGCACGTGCACTGGCGGCGAGCATCGCGGTGATGCCGGGGAGGACGCGGATATCGATGTCGCGCCATTCCGTCGGACCGGCTTCGAGGGCTTCGAACACTGCCGCCGCCATTGCGAACACGCCGGGGTCGCCCGACGAGACCACTACGACGCGGTGACCTTGCATTGCGAGTTGCAGCGCGTGCGTGGCGCGATCGAGTTCGACGCGGTTGTCGGTGGGATGGAGCGTGAGGCCCTCGCGCGGGGTGACGCGCGCGACATAGGGGATGTAGCCGATGACATCGGTCGCGTCCGCGAGCGCGGCGGTGACTTCGGGCGTCACGAGCGCTTCGTCGCCGGGGCCAAGGCCAGCGATGGCAAGCCAGCCGGTCATGGTCGCCGCCCCTGCCCGTGGATCAGCAGGATCGAGAAATAGGGCGTGATCGCCTCCGCGTCGCACAGCCGCGTCACGCGCTGGTCGGCCATCGCGGCGTATTCGACCAGCCACGCTTCGGATTCGCGTCCCGCAGCGGCGACCGCGCGGCGGAGCTTGGCGAGGTGGCGGCCGATCTTCATCACCACCAGCGCGTCGGTATCGCGGATGCGGCGGACGAGATCGTCTTCGGGGAGCGTGCCCATCAGCACCGTCAGGACGTCGTCGCCCCAGGTGATCGGCGCGCCGCTGGCCGTCCACGCGCCGGACATGCCCGTGATTCCGGGTACGACCTTCACCGGCGCGATCGTCTGCAGGCGGGTGTAGAGGTGCATGAACGAACCGTAGAAGAACGGGTCGCCTTCGCAGAGGACCACGACGTCCTCGCCTGCGTTTGCCAGCGTTGCG
>Ga0247809_1000138_pt1 | contig 40211 bp, 36 predicted proteins | sample UWRJL104311B1_FD_180951 | JGI IMG/M metagenome (GOLD analysis project Ga0247809, IMG submission 180951) | Plant litter microbial communities from Arlington Agricultural Research Station in Wisconsin, United States - UWRJ-L104-311B-1 | ecosystem: Environmental > Terrestrial > Plant litter >...
CAACAAAATGCAGTAGAGATGAGAACATATAAAAGAAAAACACCTGCAAAAAAAGTTCTTGCAGGTGTTAATTAAATATATTTGTTTAATAATCTGTATCGATTATTTAGGACTAGTCATGGTTTTTTCTACGTATGACTACAAAGAAAATAATGTCAGCAAATTAATTTTGCCACAGATTGAAAGAATTTCACGGATTTCTTAAATATAAATCATTTAATCTGTGGCAATTTTATTTACTTCAAATCACTCAAATCGCTTCCGGTTTCTAATTCTACCGGAGTTTGGTTTTGCTTAAAAAGCCTTGCTGGCAAATCTCCCTTCAAGATGATTTTATCTCCTTTGACATCAAGCCAGCTTCCTTCGCGAAGTCCCAAAACAGGCAAACTATTAAACGAATGAAATTCTTTGATTCGAGTTTCACGTGTTTCTCCCATATGTTTTGAATTCAAATCTGGATCTAAATAATGTGGATTCAAATTAAACGGAATCAGTCCCAAAGTCTGAAAACTCGGCGGGTAAATAATCGGCATGTCGTTCGTAGTTTGCATTGTGAGCCCGGTAATATTGCTTCCGGCGCTGGTTCCCAAATAAGGAATTCCTTTTTTTACGGCGTCAGCCAAAACGGACATCACTTTATTTTTATACAATTGAAATACTAAAAGAAACGTGTTTCCGCCTCCTGTAAAAATTCCTTTGGCGCTATTAATTGCTTCTTCTGGGTTTTCAAATTCATGAATTCCTTTGACTTCAATATTGATTTTGGCGAAAGCCTCGCTTACTTTTTTTGTATAATCTTCATGTGAAATTCCGCTTGGCCTGGCATACGGAATGAAAAGAATAGTTTTTGCATCTTTAAAATGAATAGCAAGTTCTGGCAAGAGATATTCTAGATAATCGCCATTGTGAAGCGTGGAAGTGCTTGCAATAAGTAGGTTTTTCATGTTTTAAATTTCGAATCGTAAAGGTACAAAGTTTTAAATTAATTCTTAAAAATCAACATTTTACAATTAACAGAAATTTAGTACCTCGTTGGCAATTAATTTGGAAAGTCATCGAATATTTTTACCTCAAGCAAACTCCCCCAGTTAAATGCAAAAATTAGTACCCGTTTTTATTTTCATTTTTGCGATTACTTCGTCGCAAGCGCAAACTCCGGAAAGAAAAATTCTTAAAGGAAAAGTCAATGCGCATACTTCAAGCCTGGAAGGAATTTTTGTCATCAATAAGACTTCTGAAAAAGAAACGGTCACAAAAGAAGGCGGTTTTTTTACGATAATGGCAAATTCTGGCGACTCATTAATGTTTGCTTCTATTGAATTTAAAGGAAAGACAGTTGCTGTTGATTCTATTCATTTTGGTAAAGAAATGCTTACTATAAAATTAGAAACCATGATAAATCAGCTTGATGAAGTAATGGTTGTTCAATATAAAGACATCAATGCTTATTCTTTGGGAATCCTTACTGACAGGGTAAGATCATATACTCCGGCAGAAAGAAAATTGAAAGCAGCAACTGGTCTTGATGCAAAATTAGGATTAAATTCTTCTGCTTCACTCGATCCATTGCTTAATATGTTTTCTGGCAGGACAAAAATGCTGAAGAAAGAATTAGAAGTTGAAAAAAAGGAAAATTGGCTTGACAAATTAGCAGATTTATATGACGAAGAATATTTAATTGAAAAGCTTAAGATTCCTGCAGCATATGTGAAAGGATTTTTGTACTATATTGTGGAGGATGAACGATTCGTCAAATCGCTCAGTGCGTCTGATAAAACCATGAACCGTTTTTTGATTGTTCAACTAGCCGAAAAATACCTAAAAACTCTACAAGATGAAAAATAATTATCTTTTACTATTGCTCTTTATTTCGCAATTTGCTTTTTCTCAAACTCAAGAAAAATTATTAAGCGGAAAAATAAATACGCTTCAAAATGTTGCCCAAGGCGTCGAAATCATAAATATGAGAACGCAAAAACTGGTCAAATCAAATGCAGTTGGGGAATTTAAAATTTATGCAAAATCAAGAGATGTCTTAGTTTTTTCAAGCGCTAATTTTGAAGATGGCAAAAAAACGATTACTGCTGAAGAATTTAAAGCTGGAAATTTTGCAATTGCAATGATTCCAAAAGTGACGCAGCTGGATGAAGTTGTCATCGATAAGGAAATTAGAGTAGGAGAAAATGTCAAAGATTATACTCCAGCAGAGAGAAGATTAAGGGCTGGAACAAAACCTGCGCGCTTAAATCAAGGCCTAGAAATTAATAATGACGCAATTATAAACGCTATTTCTGGAAAATCTAAGCAGTTGAAAAAAGAGCTTGAAGTGGAAAGAAAGCAAAGTTATCTTGAGAAATTAGATGATTTTTCAGATGAATATTATGTAGCTGATCTTGGAATTCCAAAAGATTATGTTGAGGGATTTAAATATTATATCATTTATGACGAGACATTGACAACTCTTTTAAGCGGCAATGATAAAGTGGGTTTAGAATCGCAAATGTTGCTGCTTGCTGACGAATTCAAGAAGGTTTTGGCTGATGGGAAATAGATTTATAATTGGTTTGCTTTTTTTTATCCAGATAGCTTTTTCACAGGAAAAAACAATTCATGGAAAAGTTGTTGCAGATGGAAACAGCGTTGAAGGAATAAATGTTGTTAATCTGGTCAATGAAAAATCTACCGTTACAAATGCCCAAGGTGAATTTCAAATTCTAGCGAAAGAAGATGATTTGCTAATTTTTTCAGCAGAAAGACTTCAGTACAAACGCAAAATTCTTGAGAAAGAAGATTTTGGATCTAAAATTATTACTGTCAAAATGGAGCCAAAACCGGGCATGCTTGATGAAGTGGTGATTACAAAATATCGAAATATTAATGCTGTAGATTTAGGCATTATGTCAAAACATGCTAAAGAATATACGCCAGCAGAAAGACGATTAAAGGCCGCTTCTTCTTATGATTTGACGGTCGGAACTTATAATTCGGTGAGTCTTGATGCCATAATTAATTCCATTTCTGGAAGAACAGCAATGCTGAAAAAAGAATTGGAAGTTGAAAAACAAGAATTTGCAATTGCTTCTCTTGAGCAAAATTTTGAAACAGAATATTTTACCGAACAGCTTAAAATTCCAGTAGATTATGTGAAAGGATTTCAATATTTTGTTGCGGAAGATGCATTAGTCAGACAGGCAATTCGAGAAAAAAATAAGACAAAGATTGAATTTTTTTTAAGCCAAAAAGCAACAAAATATATTGAAACGCTCAAAGAACAGAAATGATTTTTCTAAAATGAATATCTTTGAAAAATGAAAAGAATAAGAATCGTTTTGCTGTTGGTGCTTTTTGCAACACTTACTTCCGTTGCATATCATAAATTTTATGTATCTGTAAACCAGATAGATTTTGTTGAGAAAAAGAAGGCATTAGAAATTACTTCTCGCTTATTTATTGACGATCTTGATTTGGCATTAGAGAAAAAATACGAAAAAAAATTGTATTTGGGAACTCCGAAAGAAACTTCTGAAGCTATTGATTTCCTTAAAAAATACTTCAAAGAAAAATTTATGATCAAAGTCAATGGCCAGCAAAAGGAAATAATCTTTCTTGGAAAAGAAATGGAAGACAATGTTTTTGTTTGCTATCTGACGATTAAAAATATAGATAAAGTAACTTCCTTAGAAATAAAAGATACTGTTTTGATGGAACTTTTTGAGCAGCAGCACATCTTTCACACCAATATTTTAGGCAAGAAACAAAGTGTTCTTTTGACTGCGGATAAAACGCAAGGTTTGTTAAAGTACTAGTAATTTTTTCTGATTTACATCAAATTGACTAATTTTCAAGATTCAAAAGAATAAAATCATCATACATCAATCATGAAAAAAATCTTATTTACTTTATTGTTTCCAATGGCAATGATCGCGCAGGAGACTAAAACTACTGAAACAAAGCGCGAGCAGGGACGATATGATACTAATAAGTTTAGCCAGATGTATGATATTTTGGCGACTCCAAATATGTTCAGAACAGCATCTGGAGCTCCAGGTCCAGCTTATTATCAGCAACAGGCCGATTATAAAATGGACATTGAATTAGATGATAAAAACACTAAAGTCTACGGAAAAGAAACAATAACTTACCATAATAATTCTCCTGAAAATCTAGAATATCTTTGGATTCAATTGGATCAAAACCAAAATGCGAAAAACTCAAAATCGCCGTTGATAAGCAGTGAAAAAATCAGTCAAAAGATGACTACTGCTGGTTTTGCCAAAAAATTCATGGAAGAAGATTTTGACGGAGGTTTTAATATTGAATACGTAAATGACGCCAATGGAAAACCGATGAAGTATGTCGTCAACCAAACCATGATGCGCATCGATTTGCCAACTCCTTTAAAATCAAAAGAAAAAATTTCTATCTCCATAAAATGGTGGTATAATATCAATAATTATCGCATTGACGGAGGTCGTTCTGGCTATGAACATTTTGATGAGGACGGAAATAATCTTTATGTAATTGCTCAGTTTTATCCAAGAATGGCAGTTTACAATGATGTGGAAGGATGGCAAAATATGCAGTTTTGGGGTTCTGGAGAATTCGCTTTGCCTTTTGGAAATTTCGAAGTAAATATTACAGTTCCGGCAGATCATATTTTAGAAGCTACCGGAGATTTATTAAATAGAAAAGAAGTTTTTACAGCAGAACAATTGAAAAGGTATCAATTGGCTGAAAAAACATACGATAAACCTGTCATAGTCGTAACTCAGGCCGAAGCCGAAGCCGCATCAAAAGGTTTTTCAGACAAAAAGAAAACTTGGAAATTCAAGGCAATAAACGTTCGTGATTTTGGAATTTCTACTTCTCGAAAATTTATTTATGATGCGATGGCTGTGAAACTTTCTGAGAAATCAGTGATGGCTATTTCGCTTTATCCACCAGAAGCCAATCCGCTTTGGGGTGAATATTCTACAAAAACCGTGGCGCATACGCTGAAAAGCTATTCTTCTCATACATTTGATTATCCTTATCCAAAAGCAATTTCAATTTCTGCGGAAGATCAAGGTATGGAATATCCGATGATTTGCTGGAATTATGGGCGTCCAGATAAAAACGGATTTACAAGTGAAAGGCTTCGACACGGAATGATGAGCGTAATTATCCACGAAGTCGGTCATAATTTTTTTCCGATGATTGTGAATTCTGACGAACGCCAATGGACTTGGATGGATGAAGGTTTGAACACGTTTTTAGAATATTTGGCAGAACAAGAATTAGATCCGAACTATCCTTCTGAGCGAGGTCCGGCTCCAAAGATTGTCCCTTATATGAAAGGACCGCAAAATTTCTTGGAACCGATTATGTCAAACTCTGAAGGAATTCATCAATTTGGAGCAAATGCTTATGCAAAGCCTGCAACGGGATTGAATATTCTTAGAGAAACAATCATGGGTCGAGAACTTTTTGATCATGCTTTTAAAACGTATGCCAACCGTTGGAAATTCAAGCATCCGACGCCAGAAGATTTTTTCAGAACTATGGAAGATGCTTCTGCTGTTGACTTAGACTGGTTTTGGAGAGGATGGTTTTATTCAACCAATTATGTAGATATTGGTATTAAGGAAGTAAAGCAATATTATGTTTCACAAGAAGCGCCTAAGGAAACCAAAGATGTTTCTTTGCGAAGAGGCCGATTTAATAAGGAAGATGGGCCATTTGTTTATCTTTTGCCAGAAGATTCAAAAGATTTAGATTCAAAATTGAAGAAGTCATTGAATGCTAGCGAAGTAAAAGTGCTTGGCGATTTCATACAAGAAAAATATACTGCAGCCGAAAGAACGAAGTTAAAAGCGCCAAAATATTTCTATGAAGTCACATTTGACAAGCCAGGAGAAATGCTGATGCCAATTTTAGTGCAGTTGACTTTTGAAGATGGTACAACTGAAGATTTTAATTTTCCGGTTCAGATTTGGAGAAAAGGAAATGATGTAGTTTTCAGAACTTTTGCAACAGATAAAAAAGTTTCGAAAATCACTTTAGATCCAAAAGCAGAAACGGCAGATATTGATTTGTCTAACAATTCTTGGCCAAAAGTAGAACTGAAATCAAAATTTGACCAATTTGGAGGTTAAGTTAAAATCATATTAAAACAGCATAGGAATTGGGTAAGGCAAAACTTCAATTTGATTTTTACCGTATCTTTGTATAAAAACTAAGTATTATGTTTGGCATTGGAGGATCAGAATTTGTATTCATATTATTTATCGCAATTATGCTTTTTGGAGCTGATAAAATTCCAGAAGTTGCAAGAGGGCTTGGCAAAGGCATGCAGCAGCTTAGAAATGCGACAGATGATATTAAGTCAGAAATCCAAAAAACTGCAGCAGATAATGGTTTAGATACCAATGCGCTTACTGGCGGACTTTCTGAGGAAGTAAATAAGGTAAAAGAAAATTTTGCTAAAATCATGGAAAATTCCAACGATAAAAGTTTTGGACTCGACAAGATTACTCAAGATATAAATTCAGAAATTGCTCCGATGAAAGAAGATATTGAATCTCTTGAAGGACCGATTAAAAGACAAATGTAATGGTTGAAACTTTATTGGAATTAGACAGAAATTTATTTATTTATTTGAATAGCCTTGGTTCAGAAACATTTGATGGATTCTGGCTTTTCATAACAAAACAAATTAACTGGATTCCAATTTTTGCTCTAATTGCCTATTTAGTTTTCAAGCATCTCGGCTGGAAACATGCACTTTTGGTCATAGGAATGATAGCGTTGCTGATTCTTATCACAGACCAAACTACAAACTTATTTAAAAACGGATTTCAACGCCTTCGGCCAGGAAGCAATCCAGATTTGGCAGCATTAATCAGAGCTGTTCAAACCAGAAAATCTTTTAGTTTTATTTCAGGGCATGCTTCAAATTCTATGGCTGCCGCTTTTTTTCTTTATAAAGTATTAAAGCCTTACCTTAAATATATGGGCTTTATTTTTATTTGGCCGTTGATCTTTGCTTACAGTAGAATTTACCTTGGATTGCATTATCCGGGAGATATTTTATGTGGCTATGTTTGGGGAATTTTAATGGCTCTTCTAATGTTGAGGCTTTATGTTCATTTTAGAGATAAATTATTTCCAAGACAAAAAGAGGAAGTTGACAATCCTGAAAATAGTGAACCTTTAACTGACTAGTTTTTGATTTTCAGTATAATTTTTTTTCTATAAAATATGTTTTTATAACAAAAATCTGCACTTAATCGGATTTATTGACCGTTCAACGATTTTTTTTCATTTTTCATTTAGTTTGATATACATTAGCCATTGAATTAGAATTTTATCTATTCAAAACAAATTTATAAGCCTGAATATAAAGTAAATGCCCCTACATTGAAAAACCATTCAGATTAATTTAAACCATACAAATTACAATGAAAAAATTACTTCTTCTAGGAGCGTTTTTTATGAGCGCACCATTTTTTGCACAAGTTGGAATCGGAACAACATTGCCAAATGACAAATCAGCATTAGATATTGTTTCTACAGAAAAAGGTATGCTGATGCCAAGAATGACAACCGCACAACGCAATGCAATTTTTCCAATTGCTGATGCAACTTCTTCAGGAATGCGTGTTTATGACACAACAACAAAAACTTTTTGGTATTATGACGGAGCACAATGGATTGAAGATGCTAAAAATGTTGCCGGAGCTTGGTTTGATGGAACAACAGATTTAACAGCAACAGCAACTTCAGATAGTATTTATTTTCCTAGAGGCATGCTAAGTGTCGGAACAGCTGTAAATGACGCAAAAATTCATGCTTCGGCAACAAAAGCAGAAGTTGACGCAAGAAGAGCAATGGTGGGGATTGAGACACATTGGCAATCTAATAATCCAAATAAATTTGATTCTTGGAATGGTTTTGCTTTGATGCCGACACTTACAAATCCTTTGACTATGCAGCCTACAAATGAACCTTTTTTAGGATATGGTCCGCAAGGCAGAAGCTTTTCAATTCAGCAATTCATAGATGGTCCTTTTGGGGAGATTAAAGAAACAAGAATGGTTTTTATGCCAACAGGCCAAGTAGGAATTGGATATTCAGCAAGTACTTTATTTGGTGTGACTTATCCAACACCGCCAAATGCCGCTTTAAGAATTACAAATGGAACAAAAACATATGACATATTAAATTTAGATGCTGATAAAACTACTGTAGTTAAAGTAGACAAGTCAGGAAATATGGGTATTGGAATTGCAACTCCTTTAAGAAAACTTCATGTAAAAGAAGCTATGCGAATTGAACCGCAGGCTACAGCTCCGGCAACAGGAAGCTTGGGTGATTTATATGTAAACACAAATGGAAAATTATTTTTCCATAACGGGACTGCCTGGAGAGAAGTAAATCTTCTGTAATTTTTGCAATTATTTATTTATTGGCTGATACCTTGAATCATACTAGACGCAAGGAAACCGCTTAAAAATAGTTCACTTATATAAAATGAAAACTGATCAGGGTTTTCAATATATTTTCATCCGTTAAACTCTAATGATTTTCAGTGTTTTAACGGATGAATTCGTAATAGTAAAATCATAAAATTATTTTAAAAACCAACAATTTTTTACTATTCAATAAAACACTCAATCAAAGATTATTACTATAAACCAATTACTATAAAAAACAAATATGTCAACAAGCAATAGTCCGCAAACATTATTCAGGTTTGTGAGTTTTAGAAACCCAAATCTTGCTGAAAACAGTGAAAAAAATGTAAGGTTTATTTATAGGCCTAAAGATATTGTAGGTTTTTTTGATGCTGTAAATTCAAAACCACAAGCATTACAAAATTTAGCAAACCAATTTTCCGCAGAAGCTATTAACTCCGTTGCAATATTAGAAAAAGGAGAATTTTTTGAATTGCTGCAAATTGGTAAAAACACGAGTTTAAATAAAAAACTAACTGTTGATGAATTAAAATCTGCAAAAGATTATTATTCAAAGTTCGTTTCAAATACTAAAGAAATTAGTTTGCTTTGGGACAATCTTATTTATCAATATATAACCCAAAGCAATTTTTATGTAAAAGAAGCTATTGCGCACATTTTAAATGGATTTCATATTGGCTATGTTCAATCGCTGACTTCAAATGAGGAATTAAAAAGTGTAAATGGAGAAGATTTTATAAGCCTGTCTTTCAATGCCAAAATTGTTTTGCCCGAATTTTTATTTCAAGAGAACTCACCCGTTATTTCAGAAAGAAAAGTCGCAACCAAAAAATTAAGCGCCAGAAATGAGCAACTGTTAATGTTGAACTTGGAGAAACAAGAAGGCTTATTTCAGCAAGAACTAGACAGGCAAAATTTACAACAATTAAAAGCAGCGTTGCAGGCCATTGAAAAAACGGCTGGAAAAAATAGCGAAAAACAATACAAGACAGCGTTTCAAAGCTATCAAAAAGATAACAGTAAAAATTTATCTTTATACCAGGATCAATTAGACGTAATTAAAGAATTAGAAGGAAACAAGGCGCCTGAAGAGGAAATCAAAAAAGCGTATGAGCTTTTAGAAAAGTACGAAGTTCCTGTATTTGAATTTGAATATAAAAAAGCATTAAGCTGGGATAATTTGCTTTCTAACCTGTCTCAAGTATCATTTTCTTTGTTTTTAGAAAATTTCACGAACGCCGCTGTTCTTGTAAAAAAAGAAATTGAGTATTCAAAAGCAAAAATCGAAGTAGTTTCTGAAGAAGAGTTGCGTATTGACAGTGAAATTGTTTCCTTTATTTATACTGATTTTCCTGAAATATATGCAGAAATTGATGTAGATTTAAATTCGTTAAGCCAACAGATTCTCAATAATTCTTATCTGATACAAAATGAATTTGTAACCATTGGAAATGTTTTGATTCCGGTTTCAAGCAACACAGTGCAATCCACATTTACTCACTTGTCTTACATTTTAAAGGCAACAAAAAGCAAGTCAGTCTTTGCCGGAAACTCAGGATTTGTTACATTTCAGATTCAACTTGAAAGCGCCTCATGGAATATTAGCCATGCTGCTATTGCTGCAACAACCAATTTAGGTTCACAAAGTCAAAACATTACTAGTTTAAACGTGATAAACAATACGCTTACGTTTCCTCAATTTTTGGTCAATAAATTTAGAACAATTAGCAATTTAACGGTAGATATTTTCTTTGCTAATGGCAGAGAATCAACATTACAGATAAGTAATATTGCAATAAATACTGAAATCACAGGCATATTAACGCTTAAACCAATTCGAATTGGAGTCCCGATAGATGATGATGAAAATTCAGAAGAAGAAACACCTACATCGGGCAACCATTTTGGACTTAAAAGATTGGGCATTGCAGAATATATGAAAGTGGTGCAGACCGTTCATGCCTATGTACCTGGTGAAGTTTCGAACATTGAAAATGTCATGGCTAGCGAACTTCGCCATAAATCGATCAGCGAGTTTACACGCACTGAAGAAACCGTGACGACATCAAAATCACAAGAAGTAGAAAAAATTTCGGATACCAGCAAGACCAACCGTGCCGAAATGCAGACCGAAGTTGCCAAAGAACTTGAAAAACAACAAAGTTTTCAAGCGCATGCCAATTTTAGCAAAGATACTAAGGTTTACAAGCTTGACATAGGAACTGCAATTGCCACCAACAATTCACAAGTGATAAGCAATAGGCAAGCCGTTACAAAATCGCAAGAAATTACTGAAAGGGCAATGGAAAGAGTGCAATCAAAGATAACTGAAGAAAGAATAATGAAAATTATTCAAGAAGTTTCTTTAACCAATGTACACGAATTTGACAATCGTGGCGGTATATCAGGTAAGCCGCAACACATTACAGGAGTATACAGATGGGTAGATAAAAAAATGAAAAATCAAATTTTCAATTATGGAAAACGAACCATGTTTGAGTTTATGATTCCCGAACCTGCAAAATTACACACATTAGCCTATAAAAATGCTGATACACTAAAAGCACCTGTTGACCCACGCAAAGCACCATCGCCGCATACCATGGCAAATGCAACAAGCGTAACAAATGCATTGTTAGAATATTGGGCGGGAGTTTATGGCATAAACATTGTTGCCCTTTTACCCAATTCTAAGCAAATTATCCACAATGCAACAGGAGCTCCTCAAACAGATAACGATTTTGTAGAAACAAGCTCGTTTCAAATCGCAGAAAACTATATTGCAAGAAATGCAAGTTTTAGTGGCGGTTCAGGGCGAAACAGGGGTGGGGGTTCAGAAGGAAGCCGTTATTCTACATTGCAGTGTTCAAATTTAAAAGGAGACATGGTTGGGGATTCTTATCGTGGCAATGTCAGTTTTAATACATCAATAACCGGATTGAATGTAGTCGATACTGTAGAATTCAAGGTGTCAGGCCACAATGTGAATAATTACAGTGTTAAAGCAATTGTAAATTGTGAGCTGAGCATTGAATATATCAATACTTGGAAACTAGAAAACTTCAATTTAATAATAGAAGCCTACACAAAGGCTTTAGAAGAATACAAAGTCGAGAAAGCAAGAATTGAAGCCGAAAGAAAAGCTAATGAAGAAAACCAGAAGGAAGCGCAAGCCAACTTTTACCGAATAATTGAAGGCGATGTGTTAAAACACAATTGTATTGCATATTTACTTCAAAATAATGTCAATACGCTAGGTGTAGATTTAACTTCTGGCGACACAATGGAAACTTTCAAAGTAGCATTAAGTGATGATTTAGATAAATACACGGCAACCGCTAAGTTTTTAGAACAAGCTTTTGAATGGTCTATTATGGACTATACATTTTATCCATATTATTGGGCAGACCGCTATTCGTGGCAAGAAATGTATCTTACAGAAAATATTGATACACTATTTAGAAGTTTCCTGCAAGCAGGATTAGCTCGTGTCATTGTAACTGTAAAACCAGGATTTGAAGAAGCAGTACAATATTTCTTAACCACCGGCAAAGTATGGCTTGGTGGCGAAACCCCAATTATTGGCGACGATTTATATGTAAGCATCACACAAGAAATGCAAGAGCCAACAGGCAAGCCACAAGGAAATTATTGGATAACAAGAATACCGACTACTTTGACCATCTTGCAAGACAAGTCAACAGGGCTTCAAGTGGAAGAACCGTTGCCGATTTTTCCTGAAGATGAGCCTGAAAATTGTGAAAATCGAGAAGAGTTAGAAACAGCAACAGTATTCAGCTTGGACGATGTAAGATTGTTAGCATCTGACAAACCAAGTACTTTATCAAATTAATTTTTTATAGAGTAACGGCAAAGTAACATTTGCCGTTACTCTAAATAAAGCAAATTGCAATGGAAGATATAAAAGCAATAAGCGCCTTGGGATTGCCTCGTAATACTGATTTTGATGTATCAAAAAACGAGGAACTTATTTTAGCCTATGAAGATTTAATAAGAACATTTAACGAACTTGAAGATGATTTCGGCGCAGGAGTGAGCAAAACTAAAGGTACTTATGCCCATGGTACTATTGAAATTGAGGCTTTGTCTTCACTTTTCAGCCCAAATGAGATTCAAAAAATATATTATGGCAATTGGTTAAGAGATTATTCTCAACTTATTGTTGGAGCAACGCTAGGTTTGACTTATGAACAGAAGCAAAAAATATTAAAAGCAAATGGCAACAGTAAAGTTGTCAAAGATTTAATTGACAAGATTAATAATGGATTTACACATAAAACTTGGCTAGAATTAATTACAATATTAGCCATTAATGAGTTTACTTATAAAACAAAAAAGGAAAAACTCAAAAATGATTTCAAAATTCTAAAAAAAGATTTTGAAGAAAACTTTGGTGTTTTAACCAGTGATAGTTTAGGCCTTTATAGACCAGAAGAACATATAGATAATCCTAAAGGATTAAATGATGAAAGTAAACTAGCAAATTTTAATAAAACTAAAACAGAAAAACAAACGCTTTATCACGGTACACTATCTAAATCATTAGAAATTAATGAAAGTACAATGATGAAGCGTTATATTCTTGAGGACATTTATGAAAAAGACAACGTAAAAGACAATAAACGACCATCGTCGTTTACCTATTTTAGTGAACAAATGCAATTAGCAAAGTCAAACGGTAAAAACAAAGATGGATTTAGACATTTTGGAGCTGCATTGCATATTTTAGAAGATTATTTTGCTCATACTAACTTTGTAGAAATTGCACTGATAAAAAATGGATTCCCAAATGTTTATCCATGGGTTCAAGTATCTGACCAAATAAATAATATTACTGATTTTAAAATTAAAGCTTCTAAAATCCCCCTGGTTACCGGATTATTTAGTTTAGACGATAGTATTGCTAGCATTGCACCAAAAATGGCTAGCACAATCTTCTCTTTAGATATAAAAGAATACGAAAGTAGAGAGCCTAATTCTCGAACCTTATCCGATATGTTAATTATAAACATATTAGAGGATAAAAAACAGCAAGAAAAAAATCTACCTCTAAATAAAAGAACCACATATATTGGATTTACTTATAACGATTTATTAGACAAATACAACACCTATTTAGAATTTGTTGATTTTATGTCAAAACAAGAAAAAAATAAACTATATGGTTGGGTTGTAAAGCTGAGCAAAAAAGCATCATACTACGTTGGCCAAACTTTTTCATTTTTTTACACGTTAATTGGAAATATTTTATTAAATATAACAGATGATGCTATAAAATACCAACAAACACAAACAAGGCAAAATTTTGGGACAGATCCTTCACACACACAGATTGCCAAAGACCCAGAAGATCATCCATTAAACCCACTTGCTGGCTCACTCGCGGTATTAGCAGTTACAGATTTAGGAACAAAGATGAAAGCCTGTTGGAATGGCACTGTAAAAATTGATGAAGTTATAGAGCATGCTAAAACAAAGTATTTTAAACATCCTTCTCATACTGATTGGATGGATGTTAAAATCAAAGATTGGGCTGATAAAAAAGTAAATAAACCAAAACTAAAACAAGCCGAAAGTAAAACAGTTGTAGAGCATACACATAAACTAGTAAAAAAAAGACTTAAATAAATTTAAAAAATCTATCAATGAAATCAAACCACCTCTTGAAAAATAGTTGGTTACTATTAGTACTGCTGTTTGTAGGTTGCACCATGCTAACAGGAAGTAAAAAAGCAATACCCGAGACACTATATGATATTCTTGTTACCAATGATGGATTGTTTTATAAAGGACACGAACTTTTGTTTAATGCAGATTTATCTGATTGGGAAAAAATATTAGGCAAATCAAGAACTCATATATATGAAGGAAGCGATGCAGGTTTTTATGTCTGGGATGATTTAGGTTTATGTGCAAGTACTATGCCTCAAGACGATTCTCAAGAATGGACAAAAACAAAAATAACAAACTTTTATATTTATTACCGTAATTTGGACAGTCAGCTAGGAAGGACAGGAGGTTTAACAGATTATGGTAATCAAGGTAATTATCGTAATTATAAGCTAGAAGATTTAGATGATGAAGAATATGGCGAATATGGAACGAAAGCAGAAAAAGAAGCTTATATGAAATATCAAAATTCATCTTCCAAAAAAAAATCAGAATTTTGGATACCCTATAAAACGCATAAAAAACCTATTAGCTTGCAAGGTGCAGTAATTGATAGCACAATGAATATACAAATGATAAATTATCAACGAGAAAATAAAAATTTAGAAAAAGCAGTTTTCAGACCTGTAATTGGAGGGGTGAATAGAGAAGGACGAGGCAACACGACGGGATATTATCCAGGTGAATACGGGGTAGAAACTGAATTCAAAAATAATAAAAAATTTGATATAACTTTTGATAATAACGGTGATCAAGTTATCTATATTAGAATACGAAAACTTTCAAAAAAAGAAATTGAAGAATATATAAGATATAAAAAAATATGATAAAATGTATAATACAGCTACGCAAAGTCTACTATTTAAATAAAATGTTTTGTTAAAAGCTACGCAAATGTCAACCCGACCGCGCGTATATTTCAGGGTTCGAACACTTATGATTGCAAATCCGCGATATATGGTTTGTATTTGGAAGATGGTTTTATTTTATTATAAACCCGCCTGACAGCAAGCCTCGACCGAAAGACGAATAAATAATACTTAAAAGATGAAAAATAAAAATAATTATTGGATTGTACTAATTTTAATTTCTACTTTGTTGTCATGTTCTAATGATAATTCAGAAGGTTCTCAAACTCCTGATATTGAACCAGTAGAAAATATTGTGATTGAAATTAAAGGAGCTAGAGATATTTTTCCAACCTGGGCAAAATTTCAAGGTAAAATAACTCAAAATAGTACTAGCAATAGATTGGTTGGTTTTGTTTTTTCTACTAATCCAAATCCTATTGTGAATAACAGCAATACTTTCACTGCAAGTGATTATAGAATAGGTATAAGTGATTTAGAGTTTACCTCGTTGACTTTATTGCCAAACAAAGTTTATTACATTAAGGCATTTGTTAAAAAAGACAATACTTATATATATTCAAACGAATCAACTTTTAGGACAACCGGATATTTTGGACCAGCTGGCGGATATGTCGGTTTTGATAAAGGTATTATAACTGACGGTTGGCGGTTTATGGAAATTCATCCAACAACCTTAAATTTTAGCAGTGCAGGTGTTGGAGCAAAATGGGGTGCTATGAATACATTTATATCTGGAACTTATCCTGATTTTGGAAAAGGGTTAGAAAATACGAATATAATAGTTAATAACACAACCGATGCCAATTGTGCAGCAAAATTGTGTTATAACCTTACCTTAAATGGTTTTTCAGATTGGTATCTACCATCCATTCAAGAAATATTTCAAATAACAAGAGAATTGAGAACAGCAGGAATTAACTTTCCATATGACGGTTGGTCGTCAACTCAAACAAATGCTGATTTTGCTAAAAGTACTTTTTATAATTTAGGTCCTTTGGGCAGTGTTCCAACTTTTGAAATTGCAGATGGTGTCAAAGGAAATGGCAATACAGTTTATCCTGCTAGGAGATACTAAATTAACAACAAAATTTTAATGTTAAAAGACCTTCTTTCGCCATCTAAGACACATCAGCAGGACGTGGAAAACTTATGCTTTGGTCAAATAATATCTAAAAATTATTTTTCCAGCCAAACAAATGACGCCTACCAAAACATTCTTGCAATCTCAGCTCCCACGCGAATCTCTTCGCGTGGTATTGTAAAAAAATCTATAAAAAAATCAAGCAACCATGGACACACCAACCAAAAACCAAATCGCAAAACTCCACCCATCAGTTCGCAAAGAAGTAAGCACAATCATTCAAGAATGTGATAAGCCTTAACAGGCAGGGCAACAATACGAATAACCCAAACTTTACGCACATTAGCTGAGCAAGACGCATTATACCAACAAGTCAGAACCACAACTGGCAAAAAAATAACAAACGCCAAATCAGGGCAATCCAATCACAACTATGGCTTTGCAGTTGATATTGTACAATTGATGGCAAAACTGCATCTTGGGACACTAAAAAAGATTGGGACAACGACCAAATCGCAGACTGGTACGAATGCGCAAAAATCTTTGCCAAATATGGCTGGGAATAAGGCGGAAACTGGAAAACTTTCAAAGATTTACCACATTTTGACAAATGTGGTTTCAATAATTGGAGAAAACTTGCAAAACTAACATTAGATAAAAACGGCTATGTAATTTTGTAATAAATAAACTGAAAGTTTAAGTCTGTATTTATCACGCATTTCGCAAGAAAAGCTTTTTTTTATACAACCCTCGAAACCGTCAATCCGTCTCTTATCGGTAACAAAACCGTTTCAACTCTAGAATCAGAATTTACTTTTCGATTGTATTCAACCAATACGTTTGTGCTCAAATCTCGCGGGTCTGGTTTTTCTAAAACTTTTCCGCTCCACAAAACATTGTCTGAAAGAATAATTCCTCCTTTATTTACAATTGGAACAATCATTTCAAAGTATTTCAAATAATTGTCTTTGTCAGCATCGATAAAAACTAAGTCATATTTTTTATTGAGATTCGGAATTATTTCCAAAGCATCACCCAGATGTTGCGTAATTTGATTTTTCCAAGGAGATAAATCAAAATATTTTTTTTGGATGTCAAACAATTCTTCATTGATATCAATCGTATCTATAGAACCATTTTCTTGCATTCCTTCGGCTAAGGATAAGGTGGCATATCCTGTATAAGTACCAATTTCTAAAATATTCAACGGGCGAATTAATTTAGAAAGCATGCTTAAAACACGACCTTGAAAATGGCCGCTGAGCATTCGGGGTTGCATGATTTTCTGAAAAGTTTCTCTTTGCAAAGCCGCTAAAAGTTCTGGTTCTTCTTGAGAATGTTTTTCTACATAAAGTTCTAATTCGGGAGATATGAAATGCATGTCTTTGATTTTTAGCAAAATTATAAAATACTAGCAACTCTCAATACTAATATCTAACTTTGCGGCATGCAAATCGAGAAAAAAGACATCCGAGCTTTAACAAAAGACCAATTGCGCGATTTTTTTGTTTCCAATGGAGACAAAGCTTTCCGTGGCAATCAGGTTTATGAATGGCTTTGGAGCAAAGGGGCGCATAAATTTGAAGACATGACAAATGTTGCAAAACCTACGCGCCAAATGTTAGAGGAGAATTTTGTGATCAACCATATTAAGGTAGATCAAATGCAACGCAGTGAGGACGGAACCGTGAAAAATGCTGTTCGTTTGCATGATGGCTTGGTTGTAGAATCGGTTTTAATTCCTACGGATACGAGAACAACAGCCTGCGTTTCAAGCCAAGTCGGTTGCAGTTTAGATTGTAATTTTTGTGCTACCGCAAGGTTGAAAAGAATGCGAAATCTTGGTCCGGATGAGATTTATGACCAAGTCGTGGCCATTGATAACGAGAGTAAATTATACCATAATCGACCACTTTCAAATATAGTTTTCATGGGAATGGGCGAGCCGTTGATGAATTACAACAATGTTTTGAAAGCTATCGAAATGATAACCTCGACGGAAGGTTTGGGAATGTCGCCAAAACGAATTATGGTTTCCACTTCTGGAGTTCCAAAAATGATTAAGAAACTAGCAGATGATGAAGTAAAATTTAAGCTTGCTGTTTCTTTGCATTCTGCGATTGACGAAATCCGTGCTAGAATTATGCCTTTCAGCAAGAATTTTCCGCTGGCAGATTTGCGAGAAGCTTTAGAATATTGGTACAGAAAAACAAAGAGCAAAGTTTCCTACGAATATGTAGTTTGGAAAGATATCAATGACAATAAGGCTTCGATTGATGCTTTGGTGAAATTTTGCAAATATGTTCCTTGCAAAGTGAATCTTATTGAATATAATCCGATTGATGATGGCGAATTTCAACAGGCTTCCGATGAGTCGATAAATGCTTACATCAAAGCGCTTGAAGCTTCGGGAATTGTTGTAAAAGTCAGAAGAAGTAGAGGAAAAGACATTGACGCGGCTTGTGGACAGCTTGCAAATAAAGAAGCATAACAAATAAACATATATTTCAAAACCTGATAAACTTAAAACTTTGTCAGGTTTTTTATTTTGAAAAATCTTCGTGAATCTCAGCGACTTCTCTGTGAATCTCCGTGTAATTTTTCTTAAATTTGCTTCCAATGAAAATCACCGAGCAAATAAAACAGCCCATTCTTGCCGAAATGGAACTTTTTGAAAAGAAGTTTCACGAAGCAATGTCTTCAAAAGTGGCTTTGCTCAACAGAATCACTTATTATATCGTCAACCGAAAAGGCAAGCAGATGCGACCAATGTTCGTATTTCTTACTGCAAAAATGGTTTCTGACGGAAATGTAAATGAACGAACTTATCGTGGCGCTTCAGTAATTGAGCTGATCCACACGGCAACTTTGGTTCATGATGACGTCGTCGACGATAGCAACAGACGTCGCGGATTTTTCTCGATAAATGCCTTATGGAAAAATAAAATCGCGGTTCTTGTCGGAGATTATTTGTTGTCAAAAGGACTTTTACTTTCTATTGACAATGGCGATTTTGACTTGCTGAAAATTATTTCCGTAGCCGTAAGAGAAATGAGCGAGGGAGAATTATTGCAGATTGAAAAAGCCCGAAGATTAGATATTACAGAAGATGTTTACTATGAAATCATCCGTCAGAAAACAGCAACACTAATTGCTGCTTGTTGTTCGCTTGGTGCTTGTTCTGTAAATCCGGATGATCTTTTAGGCGTAGAAAAAATGCGAAAGTTTGGCGAATTGATCGGAATGGCCTTTCAAATCAAAGACGATCTTTTTGATTATACTGACGATGCCATCGGCAAACCAACCGGAATTGATATTAAGGAACAAAAAATGACGCTTCCGTTAATTTATGTCCTAAATCACTGCACGCCAAAAGAGAAATCTTGGCTTATCAATTCTATAAAAAACCACAATAAAGACAAAAAACGCGTCAAAGAAGTAATCGCTTTTGTGAAAAATAACAAAGGATTGATTTACGCAGAAGAAAAAATGGTCGAATTCCAGCAGGAAGCTTTGACTTTAATTCAAGATTTTCCAGATTCTCCTTATAAAGATGCGCTTACCTTAATGGTAAATTATGTTATTGAAAGGAAAAAGTAATTAATTAGATAATTAGATAATTAGATAATTAGATAATTAGATAATTAGATAATTAGATAATTAGATAATTAGATAATTAGATAATTTTGTATTTAAATAACTGATTTTTAATAGTATGTGATTTGTGTTTTCAATTATCTCATTATCTAATTAAAAAATTATCTAATTTTCTTTCGCTTCATGCAACCTTTTTTCATTCATTCTCGTCTATGCTAATAGAAGACCGTAATTAATTGCAAAAATCAATTTCAATGACAAAAGTCAAAATTTGAAATTGTGATTGAAATTTGAAATTGACATTTAAATGAAAGTAATAAACTTACATCAAGACGAAAAAGATATCATCGCCCTCGCTGTCGAAAACAACCGACATGCGCAACAAAAAATCTACTCTAGCCATGCGCCAAAAATGTTGAGCGTTTGTCGTCAGTATATCAAAGATTTGCACCAGGCGGAAGATATTATGATCACGGCTTTCATGAAAGTTTTTACAAATCTGAAAAATTTTGAACACAAAGGAAGTTTTGAAGGTTGGATCAGAAGAATTATGGTAAACGAATGTATTTCTTTTATCAGGGTTCAAAAGAGCGTGAAATATATAGAAGATGAGAATTTTTTTGAAGAAACGCACAACAATACTGACAGCCTATTTAATGTAGAAGATATTCAGTTTTTAATTGATAGTTTGCCAGACGGCTATAAAATGGTTTTCAATTTATATGCTATCGAAGGCTACAAACACCAGGAAATTGCGAAAATGCTGGGAATAAATGAAGGAACGTCGAAATCGCAATTGTCACACGCCCGCAAAATGTTGCAGGGACAAATTAACAAGCTAAAGAATTTTGAAAATGGAACCGAATAAATTAGAAAAAGATTTTAAGCAAAAGTTGGATCAAAGGGAAATTCAGCCTTCTGAAATGGCATGGGACAGACTTGACGCTATGCTTTCAGTAACGGAAAAGAAAAAACCAAGAAGAACTTGGATGTATGTTGCCGCAGGTTTTTTAGGATTTATCTTGACCGGAACAATTTTCTTCAGAGGAATAGAAAACGAAACAGAAATAAAAACAAATAATGCAGTTGTAATTGAACAGCAAGAAAATAAAAATGTTCAAAAGCAAATTTTAGAAGAACAACCAGAATCATCATCAAATATAACAGTTAATCAGGGAGCTATCGCTTCGCATCAATCAAAATTTTCAAAAACGACTGAGAAATCGCAAACACAAATCTCTCCAAAAGAAGATGAAGTTTTAAATCAGCCAGAAAACGAAGCGATAGTTATTTCCAATCCAGAAGAAAAAATTCAAAAGCCTAATAGATATATTGAATCAGACCAGCTTTTGGCCGAAGCTGAAACCAAATTGCAGACAGAATCTATTAAACAATATGTAGCAAAATCAAGTGTCAAAGTAAGTTCAAAATCATTACTTTCTTCTGTGGAAAGTGAACTTGATGAAAGCTTCCGAGATAAGATTGTTAAGTCGATTAGTAAAAATTATCGTTCTGTAAGATCCACTCTCGAAACAAGAAATAACGAGTAAAAACAATCATCAATAAATATTTAAATCACACATCATGCACAAAATTATTTTTTTCGCATCGGCAATGCTATGCCTTTTCGCAAGCAAAACCTTTGCACAAGAAACCTTTGAACAACGCGCTAAAGCAATTGCTGAGCGAATTGAAACTATTACAAAAGAAGAAAAAGACGCTTTAAAATCAGAAGTGGAAACTGTGAATCAACAACTGGAAAGCGGTCAAATCACACAGGTTCAAGCTGATGAAACAAAATCAAAATTAGCAGATACTAGAGCTAAAAGTATCGAGTATCGAGTTGGAATTGAAGAATCAAAACTGACTGATTTAGTAAAAGAAAAAGTAGAAGGAAAAGTAAGCTCTGATTCTGACAGCAGGCAATTTGGTTTCTTCTGGAAATCAAATGGAAAAAATGCTGAAGCGAACAAAAAAAGAATGGATTCTTTAAATCTTTACAGATCAGATCGAAGAACTACCTCGCAATTAGTTTTTGCAACAGGGTTTAACAATACTGTTAACGAGGGTGATTTAGGAACGTTAAATGATTCAGATTTCAAATTTAATAAGTCGCAATTTTATGAATGGGGAATTACTTTTAACTCTAGATTGGCTAAAAACAGCAATTTGCTTCATGCTAAATATGGACTATCGCTGATGTACAACAACCTTCGCGCCACTGAAAACAGAAGTTTCGTAGTCAATGGAGACCAGACTGATTTAGTTAAGAATCCAATTCATTTAAAAGAATCTCGATTCAGAAATGTGTATTTGGTTCTGCCTTTGCATCTTGAATTTGACTTTACAAAAAAGAAAGTTGATGGCGATAAAACTTATTTCCGCAGCCATGAAAGCTTCCGTTTTGGAATCGGTGGATATGCCGGGGTGAACGTGAAATCAAAACAAATTTTACGTTATGAAATGGATGGACAAAAAGTGAAAGAGAGAACGAAAGGGGATTTCAACGTAAATAATTTTGTCTATGGATTAAGTGCTTATGTTGGGTATGGACAAGTAAGTTTATATGCAAAGTATGATTTAAGTCCAATTTTTAAAGACAATACAATTGATCAAAACAATGTTTCTTTAGGGGTAAGGTTTGATTTGAATTAGAGTTGAGTTAGTTAATGCGTTAAGATGTCCGTTTCAAGTAAAATTGTTGCGGACATTTTTTTATAAAATAAAGAATAAGGTATAATGAAAAAGCACAGAATATAAGGGCGGAAGATAATTTTCCACCTACGGAAGAAGTTTTTCCGCTGACGGAAGACAAATTTCTTTAAGCGGAAGTAGATTTTCCATTGGCGGAAGACAAAGTTCCAGCCACGGAAGAGTATTTTCCGCCTACGGAAGAAGTTTTTCCGCTTACGGAAGATCTTTTGCGACCGACGGAAGACCTTTTGCGGGCTACTTTAATTCTTCTGATACCTTTCTTATCATTGGCGGAAGCTTTTTTGTATAAATTATCAATCTTCGGCTTTATCCCATAAAAAAGTAACCTAAAATTCTTTGTATCTTTGCCTAAATTCAAACCCAATAAACTTTAAAATTGATATCAAAAGCCACCATAGATACTGTTTTCGAAACCGCCAGAGTAGAGGAGGTAATAGGTGATTTTGTGCAATTAAAACGTGCAGGAAGCAATTTTAAAGGCTTGAGTCCTTTTTCAGATGAGCGTTCGCCGTCGTTTATGGTTTCTCCTGTAAAACAAATTTGGAAAGATTTTAGTTCGGGAAAAGGCGGAAACTCTGTTGCGTTTTTAATGGAGCATGAGCATTTTACTTATCCGGAAGCGATTCGATATTTGGCCAAAAAATACAATATCGAAATTGAGGAAACGGAGCGTTCTGATGAAGAAAAAGCAGAAGCAAACGAAAAAGAAAGCATGTATTTGGTTTCTGAATTTGCTAAAAAATATTTTCATGATATTCTTTTAAATGATGAAGAAGGCCGGGCTATCGGATATTCTTATTTTAAAGAACGTGGATTTACAAATGATACAATCAAAAAATTTGAGCTAGGTTATTCTCCTGAAACTTGGGATGCGTTCACAAAAGAAGCGCTTGGAAAAGGATATAAGCTAGAATATTTAGATAAAACCGGATTATCGATTGTAAAGGAAGATAAGCAATTTGACCGATTTAAAGGTCGGGTTATGTTTCCAATCCAAAGCATGTCTGGGCGGACTTTGGGTTTTGGCGGCAGAATTTTGACCAATGATAAAAAAGCAGCCAAATATTTAAATTCACCAGAAAGTGATATTTACCATAAAAGTAAAGTTTTATACGGAATTTTTCATGCCAAGCAAGCGATTGCAAAACAAGATATTTGTTATCTGGTAGAAGGTTATACAGATGTAATTCAGTTTCATCAATCCGGAATCGAGAATACCGTTTCTTCATCTGGAACAGCTTTGACACCAGATCAAATCCGTCTGATAAATAGGCTTACAAAAAATATTACTGTACTTTTTGACGGAGATGCGGCTGGACTTCGCGCTTCTATTCGGGGAATCGACTTGATTTTGGAAGAAGGAATGAATGTAAAAGTTTGTACTTTTCCTGATGGGGAAGATCCGGATAGTTTTGCCAGAAAAAATTCTCATGATGATCTTGTTCATTATTTAGAAACTAACTCTAAAGATTTTATCCAGTTCAAAGCTTCTCTTTTGATGGATGAAGCAAAGAATGATCCTGTGAAAAAAGCGGGTTTGATTCGAGATATGGTAACAAGTATTTCTAAAATTCCGGATAGAATTCAAAGAGAAATTTATGTTCAAGAAACAGCCAGAATCATGGATATTTCTGAACAAGTTTTGGTGAGCACTTTAGCGCAGCTTGTACAAAAAGATAGTATTGAATCTGGGAAGAAGCTAAAACAAGAGCAAAAAGCTTTTGATGTTGTAAAAAATGAAACTGTTGTCGAAGGGCAAAAAGTAGATATTTTATATGAATTAGAAAGAAAAATAATTGAGATATTGCTTCTTTATGGAAATAAAACGGAAGAATTTGAAGATGTTATTTTAAAAACCAATGAAGAGGGCGAAATTGAAAATGTGACTGAAAAGATAGAATATAAGGTTCATCAGCGCATTTATTTAAGCCTTCAAGAAGATGAAGTTGAACTGGCAAATCCTTTATTTAGAGATATTTATAATGATTTAGTGAGCTATTTCCATCAAAATGAAATCTTTAATATCGAACATTATTTAATGCGTCTTGCTCCAGAATTGGCTCAGGAAGTTACTGATATTTTAATGAACGAAGAACAAGAATTATTACATAACTGGGAGGGGCAAAATATAATTGTAAAGCAAAAAGATCAGACTATAGGCCAATATGTGTCTGAAACAATCTTGACTTTAAGATGGTTTCTTGTCGACAAGATTATCGAAGAATTGAAAGGAAACGTTTCATCTGAACCAGATTCTGATAACACTGAAACGCTTTCAATGGCTATGGATTATTACAAATTAATAAATTCTTTTTCTACAAGATTGGGCAGAGTCATGTCTCGATATAGTATCTAAACGATGTCAAGTGTTTTTGCCTTGTTAACTAAGTCAACCAAATTGGTGACATTGAGTTTTGTCAATAATCTCAATTTATAGGTGCTGACAGTTTTTTCATTTAAATCTAAGATTTGCGCAATTTCCTTATTCTTTTTTCCATCGCTCAAATAACGCAAGACTTCAATTTCTCTTGTAGAAAGTTTTCTATAAAGCCTTTCAGATTTATTTCGTTTTCCAATAAGAGCCAAATTTCTTTTTACAGTATCGCTAAATACAATTGCGCCGGCAGTAACTCTTATTATTGCAGAAGCTAAAGCATCAAGTTTTGCTGTTTTGTGAACATACGCAGAAACACCAGCTTTTAAGGCGTTCGGAGCATAAATTTGTTCTGAAAGGTTGGTGAAAATTACGATTTTTGATCCTGGATATTCTTTTACGAGGCCTTTTACAAGATTAATACTAGAAAGACCTTCCAAATCAAGGTCAAGAACAATTATATCGACTGTTTTTTTAGAAAGAAGTTCTTCCAAGGCGTTATAATTTTCTACCTGGCCAACAATGTGCATTTCAGAATTATCTTTAAAATAAGACTTAATTCCATAGTGGACTATTGGGTGATTATCTGCTAAACAAATTCTTATCATGGGTGTAGTTTTTGGTTTTTTTTAAAGAATCTATAGTAAATTTAGTTAAATTTTCTGAAAAACATAATTATTTTATATTAAAGTTTATCTAAATTCACTAGGTATTTCACAAACAGGTATGGGCTCCATTTTGTGTTTATTGTTTTTATTAAGTTTTTGATAAATTTTAAAAGCCTCAGCTTGTCTTCCCGAAAAATCTTCAATTGATTTTCCTTTTTCAACTTCTTTCATAGCCCATTCCAGCTCGTCATAGCTTGCGCCAAGCTGGTCTTCATCGCTTCTGTCATCTCCAAACAAACCGTCTGTTGGTGCTGCATTTAATATTGAATTCGGCACTCCAAGATGTTTTGCTAAAGCATAAACTTCAGATTTCATCAAATCAGCAATCGGACTCACGTCAACGCCTCCGTCGCCATATTTTGTATAAAATCCTACTCCAAAATCTTCCACTTTATTTCCTGTTCCAGCAACAATGCTATTATTGATTCCGGCATGGTAATATAATGTCGTCATTCTCAATCTTGCTCTGGTATTTGCCAAGGAAAGGTGGTATTTTACATCATCATTTCCAGACGGAACTAGGCTTTTGAACATCTCAAAAACAGAAGTCAAATTTGTTTCAATATTGCTGACGTTAGAAAATCTTTTTTTCAATTGTTCTATATGTTCTCTCCCTCTAGATACGTGGCTTTCCGCTTGATGGATTGGCATTTCTATACAAAGTGTCGGCAAGCCTGTCATAGCGCATAACGAAGAAGTTACCGCCGAATCAACGCCACCTGAAATTCCCACAACAAAACCATTGACTTTTGCGTTTATAGCATAGTTTTTCAACCAACTTGCTATGTGTTTTGTGATCTCTTCGGTTTTAAATGTATCGTTTTTTTGCATCGCATATTTAGTATTTAATGTCTTGCAATGTATATTTGCAATCTGTATTTCTATAAAGTTATAAAAAACAAATCAAAAAAATTGCTTTAGGCAAAATTACTAACAACATTTAAATGAAAAAAATTACTGCATTATTGATTTTGGCTGTTTTTGCTATTTCTTGCGAAAAAAAGGATAAAATTCAGGAAGCGATCGAAGAAGTTCCTGTAGAATTGGAAGTAGAAAGATTTGATAAGATTTTTTATGAAACAAATCCAGCGAATTTATCTGAAATCAAACAGAAATATCCTTATTTTTTTCCAGCCGGAAATGAAGATACTGTTTGGACAAACAAGATGAAAAATCCTTTGTTGCGAGAATTGCATGCTGAGGTTCAAAAGAAATTTGGAAATTTTGAAGCTGAAAAAACAGACCTTGAGGAACTTTTTCGACATATAAAATATTATTTTCCGCAGACGAAATTGCCAAAAATAATTACGCTTATTTCCGAAGTCGATACGCAAGGAAAAGTAATTTATGCGGATAGTTTGCTATTGGTTTCTTTGGATGTATATTTAGGCAAAGACCATCGTTTTTATGAAGGTTTTCCAGAATATCAAAGGGCAAGTTTTGAGAAATCACAGTTGCTTCCTGATGTTGTTTCTGATTTTTCACTGCGCAAAATTCCGCCTCCAAAAGACAGGACTCTTTTATCTCAGATGATTTATTTTGGAAAGGAATTATATTTGAAAGATATTTTGATTCCTGAAGTTTCAGATGCTGATAAAATTGGGTATACGCCTGAGCAAATTACTTGGAGCCAAGAAAATGAGGGTTATATCTGGCGGTATTTTATCGATGAAAATTTATTATACGACTCTGACCCAAAATTGCCCGGAAGATTCATCAATCCGGCGCCATTTTCAAAATTTTATTTGGAAATTGACAATGAATCGCCAGGCAAAATCGGAATGTGGATTGGCTGGCAAATTGTTCGTTCGTATATGAAAAACAATGATGTATCTTTGCAGCAATTATTGCAAGCGGATGCAAAAGAAATTTTCGATAATAGTAAATACAAACCTAAAAAGTAATGTCAAAAAAAATAACTTCCGAGATAAAAATCACAGTTGAATTAGATGATAACCGTGTTCCAGAAAAATTATTTTGGGCTGCGCAAGACGGAGGCGTTGTTCAAGAAGAATCAAAAGCGATGATGCTTTCTTTTTGGGACAGCAACGTTCAAGAAACAATGAGAATCGACCTTTGGACAAAAGATATGCCTGTTGACGAGATGAAAAAATTCTTCCACCAAAGTTTAGTTGCAATGGCAGACACGTTCCAAAGAGCAACAGACGACGAAAAAATGGCTGAAACAATGAAAGATTTCTGTGATTATTTTGCGGAAAAAATGGAGTTGAAAAAAGGCGAATAATTTTTCGAATAAAAATAAGAAATCCCGAATTCAATTTTGAGTTCGGGATTTTTTTACGTCAATTAAAAACTGTTTAAATCTTTAAAAACTTCTTCATTTATTTCATCAATATAACCTAAAACAGTGTCCTTTCCAGTTCCCTCAGTAGATGAAGTTACAAAATAAGGGGGCATTTCTTCCCAGTTATTGGCAAGCAATTTTTTCTTGTAAGCCGCAACGTGAGAATCAATTTTGGTTTTACTAATCTTATCCGCTTTTGTGAAAATGATACAAAACGGAACTTCGTATTCTCCTAAATAAGTAATGAATTCCAAATCAATTGCCTGCGCTTCCAAACGAATATCGATCAACACAAAAGCACAAACCAATTGTTCTCTTTTCTCGAAATAATCAGTGATGAATTTCTGAAAAACTTCCTTAGTTTTCTTCGAAACTCTTGCATAACCATAACCTGGCAGATCGACCAAAAACCAATTATTGTTAATCTTAAAGTGATTAATAAGCTGTGTTTTTCCAGGTCTTCCCGAAGTTTTTGCCAAACTCTTGTGATTGGTCAGCATATTGATCAAAGAGGATTTACCAACATTTGAGCGTCCAATAAAAGCATATTCTGGCAAGCGTTCAGTTGGGCATTTGGCAACTTCTGAATTACTGATGACAAATTCGGCGGTATTGATTTTCATAACGGATATTCGATTTCTGCAAAGGTAGTCAAAAAAAATAACCGCTGATTTCAGAAATTACTCTTTAAATCAGCGGTTAAAATTATTTTATTTATTTCTATAAATGAGTTTTCTCAAGCCATTCGTGCATTAATTTGTTGAACTCATCCGGGTGTTCCATCATCGCCGCGTGACCGCAATTGTCAATCCAATATAAGGACGAATTTGGCAATAATTGGTCAAATTCTTCAGCAACTTCTGGTGGCGTAACTTTGTCGTTTTTACCCCAAATAATACAAGTCGGAACATGCATTTTGGGTAAATCTTTCGCCATATTATGTCGGATTGCGCTTTTTGCAATCGTCAAAGTTTTGATCAGTTTGATTCTGTCGTTTGCCATCGCATAGACTTCATCAACGATTTCTTTTGTCGCAATTTTTGGATCATAAAAAACGTCTTCCGCTTTTTTCTGAATATAGTCATAATCGCCACGTCTTGGATAGCTGTCGCCCATTGCGCTTTCGTAAAGTCCTGAGCTTCCTGTAATTATCAGTCCGAGCATTTTCTCAGGATACATTTTTGTATGGTACAAAGCGATGTGGCCGCCAAGTGAATTTCCTAATAAAATTACGCGGTCAAAACCTTTATAAGTGATAAAATCCTTAACGTATTTTGCAAATGCTTTTACGTTGGTTTTTAAGATATTTTGTGTATAAATCGGCAATTCTGGAATAACGACTTTATATCCATGTTTTGGAAAATATTCGGCAACGCCTCCAAAATTACTCAAGCCTCCCATTAATCCGTGAAGGATTATGATTGGCGTGCCTTCTCCGGCTTCAAAATATTTATATTTTCCTTCTTTTATTAAATCTTCCATTTGTTGTTTTAGGCATTTCAATCCCCGAAATGTAGGGAACACAAATATATGATTTTATCAATAAAAATGAATTTTTGGATAGATAAATTACTTTTAAATTTTAAGAATAATTCTTCAACGTGTAAGGCGATTCTTCAAAAAATGGTCTTTGTGTTTTTGTAATTTGTAAATCGCTTCAAATCAATTGATTCGGAAGAGAATTTAACGCGCGCATATTTTGAAATCTTTAAAGTATTCAGCATTTTTCATAATTCTCTTGCTGATTTTCTGGCTAAAGTTAATTTTCCTTAAAGTATTCATAATAATCCATAACGTTCTGATAAACTACGAATTATCCATTTTCGTTCTAAAGTGGTAAAACTTATCAACAAAGTGGTAATTTGTGGTAAATTGTGGTAATTATTTTTCTACATTTGCTATAAATCATTAAAAAACGTAACTAATTGAATACCATCATTGGAACATATGAATGTAAGGTTGATGCTAAAGGGAGAATGCTTTTGCCAGCTCCTTTGAAGAAGCAATTGACTGATTCATTGAACGATGGTTTCGTGTTGAAACGTTCGGTTTTTCAGCCTTGCTTGGAGTTATATCCAATGTTAGAATGGAATTTAATGATGCAGAAAATCAATAAGTTGAATCGATTTGTAAAGAAAAATAACGATTTCATCAGAAGATTTACGGCTGGTGTAAAAGTGGTAGAAATTGACAATTTGGGACGACTTTTAATTCCGAAGGATTTAGTGGCTTTCGGGAACATTTCAAAAGATTTAGTGTTGTCTTCGGCAGTAAATATCGTTGAAATCTGGGATAAAGATTTGTATGAAAAATCAATTTCTGGAGATGATATGGATTTTGCAGATTTGGCGGAAGACGTAATGGGAAATATAAATGACGACGACAATGGAATATCATAATCCGGTATTGTTAATGGAGACTGTGGATGGTTTGGATATCAAGCCAGACGGAGTTTATGTGGATGTGACTTTTGGTGGTGGCGGTCATTCAAAAGAGATTTTAAAAAGATTGGGTCCAAACGGAAGATTATTTGGTTTTGACCAAGATGAAGATGCTTTGGCAAACGCTTTGGATGACGAAAGATTTACATTAATTAATGAAAATTTCAGATTCATCAAAAGATTTTTGAGATTCCACAATGTGAAAAGCGTTGATGGAATTTTGGCTGATTTGGGCGTTTCTTCCCACCAATTTGATGTGGCAGAAAGAGGTTTTTCAACTCGTTTTGATGCGGAATTGGATATGAGAATGAGCCAAAAAAATGACTTGAGCGCTTTTAAAGTGGTGAACGAATATGACGAAGCGAATTTGCGTCGCGTATTTTATGACTACGGAGAATTGAAAAATGCGCCAGCAATTGCAAGAGTTATTTTGGAAGCCAGAGAAATCGAGGAAATCAAAAATACAGAACAATTAAAAACGGTTTTGGGAAGATTTCTTCCAGCGCATAAAAGCCATAAGATTTTGGCCCAAATGTATCAAGCAATCCGAATTGAAGTAAATCAAGAAATGGATGTTTTAAAAGAATTTTTAGAACAATCATTAGAGATTTTGAAGCCAGGCGGAAGATTAAGCGTGATTTCATATCATTCTTTAGAAGACAGACTGGTAAAAAGATACATAAAAAACGGAATGTTTGAAGGCGAACCAGAACGTGATTTCTTCGGAAATTTCTCAGTTCCGTTCAAAACCATCGGAAAATTAATTGTTCCAAATGATGCTGAAATCAGAATCAACAACCGAGCAAGAAGCGCAAAATTAAGAATCGCAGAGAAAGTTTAGACCAAGAAAAAAGCTTAAAGCGTATTGCTTATAGCCTAAAGCACGAAGTATGAAAGGTGGAGTTTACAGCATATTAAAAGCAAAGTTTCTGATTAATGATGACGCGGCAAAAAACTGGCAGTTCATCATTTTCTTGATTGTGTTGGCTTTGGTGATGATTGCAAATTCACACAATTATGAGCAGAAAACATACAGAATTACAGAATTAGATAAAGAAGTAAAAGAGCTTCGTTCTGAATTTGTGGACAGACGTTCAGAATTAATGAAATTGAAAATGGAATCGACGATTGCGACAAAAATGGAAGAAAAGATGATTTTTCCATCGTCAGTTCCGCCAAAGAAAATCAAGGTTTTAAAGGAAAAAGAAAAAGGATTTTTTGAAAAATTATGGCAGTAGAAGAAAAAAATATTTCTTATCGAATTTATCTGGTTGCGTTTGCGATTGTGATAATGGCGACTGCTATTTTGGTAAAGCTGACGAATATTCAGTGGGTTGAAGGCGATTATTACAGGAAATTGGCCCAAGACAGAACCGTGAAAAATTTCGTAATTCCTGCAAATAAAGGAAATGTGTATTCTGCCGACGGAAGTTTATTGGCGACATCAATTCCAAATTACACTGTTCGTTTCGACGCTGTGGCTCCGAAAAAAGAAGATTTTGATAAAAATATCAAGGCTTTGGCAGATTCGCTTTCAATTTTATTAAACAAGCCGAGCACGCATTATTATAATGAATTCAGAAAAGCCAGAGCCAACAAAAACAGATATTTGTTGCTTGCAAGAGGTTTGAGCTACACTGAATTTATGCGAATGAAATCGTTTCCGTTGTTCAAATTAGGCCCAAATAAAGGCGGTTTGATTTCGGAACAAAAAACGGTTCGCGAGCATCCTATTGGGAAAATCGCCGAAAGAACAATTGGTTATGAAAGATTTGATGAAAACGGAAACCCAACAAGAATCGGAATCGAAGGTGCTTACGAAGAATATCTAAACGGAAAAGATGGAAAAATCCTGAAGCAAAAAATTGCAAAAGGGCAATGGAAACCGATCAGTGATAACAACCAAGTCGAGCCACAAGATGGTTATGACGTTATTTCAACGATTGATGTTTACATTCAAGATATTGCGCACCACGCTTTGTTGAAACAATTAGAATATTACGAAGCAGAACATGGCTGCGTTGTTGTGATGGAAGCAAAAACGGGCGAAGTGAAAGCGATTTCAAACCTTGGAATTGGTACTGATGGTAATTATTATGAAACAATAAATTACGCTGTTGCGGAATCTCACGAGCCAGGTTCTACGTTTAAATTGATCGATTTAATTGCTTTAATTGACGATAACAAAGTGGATACCAGTAAAGTATATGACAGCCATGGCGGTACCGTAGTATATCACAATCGCCGTGTAAATGATTCAAAAAAAGGTGGTTACGGAAAAGTTTCATTGGCAAGAGGTTTTGAATTGTCTTCAAATACGATTATGGCTCAAGCGGTTTACGAAAATTATAAAGACAACCCGAAGCAATTTGTAGATAGAATCAATGCAATGGGATTGAATAAACCTTTAGGGTTGCCATTTAAAGGTGAGGGAAGGCCAATAATTCCACAGCCTGGCGCAAAAAATTGGTACGGAACGACTTTGCCGTGGATGGCTTATGGATATGGTGTTTCGATGACGCCGTTGCAAAGTTTGGCGGTTTACAATGCGGTTGCAAATAATGGAGAAATGGTAAAACCAATCTTCGTAAAAGAAATTAAAGAGTGGAACAAAACGATTAAGAAATTCGATAAAGAAATCATTAATCCGAAAATTTGTTCAGATGAAACTTTGAAAAAAGTTAGAAAGATTTTAGAAAATACAGTAAAAAAAGGAACGGGTTCTAAATTGTATTCTAAAGATTTTTCAATGGCAGGAAAAACAGGAACTGCACAGGTAGATTATGCCAAAGGAAAACATTCAGATGCAATGTATTACGCATCTTCTTTTGCAGGCTATTTTCCAGCGGATAATCCAAAATATTCTTGTATCGTGATTATTCACAAGCCAAGCAAGAGCAAAGGTTTTTATGGAGGAGACGTTTCTGGGCCGGTTTTCAAAAGAATCGCACAGAAGATTTTTACGGATGTTCCTTCTACGAATGAAATTAAAAATTTAGACAGAAAGAGCAAAATGCAAGAGGCTAATTTTGGAAAATACTCCAACTTAGTTTCTTCTGAAAAAGTTCCGAATGTTCACGGAATGCCAGGAATGGACGCGGTTGCCTTGTTTGAAAACTTAAAGATGAAAGTGAAAGTAATCGGAGTTGGAAAAGTAAAAAAACAGTCGATCCAAGCAGGCCAGCCAATTATTAAAAACAACACCATAACATTAGAATTGTCGTGAGTATTCTAAAAGACATATTATATAAAGTGGCGATTGAAGCGGTCAAAGGCTCAACGGAAATTGCTGTAAACAACATCGACTTCGATTCCAGAAAGATTGAAGAAAATGACGTTTTTATCGCAATCCGCGGAACTGTTGCTGACGGTCACGAATTTATTGAAACTGCTATTAACAAAGGCGCAACGGCAATTATCTGCGACACGTTTCCAGAGAATATCGTTGCCGGAGTAACTTACGTTCAAGTAAAAGATACAAACAGAGCTTTGGCTTTTATGGCTTCCAATTTCTACGGAAATCCATCGTCAAATTTAAAATTGGTCGGAATTACAGGAACAAACGGAAAAACGACAATAGCGTCATTATTGTTCCAATTGTTCAAAAAAGCGGGTTACAAAGTCGGTTTGCTTTCTACGGTTAAAAACGTAGTTGACGATGTGGAATACAAGTCGATGCTGACAACATCTGATTCAATTACGATTAACAAGTTTTTGAAACAAATGAACGATGCCGGCGTAGAATATTGCTTTATGGAAGTAAGTTCACACGGAATTGCACAAAAAAGAACCGAAGGTTTGCAGTTTGCAGGAGGCGTTTTTACCAATCTTTCGCACGACCATTTAGATTATCACAAAACATTTGCGGAATACCGTGATGTGAAAAAAATATTTTTCGACCAATTGCCAAAATCAGCTTTCGCTTTAGTGAATTCTGACGATAAAAATGGTCCGGTAATGTTGCAGAATACAGGAGCAAAAAAACTGACTTATGCTTTAAAATCTTACGCAGATTACAGAGCGCAGATTTTGGAAAATCAATTATCAGGATTGCTGTTGAAAGTAAACGAGCAAGAAGTTTGGGTTCGTTTAATCGGAACTTTTAATGCCTATAATTTGCTTGCAATTTATGGAACGGCAATCGAATTAGGTTTGGATAATTTAGAAGTTTTGAGATTGCTTTCAGAATTAGAAAGTGTTTCCGGAAGATTTCAGTTCATCGTTTCAAAAGACAATATCACGGCGGTTGTGGATTATGCGCATACGCCTGATGCTTTAGAAAATGTCTTGAAAACCATCGAAGATATTCGCACCAAAAATGAGCAATTAATTACGATTGTGGGTTGCGGTGGCGACAGAGATAAAACAAAGCGTCCGATTATGGCTAACATCGCTTCGACATTAAGCGACAAAGCGATTTTGACTTCAGATAATCCAAGAACCGAAAATCCAGAGACGATTATCGAAGACATGGAAAAAGGCGTGGAGCCTCAAAATTATAAAAAAACGCTTGCAATTTTAGATAGAAAACAAGCGATCAAAACGGCTTGTCAATTGGCACAACCAAATGATATCATCCTGATTGCAGGAAAAGGACACGAAACCTATCAAGAAATCAACGGCGTTCGCCACGATTTTGACGATATGAAAATTGTAAAAGAACTTTTAGAACAACTGAATAAATAGAGAAACTATGCTATACTATCTATTTGAATATTTAGACCGAATGGACGTTCCAGGAACCGGAGTGTTTCAATACATTACGTTCCGTTCTGGTTTGGCAATCATACTTTCGCTATTGATTTCAACCGTTTTTGGAAAGAAAATTATCAACTTCTTGAGAAAACAACAAGTTGGTGAAACCGTTCGTGAACTTGGTCTTGCCGGACAGAATGAAAAAGCAGGAACGCCAACAATGGGTGGACTTATCATTATTGTTGCGACGCTAATTCCGGTTTTATTATTGGCAAAATTGAACAATATTTATATCGTTTTGCTGATTGTAACCACGCTTTGGATGGGTTGCATCGGATTTTTAGATGATTATATCAAAATTTTCAAAAAAGATAAAGAAGGTTTAAAAGGAAAATTTAAAGTTATCGGGCAAGTTGGTTTGGGATTAATCGTGGGAACGGTTTTGTATTTTCATCCACAAGTTACCGTGAGAACTGACACCGGAAACACGAACATTTTTGCAACAAACCAAACAACGGTTTCTGCAGCGCCTTTGGAAGAAAAATCAACGGCAACAACGATTCCTTTCTTTAAAGACAATGAGTTTGATTATGCCGAAATTCTTTCTTTTATGGGAGATGATTACAAAGATTTCGCTTGGTTGATTTTTATTCCAGTCGTAATTTTTATCATCACAGCGGTTTCTAACGGAGCCAATCTTACGGATGGAATCGACGGTTTAGCCGCAGGAACTTCCGCTATTTCAGTAGTTGCTTTAGGGATTTTCACCTTTGTTTCGGGAAATATTATTTTCTCGAATTATTTGAACATAATGTACATACCAAATTCCGGAGAAATGACGGTTTACATCGCCGCATTTGTCGGTGCGCTCGTCGGATTCCTTTGGTATAATACTTATCCGGCCTCTGTTTTTATGGGCGATACAGGAAGTTTGACCATCGGCGGTATTATTGCGGTTTTGGCAATTGCAGTTAGAAAAGAAATGATGATTCCGGTATTGTGTGGGATTTTCTTGGCAGAGAATTTCTCAGTGATTTTGCAGGTTTCTTACTTTAAATATACAAAGAAACGTTTCGGCGAAGGCCGAAGAATATTTTTGATGTCGCCATTGCATCACCATTACCAGAAGAAGGGTTATCACGAAAGTAAAATCGTGACCCGCTTCTGGATCGTGGGAATTTTGCTGGCAATTCTGTCAATCGTAACCTTAAAACTAAGATAAATGGAACAAAGGTTAGTCATTTTAGGCGGAGGAGAAAGCGGTGTCGGAACTGCAATTCTCGGGAAGAAAAAAGGATATGATGTTTTCGTTTCTGATTTCGGAAAAATTAAAAATAATTACAAAGAAGTTCTTGGTCTTCATGGCATTAAATGGGAAGAGGAAAAGCATACAGAAGATTTGATTCTAAATGCAGATGTGGTGATGAAAAGCCCCGGAATTCCGGATAAGTCGCCAATGGTGAAAAAGATTTTGGAGAAAGGCATCAAAGTAATTTCAGAAATAGAATTTGCGATTCAATATACAAAAGCACTAACCGTCGGGATTACCGGAAGCAACGGAAAAACGACAACCACAATGCTGACGTATCATTTGCTAAAACAAGGCGGGATCAACGTTGGTCTAGCAGGAAACATCGGAAAAAGTTTCGCCTGGCAGGTTGCTGACGACAAACATGATGTTTACGTTCTTGAATTGAGCAGTTTCCAGTTGGACGGAATCATAGATTACAAGCCACATATTGCCATAATCACGAACATCAGCCCAGATCATTTAGACCGATATGATTATGATTACGGAAAATACATCGCAGCAAAATTTAGAATCACGGAAAACCAGACGGAAGAAGATTTCCTGATTTATGATGCAGACGACGAAGCCATTGCAAACTGGCTTAAAATGAATAAAACAAAAGCGCAATTGGTGCCTTTTTCAATGACAAAAACTTTTGAAAACGGTGCTTTTGCAACAGAAGAAAATATCAATATAAACATCAATAACGAAGAATTTGTTATGCCACAAGACAAACTAGCCCTAGAAGGAAAACACAACGTGAAAAATGCAATGGCCGCGACTACGGTTGCCCAATTATTGCGCATCAGAAAATCTACAATCCGTGAGAGCCTTTCTGATTTTCAGGGAGTGGAGCATCGTTTGGAAAAAGTGCTGAAAATTCAAAACGTTCAGTATGTAAACGATTCAAAAGCGACGAATGTGAACGCTGCATTTTATGCTCTAGACAGCATGAATACGCCGACAGTTTGGATTGTTGGTGGTGTTGACAAAGGAAATGATTACGCAGAATTGATGCCATTAGTTCGTGAAAAAGTAAAGGCAATTATCTGTCTTGGAATTGATAACAAAAAAATTATCGATGCTTTTGGCGATGTTGTAGATGAAATGATTGAGGCAAATAATATGGTTGACGCTGTGAAATTAGCACAAAGAATGTCTGAAAAAGGCGATACCGTTTTGCTTTCTCCAGCTTGCGCAAGTTTTGATTTATTCGAAAGTTACGAAGACAGAGGAAGACAATTTAAGCAAGCGGTTCAGAATTTATAAGTCATTGCGAGGAACGAAGCAATCACATTATCAAAGACAAGAAAAGCCAAAAAATAAAATGTAAGAGATTATGAAAGAGTTTATAAACAATCTTAAAGGAGACAAGGTCATTTGGGCATTTATCGCCCTTTTGGCGCTGATTTCCTTTATGCCTGTTTACAGCGCGAGTAGTAATTTGGCCTATGGAGCAAACGGTTCTGGAAATACTGTGAGCTTTTTGATCAAACATTTCGCCCACGTCGGGATCGGATTTTTGATCGTTTATTTAGTTCATAAAGTTCCGTATCATTATTTCAAGGCGATTTCAATGGTCGCATTGCCGATCGTTTGGTTGCTTTTGCTTTACACTTTATGGCAAGGGAAAACTATCGGTGGCGCAAATGCCAGCCGTTGGATTAACATACCTTTTATCGGAATTGGTTTTCAAACTTCCACATTAGCGTCAATGGTTTTGATGATTTATGTGGCGAGATATTTGGCCAAGAAAAGAGAAATTGAAGATTCGTTCCAAAAGTCAGCTTTAGAATTATGGCTTCCAGTTTTTGCAATTTTGATGCTGATTCTTCCTGCTAACTTTTCAACAGCGGCCTTGATTTTTGCAATGGTTTCGATGTTGGTTTTCGTAGGGAAATATCCCTTGAAATATTTAGGAATTATCATTGGAACTGGAATAATTGCTTTGACATTTTTCATATTGATTGCAAAAGCGTTTCCAGATGCTTTTCCAAACCGTGTGGATACTTGGGTTAGCCGTATTGAAAACTTCACGAGTGACAAACCAGACGAAGATAATTACCAAATTGAAAAAGCAAAAATTGCAATTGCAACTGGGGGTTTGCGTGGACTTGGACCTGGAAAAAGTGTTCAGAAAAACTTCTTGCCACAATCTTCTTCCGATTTTATTTATGCAATCATTGTAGAAGAAAACGGCTTGATTGGAGCAGTGGTGATTATGTTTTTATACATAATGCTTTTCATTCGGTTTTTAATCGCTTCGCACAAAGCAAATACCTTATTTGGAAAATTATTAGTCGTCGGATTAGGATTTCCAATCGTATTCCAAGCGTTGATAAATATGGCCGTTGCCGTAGAATTATTGCCGGTAACTGGACAAACATTGCCATTGATAAGTAGCGGAGGAAGTTCAATTTGGATGACTTGCGTTTCCCTCGGAATCATTTTAAGCGTAACCAAAAAAGACGAGGAAATCGCTGAAGAAATTCTAGAAAAAGCAAAACGTGAAGAGGCGCTACAAAGATTAATCGAAAGAGAAATGAATGGCGAGTCAGACGATGAAAATGAGGAAGGGAAAAATGAAGAGGAAGAAAGCGAATACACAAACGAAAAAGTGGAACAACGATACGCAATCGAGGATTTAAGCGATAATCCAATGAAAGCGGTGATGGGGAAATGATTTTAGAATTAAGATTGCAGATTTCAGTTTGAAATTGAAATTGATTTTTGAAATTGAAATTGTAAAATCTGCGGTAAAAAAGTTTAAATAAAAAATGCAAAAATTAAAATTCATATTAAGCGGAGGCGGCACTGGTGGACACATCTACCCAGCAATCGCTATTGCCAATGAATTAAAAGAGCGTTTTCCAGATTGTGAAATTTTGTTCGTTGGAGCAAAAGACAAAATGGAAATGCAAAAAGTCCCGCAAGCCGGTTACCCGATAAAAGGACTTTGGATTTCAGGAATACAAAGAAGATTGACGCTTGATAATTCACTTTTTCCGTTCAAACTTTTTGACAGTTTGTTGAAATCAAGAACGATTGTAAAGAATTTTAAGCCAAATATAGTTATCGGAACCGGCGGTTTTGCCAGCGGACCATTGTTGAGAGTTGCGGGTTTTGCCGGAATTCCAACGGTTATTCAAGAACAAAACTCCTATCCGGGAATTACAAATAAATGGTTGAGCGCCAAAGCAAACAAAATTTGCGTAGCATATGAAAATTTGGGGCGATTTTTTCCGAAGAATAAAATCGTAATGACAGGAAATCCGGTGCGTCAAGATTTGATTGACATCCACGGAAAAAATGCAGAAGCAAGGGAATATTTCAAATTAGACGCTGATAAAAAAGTATTGTTGATTCTTGGCGGAAGCTTAGGTTCAAGAAGAATTAACCAATTAATTGCAAAAGAATTGGTGAATTTCACTTCTCAAAATGTACAGATTATTTGGCAATGCGGAAAATTCTACATTGACGAATACCAACATTTCAACGAGAAAGAAAATGTTCAAGTCGTTTCATTTATTGATAGAATGGATTTGGTTTACGCTTCAGCAAATTTCATTATTTCAAGAGCTGGCGCGTCGTCAGTTTCAGAATTGTGTTTGGTTGGAAAACCGGTAATTTTTATTCCGTCGCCAAATGTTGCCGAAGACCATCAGACAAAAAATGCAAAAGCAATTGTCGATAAAAACGGAGCTTTAATGATCAAAGAAAGTGAATTGGATACAAAATTCACCGAAACTTTCAATAATCTTTTAAGCGACCAGGAGTTGCAAAATAGCTTAAGCCAGAACATAAAAAAACTGGCCACGCCAAACGCGACAAAAGATATTGTTGACGAAATTATAAAATTAATAAAGTAGGCAATAGCCACAAGAAAATAGCCAAGAGTTTAAGGCAATATAGAAAACTTAGAACCTTAGTAACTCTGCGACTTAGAAACTAAAAAAAATGAATTTAAATCAGATACATAACGTTTATTTCATCGGAATCGGAGGCATCGGAATGAGTGCTTTGGC
>Ga0247809_1000139_pt1 | contig 40187 bp, 73 predicted proteins | sample UWRJL104311B1_FD_180951 | JGI IMG/M metagenome (GOLD analysis project Ga0247809, IMG submission 180951) | Plant litter microbial communities from Arlington Agricultural Research Station in Wisconsin, United States - UWRJ-L104-311B-1 | ecosystem: Environmental > Terrestrial > Plant litter >...
CGGTCTGGGGCAAGCGCGGCGACACTATCGCACAGCACCTCACCAAGGGCGCCAAGGCAACTGTGATCGGCGAGCTGACGATCGGGGAGTATCAGGGCAAGCCGCAGTACGAGATCCGCGTGTCGGACGTCGACTGGTCGAAGCCAGCTGGTGACGGACAGCGGCAGCCGGACAGCCGCGGTCGCGCGCCTGCGCAGGACGACCTCGACGACGATGTCCCATTTTAGTCATGGCTGAAATTTGGAAACCCGTGCCGAGCTACCCTGGTTTACTTGCGAGTGATCAGGGGCGCTTGCTCCTTCCTCCCATCAACGCGCCGCTGCCTAACGGCGGGTATCGGCTTTACCAGCCGCAGCCCGTTTCCGGGAGCGTATGCCGGTCAAAAAAGCTTGCGGCGCATGTGTTCAAGAACGTGGGCACCCGAGCCTTCGGCAACATCAAGGTTCATCGCGCCGTCTGTGAAGCTTTCCACGGCCCCGCGCCCTTCACTGGAGCAGTTGTTCTTCACCTCGACGAAGATGGTCTGAACAATAGGCCGGATAACCTTCGCTGGGGCACTCAGAAGGAAAATCTCAACATGCCGAAGGTCAAAGCTTACCACCATTCGCGAACAGGTGAAAATTCGCCGCGAGCTAAGTGGTATGCAAAGCGGAGCGCAGCATGATGTTGCCGCGCCGCATCCCCAAGCAGTCGAAGCGCGCAAGCCGCTGGCGGTCGCCGGCGCACGCATCCTTCGTCCGCAGCCATGAGTGCTGCATCCCCGGCTGCATTGCGCGCCCGATCGAGTTCGCCCACGTCCGCAAGGGCTCGGGTGCCGGCATGGGCCAGAAGCCTGACGACTGGCGCGGGGTGAGCCTGTGCGCCGAGCATCATCGCCGGCAGCACAACATCGGCGAGGAAGCGTTCTGGCGCGGCATCGATGTCGAGGCGCTGATCAGCGAGTTCATCGCCGCCAGCCCGCGCCGGGCACAAATCCAGCAGGAACAACGGGAGAGGTCCAATGCGTGATCAAGTGCGCCTCGTCGGCGATACCCAGCGCGCGTTCGCAAAGCGCCTGGTCGACGAAATGCCTATCGGCTGGATCGTCAAGTTCGTCGAGCCGACCCGCACCAACGACCAGAACGCACGGATGCACGCCATGTTGGCGGACGTGTCACGCGCCGAGCCGATGGGCCGCAAGCACACGCCGGACGACTGGAAGGCGATCTTCATGAACGCCTGTGGCTGGGAGTGCCAGTTCACGGTCGGGCTCGACGGGCGCCCGTTCCCGCAGGGGTTTCGGTCCTCGCGCTTGACGGTGAAGCAGATGAGCAACCTCATCGAATACATCTTCGCCTTCGGTGCAGAGCATGACGTCGCGTGGAGCGAGCCGACCGAGAGGAAGGCAGCATGATCGTTGCCCGCAAATCCTACCGCGACGTGCTCGCCAAGACCGAGCGCCTGCGTCCGGACGGCACGGCAATCTGGCCGCTTGGCTTCCACGATCGCCCGCGAGCGGCAGCCGCCGGTACGGCCGAAACTGCGCAGCAGGTTCGGGGCGAAGCCCGGCAGAGCGTCCCGTCAGGGCGCGCCAACCTTCTTCCTCATCGGAGTCTTTGGTCATGACCTACAAACAGAATTCAGATGGTGAGACAAGCGCAGTGGTAGTGAGCCTCCTGCCGTGCCCGTTCTGTGGCAATGACGGCAGCGGAACGGTTGAAGACGCCCTTCATGTTGTCCACTCCGAACTAAGATGGCGTCCAGCATACGACAGCTACACCGTTCAATGCGACCGCTGCACCGCAACGATGGGCTACAGTGATAGCGAAGAAGAAGCTGTCGCCGATTGGAACACCCGCGTCACCTCTACCCCGCAAGCAGCGTCAGCGGAGGTGCTGGAGGCGTTGGAAGCGGCAGGCTCGGCGCTAGGCATGTTCGTATTGATGATCGGCGAGCAGCGTCCCGGCCACGGTGCGCGCATTGACGCCATGCTGACGGACCAGCAGATCCAGACAGCGCTGCGAGCTGCGAACGCCGCCAAGATTGCCCTCGCCGCAGTCCCCTCCCATGCTCCGAACGGTAATGCGGGGGAGACGGCCGCAGCGGAAGCTATCCGATCCGCGTTCTTCACCAGCGTTTCAGGAGGCGCGCCACACCGCTATCATTTGTCGCTGGCCTATCCGACCATGCAGGCGATGCACGATGCCGAAGACGCGATCAAGTCGTGGGCGAAGTCTGTCCTTGAACCCGCCGCCGCTCCGAACGGTAATGCCGACGCGGAGGGCGAGGTGGCGGACCTCAAGGAATGGGTTGTCGCGTTCGGCGCGCCTTGGGCAGTCACACAGGCACGCGAGCGCGGTCTGCCCGACGGGCAACTCCATCATCTGCATTACGACATTCTCGCGCGGTGTGGTGCCCGGATGGACGATTTCACCCGTTCGCAGGAGGGCGCAGCATGACCGAGCCAACCGGATCGCTGCGGGCGGCGCTTGAGGAAGCGGTCGAGGTGCTGGAGCACGTCGCGCACGACGGGACCGATTTCGACATCTCGGTCTCAACTGCGATCGAACGCGGTAAGTCAGCCCTCGCCCAGCCCGCACCCCCGACCGAGGCCACGGAAGCGCGAGCGCGGGAGGTGCTGGCGAAGCATCTTGAAGCTGGCGGGTTTGCAGCCCTCGCGAAGTCTGCACGCGGCTCCGGCCTTGATAGCATGGTCGCCGCCATGCTCGCTTTTTCCAAGGAGTGCACCCCTCCGCATGACGGGTTGCCACCGTTGACGCCGGAAGAGGCGCGGGAGGTCGGGCGGATCGAGGGGCTGGAGGAAGCGATCAAGCGGGCGATCAACGAGTTTGTCAGCACGCAAGACGATGGTGCGCTGATGCTTCCGTTCATCCAGTTCTTTTCCAACCGCGACGATCTGCTGGTTGAGGCCATTGCATCCGCTGTCATCCGCACCCTCGCGAACGGTGAACCAGCATGAGCGGCGGGGCGAACAGAACCGCAAAGCCGGGCGGGTCGCGTGGACGGCGGAAGGCTCCTGCCAACCTCTCCAACATTCCCGAGTTCATGAAGCGGACCTTGGGCATCTTGGCACCGGCAGATGCTGACCAGCCGGTCAATCGAGCCCAGCGCCGCGCCCTGGCGAAACGAGCAGGAGGTGAAGCATGACCCATCCCGATACCGCTGAGATGGAGCGCGTGGCGACAGACGACGGGCGCGTGCCGTTGGCACCGGGCTCTCGTGAACCGAGCCCTACGGTCTCGGCCCTGACGGGCTTCGATCCCTCGCGCGAGGCGTTCGACGAGAACGGCATCCCGTTCGCGATCGGTGACGTGGTGAAGGTCTTTCACTTCATCGGTGCGCGTCGGAAGCGCCATTTCATGTATAAGCAGGTAGCCGGCGAACGCACATGGCCGAGCGGCTATCGGTGCTGGCTATTCAGCCATCTGAACATGAAGCCCGCAGATGGCCCCGATGGCGGATTCTACATCGCACGGGACGGCCGGCATCACGAGGGGTACGAGATCGTCCAGTGCTGCAGCGCGTATCCGGCGCATTTCTCGACACGCCCTCGCGATAGGGATGCCAGCTTGGCCGAAGACGCGAAGCGGCTGAGCCCCGAAGGGGTGGCAGCCCGGGCCGAAGGCATCGCCCGACGTGAGGTAGCCCATGCCTCCCGTGTCGGTGACGGGAGGGGGGAAGCATGAGCAACCCGATCCCCGCACCGCGCGACGGTCGCGTGATCATCGTAGGCCATCCTGACGCCGGCGAGTTCGCGATGGCATGGAACCCAACCGGCACTAACGAGCTGTTCGCGCCCGGCGAGGTCGGCATCTGGGAAGCCGCTGACCGCAGCTTCACCTGGCGCGACGGCCCCGAATACGGACCCAGCTACTGGATGCCGCTCGAGATGGCCGGCAATCCTGCATGCCGCCAGCCTATCGGGGACCTCGCTCTTTCTGATGGAGAGGCCCGTGGGTAGCGCTCTAGCACTCGATATGCGCCCGCCCTTCACGGTGCGTAGCCTGGCGGACCGCTGGGGTTGCAGCGAAGGCGTGGTGCGCAAGCAAATCGACCACGGGAACTTGAAGCACTTTCGGATCGGTGCGCTTATTCGCGTCGCCGCAGCCGAGGTCGAGGATTACGAACGATGCCAGATGAACCCTACACCGTCCAGAAATTCCGAGGCGGGTTCGCCATCGTCTACCGAAACGAGCTCGGCAACCGCACGCGCATCCAGCTCGAGTCGAGTGATCGCCCGAGTGCGCAGGCGGAAGCCCGTCAGAAGTGGCGAGCAGGAAGCCAAGCCCCATGGACTGTCGCTCGTGTCATCGACCACTACCTAGACGCCAAGGAGGAAGAGGGGATCGCATCGATCGACCGGCGCCGTAACGCGTGGAAGGCGATGAAGGGGTTCTGGGCCGGCGTAGACCCCAACCTGATCGACCCGCAGATGTGCCGCCAGTATCGCGAGACCCGCGCGGTGTCCGATACGACCGTGCGGCTCGAGCTGTCATTGCTGGCGACTGCGCTCGGCATGGTGGTAGCGGATCGATCCATTGAAGCGATCACTGCGAAGCCGCCCATGTGGCTCCCATCCGCCGGAGAGCGCAAGACGCGTCACCTGACCGTCCGCCAGTTCAAGAAGCTACTGGCGGGTACAGTCGCGCCGCACGCTAGGCTCTATATGTCGCTGGGCGTGTTCACGATGGCTAGGCCGAGCGCGATCTTTGAGCTCAAGTGGGCGCAGGTCGATTTCATTCGCAACCTGATCGACCTGAACCCGCCGGGCCGGCGTCAGACAGCCAAGAAGCGTCCCGTGGTGCCGATGCCTCCCGAGCTGCGCGAAGAGATGGAGGCGGCGTTCAAAGCGCGGACCTGCGAATACGTTGTCGAGCGCGGCGGTAAGCCTATCGCTAGCATCAAGAAGGCGTTCCAGGCTGCCGGCGAAAGGAGCGGTGTCCATGCGACACCGTACACGCTGCGCCATACTGGTGCCGTTTGGTCCGCCGAGCAGGGCACGCCGATGGCGGAATTGGCGCAGTTGATGGGGCATGACGATGACCGGACGACCCAACGGCACTACGCAAAGTTCTCTCCGGATTACCTACGAGGGGCATCGAACGCGATCAGCGATGCGTTCAACGAAAAGGTCCGAGGTTCCAAATGACCCGCCGGCCCCTGTTTATGGAGATCGCTAAGTGGCTGTTCTAGTTAGCGAATTATGGTCGGGAAGAGAGGATTCGAACCTCCGGCCCCTGCCTCCCGAAGACCTTTCCCCTAGACGCACCCCACGGTTTTCCGTCACTTTCCCTTCGCCGGGGATGCTGTCCGATGCCGCATGTTCCCGCTTCTTTCACGGGAAAAGGTTCAACGTGAACCTGGGCCCCTGTCTATATCATTTGCCGCGGCGCTGTAGCTCGCGCTCGACGGCCTCGCGGATGAAGCCGACTTGGTTCTCGCCTTCGGTCAAAGCCGACTGGACGCGCGCCAGCGTACCGGCCGGGAAAGCCGCTTCGCGCTTCTCTGGGTATTCCATCTTTCGTCCCACGCGCGAGCCGATAGCCGCGCCGTGATCCTCTGTCGATATATTCAGCATATGCTTTTCTCTTGACCCCAAAGGCATATGCTTTAAATAGGGCATATGCTTTTCGGAGGCAATACAGTGGACGAGATTAAGGCACCCAAGCGCGACGCGTTCACCAAGCAGCATGTCGACGGTGTTGCTGCGATCCTGCGCGACTACCCCGGTGCCCGCACTGAGGGTTTCCCGTCTGCCGTGCGCGACTTACGCGATCGCGTCGGGTGCCGCGGCGAAGAGCCCGCGATCAACTTCGTGCCCGACGCCTTCCGGCTAAACGAAGAGACGTGCGAGATCGAACTGTTTGAGGTCGAGGTGACGCACCCCGTGCCCACTGCGAAGCTCGCCGACCTCGGGTGGTACTGGTCGCAGTGGGATGCGGAGGATGGCCACGAGTGGCTTCCCGTCCTGATCCAGATTGATCGCTTCGGCACCGCCCACCGCCGGGATCTGTCCATCGCGTATTTCGAATTGAGCCTCGCATGAACGGAGCGGCAACAATGCTTACGAACGACAAAAAGGCGGACCATTCGCGGACCACCGCAAGCGCAGATGCCCTCTACCTGATCCGCAAGGGCGGGTATTATTACCGCCCAAACGCGCAGGGCTATACCAGCCACAAGGCTGACGCTGGGCGCTACACGCTGGCGGAGGCAATCTCACACAGCCACCCGAATGGGCCCAATGGTCCGCGCGACGGCATCGACTACATGCCCGCCGATGACGCTAAGACGGACGCGGCATGAGCGTCTATGTCGACGACGTCCGCCACCGCTTCGGTCGGATGATCATGTGCCACCTGTGGGCCGACAGCCTAGACGAACTGCTCGCCGCCGCGGACGCGATCGGCGTTCAGCGCAAGTGGATCCAAGGCCATCCTACGCTGTCGTTCGGCAAGCACCGCAATGCGTCCTGGGTGCACTTCGATATCTCGTTGACGATGAAGGACCGCGCGATCGCGCGCGGCGCCATCCTCACCGACAAGTATGGGCCAGTCGAGCACACCAGCCGCCTGCAGATGCTGTCCGATAACCCGGCGACGGCCCAGCGGGGCGCTGCGATGCTGGCCCGTGTCATCTCAATCCGCGGGCAAGGGAGCATGTATGACGCCGCTACCGATAGACGATAAACGTGTTGGCCGCTTGGCGGCTACCTGTGACGCAATCGACGACGAGCGGCCGCGGCGCGCGGACTGGAAGGCCCGGCATGCCGCAGCATACGCGGAGCTTGCCATGGCCTGCGATCTCGCCGCTGCCAACGCGCGAACCGCTCAGGGCCGAGCATGACCGACGAGCAACTTACGGCCTTCGCTTGGCCGGATGCGACACCGGAGGAGGCCGCCGCTCTTATCGCGTGCACGACGCCGGAGCGGCGCGCGGTGTTCGAACGCATGGCCTTCGTATGCTCCGAGCTCAACGCAGGTCGCGTCCCCGCCGGCGTGATGGTGGACCGATGACCCCGCATGTCTCGCATGACGTCCCAAACCGGTGGGCCCGGCACCTACCGAACTGCAGGCGCAGGAGCGGCGATAGAGGCCGCGGATTACCCCGTAAATACCCCCGCGTGGGGTTGGCTGGAACAGGAGAGAAGTGATGATCAAGAACACGCCGATTGATGCGGCCTATTGGAACGCCCTGCGCGAATGCATTCAGAGCAGCCTCGAAAATGCAGACCAGCCTGGGGCCGATGCCATTACGTTTATGGCCGAGCGCCCGAAGGCCGAACACCCGGAATATGCTCGCACGCGCAGGGGCTACCCGCGCGCCGCCTGCATCAACGCCATCGAATTCGCTTTGCAGGAGTGCGCAGCATGATCGTCCCGTTTCCCCTGACGCAGGCTGACCAGCAGATGCAGCGCGTTCAAAGCGCCGTCGAGCAACACCGCAACGCGCCTTTCCGGTCGGCTGAGTGGCTGGCGGGCGAGTTGATGAAAATCTGCGAAACGGCACCGGCTAACGACGCTGCTTCAGCCCCCGCCTAACCCCCTTACCCCACACGAAGCAGGCTGGAACAGGAGCAGGATGATGAACGAAGCAAAACCTACCGACGAACAGATTATGGAAGTGGTGCGACAGCGGCCTCGCATCATGACCTATGTTGTCCGCAATGTTCTCGCGTCGCGTCCAGCGGCGCACGAGGCGAGGCGACCGACATACAAGAACCTGGACACGCCGTTCGTCCGACGTCGGCTGTTCGCGCTCGAAAAGGCGGGGCAGGTCGAGCGTGTATCATCGTCCTACGCGGTACAGATTTGTTGGAGGGCCACCCCCTCAATCGAATCCGAGATCGCGGTGCTTGAGCAAGGGAGGGTGGGGTGAGCGAGCGGAACCAAGCTGAAGGCCTCGCCCATTTCGCGACCGCAGACGACGACACGCGCCTCTGGTTCATTGACCAGTGGAGCATGTGGCCGCGTCGAGCCGATCAGCGCAAGACGACTAACATCAGCTTCCTCTACGGCGGGGTGCTTGCGTACCGTGCGCGCTACGAGACCGACCCAGCGATGTCGGATGCCTTCCGCTCGCATGTCGACTGGCACGACAAGCACCCCGCCTAACCCCACCCCCGCTTTCGGCGATAGGAGATGAGATTGTGACGATGAAGCGCTGGAAACTTGAACTGCGCCGCCTGCGTGGGCTGATCGCTTATCACTTGGTCATCCTGCTGCCGGTCGCGTGGAAGCCGCTGTGGTGGCCGCTGCTGCCGTGGGCCGGGCTGTTCGCCCACTACGACGAAGATCGCAGCAACTGGGAACTCGACGCCCTCGCATCACAGGAGGCATGAGTATGTCGGAAGAGCTAGAGCAGCAAGTCGAACGTATAGCCCGCGCTATGTGTGTGGCAGTTGGAGAAAACCCCGACAAACGGGAGCCGCGTTTGGCTCCCAACTTCAAAAAGCCGGAGCGGTGGACCTATGAGGCCGATCTAGCTCGCAAGATCATCGCGGCGCATATCGCCCTTGCCACCCCTTGCGACCCCACCGCGGATGATAGAGGATAGGATGACGGACGAATTGCCGGAAACGGTCGAGATCATGCGCGACCACGCGGTCAGGATCATGACGCTGGCCCTTATGATCCGCGGGGGCGATATCGACTTTCGAGGACACGACGATGACGATTGCGTATCCGCGCGCGAGCTAGTTGCGGAACTCGCCGAAGAATGCGCTTTGCACTTCGGTGGTATGCCAGCGAATTGACGCGGGAGAGTTCGTACCTCCCCCGCATCTCGTAGCGTACTCCAGCCCATCGACTAGAAAGGCTTACCCTTCTTACCACCCCACGAATCGGGTTGCAACGCCGAGAACGCAGCGCGAACATAGGGGATGGAAAAGCCCGAACCCGTCCGCCTCGGTCCAGCAGGTAACCAGCCTATCAGAAACACCCTACCAGAGCCGCGGTATTGGCCGGACGAGGATAGCCCGTTGCCGCCTGAGCCAGAGCCGAGGCGGTTTCCTTAGGCGCCCGCTTCGTCCTCGCGCGATCGCTTAGGCTTGGCGATCACCGCCTTGACCGTTGCGATGACCGCCGGTGCAGCTGCTGCCACCTTGATGACCAGCTTGGCTGCCTTCAGGATCTTGCCGAGGTTCATGGCGTGGTTCCTTCTACGATGGTGGAGGTCACGGTGTCAGGGGTCGGCGCGGATGCCCCGAGCTGCTGGCCCATCCGATCGACGCTGCGCTGGGTCCAGCGCTCCTTGATGGCCCCGACGATCAGCGTAAGCACGACCAGGTAGGCGGACGGGTCGAACGTGTGCTCAGCAGTGGCGTGCCAAAGCCCGACGCCGCACAGGATCATCACACCGGCAGCGACGATCGCCAGGAGGCCAATTTCGCTGCCGTGGTCGGTCAGCTTGGGCAACGGGATCATTCGCTCTTCCCCTGATAGACAGCCGCCTCAGCAGCGCGCCGGCGCGTCAGGCCGAGCATCACGGCGCCCGCCGCCTTGTTCCACTTCGCGTATTCTGCCGCGGCCCCTGCGTAGTCCCCCGCGTTGTGCTTCCGGAGGAGCGTGGATGATCCCAGGTTGCCGAGGCCCACGTTGTAAGCGAAGCTGACCAAGCTAGCCTTCTGAGGCGCCGTGGCAGGCTTTCCGGCGAGCAGCTTGTCGACACCTCGAGCGAACTCGGCGACGTGGGCAGTAAGGCGCTGGTCGGCCTGTGGCTGCGTCCACTTGGTCCCCGACGCGATCGCGTTGCCCTGAGCGTCCGTGGTCGAGCCCCAGCCGATGGTCCAAGGCTTCCCGCCGGTCCCGGGATCCGGATACGCCGTCAGCTTGCAGCCTTCGAACTGCTTAATCAGCGCGAGGGCGTACGGCAGCCAGTCGTTGCCTCCGTCCACCCGCGGCACCCCGAGTTTGTCCAATAGCGTGTCCACAGCTGCCACCTCGTCCATGTCGAATGTCTTGTCGGTGCGCGCGGCACGGATCGCTTCGAAGATCGCGGTTCTCATTGCTTGTGCTCCCGAAACCGGTCGAGGCTGTTGACGAGATCGCCGAACGGCGCGTCCTCATGCGTCGCGCGGCCGACCATCTCGCGCGCTTGGCGGATCACCACATTGCCCGGATCCTGGCGCTCGAGCTCGGCGCTCACCATGCCGAACGCAGCGGTCAGGTAGCTCATCTGCAGCTGCGACTTGACGCGCGCCGTACGCTCCGCCGTGACGTCGCGCTCGCGTACTTCCCGCTCAGATACGATGTCCGCCTCAAGCCCCTCGATACGAACCATCAGTCGGTCGATGTCATCTTTCCGCTGCCCGATGCCAAGCGTCCGCCATTTCGGCAGGAACGCGAGGATCGCCAGGCATACGACCACGACCAGCGACCACATACCCTTGGCGATGATCGGCCCGGACTCGGTCTTGATGGCGCCACTGGCGTCGACCGCCGTGCTGACAATGGTTTCAGGGCTCATTGGCGGCGTATCCTAGCGAGACGTTCGAGAAGCGCCGGTAGCGCCAGGGTGAGAAGATGATGCGCCGCGGCCAAGCAGCCAGCGACTGCCAGCCACCTCATAACAGGCCCACGCTGCGACGATCCCGAGCTGCGCCCACGACGACCACTTCAGGAAGTGATAGCCGTAGTAATTCGCTGCCGTGTTGCCGAGGTAGATCCCGCACGCTGCGTGGCAAATGAGTTGGGCGGCATAGATGGCACCGATCGCTGCTTGCCACGGTGCCGGGCGCCCCAGCAGCACGAGTATCGCGAAAGCTGCCAAGTAATCCGCGGCAAAGAACCAGGACCATGGATATGCCTCCCCCGTCGCGCGAACGACTGCCGTGCACAGCAGCCAATTCGCGAGAAGGATTGCAGCCGTTCCCGGTATGCGGACATCTCGCATCAGAGCCGTGAAGGCGCATAACGCGAGTAGAGCAGCGAGATACGGCCACATCGTTAGTCGTCCACGCTCGGGGGCGGGGGCGGGGGGCCATTGTTGCCGCTGTCGGTTTTGGCAGCAGCCTTCTTCAGTGCCCTCAATTCTTCGCCAAGTGAGTGCCGCTGCGCATCGGCGATAGCCAGCGCGTCCATCGCGGCGTTGCGCTGCAGCTTGAGGTTCTCGATCACCGTGTTGCCGTCAACGTCCATGATTATGCTCCCAAAGCCCCGAGACAGGGAATGATGTAAAATTCTCCAGCTGCACCGTGGATAGCCAACCACTTGCGAGGAACTGGATCGATCCCCGCAGGAAGCGAGTTTGTCCAAGTCGGCGTCCCAGTTCCCGGCGCGACAAAATTGGAGGAGTTGCCGATCGCGATTGTGCCCGTACCCTTCGCGGTTAGCTTAAGGTCGACGTTCGTGTCCGACCCAGCTGCTGCGAGGATCGGGGCGATGCCGGCCGCGCCCGCAGTGGTGACGACGTAGTTCGCCGAGTTCGCCACCGGCGAAACGAGGAACGTCGCCGTGTCCGTTGGACCGGTGAACACCGCGCCACCGTCCGTGAAGTCCAGACCGTTCTTGAAGGTCGCGACCGTAACCGACGAGCTGAGGTTCGACACCTCCGCATCGACGCTGTTCATCCACGTCAGGCGATGCCGACGCGCGAAAACGATGGCGTTGCCGTAGCCCGAGCCGATCGACCCGTCAGTGCCGCGAATGGAGTTGTAGCCGAACACGATGCCCGCGCCGAACTTCGTCGGGTTGTGGCGGAAGTTGATGCCGGCGCTAACGTCCTCGCAGCCTACTCCCGTCAGGGCACCGCCAGATGCAATCTGGTGAACTACCGACTGCTTGTCGTTCTGGTTCCACGGCGTAACCGGGTGGTAAAGGCCCTTGTTCCTGGAATCCGCTTCGTACGTGATGATCGCGCCGACGCCGTCGCTATCGCGGGTCGCCTCGCTGTAGAGTGCCCACGCCGGGTGCATGAACGAGGTCTTGTCGTTGACGACGTGCGCCTCAAGCCCGACCGCGCCGCCGACCGAATCCCCGAGATTGCTGGTGCGAGCCGCGAATACTGCGCCGATTGCCGCGCCGAAATAGTTGTTGGTCAGCACCGCCATCTGCGACGACAGGATGATCCCGTTCCCGCGGCCCTGCGCGCGCTCGTACGCCGTGTACCAGTCCTGATAGTTCGGGTCGTCGTTCGGGTAGTTGCCGTCATACTTGTTAGCGCCACCGACCAGTACACGGTCGCCCAGACGATTGATCACAGCCCCGTCGAGGTTGGTCACGAACCGCGAGGTCACTGGCTTGTTAGCGCCTGCCGCCAGCCCCCCAACAAGCGCGCCGGTCGTGATCGGCACGCTGTTGAGCGCAACGACGTTCACGTCATCCACGCGTCCGGTGAAGTCGCCGGTCACGTAGGTGTAGGTTGCAGGGCCGTTCGGCGTGGTGAGGATGTACGAGAGCTTGGAAGGGTCGGCTGCCTTCATAAGCGCCAGCGTCGAATAGCTGCTGTTCGCAGGACCGGTCGGCCCGGGTGCGCCCGGCGCCAGCCCGTCGACCGTGAACAACCACCGCCCGGCCTGCAGGGGCGTGCGATCGTTCGGGCGAATGACAGTGGTGCCGTCATCGGTTGCCGTCGAGCCGCTATCGAACTTGTAAACCCCGCCGAGATCGACAACAAGAAACAGCAGATCCGCCTTTAGCAAGACGGTCGGCACGCGGCGCAGTTCGGAAGCGCTGTCGACCTGCGCCAGGTTCCCCGGAAATTCGATATTGACGGCAGCCATTTTCGGACCCCTGAATAGGCATAGGTTCCGGGTATTTTAGGCGAACCAGGACAATGCTACATTCGGCATGATTGCGATTCGCGGGAGGCAGCTATGAAGTGGGTAGCGTTTGTGGTTATGGCAGCAGTTGCGGCACCCGCTTTCGGCCAGTGCGTAGGGTCGGAGCAGTTCAAGACGTGCACCGACTCCACCGGCAATACCTATTCGGTCAGCCGGATGGGCAATACTACACTCGTGAACGGTTCGAATGCGCAAACTGGGTCGACGTGGAACCAGTCGACTTACCACTCCCCCAATATGTCGGTCACCAACGGTACCGACTCTGACGGCAATTCTTGGAACTCGACCGCGACCAGCGCCGGGACCTACGGCACAGATTCTGATGGAAACTCGTTTTACGTTCCGCCCACGCGCCGGCGGTGATATAAAGGGGTATGGCAAGCCCCCTTCATATCGCTGGTGTTACGGCATTCAACGCCGCACTGATTGCCGGGTATAAACTAGCGAGGCCCTCACTGCGGAGGTGGGTTGCTCGGATCATCCGTGGCAGCGGCCGTCAATATGGGCGCGCCTCTCGCGCCATAGCGAAGAAGCTGCGCAGCCCTTTGCGCGGTTAACCCCGGCTGACGTGCCATTAGGCCACGGATAGCGGCTTGCACAGGCTGGCTGTAGAGGGCGGCCCCAGCCCCAAGTCCACCGACCCCGGCAAGCGCCCCGACCTTCCCACCGACCGCTCCCGCGCCCAAGGCGGCTAGCATAGCCAAGCTGTTGACGTCCTTCGAACCGCCCTGCGCAGCGTTGTTGGTCATTACTTGCTGCCCTGCACTTGCAAGGTCTTGATCAAGTGCTTGCCCCCGCGCCGACTGACGGCGCCGAACAGAAGTGTCCGAGTTGCGCACAGCAGCCCCATACTGAGCAGGCGAGGCTACCCCGTCCGCTGGAGACGCTGCGGCCTTCTCTACGCGAACCAAGCTAGCGTAGCCGCGGTCGATATCGCGCAGCCGGGCTGCATCGCGCGGGTTTTGCCGACGCGCCAGGCTATGCAACTGCTGCCGGAATTGCTCGGTGATATCTCCGACCATGCGCGTATAAGGATCGTCGCTACGCCTCCAGCCGGTTGCCAAATCTGACAGCCGCTCGGACGCATCGCGCAGTGTGCGGCCGCTGTAATAGCCGTTTGGTCCAGACCTTTGGAAAGCATTCCCAAGCTCAGCCTGAGCTTGGTCGAGCAGGTTGTCGTATTCAGCCGGCAACCTTGCGCGCTGGCGAATGGTATTGACGCGAGTTTGGAATGTCTGGTCGAGCCCCCCACTCAACCGTGGCAAGACGTCGCTATACGCAGCCCGCAAGCGGTCACCCGCGAATGCGACTGCGTCGTGGCCGGCTTCCGTGCCGCCTGGCAACCTCTCTCCGATCGGCCGAAGCGCGCGGTTGACTGCTGCCCTGTTCAAGTCCTCAGTGGCACGGCGTTGCGCGCCCCCGACCATGCCCTGGATGATCGGCACCGTGGCGGCGATATCCTCCACCCGCTTGATACCGCGCCCCAGCCGGCCACCTTGGCCTGCTATCTGTCCGGTCGTGAGACGGACACCCTCGTCCAGTAGCGTGCGGACATTCCCCGGAAGTTGGGGAGCGGCGAGCGAAGCAATGCCGCGCATCGCCGTGTCGCCGATGGCGCCTCCGACCGCGCCGATTGCCGCGTCTTTTGCTACACCTAGCGCGTTGTCCGAATTGGACAGCAATGCGCCGCTTGCAGCTCCTTGGGCGAGAGCCCCGCCGCGCATTGCTGCTGCAGGCAAAAGAGCCGCTGATTCACCTACGAAGTTGCCGATGCCGCGCAGAGTACCCATGCCCTCCGCAGCAGGCGCGACTTGACCGGTCAGATCATTCTTGCCGCCACCATTGATAGCGTCTCCCCACTTGCCGCCTCCAACCGTCTCGCCGATCGCGTTCAAGCCGGACTGCGCCCAATCCGCGGCGTGGTCGAGGACGTTGGCACCACCTTCGAGGACGCCACGCCCCATCTCTGCGACGCCGCTGCCGATGTCCGACAACAGCGCATTCTCGGGATCTTGTGCGGCAGGTGCGCGAGCCGGTGCACGCGTCTCGATCGCGCTATTCCCAAACTGACCGCCGAGATGTTGACGGATGATCCCGTTTACATCCTCTTCGGTAGCGCCTTCGGGCGCTTCGATCTCGAACGACTTCCCGTCCGGCGTGTCGATCTTGAACTTGCCCATTATTTCACCCGCGTGATGGTGTAGCCGTTGATCTTGGACGACTGCCCTACGCCGATCGCGGCAGAAGCGCGCGGCTTGTCGGGCGTGTACGTGCGCGCAACACGCTCCGGATTGATACCGTTATCTCGTGCGTATCCTCGGTAATTCTCGGCGACCGAGTTGTACGTTTCCCTATAGTTCTGATAATTCGTATAGGCTGCTTTCACCATGTTACGGCGCTGTTCCGCGTTCAAGCGGTGGCCATTGATTGCCCGATTGTAGGTGTTCCGAACCGTGTCATCCAACCCGCCAGAGTTTTGCGCAGTCGCAAACTCGCCTTCGCGCACGACTGAGCTAGGGTCCAAGACCTTCATGTAGTTGAAGATCAACGCAATATCGTCTTGCGGCGTCGGGTTCTTTTTCATGCCGAGATCGCGCAACGTGTTGAACTGCTGGCGCGCACTCTTGAACGTCTTAACCTCCGGCAGTGCGTCGAACTCCTTGCGGTAATCCGCCTCCGCTTTGCGATTGCTCTGAACGTTGCGGCTGGTCGAGGTCGCAGGGTCGGCAGGACCACCGCGGATAGGGCGCAAGGCATCGCCGTTCCACTCGTACCCGCTCGGTGCGTCGCGCGTCTTGGAGCGAGGCGGGCGCACGTTGATGACGCCGGGGTTCCCACCCTGTGGCTGACCACCGCCGAGCCGCGACGTGTTCTTGGCGACATAGGCCTGTGTCTCGGAAGGCAGCGCCGACAGCCAGTTGTCCCCATTCTGCTGGATCGCGCGATCGACGCGACCGGGACCGGCATTGTACGCCGCCCAAGCCTTCGCCGGGTCGCCATACTTCTGGACCATCGCCGCAAGATACTCGCGACCGACGCGGTTCTTTTCCTCCACGCTGCCATCGCGAACGGGCGCGACACCGTAGCCGGGATCCGCCTGCGTGCCCGGCATCGTCTGCATAGCGCCCTGTGCGCCCTTGGGAGACGTCACTAGCTGACCGTTAGGGAGATAGTCGCGGTTGCCGCTCTCCGACTGCGCGGTGATGCCCACCATCGCCGACATCGGCCCGCCTGCGCCCATCTGCGGCATACCAGCGCCGGGCGCATACCCGGGCTGTGGCATTGCCGCGGGACCAGTCCCCGTGCCGGGCTTCATCAGCCACGAACCGCTTTCGCTGTCGAAGATGTAGTCGGGGTTGTTCGGCTTGGGGTTTTCGGCGATCAGCTGGTCACCGGACATGCGGCGCGCGCCCGGTGCAAGCGTGTAGGGCTCGGCAGCCTTGAGACGAGCGGCGACGGCCTGCTTGCCTGCTGCGGAAAGCTGGTACTGCAGGTTTAGCCCTTCGTCGGACCAATCCATCTGGGCGAGCTGCTGGGGCGTAAAGCCCGCCTGTGCGAGGACCTGCGACCCGACTGCCGCGCGCTGTTCTGGCGGAAGGGCAAGCAACTGCGGGTGAAGGTTGCCCACGACATCTGCCTGATGCGCGAACTCCTTCAACTGGTCGTCGCGCAGTCCGCCAAGCGCATTGGCGAACTCCATATCCCCACCGAGCGCAGCTTCCTGGCGAGCGCCCGCAAAGTCGCCGGTGCGCGCTCGAGCAGCCAAGCCGGTCCGCGCCTGGTCCTGCTGCTTCTGGCGGCCGAACACGTAATCCTGCTGCTGCGCGCGGGTCTGCGCCAACCGCGCCTGTTGCTCATTCAGCCGCATCTGCTGGTCGCGTGATGCTTCCTCGCCGTATGCCTGCAGCGTGCGGATACCGAGGTTGAAGTCGATCGCCATTATCTGGCTCCACCGAAGCCAAGCGCGCTCCCGATACCCCCGCCGAAGCTCGACCCCAATGCGCTCGCGATGTTGCGATCGGTGTTCTTGATCAGACCCGACCAGATCGCGCCATTCTGCAGCGCTGCGTTGCCTCGAGCATCTGCTAGCGTCTGGTTCGCCGCGTTGTTCGCCTGCGTCGTCTGCGTCGCTACACCCGACACGTTGCCGATCGCGCTGTTGCCGGTCTGGATCAGCGTGTTGAGGTTGCCGAGGTACTGCTGCTGGTTCTGGTCAGCCAGCGCCATGCCCTTGGTCTGCAGCGCCTTGAGCGTCGCGCCGCTGTCGCCCATGCCGCGGGCGTAGGCGTTCGAGTTGACCGAGCCGAGACCGGTGTTCAGCAGGTCCTGATAGCCCGTCGAGCTGCGGTAGGTGTCGAGTGCAGCTGCGGATGCAGCAGGATCCCCGCCGACCCCGAGCAGACCCGCATAGGTCGTCCCGGCCGCATTGCCGCGGTCCATGTTCGGCTGGTTTAGTCCAGTAATGAACTGCTGGTTGGCCGCGTTGGCCGCAAGGATCTTGTCGGTCGTCTGCGCCTGGATCTTGGCGGCCTTCTTCGTCGCCTTGCTAGAGACGATCGAGCCCAACACATCACCAAAGATCGACATGACGAGGTCCTAACGTGCCGCCACAGGAATAAGCATAGGGGTAGATTGTCGGATGTTGGCGAGCGCTAGGCAATCAAACATCGGGTTCGACGGCGAACTTGGCGACGACATAGCCCGGTCGGCGCGGCCCTTCGCCGCCGTCTGCGGTGCCCGTAGCGGGGATCTCGACGGCTCCGACCACATGCGTATCGCCAGTCTGCACAGGCGGAGTTGTCGAAACGACGTAGGTGACCGTCCCGCCAGACCGATCGGCATCCACGTAGGATACGTAATCCACATCCGTGCTCGCGGTCGCTGCAGCCGTTCCGCCGGTGACCGATGCCGTCGTGCCATCCGCGTACATGCGGGTATGCGAGGCAATCGTGATCGTCGTGGTGGATGCTGTCAGGACGCTTGCCGGCTCGATGTAGCTGTTCACTAGCGCCTGTTCGCGCTTCTGGGCATCAGTGGACGTCTGTGCGCCTACCGCGGCCGTGTTGGCGGCTGCAGCGGCTGCCTGCGCCGCCTGCGTCGCCTCGTCCAGATTTTCCAGCGCCGCCTGGATCTCGGGGATCTGCGCCAGCGTGTTCAGCGCCTCGCCGAGCGTCTTGAACGCATCGTTGAGGCTGCGCAGGGCTGCCGGGGAGAAACGCCCATCGGAATCCACAACGACCTGCGTCTGCTGGAACGACGGGATGCGGACGAACACCATCAGCGCCAGCCCTCGTTTGCCATCATGCCGGCGATGCGAATACGCACCGGCTCCACGCAGCTGATCTCGTAGGAGCGATAGGGCTGGTCGGGTGAGCCCAGCCGCCAGAGCGTGCCGACATCGAACGGCGCGCGGACAAGGAGCTCTTCGTAGAACGCGGGGTAATCGTCCTGTCCATCCTTCCAGCGCAGGCGGATCGTGCAGTCGACCGAAGACCCGGTGCCGATCGACACGCTGTCGTTCCGTGGCGGCTTGCCGAGCATCGGCACGGTCGCAGTCACGGTCCGCTCGATCACGGCGCCGTCATCGGTCATGGCGTCCGCATCGACACGCCAGAGCCGACTGTCGACCGCGGACCCGACGATGGTCTCGCCTGCCTCCTGATAACCCACCAGCACCGGCCAGGTGAACTCGCTCCAGACCTGCGTCGAGGCGTCATAGGCCAGCACGCCTTGCCCGGGCACACGCAGCACGTAGAAGCTGTGCCCATCCATGCTGTAGACCCATGCCGAGCAGGGTGACGTTGCCTTGCGGATACGCTCGGCAATACCCGGGTCGCTGATCACCTGCGGCACCGACGACGCCCGATATACCTGATAGTCGTCGCCGACCCACACCAGCGTGTTGTCGAACCGCCGCACGGTATCGCGGGCGAGGCAGCCACGTTCGAAGTTGCGGCCCGACGCGCGTTGAAACGGTGCATCGAGGTCGCCGGTTGGCTGCCATACTTCGACGTTCTGCGTGCCGAAGATCCAGAACTCGTCACCCAGCCGGCGCACAGCAACCGCCTTGTCGGGCAGGCTCTCCGCGGTCGCGAAGTTGAGCGGGTCGATCGTAGTCTCGCCAGGGACCAGCCAGTAGAAACGCCCGTTGGGCAGCAGTACGATGCCGTACGCGTTGAGCTGGTCGACGTCCTGCACGAACCCGCCAGACGGCGCATCGTCAGGCAACTCCAGCGTGATGATGCTCGTATCGTAGAGGTAAGCGATCCCGCCGCCGGCGATGATGCTGGCGAACGGCGTCGACACCAAGGCAGCGATCCCCGACCCGGCAATGGTGCCCTGCGGCTGCTCGGTGGAGTACAGCGTGTTACCCGCGACCACGAGGCGCTCGCCCGTTGCCGTGCGGTAGTGCACCCCCCGCATGAGCCCCGTATAGCTCGCGATGCGCGTCAGGCCCGGTCGCTGGATACGCAACGTCTGGTCCGGGCTGATCCCGCTCATGTCCTTCTCGAGGTACATATTGCGCAGCACCACGTCCGGTACGAGACCGTCCGCGCGCTTGAAGCTGCCGATGCCGAGAGGGACGATAGGCATTAGGGCTCCAGTGCCGTGCAATGTACATTGATGGTACCCGGTGCGGGGTTGAAGCCGATCGCGCCCGTCAGCAGCCCGAACAGCCCGGCCGTCTGCCGCTTGACGCGGAACACGCACTGAGTGTTCGTGGGGACGCCGGTGATCTGCACGTTGTAGCTGTCGAGAGCGCTGTCTGCCGGATCCTCGGCGATGCCGTTGCAGATCGGCACTACACCCGTAGCGAATGGCGTAGGATAGACCCAGGTGAACGTCGCGGTGTTCACGCCGGTCATGCGTTGCTTGCGCGCCTTGCTGGCGTGTGTGTGGTCTGCACGGGCATAGGGCGACTGGCTTCCTACCGCGCCAGCGTCCGACACACCCGGGGGCATCGTGGTCGCCGGCTTCGGTATCGCAGCCTGTAGCGCGCTGATATCCGGGGCAGGGGTGTAAGCAACGCCACTCATACTGGTACTCCTGCATTAATCCCCGCCCACAGCAGCGCGGAAAGCGGGATGGCGGTTAGGGAGGCGCGGTTCATGGCGCCGGGCGAATAGCGACGAGGAAGATCACGTTCTCGTCGGTTGTGCCGCCTTCCCAAGCGAACGCCGTCGAGACCGCCCCCGCTGTCCCAACGACTTTTTGCCCGGTGCTGAACGAGACGAACGAGCCCCCGGTATCCAGCTTCTCCGTAAGTATCGCGAACCCGTTGGAGAAGCCGTGCGCTGTCAGGCTTGCCGTCGAGGTCGCGCTATCGCAGCCCCAGAACGCAAGGGCCAACTCATTGTTGTAAAGCGTCGTCGCCGAAACCACACCCGAGTCGCGGGTGGGCGTCGAAGCATTGACGACCGACTTCGCGTACTGGTCGATTGGTGTGGTCGGGTGATGACCTGTTACCTCGATGACCGTGTAGCCCTTATAGACGGAGGAACCGGTTGACACGAGCGCCGATGCTTCGCCACCGGCTGCAATTTTGTAGAACACTGCGCCAGACATGCCGGTGCCGGTCAGATGCGGCGCACCCGCCGACGTGTAGCCGGACGGCGTGCCGACGGAGTTAGGGATTTTGTCCAACGCGGCGAAGATGACAATGAGGTTTCCAGCCGTTGCGGGCTTCGTCCAACTGAAATTGCCGCTTGTACCCGAGCTGCCCTGAATAGACTCGCTTGCGACGATCGAAGGGGGCGTCCCGACAGGTGCCACCGGCTCGACGGTGACAGTGACGGTGACTGTTATATCCGACGTGAGCCCAAAGGCATTCGTTGCCCTGAACACGCTCGCATAGCTGCCCGCGCTGGCCTGAGCGGGCAACGTCGCGGTGTTGCCGGAAAGCGTATGCGGTCCGCTGATCTTCTGCCAAGTCACATAGTCGTCGGCCGTCAGCGCGGTTGCGATCGCGTTATTGGTGTACCCTGACTGCGAAGGGTTGGTGCTGATGACAGGAGCCGTCGTGTCGGCGGGCACTGCCGCGATGCTACGCGTGAAGGTGTAATCGTAGAGCGGAGTAGCGACGCGATCGCGGCGCGCCTTCCAGTTGATCGAAATCGTATCTGCTGACGGGTACGAAATGGACATGATCGCGTACTGGTGGTTCACGGCAATAGGTGCACCCGTCCAGCCGCTGCCCTTGCTTGACAGGCCGCTGTTGATCGGCGCGGCTTGGAATACAGGGAACCCACCGATGGTGTTCGTGCCGACCTCGTAGGCGACAGAGTGCATATCGCCGGAGATGACGCACATCCGGTTCGACATACCGACGCCAACGACGAACGAGCCGATCTCCTGCCGCTCATCAGCGTATCCGTCCCAGCTATCCCCGAACTCGCCATCACCGCCGCGCCACGGCATCGTGCAGCCCCAGATGACGTATTCACCAGCAGTCCGCGCCGCGAGAAGCTGGTCCTTGAACCACTGCTTCTGCACCGCACCCATCATCGTCTTGTTTGGCCCGTTGGCATCTGCCGGGCTGTCGCGCATTGACCGGAGATCTGTCATGACGAACCGAACGCGACCGATCTTGTACGAGTAGTAGATCGGGTCAGCCGCACCGGCCAGAACAAGCGCGGGGGAAGGTACACGGCGGTGGTATCCTGCGATAGCAGCAAGACGCGACGGGCTGGTCTTGTTGCTGCCGTCAGGGCCGTAATCGTGATCGTCCCACATGGCGAGAATGGGGAGGTTGCGATACAAAGCCTGTGCATTCGGCTGGGTCAGCGTAGCATCATAGGCGTTCTGAAACAGTGTCTCGTTGTTGGTTCCGATGCTGTCGTAGAACTGGTCGCCCAGGTGCTGCATGAACAAAGCGCCCGACGAAAGCCACTCCTGATAAATGTTGAAGTCGTAAGTTGTAACGTTCGAACAGGATGCGTGAACGAACGAGAACGGGTAGTTGCCGGTGCCGGGCGTCTTGAACTGCCCGATCTTGATGAATGTCTCGCCCGCTGCGCGAACGCTGTAATGATAGGTGGTGTCGGGCTGCAAGCCGGTCGCCTTCAACTTAGCCAGCCGGTACGTCGCGTCCGGCGTGACCGACGCGGAAATAACCGGGTTCGACATATCCTCCGACTGCGATACGACCATCTGCACCGGATTAGCTGCGCTGGTCATCTTGGCGGTCATGGTGACGCTGCCATCGTCAATCGCACCAAGCCATGCGTTATCGATGGGTGCCGAATTGACGGGCGTAGGCGTAGGCGTCGGGGTTGGAGTGGGGGTGCCTCCGGTCGCGACCTGCCCCGGAGCCAGCGGCCAGCCATTGCGGACCGCGCGCGACCTCATGGAATGCGGCTCAGCGAGGCGTACAGCCCCGAAGGCGTGCCGCCGGTGATCGTTGCCCGCACAGTCGCATTGGAGCCCAAGCCGACGCCTGTGCCGCCCGTGGTGTCAGGTGCGGTCTTCGCCGCCCCGATGTTCTGGTAGGTCGTGCCGTCAGGGCTCAGCGACTGCAACTGCACCGAGGCGCCACCGAACGTGCCGACCACCGACCAGACGTAGTCGCCGCCGTATGCCGTCTGCGCGGCCGCTGCGACGTTGTTCGTGATAAGCGCCAGCGTTTCCTGCCTGCCGCCGGTCGACAGCGGATTGCCGTCGTCATCGGACAGCCAAACCGGTAGCGCGTTGGACGAACGGTTGCGAAATCCTGGCATCAGAAATACACTCCTGCAGCGGCTTCAGCACGCATCCCGTAGCGGTGCGTCATCGCGGTTTGATAGCGGGTGGCCTGGCGCACCGTCGTAGGCCCGACGTCTGCGCCGAACGTGTCGGCAAGCTCGAGCGCCAGCGCGGCAGACAACCCTTCCGGATCGCTGGCCGATCGCGGCGCCTCGTTGTCCAATTGCAGAAGCCCGATGTCGGTCCACACGCGCAAGGCAGCGTCGTAGATCCATGTCTCGGTCTGCTGGCCGTTGGTGTCCATGATCTGGACGACCGAGCCATCACGGGGCGGCACATGCTCGCGGCCGTAACCGTCGCATGGGCGCTCCTCTCCGTACGTCATCGGGTCGCCATACATTGGCATGAATTCCGGTAGCGTCACCGTCACGACCTCGGGATCGCGAATGATGCGCTGGTTGACGCCGGCGGTGTAATCCACGAGCGGAATCACATCCGCCAGACGCCCGAATGCCCCGGCAGCGACCCAGGAGCTGTAAAGCCCCTGAAGCGCCGCCAGGGCATCAGTCTGGTCTGCCGTACGTGGTTCACGGCCCGCACCAAGCCTACCTAGCTTGCGCAGCGCGCCGTTGATCACAGTGCGGCAAGTCGCCATCTACTTCGTCGCTTCGTCGAGCTTCGCGCGCAGGGCGGGTGCCTTCGCGGTCTTGCTATAGCTGACGCCGAGCGCGTCGAGGTGCTCGCGCAACTCTTCCAGCTCGGCGTCTTCGTCGCTCGTGTTGAGTTCGTCTTCATCGACCGTCCCCACTTCGAACATCGGGTTGTTGCGGATCTGGTCCGCCCACGGGAGCCCGTTGAACATGAGATCGGCAGGCACAGACGCCGCCTCGCCCTTGATGAAGCGCAGACCACCTTCCGTGATGATTTGCGCCTCGGGCGAGCCGTCGCCGAGCCACGTTGCCTTGAACGGCTTGGACATAACGCCTCCTTACGCGGGGTTTTCGATCACGCCGTGGAGCTCGGCAGTGATCGTGCCAGTTGCCGCGGTGGTTGCGCCGGCGATCGTCAGGATGACGGTCGTGAAACCGGCGTTGTTGAAGTCGCGGCCCTTGATATCGAGAGCCACCGTGCTGCCCGCGGTCGCCGCAGACGTCGCAGCGAAATACCGCGTGGCATCCCCTGCATCGCCGAGCGAGATCGTGACGCCCGCGCCCATCGCATCCCACTTCATGAAGCCCTGCTTCACGAGGAAGTTGCGATGGACGCGGAACATCCGAACCGTGTCGGCGACCGCCAGAGCACCCGCCGACTGCGTGCCGAGCGTGAAGGTGCCGTGCGCACCCTGGAGGGCGCGACCGTCACCCGTGGGCCCCGAGACCGGGTAGGTCGGAGGCGTCATCTGAAGAGAATTGAAAGTTGCCATGATGCGTCCTCCTTATGCCAGAGCGGGAACAGCGGTGACCGAGGTCACGATGCCGTACTGAGCGCCGCCGAAGCTGGTCTTGGCGATGCCGCGGAGTTCCTCGACGGCCATGCCGGGGCGGAAGTTGTAGTCCTCCGTGCGGTCCTCCTGGACCGTGGTGCGCTGGCCGTAGCCGACTGCCAGAGCGGACTGGCCGCACAGGAAGCCGAACGCCAGATCGGCGCCGGAACCGCCCGCACCGGCGAGCAGCAGCAGGTCGTCAATCTCGGGGATCTCGCGAATGATCACCCCCATGTACATCAGGTCGCCGTCCTGGAAGAGCGGGTTGCTGTCGACGCCACCAGCTTCGCGCGGACGCGACGAGGTGTTGATGTTCACGATGGTCGTATCCTGCGACAGCACCGAGAACTCGCGGCTGCCGACGAAATAGACGAACCACTCGCGGCCCGCCGTCATATCCGACTTGTACGGACGGATGGCGGTCGTGAACTGCGTCGTGCTGCCGGCGGGGATCTGCTTGCCGGCGGTCTTGGCGATGGTCTTGAGCAGGCGCACATGCGCTGCCGAGGACTGCCCCGTGGTCGTGTTGACGTTGCCGAGCGACGTCGCCCAGTTGCCCGACGAGGTGTTCGCGCGAGCGTTGCCCATCAGGATGCGGTCGCTGTTGTTCAGCAGGAACGTGTTGCGCTGAGCCGCAGTCGCCAGCGAGTAGAGCACCTGGCTGTCGGTGCCCGGAAGGCCCTTCGCATCGACGGTGCCCGGCACGATCACCGAAGCGAACGCGAGCAGGCTGTCATCGCGGAGCAGTTCCGACGACCACTGACGGAGCTGCGTCTTCGAAGCGTTCCAGAGGTCGATCGCCGTGCGGAACGTGGTCGACTTGGGCAGCTTGGCGCCCTGGCGGATCCAGTCGACGACGACCTTCGTGTTCGCGAGACCGATGTCGACCTCGTTGCCCTTCAGGATCTCGGACCCGCGAACGCCGCGGCCCTTGATGCGCTGGATGAGCGGGAAGTTGATCGTGTCGCCGGCCGTCGAGACCAGCTGGTAGTCGAGACGGATGATCGCGCTGTCCTCGGTGCCCATGTACGGCTTGAGGCCGGACTCACGGACATATTCATAGGTGAGCTTGGTGGCCCACTCCTGGCGCTCGAGCGCCGATGCAAGCTGAATTTCTGCCATGTCTTACTTCCCTACGATGGAAGCGAGAAAGCCGTCCCTTTCGCCCTCTGGACTCGCCTGTACCGAAGCGGCTGACCGATCCGATGCAATTGACCGCGGGGGAGGTGCTGGCCTCGTCGCCGGTTGAACGACAGCAGCCACAGGGACTGCCGCAACGGGCGCGCTCGGCGTCACATATCCGCGCTTGGCAGCTTCGCGCGCAAACCAGTCATCCAGCTTGCTCGGGTCGCCAATATCGGACAGCAGCGCGTCACGCTGGTGCTGCTGGACGATCCATTGAATCGGTCGCGTCTTGCCCATGTACTCGGTTGCGAAAGCCGGGTTCTGCTGGGCTCGGGCTGATGCCCAATCCACAGCGGCCTTCACGGTATCTTCCCCGTACTTCTCGACCGCATCCTCGTTCGACCGCTCGAAGCGGTCATGGATGATGGCCTGCTGTACGAGGCCTTGCTGATGGGCAGCGAAGCCTTCTGGATCATCGAAGGGGTCGATCGTGGGCGCCTGACGCTGCTGCGCCTCGAACGCTTCCACCCGGCGCTTGTACTCCTTCGCCTCGTCGCGCCAGTTCAGGGCGGTTGCGAGCGGAATGGTCCGCTGCTCGTCCTTGTGCGCTTCGGGTTCCGGCGTAGGCTCCGGGGCGGGTTCCAGTGCTGGCGGGGCTTCGGGTTCTGGCTGTGCCTCGACCTGCGGCTCTACCGGCGTCTCGACAGGTGCAGCGACTTCGGCGGGTTCTCCCGCAGTGTCATCAAGCATTCCGTCCAGGAAATCCGCCATCTCAACTCCTCCTCGCCTGTATCGTCGGCGACATACGCAGCGCCCGGTTCACCGGCGGCGTGAGGAGCGATTACGAGGGCCCCCACCTCGGACATCGCTAATTAGGCATAGCGACAGGGAGTATTGTCCGAAGCGGGTTAGACCGGTGTCAATCGTCTTGATCGGGCCTCTGCAGGTGGTTCGGCAACAGCGCGTCCATTACCGACTTCTCGGTCTCAACCTGCGTCTGCGTGGCCTTGGCCGATGCCAGCTGAGACTGCGCGTTCTTGTGCTGCACGTTGGCCTGCACCTCCGCGCCGTCCATCTGACGCTTTTGCTCGAGTTGCTGCGTCAGCTGCTGAACCTGCTGCGAGAGCTGCTGCACCTGGTTCTGCTGCTGCTCCTCGCGCCCCTTCTTGATCAGTTCGATAACGCGCGTCTTGTCGGCGATCGGCGATGCCTCGACCATGAGCTCGAACGCCGGCGAATAGACCGCCTCAAGCCCACCAGCCTGGCCGACCAGTTGGACCAGTTCAGCCCACACCTCCTGAGCCAGCGTGGCCGTGTCCTCGACCGTATCGAGGATGATGTCGACATCCATCTCGGCAAGGCGGTTCTTCATTCCAACGATGCCGACCGCGGGCATCATCTGCACCGCTGGCTGCCCGGTCGCTGGGTCGACGATAGGCTGGCCGGTCATCGGGTCCATGATCGGCTGCGGCTCCATCACCATGCCCATCTCGGGCTCGTTGACCTTCAGCCACTCCGGTGCCTTCGTGTCGTCGGTGATGCGGATGAACATCTCGTCGGTCCAGAACTGGCGAGCGCGTGCCCATATCTGCCGATAGACGCGCAACTCCCAATTGTTCAGCCGGCCGATCGGTCGCGCCAGCTCGGTAAGCCCCGCCTGCTGCGACACGAGGCGAGCGCGGCCGGACTGCGATGCGCCCTCCTGGCGACCGAGCACGGCAGGCGTCGGGCCCATGCGCTCGATCTCGCCTTTGGCCTCCTGGTTACGCAGCATGTTCGCCTGCGTCATGTCGGAGGTCTGGACGGACACCCACCCGAACGGCAGCACGCCATCGGCCTTCGCAGCCTCGGTGCGCGCCATCTCGCTATCGGTAGGATCGCCGCCCGACTTCGGATCGAACTGCAGCTGGCGGCTGTTCATCAGGTGAAGCGAGCGCGAACGGCTGGCGTTGATCTCGTCCTGGATCGGCAGCATGTCGTCGACAATGCCGTAGCGCCCGTTGTCGAGATCGACATAGCACGACGTCGCCTCGATCGGGTTCGACGGGCGCTGCTTCTCGTCCAGATAGGGCGAGGGGCCGTATTCGAGATGCCCGGCCGCAATGAAGACGATGCGCTTCCACTCGCCATCCTCTAGCGCGTATTCCTCGCACAGCAGGACGCGGCGCCGCTTGGTGTTGATCCAGCCAGCCCCGTTGTCGCCGCGGTCCTCGTAAGTCTCGGAGAAGATCGTTTCCCCGCTAGGGCTCATCGGGTCGCCGATCTCCTGCAACCGCTCAGGGTAGCGCGCGCGGATCGTCTCGGCGTCCACCCACTTGGCAATGCCCATGTAGCGCGCGTCGAGGAAGTCATGCCGCCGGCTGTATGGGTCGAAGTAGAACTCCTCCCACCGGATCTGCGTCGGCGTCGGGTTGTTGTCGTCGTCCATCTCGACGATCACCGCGCCGGCGCCTTCGATGAAGTGGTTCTCGCCCACGTCAATCTTGATGTTGGAGAAGTCGCACTTGTCTGCGGCGAACCGCAGCACCTTGGTCACGACGTCCGCGCTATCCTGGTCCTGCGGGTTACGAGGATATGCCTGCGGGTCGCTGCGAGCCTGTTCCAGCACGCCGAGGATGCCATTGACCGCCGGGCGTACGCGGTTGGTGTAGATCGCCGGCTGGGCACGCAGGCGGAGGGTATTGCGCACCTCGCTGTTGAGCTGCCCGGGCCCGTCGTAATATTCGCGGGCCGTCCGCGACTTCTTGCGGCGCCCCTTGGAGTCCGACCGCGCTTCCTCCGCCCTGCGTCGTAGCTCCTCGATCTTGGGCGGCGTGCCCTTGATGTACTCGGGGATGGTCAGCGTCTCGCCACTGATGGCGATGCCGTCGCGATTCTCGTCACCGAGGAGGGGGATGGTTTCAGGCATAGCAGGCGTAATTGTCGGATAGGTCAACCCCAGGCGCTAGGTGCCTCCGTGCGCCGCGGACGGTAGTCGCCGGGTCGGGGGTTGAGGTTCGGCGATATAGCCTTGACGATCGCCGGATGCATGTCGTCGAGCGCGCGGCCTATCAGCGACGCGGTGTCCACGTCATCGTCGTGCTTGCCCGCCGGGAACATGAGATACTCGGACACATCGGCGCCGGGCTCGAACCGCACCTTGCCCATCGCAGCGCGAGCCTGGAAGCCACGGGCGCGGGTCGGCTTGTCGCTGATGGACGATATCCACTCGAGCCGGCAGTACACCTTGCGCTCAATCATGCGGCGCCTCAGCATCGGCTCGATCGCCTTCTGGATCACGCCAGCCTCGCCGAACCATGCGAGTGGCTTCCATCGCTGGATCAGGTTGAGCTTCTCTTCGATCCACACGTCGGACGTCGACTGACCGCGCCAGCCTGCGACGCGGTAGATCGTGCCATGCTGGTCGACGCCCCATACGCGGTGCACGGTGTAGTCGCCCCCGCCATCGGTAACCGCGTAATCGCTGGTGCCGTAGAAGTTGACCGCGGGGAGCTCGGTCCACTCCTGCAGCCATTCGCGCTGGAAGTATGTGCCCTCGTCGGGCTGCGGCTGCTGCTGGTACAGTGCCGACCATTCGCGCGCGCCGATCGTGTCCTTGATGCGCGTCAGGGCAGGGACGTCATACCACTCCGGCCACAGCGCATCACCGGCCTTGTCGATCGCTGGCAGATCAAGCACGGTCCACTGCCCGCCGTCCTCAATGCGCCCCTCATGCTCGAGCAGGCGCCCCGCAAGGTCATCCTCGTGCCAGCGCGTCTGGATCAGCACGATGGCCCCACCGGGCATCAGGCGGGTGTACAGCGTCGATCGGTACCAATCCCACACCAGATCCCTGCGCCGCTCGCTGTCGGCCTCCTCACGGTCCTTGAACGGGTCGTCTATCAGCGCGATGTCGGCGCCGCGCCCGGTCACCGCGGTTCCGACGCCAGCTGCAACGTACGTGCCACCCCTATTCGTGTTCATCCGGTTGGCTGCCTGGCTGTCCGGTGCGAGGCTAATACCCGTGAACACCTGCCCAAATTCGGGCGATGCAACGATGTTGCGCACGTTGCGGCCGAAGTCGGATGCGAGGTCGCTGTTGTAGCTCGCGGCTATGATCTGGCGTTTCGGGTTACGCCCCAAGCACCAGGCGGGGAAACGCTTCGAAGCTAGCTCTGACTTGCCATGGCGCGGCGGCATGAAGATCATGAGCCGGTCTATCTCGCCACGCTCCACCGCCTCGAGCTTCTCGGCAATGCGCTGGTGATGCCCGGCCGGGATATAAACTTCGTTCGTGTACTCAGTGAACGCGAGTAGCCGGCGCCTCGCCAGTTGCTTCCGCAGTGCCTCCAACTCGGCGATCGAGGAAAGGAGCAACTGCCGCTGTGAGGCGCTGGATGCGATCGGCAAGCTCGTCATCGCTCATCTCGCTCGTGTCATCGGTGATGTTGAGGTTCACGTCCTTGGGCAGCAGTGAGGCGATCACCTTCAGGTACTGCTCGGGCTTGTCGTCGATCACCTTCTCGATCGCCGCTGCACCGCGCTTCTGGAAGCTTTCGTGCAGAGCCTCGATGAATGCCTCGCCCAGCTTGGTTCGTGCACCCTTGGGCTTCCCAGCCGGGTTCCCGGATACGCCGGGCTTGAACCGCGTATCTTTCGGCTCCCTGGTTTCGCCTGAATTATCAGAATCAGCCATCGCCGTTCGCCGATTTGCGTTCGATCTCGTCTATCCGCTGCTGGATAGCCTTGATGCGGTCAGCATATCCGCCGCCCATTCGTTCGGAAGCGGCGACTTTCGCCTTGAGGCGGTCGAGCTCTGTGCGTTCAGCCATCACCAGTTCCCCGCTCCACCGGTCCGAAGGCACAAGCCCAGGTCGAACCCGTCATCTAGATCCTCGATCTGCTCCTGACGCTCCCAGCGCGCCCGTATGCGCTTCTTGGCTGCGGTGGGGATGCGTTTGGGCATAGCCGGACGATTGTACCGCGCACCTATGAGTGCCCGCCAGCGTTCGATGGTGGCGCCTCCTACGTTGAACCGCTTGCGCAGCTTGAGGTTGCCTTCCACGCTGGCATAGCGCTCGAAGTCGGGCGGAATGGGGAGTGAGGGGCGGGGCACCGTTACTCCGCTCCTGCCGTCTCAGCCCACCGCATGAACATCTGCCCGAGCTTGCGGTACATGCGCTTGCGGAAGGGGAGGGAGTTGCGGATCATCGTGACCCGCTCTTCCTCGGTAAAAGTGCACTCGCTGCGACGCATTAGTGGTCTCCTTCAACTTGCTGCGCGTGATGCTTGCCGGCCAAGGCCGACCGAAGCGCGGTCATCGCGCATAAGTGAACTGGGGCGCCCGACCTGTTCAGCTCATCAATGACACCACGGGCGTCGGCGATGGTTACCGCCAGCGACCCATCGGATTCTCGGAACAGATTGAACGTGGCGAGGTGCTTACCGATAGCCATCATCGATCTTCCTGCGTCGAGAGAATGGCTTTGATCGCAGCAACGGCCCATTCTTGCTCTTCTTCGAACAGGTAAAGGTTCCGCATAAGCTCGTCGCGATCAGCAACATGCCCTTGCTGCTTGGCGATCACGCTGACGATGGCGAACGTGACGTCAGCCACCATCTCCGGGGACAAGTTCTCATCCATCAGCGGTGATTTCCGGGCCGTGGAGCGCGATGTGGCCGTCGCGAGGTAGTGATGCCCCACACGATCGCCGTACGCGTCGTAGTCACCGTCGCTGCACATTAGCGGTCTCCCTGATCGTCGGGCTTCTCAGGCTCGGGCAACAGATCGGTCAGGTTGTTGACCGCGGTGATCAGCCTGTTCACGTAAGCGTAGAGCTCCTTCACCTGCCCTTCGAGGTGAGCGATGCGTTTGCGCGCTTCGAAGTCCATTAGCGGTCTCCTTGGGTGGCGAGGGTGCTGGCAGAACGGAACGCAGCCACAGCGCAGCGCATGATGTCGCCGGCATCAAACTCACCTGTGTTGAACGTCTCGTCCTGCAGCGTTTCAGCGCAGACCGAGCGGGCAAGGAAGACTGCCGGATCGACCGGCGCGGGCAACTCGGCCGAAAGAGCCTTCGCTACCATTACCAAGGTCTCGTCGAGGCTGTTGCCCTCTATCGGCTCACATTCTGAAACCAAGCGAACGAACTGAGCCAACTTGCCCACCATCTCCGGCGATACGTTCTCGGTCATTGGGGTGCTCCCGAATGGGCAGGGGTGTGCTGCGGCTTGCAGGCGCGGATCTGGCGGGTGAACTCTTCGTCAGCGCGGGGGAGCTTCTGGAAGCGGCGAGCGTCGTACGACCCCTTCACCGTTCGGCTGCGTTTCCCCTTCAGGAACAGCCCGAGTTCCGACACGCCAAGCATCGAAAGCTCCGACCCCACACGGAAGCCCTCGATGCGGTGTATCTCACCCTGCTCGATGGTCGGGCCGCTGAGCACGCACACCACGACATCGCCGACTTGAAACTCCTCGCTCATCTCGTTCCTCCCTTTGCATGAAGCCGCAGATGGGCGGCGTGGGTGATCGTGTTCGGGCGCATCCCTGCGGGACCGCGCTGGCGTGGCTTCGCCATCGAGCCGCTGCGCGTCTCGCCCCTCCGGGCTTTCATCGCTTGCGCAGTCATGCTGCGACCCGAACGGGTTGTGCGAGGATGCCGAGGCCAGCCGCGGCGGCGCGATCCAGTGCTGCAGCCGCCCGATCGCCCGCCGCAAACAGGCACGTCCCATTCGACGGGCTGACACCTTGCGACCCGTCGGGGCGCAGGAACCGGATCTTGCGGGTGAACAGCGCGCGATCGCACCGCTGCCACGCATCCCAGAACCACGGCGCCGACGTGCGGTCCGGCGTCAGAGCGATGCCGTTGCCGTGGTCGAAGAACTTCGTCAGCCACGGCTCGAGCGCGTTCCGACCGCCAAACGGCGGGTTCATCCAGACGAAGCCCCGCCATTCGCAATCAGGCGCGAGGCTGCCCGCCCAGAGATACGCATCCGAGGGCGTGATGATATCGCCGGTGACCAGCGGGTGCGCGACGTCGAGATCGAACCGCTCGCCCAAAGCCTCGAATACGTAGGCGGGCGTGTACCATTCGTCCGACGCGCCTGCAGTTTCCCAATGGCTCATGCCTCAAGCCCTCCAAAATTCTGCGATGTCGTGGTCGAAGCCGCGCTTCTTCCATTCGAGCTGCTCGACCGTGTACGTGTGCCGAGCGTCTTGGCCGTTCGCCCAGCGCACTTGCACGCGAACGTCTGCGGCCCACTTGCTCGGCGCCCTTCCGGGGTTGGGAAACCGACGCGGCTCATGCTGCATCGCCCGCCGTCATCGCACCGCGAAGCGCTGCCAGAGCCTCAGGACCCGTCGCGCAGATCACCAGCTCTCGGGTCTCGTCGATACGGATAGCGGTTAGGCCAGAGTAGTGCTCGCTGGCGGGGATCTCGCGGATGTCGGTCATGCTGCATGGTCCGTGATACGGTGGATGAGGTCGCCGACTGCGGTTGGGCCGCGGCCGTGCGTCGGGTTGCGGCTCGGCGCCGGGGTCTCGGTCTGGTTACCGCGCAGCCATGGCTTGTCGTTCAGCTTGGCGAGGTAGGCGGCGTGGTCGATCGGCGTAGCGGGCGGTCCACCCGGCTTGCCGCCACCCATCTCGAGCGCTTTGACGAAATTCTCGGGGCTTTTCAGCATCCAGCCGATGTTGACCCGCCATCCCCGGTCGTTCTTGCCGCAGTGGAACTCGCTGGCGGCGAGGTTGCCGATGGCTTCCAGCACCGCGGCCTCGCTGTGGTCCCGAACCCGCATCGCCAGGGCTTTCCGGCGGCCAGCGTCCAGCGAAGTTGCTTTCGTGGCCCCACGGGCTGCCGGTCCGTCGTTCCAAACCGAAACCACCTTTTCCGAAAAAGGGGGGGATGGAGCTTTAGCTCCATCAGGGTTCTCGGGGGGGTTAGAATATATATCATTGGGGGGGATCGGCTTTCGGGCCTTTTCCACTCGTTCCGCGGATTCCGGTGGAATTCCGGTGTATTTAGCAGCCCGCTTGCGTTCGCGGTCATAGGCGCGGCGCTTCTCCGCTGCCGCGTCAACAGGGCGCGATGCCTCCATATCGGCGATGGCAGAGACCAGCGCTTCCCCGGTAACGCCAGCTGCGAGCAGGTGGCGGACGGCGGTTGCGATCACGCTCATGCGACACCCTGCCAATGAGCAAGACCGCCGTGCAGCGCGGATACCGACACACCATCACGGATGTAGCGGAGAGTATCCTCGTTGGTGATCAACCAGCCTTCGGGCGTGCGATAGCCCTTAGGGAATGGCGCAGGCGGGATGTTTGCAAGAGCCGAGATGTCACCTTCGATCAAAGCGCTCACCAGCGACTTGATCTCATCCGCGTAATCGAACCACTCACGGTGCCGCCAATGCGCTGCGAAGTGCTGATGCAGCGCGATCTCTCGGCTTGACGCGACGTTCAGCTCGGCGTGCTCCAAGCAGAGTGTTACCGGGCTGCCTGCCTGCAAATCCTTGAGGCGCAGGAAAGGGTCGCGTCGGGTCGGGCCGATCTTGACCGCCGTCCGCGCAACATCGGCGATGAAATAGAGAGTGCAGCTTTTCATGCGGCCTTCGCCTTCCGCACCTTGCGCTTGCGCGGCGGGAACAGCGTGATCACGACGCCAGGATGCGACGCCTCGACCAGCTTCTTCTTCAGGTTGAAGACCGGGGTCGTGACGCCTTTGACGTCCTCGACGATCCGGGCGTCACCCTTCCACCACGCGAAGTCCGCGATGTATTTGCAGATCAGCTTGCCGTTGACCTCGACGCGGAAGACCGGCTGGAATTCCAGGTCGGCAATGTGGCCCATGTCTTCGAGCGCGCGCAGATCATCGCACCGCGCAGCCTCAGCCTTGCTGTCGTGCGTGTGACCGCCTGCGCAGGGGGTCCGGATGGCGCGGTACTTCGTCACGATCAGAACAGCCCGAGCTGCGGGCCGTAGGCATCCAGCGCGTTCTGGAAGTCGCGGCGCTTGTCGGCGTCCATCTTGCGGAGCCGCAGCGCTTCACGGACCGCCAGCATGTCGTAGCCGCGCGACTTGAGCGCGGCCATGATCTCGGACACGTCCTCGCCGATAGCCTTCTGCTCGGCCTTCAGGCGTTCGATCCGTTCGATCTCGCGCGGCAGTTCCTCGGTTGCGTCGGTCATGCTGGTGTCCTCAGTAGGATTGGGCTGCATCGCGCTCGTGGCGGATGCGCTGGGCGTCTTGATTGTTCAGGACCGTGCGGCGAGCGTGCGCGGCCGTGCCGGCGATCGACGGCATCAAGGCCTCGCGAGCATCCTGTGCGGAGGCGAGCTTCTTGCTCAGCGCGCGGTAGGTCGGGATCAGGTCGGCAGGGCACCAATGGAGCATGGTCGCTGTCCGCTTGGCGGCGCTCGCTGCCTTCGTCTCCGGCGCCTTGCACTTCGCCTTGATCTCAGGGCTCTGAAGCGTCGAGACCATCCGCTTGCCCTGCTCGCTACGGCGCTGGCGCTCGGCAGCAGACATGTTCTCCATGCCCTTGCGGATCGAGGCGCAGTAGGCGGCGCGCTTTACAGGATCAGCTAGGTAGTCACGGCGAGCAGCGGCGACGCAGGCCTTCTGCTCCGGCGATGCGTTACGACGCGCGAGGGCGTGCGGTGCGCAATAGCCCGACTTGTTGTTCGGCTGCAGCACCTTGCCGCAATCAGGGCAAGAGCGGCTCATGCCTGCTCTCCCTTCATACGACGATACCTCGCGCGGTGACGGCTACGATAGCATTCACGGCAGCGGGTCCGGCCTCGGCTATCAGTAGCTACATTGGCCGGGACCTTGGCATGACCGCATACGAAGTCGTTCTTGCGTGGCGGTGCATAGCCGGGGCCGCAGTCGTACGATGGCAGAGACCCGCGAATAGGCGGAGCGACCAAGTGAAGCGTGAACAGCACGTTGCCGCTGTAGATCCGGGCGCAAGGCGCTTGGACGCGGGCAGGGGCGAGGATCATGCCTTCCACCCCAGGTGCGCGATGCGGCCGGTGGCGACACAGGCCTTGAGACGGGCGAGGGTGGCAGCGCGGCGATCGGCTGCGTTCTGCTTGGCGATGGCGCCGAGAGCTCGACCAGCGTCCGAAGGCAGCACAGTGCCGCGCGACAGGAAGCGGTTGATGACCCGCATGGGGTTGCCGGCGATCATGCTGCCTTCTCCCGGAAGGAGTCGATCGCCTCGCCCGCTTCGATCAGCGTGCGCTTCATGCCGTTGAGCTCGAACGGGGTAATCACGCCGTCTTCCAGCGCGACCGACACCTCGAACATCAGCTTGGCGAGGCGAGTCTGCAGCGTCTGGTCGTTGACCTCGGCGTTCGCGATCGGGACCAGCTTCATGCCGATCAGCGCGAGCGTGTCGTTGGCGAATCTTCCGTTCCAACGCTCGCAGCCGCGCAGAAACGACGTGACCGGCATCTCGGCATAGCCGGTGCGGTATGCCTTGCCCGCGTCCACGCCCTTGTGGAGGAACTTGCCGATCTCGGCGTCGGTCAGACCGTCTTCCGACTTAATCTCGGTCAAGCTGCCCGCGAGAACATCGATCAGCTTTGAACCCGAAACGGTTCGGTGCAGTGGGGCGATTGCCTTATCGGACATTCGTATTGCTCCCGTTATGGAAATGATCGATCATCCCCGGCTCGCCGAAGCGCCCACCGAGTTCCGCGTTCACTGCGCGCGGCTGGTGCTGGTCTGGTTCTGGATGAGCTGGGCCGCGGATCAGGGCGCCGAGAAGGGGCGCGAGAACGCAATCGAGGGCGAGCCAGCCGACAAGGATCCAGCCCGCGGTGTTCATGCTGCGACTTCGACAGCCGGGGCTGGCGACTTGCGAGGCGCAGGGGGTGGGAAGTCGGCGCGCGTAAGCGGGGTGCCGGATTTCTTCGCCAGCGTGACGAGCGCCGGAATCCGCCAAGCGGGGACGACCCCCGAACGCTTCCAGCCATGAACCGTAGTGATCGGGGATCCGATCTTGCGTGCAACGGCGGTAGCACCGCCCAATGCCTCGATGATGTCGCCTGCTGTCTTCATGTCACTGACCATACGGAAAACGCATGAACAGTGCAATAGGGTTTCCGCATCTCGTATTTGCGGGCGCGGTCGCTTTCGGCGATTGCGGGGAAATGCAGGACGCCCAAGCAATCCTCGACGCGCTGGACCGCAAAGGCGTGACGCGGGAGGCGCTTGCGCAGGCGATCGGCGTCAGCCAGCCGAACGCGACCAGGCTCTACAAGCCGGACGCACGGACCAACAAGAAGCGGACGCTAGGTTACGACGAGGGCCGGAAGCTCATTGAGGTGTTCCACCTAGAGGACGACGCGGAGCCGGAGGCCGACCCGCATTACCTCAATGAAGAGCTGCTGATCCCCATTGTGGACGAGATAGCGGCTGTTGCCCGGCAAAATCAGTCGGAGTCAGCCTCTCGACCTCTAGCTGAAGCGCTCGCGCGGTATCTTCGGCAGATTGTAGGCCGGCCAGCCATTCATTCCAGCCGGGATGCGCTCGAGGCGGTTGCCCAGTCCGTCGTTCCTCGACCTCAGTAAGCCATGAGGCGAGCATGATTCGCTTCGCCGCACACCTTGGTAAGCAGGACTGACATCCGAGGCGGCACGCTGCCTGGGGCATCTTTACACTGTAGCTACGCTGTTCTCCCATAGCCCTGCTTTGTTCCACAAAATCCAACAAGTCACATGGATTAATCAAGATCAACCCGGACCCTTTTAGCTCGCGTAGGAGGGGGAGCCGCGTCGGCTTCATTGGTTGTAAAAATCTACCATGTTGCCGCATACGTAAGGAATGCCGGTTATCGGCTCGAAGAAAAATGCGATTTCCGTATTGACGGAGTGATACGGATAACGCATAAAGCTTCCAGACGCAGCGCTCTTGCTGCTCAGTCTGGAGGCCACGATGACACAGTGCAGCAACCTCGACGCATTCATCGCAGCGAACCCCGCCGATAAGCGCGTCATCGCCTACAAGGCTTGGTCGGCACGCCCGATCGCCAAGGTGGGCTTCCGCTACCCCTCGGGCTTCAAGTCCCTCCTCGCCGACGCAGCAGCGGCATGAGCGAGGCTGTGAACCAGCGCGCCGCATGGTGGGGGCAGTCTTACGGCTTCCCCGCCACGCTGGCCGGCGCTCAGGCCTGTATGCGCCAACACGGCAGCTGGACCTTCATGGGCTTTATCGCCCGCTGTGTCCGCATTGCCGAGCAGGCGGGCCTTCGCCCTGCATCCGACCGCACCCGCTTCGACCAGATCGTTCTGCGCGAAGCCATCGCTGACACTCTTCGGAGGTTCCCGGCATGAACGCCCCCGCCAACATCATCCCGTTCCCGCGCTCGGCTGACCTGCCAGCATCGGTCATCACCGCCGCGGCCCTCGCACTCCCCCCGCTTCAGCAGATCGAGCTTATGCGCTTGCTCGCCGGGGAGTTCAGCTATTCCTACGGTGTAGACGAGATCGACCGCGGCATCGACATGGTGCTGGTCGACCTGCGCGATGGGTCTGAGGCTGCTCGTAGCGATGGGTGGCGGTCGTGAGCGCCCTCGACAAGATGCGCGAAGAGATCGTTCACTATCTCGACAACAAGGTCACGCTGCATCAGCCGAAAGGCTACGGCACGACGAAGACCAGCGGCTTCACGGCCGCGCTCGTACCCGAGTGGCAGCTGCGCAAGTGGCGCGGCGTTGCAATGCAGCCGGTCCACTGTGCGCCGTTCAGCAGCTACCCCGAAGACCGGGTCAAGCTGCTGGATCTCGCCCGCAAGTGCGAACTGTCTGACGACGCCAACGCGATCGAACTTGGCGACCTCGTGCGCGCCATCCTCGAAGACGAACAGGTGTCGGCATGAGCCACATAGACCGCCCCGGCGCCTTCGAGCGCTGCCTGAACGACCTCGCCGGTGATCTGGTTGCTGCGTCTCAGGGCTTCACGGCACGCGAGGCTGACTACCGCGCCAATCGCGATCGGGCCTTGTCGTCGTTCGCTGTCCACGATGCTCGCGAGAAGGCCAAGCAAGAGGCTCGGTGGGCGCGTGAAGCGCAGGGAGGTGTGCTGTGAGGCGCCCCGACGTGGACGGCAGGCTCGCCGAGAAGCTGCGGCAAATCGCTACATCGCAGACTGACAGTTGGGTGAGCGCTGGTGGCGTCTCTGGCCTGCTGTCCGGCGACGAGAAGGCTCGCATCCTCAACATCGCTGCTGATGTTTTCGAGGAATACATCCTCGCCCACCGCCACCCCGCATACTCCGGAGAACGTCTCATGAGCGCGCATACTCCTTTCCCAGCGTCGGCTCTCGACGGTGTTGAGCGATTAGTCGCGCCGCATGTCAAGTCAGCTGCCGATCGTATCTACGAGGACGTGATGCTGACCGTGCAGGATTATCTGCGCGACAACGTCGAGTACAACATCGCGCAACAGATTGCGACTGCCGAGCGTGAGGCAACATACGCCTACGGCAGACTGCGCGAAATGACTGATCACCGAGACGCGATCCGCGATGCGGCTTGGGCGCTTCTCCGTCGGTTTCCGGCTGACCAGCACGACGACTCGCCGCTGAAGGACGAGGCCGACGCCCTGCGCGCTGCCATCTCCCTCGCTACCGGGGAGACGCCACGATGACCCCCGACGCTACACAAGTCGTGCGCTGTCCTTCGGACCCGCGCTCTCATACTCCGCACGAAGCCCGCAAGCGGTCTTCGCCTTCGGTTTCGATCGCTAGCGCGGTCGCTGACCTCGCCATGTGGCTCGTCATCATCTCCGCCATGGCCCTTACCTGGATCATTCTCCCATGATCAAAACATACGAAGGAGACGGCGGCTGGTACGCTGAGACCGTCCCATACCGCTTTCTCGCTATCGCCTACGCGCGCACTCGCGAAGCTGCTGTAGCGCGGCTCGAGAAGTGGCTGTCCGAAGTGGGGCAACACTGATGCGGTACGATCTCACCCGTATGCAGGTCGAGAGCGTCATGCTCGCCCTACGCGATGCGTTCGAAGAGGACGAGCAGCTCAAGCTGGACACGCTGGAAGGCGAGACCGACCTGTTCGAGCTCGCCCGGCGTATCCTCGACGGCATCGAAGCGGACGAGGGCGATAGTGCCGCGCTGGCCGAGCAGATGGAAGCGCGCAAGGTCCGCAAGGATCGGTGCGCGGCCCGCATCAAGGCGCGGCGCCAGGCGCTGATCGACCTGCTGGCCTGCGCCGAGCTCGACAAGCTGGCGCTGCCCGAGGCGACGCTTTCGGTGCGGCAGACCGCGGCCAAACTGGCCGTCAACGAAGCCGCCGGCGTGCCCGACGAATACGCTGTCCCGGTGATGAAGCCGAGCATGGACCTGATCAGGGCCGTGTTCTCCGCCGAGACGCCGAACCTTCCAAACTGGCTGCGCGTCGAAGATCCGCGGCCGAGTCTGACTGTGAGGCGCAAATGACCGAGAACCTTCGCATCTGGGATGCCGTCTCCAAGACGAACCCGGCCAACACCAAGACCGTTAACCAGCGTGGAGGCTTCACGGCCATCAACGCGAATTCGCAAATCATGGAAGCAACGCGCCAGTTCGGCCCGATTGGTATCGGCTGGGGCTACATCGCCAATGACCCGATCTTCCATGAGACGCTGATGTTCGTACCCGTGACGCTTTGGCACGGCGACCGCTCCAACACCTTCGGCCCGGTACTCGGCTGCGAAGAATGGAAGGTCAAGGATCGCGTCGATAGCGATGCCGGCAAGAAGGCAACCACGGACGCGGTGACCAAGCTTCTGTCGCAGCTTGGCTTCAACGCCGACGTGTTTCTCGGTCTCTACGATGACCAGAAATATGTCGAAGAGCGCAAGCGCGAATTCGCAGCACCTGTCGCGCCAATCGACCCCAACGCCAAAATCACTGACGCACAGCGCGACTGGCTGATCGGCCATGCCGAACGCAGCGTCGGCGTCGCTGAGCTCTGCCGGCACTACGGCAAGACCACCGTCAAGGACTTCACCGTCGGCGAGCTCGAGCCCGCCCGCGACTGGCTCAAATCCCCTACCGCAAAGGCAGCATAATGCAGTTCATCACCATCACCGGCAACATCGGAAAAGAGCCCGAGCAGCGCAACGTCAGCAGCGGCG
>Ga0247809_1000140_pt1 | contig 40034 bp, 44 predicted proteins | sample UWRJL104311B1_FD_180951 | JGI IMG/M metagenome (GOLD analysis project Ga0247809, IMG submission 180951) | Plant litter microbial communities from Arlington Agricultural Research Station in Wisconsin, United States - UWRJ-L104-311B-1 | ecosystem: Environmental > Terrestrial > Plant litter >...
CACTCGGCCCAGAAGTCCACCATGATTGTGTCTTCCGAGTTGAGGACCTGGTCGGTGAACGTGGCGTCGGTGACGTCGAGAGCAGTGGACATTGCTTTTCCTTCTTTCGAGTGAATTTCGTGGGCGCGGATGCCGTGGGTTAGACGGCGAGAGCTTCCGCGACGGTTTCGGTGACGGCCTCGGTGGGCTGTACGGCCGAGGCGACCAGTTCGGTGGGGAGTGACGCGAGGTAGTGCTCGGCGTCGAGCGCCGCGACCGTACCGGAGGCCGCGGCCGTGACGGCCTGACGGTAGGAGGGGTCGATGACGTCGCCCGCTGCGAACACGCCCGTGAGGTTGGTACGCGAGGAGCGCCCCTGCACCGCGATGGTGCCGTCGGTGGTCAGGTCTAGCTGGCCGTGCACCAGGTGCGTGCGCGGGTCGGCGCCGATCGCGATGAACAGTCCGCCCAGGTTGAGCGTGGTCTCGCTGCCGTCGACGGTGTCGATGAGGCCGACGCCGTTGACGAGTCCCTCGCCATAGATGTGCGCCACCTCTTTGTTCCAGAGGAACTCGATCTTCGGGTCGGCGAACGCGCGATCCTGCATGACCTTGGACGCCCGCAGCTCGTTCTTGCGGTGGATCACGTAGACCTTGTCGGCGAACCGGGTGAGGAACGTGGCCTCTTCCATCGCGGAGTCTCCCCCGCCGACGACGGCGATGGTCTTCTTGCGGAAGAAGAACCCGTCGCAGGTGGCACACCACGAGACACCCTGGCCGCTCAGTCGTTCTTCGTCTTCGAGACCGAGTTTGCGGTACGCCGAACCGGTCGCGAAGATCACCGCGAGGGCCTCGTGCGTGTCGCCGTTGCCCAGCGTGACGCTCTTGATCTCGCCGGTAAGGTCGAGCGAGGTCACGTCGTCGAGGATGACCTCGGTGCCGAAGCGCTCGGCCTGGGCCTGCATCGCGACCATGAGGTCGGGACCCTGGATTCCCTCGGGGAAACCGGGGAAGTTGTCGACCTCGGTGGTCTTCATGAGTTCGCCGCCGGCCTCGACCGAACTCGCGATGAGCAGGGGCGCCAGATTGGCACGGGCAGCGTAGATGGCAGCGGTATAGCCGGCGGGGCCGGAGCCGATGATGATTACTTGACGCACGAACGTCTCCTTACGAGCTTCACTAGCCGGTACAACACATCCTAGGCGCAGCGTATTCCGCGAGCCTCGGAGCCGGCTGGCCCCTCAGCGTCGGCGGAGTCGGCGGACGAGCGGGCGCAGGATCTCGCCGAGTTCGGGGTTGCGTAGCAGCACGAGCACGACGACGTACACGGCGGCCATCGCCGCCCCGATGACGGCCATCGAGACGATCGCCGTGGGGACGCTCGAGACGGCGAAGCCGCCCTCGGTCGTTCCCCCGAGCGCGAAGAGCAGCACGACGCCGACCGCGGCGGCCGGCAGCGCGGCGAGCAGGAACGTGGCGTACCCGCGCAGGATGCGTGTCGCGTCGATGTGACCGAGGCGCTTGCGCAGGAAATACGCGGCGGCGACGGCCTGGGCGGAACCGGCTATGGCGGTTACCGATGCGATGCCGACGGCCACCCACTCCTTCTCGAGTGTCAACATCAGGAGCGCGCCGACCACGAAGAGCGCCGACTGGAAGACCTGGAGGAAGAACGGGGTGCGGGTGTTGTTGAGCGAGTAAAACGTGCGCTGGATCAGGAACAGCACGCTGAACGGCACGAGACCGACGAGGTAGGCCATCAGCACGAAGGCCATGTCCTGGATGGAGTCGAACGAAAGGGAGAAGACCGTGCTGAACGGGTAGGCCAAGACGATGAAGCCGACTGCAGAAAAGACCATGATTAGCCCGATGGTGCGCATCGACGCCGAGAAGTCGTCGCGCACTCCCCCGAGGTTGCCCTCGTGGGCGTGCGTGCTCATGCGGGTGAAGTAGGCGGTGGCGATAGACACCGCGGCGATCGAGTGCGGCAGCATGAAAACGAGCCAGGCGTAACGGAGGATGCTCAGCGACGCGTCGTCGCTGCCACCCGCCGTCGTCGCGACATTGCTCTGCACGATGCCCGCGAGCTGCGTGACCACGATCATGCCGAAGACCCACGACGCGGCCTTGCCGGTCGCACCCAGGCCGACTCCGCGCCAGCGGAAGTCGGGACGGAAGGTGAGACCCGCCCTGCGCCAGAAGTAGAACAGACCGAGGCCCTGCACCGCTATGCCGAGCGTGGCGGTGCCCGCGAGCAGGGCGATCATCGACGGCGTCCACGTCGACGCGTCCCTGTGTGCGGGGTCTCGCCCGAAGGCCACGATGAAGACGACCATGCCCGCGATCGCCACGATGTTGTTGAGCACAGGGGTCCAGGTGAACGGGCCGAAGACCTTTCGCGCGTTGAGCACCTCGCCGAGCAGGCTGTAGATGGCGTAGAAGAGCACCTGGGGAAGGCACCAGTAGGCGAATGCGGTCGCGAGCGCGATCTCCTCCGGCGAGAAACCGTTGCTGCCGTCGTCGGACTGCTGCGAGTACAGCCGCACGAGCAGCGGGGCGGCCACGGTCGCCACCACGGCGGCCGCGACGAAGACCACGAGGCCCAGCGTCACGAGCCGGTTGACGAACCGCTGGCCGCCGTCGTCGTGCATGCCGGCTTTGACGATCTGCGGCACGAGCACCGCGCTGAGCAGGCCCCCGGCGATGATGGCGTAGACGTTGTTGGGCAACTGGTTGGCCAGGGCGAACGTGTCGGCGCCGGCGCCCTTCAGACCGATCGCCTGCGCGAGCACCGCTGCGCTCACGAAACCGAGGAGGCGCGAGACGAGCGTGCCGGAGGCCAGGAGCGCCGACGAGCGGCCGAGTCCCCCGCCCGTGGTGGTGGTGGTCACTCTGCGACGCCCGCGCTGGGGGTGGTGGGTTCGGCGGCGCCGTCGCCCGTCGCCACCGTGGCATCCGTCGCCACCGTCTCCGCCGAGGCGGTCTGAGCGTCGCGACGCGCGCGCCGACGACGCAGCACGACCCGGAGGATGCCGAGCGCGAACACCGCGACGACCACGATGCTCAGGAACACCGTGAACGGCGTCTCCCAGCCCGCGTAGACGTTGATGCGCACCGACGTGGGCGTACCGATGGCCACCCCGGGGGTGCTCGTGATCGAGATCGAGATCTGCGCCGTGCCGTTCGAGAGCGACTGCACCGGGATCTGCCCGCGCTTCTGCGAATCGGGCTCGACGGTGACGGGCACCGCGGCCTGCTCGATCTCGAGCAGCGGCGTGGGGGCGGAGACCGTAACGAGCACGGTGACCGGCTGGCCCAGCGTGTTGCTGACGGTGACGGGTAGCGACGCGCGGTCGGCGACGAGCGTGATGTCGCTGCTCTGCACGATACGCACCGACTCGTGCAGCTTCTCGGAGTCCGAGTCGTAGAGGGTCGCCGCCGACGCCCAGCCGCCCGGGTAGGCGTTCCAGGCGGTGGAGAAGGTGGTGAGCAGCCGGGCTCGCCGGTCGCCGGTGATCAGTGTCGGGTCTTCTGCGACGGTCGAGAAAGCGGTGTCGGATGCCTCGGTGGCGAGCAGTTTCTGTGCCGTGGCGACGCGCGCCGGGGTCTGCGGCATGTCGACGATGGTCGCGGCGCTCGGCGGCACGGCCAGCGCGGCCGCGAAGGACGCGAGGTCGGCGCTGGGGAGAGCCGTGATGGCGGCGAGGGTCTCGGCGAGCCGCGACGCGTGGGCGAGGCTCTCCCGGTCGGCCGCGAGCAGGATCGAGGCGCCGGTGACGCCGCCCGCCGCAGCCTCGGTGTCGAGCGCGGCCTGCAACGAGGCGGTGCTCGACTGCCACTGTTCGATGGTGGTGGAGTCGATCGCCGAGCTGAACAGCGTCGAGATCTCGTCGTCGGATACCACGGCCGCAGCGTCGCCGACCGTGACGCGGGCCTGTCCGGGATCGCTGCGCGCGACGTTCGACGAACCCAGGATTGTCATCGAGTACCCGCTCGCGGTGATGGCGGGCAGGTCGGTGCCGATGACGGTTCCCGTGACCGGCCAGGCCACCCCGGGGGCGGTGTAGGGCCAGGCGACGAGGCTCTCGGCGGTGGGGAGGCTCGGCTGCGCGCCTGCGGGTGGCGGAGTGGGCGAGGCGGTGGGAGTAGACGTCGCCGGAGGCGTCGCGCTCCCGGTGGGTTCCTCGGTCGCGGGCGCGAACCGTGCGGGGTCGATCGCGTAGTCGAACGTGAGCGGGGCGAGGACGGCACCGGCGCCGGCCTGCAGGCCGAGGGTGATGTCGGAGTCGGCGTAGGTCAGCGGGAAGGTCTCGTTCGTCGCCGCGGAGAGGCGCTCGAGCCAGTCGACCGCCGACTGCGGTGCCGCGGTGCCGAGGATGCGGATGGAGGCCAGGATCATCGGATCGATGCCGATGGCGACCGGGGTGTCGATGACCGCGTCGAGGTCGAGGGTGAGCGAACCCGTCGGAGCGGTGTAGCCGGCGAGGGCGTCGGCGTCGATGATCCCGGTGCGGGTCTCGGGCACGGACAACGGGTAGACCATCGCCACCCGAGCTACCCCGGCGGGATCTCCGGGCGCGGCGACGGCCGCGGACGGGGCCAGCAGAGCGAGCCCGACGGCCGCCACCGAAGCGACGACGAGGGCCGAGAGAGACCTTAGGGGCACGGGCGAACTCCTGGAGATCGCTTGGCCATCATGGGGAGAGTCTATTCTCTTGGCTATGGAGAGCGTCGCTACGGCATTGGACAGGCTGGGCGAACTAGCAGGATCCCGGCATATTTCTCGGCTCGCGTCGAGTTTCTCGGCCGCGGGCCACGAGTTGGCCCTGGTCGGCGGGCCGGTGCGCGACGCGTTCCTCGGGCGGCCGGTGAACGATTTCGACTTCACCACGAGCGCCACCCCCGACGAGATCCTCGCGATCGTGGCGCCGATCGCCGACGCGCACTGGGACATCGGGCGCGCCTTCGGCACGATCGGCGCCCGCTTCGGCGGCGACACGGTCGAGATCACCACCTACCGCACCGACGCCTACGACGGCGAGACGCGCAAGCCCGTCGTGGAGTTCGGCGACACGCTCGAGGGCGACCTCGTGCGCCGCGACTTCACCGTCAACGCGATGGCCCTGCGGCTGCCCCAGCTCGTTCTCGTCGACCCCTCGGGCGGCGTGGACGACCTGCTCGCGCGCCGCCTCACGACCCCCGGAGAGCCCGAGGTGTCGTTCGGAGACGACCCGCTGCGGATGATGCGTGCCGCACGCTTCACGTCGCAGCTGGGTTTCACCGTCGACGACCCCACCCGCGCGGCCATGTCGGCCCTCGCCGACCGCCTGCCGATCGTCAGCGTCGAGCGCATGAGCGACGAGCTGTCGAAGCTGCTGCTCACCGACGACCCCGTGCCAGGCCTCCGGCTCCTCGTCGAGACCGGCCTCGCCCAGATCGTGCTGCCCGAGCTGCCCGCGCTGCGGCTCGAGGTCGACGAGCACGCGCACCACAAAGACGTCTACGAGCACAGCCTCACGGTACTCACGCAGGCGATCGACCTCGAGAAGTCGCGTCCCGGTATCCAGGGCCCCGACTTGATCCTGCGCCTCGCGGCGCTGCTGCACGACATCGGCAAGCCGCAGACTCGCCGCATCGAGGGTGGAGGGGTTGTCACCTTCCACCACCACGACGTCGTCGGCGCGAAGCTCGCCGCGAAGCGCCTCAAGCACCTGAGGTTCGACAAAGAGACCATCGCGTCGGTCTCGAAGCTCATCGAGCTGCACCTGCGCTTCTTCGGCTACTCCGAGGGGGTCTGGACCGACTCGGCCGTGCGCCGCTACGTGCGCGACGCCGGTGCGCTGCTCGAACGGCTGCACATCCTCACCCGCGCCGACGTCACCACCCGCAACGTGCGCAAGGCCGACCGGCTCTCGTTCGCCTACGACGACCTCGAGGAGCGGATCGCGGCGATCGCCGAGGCGGAGGGTATAGCCGCCGTGCGGCCCGACCTCGACGGCGAACAGATCATGGCGCTGCTGGGGCTCAAGCCCGGGCGCGAGGTCGGCGAGGCCTATCGCTTCCTGCTCGAGCTGCGGCTCGACGAGGGACCCCTGGGCCCGGATGTCGCGGAGCAGCGGCTCAGGGCGTGGTGGGCGGCGCGACCCGCCGCCCGCTGAGCTGGTTGAGTAAGGCCGTCTACGGCCTGTATCGAAACCGAGCTCTCTTTGCCTGAGCCCGTCGTTCCCTGAGCCTGTCGAAGGGCCGCTTCGACAGGCTCAGCGAGCGCCTAGTTGCCCGCGATGAACTCCTCGAGCAGCTCGCGCGCCACCGGGTCGGGATATTGCACGGCCGGGCTCTTCATGAAATAGGCGGATGCCGCTTCGAGCGGCCCCCCGAGACCGGCGTCGAGCGCGATCTTCGCCGCGCGGATCGCGTCGATGACGACGCCGGCCGAGTTCGGCGAATCCCAGACCTCGAGCTTGTACTCGAGGCTCGTCGGGGCATTGCCGAACCCGTGTCCCTCGAGACGCACGTAGGCGAACTTGCGGTCGGTGAGCCACGGCACGTGGTCGCTCGGACCGATGTGCACGTCGTCGGCGGCGAGGTCGGCGCCGATGTTGCTCGTCACGGCCTGGGTCTTCGAGATCTTCTTCGACTCGAGGCGGGAGCGTTCCAACATGTTCTTGAAGTCCATGTTGCCGCCGACGTTGAGCTGGTAGGTGCGGTCGAGCACCAGCCCGCGCTCCTCGAACAACCGCGCGAGCACCCGGTGGGTGATGGTGGCGCCGAGCTGGCTCTTGATGTCGTCGCCGACGATCGGCACGCCGGCCGCCGTGAACTTGGCCGCCCACTCCGGGTCGCTCGCGATGAACACCGGGAGGGCGTTCACGAACGCGACACCCGCGTCGATGGCGGCCTGGGCGTAGTACTTCGCGGCCTGCTCGGATCCGACCGGCAGGTAGCAGACCAGCACGTCGGCACCGCTGTCGCGGAGTGCCTGGGCCACGTCGACGGCGGGCGCATCCGATTCGGTCACGACCTCGCGGTAGTAGACGCCGAGCCCGTCGAGGGTGGGGCCGCGCTGCACGATGACGCCCGTGGGGCCGACCTCGGAGAAGCGGAAGGTGTCGTTCTTGCTGGCCCACATGGCGTCGGCGAGGTCGGAACCGACCTTGTCGGCGTCGACGTCGAACGCGGCGACGAACGACATGTCCCTGATGGAGTGCGGGCCGAAGCGGGTATGCATGAGGCCGGGAACGACGGCGTCGTCGTCGGCTCCTGCGTAGAAATCGACACCTTGGATGAGGGCGTTGGCACAGTTGCCGACGCCGGCGATAGCGATCCGGATGGTCATGGGTAGTGGTGCTCCTTGAGGGATGGTGCTCGAACTGACTACACTAGGCAGGTTGCCCCTGTTAATTTGGCCGGGGCGCACGTCAACACCCTCCTGTCACAGATCGTCTGTGGCCGTAAAGTCCGAAGGAGGTGGGTTAGTGACGCATCAATACGAACTCATGGTCATCCTCGATCCAGAGATCGACGAGCGAACCGTGGCTCCGAGCCTCGACAAGTTCCTCAACGTCATCCGCAACGATGGCGGTTCTATCGACAAGGTAGACGTCTGGGGCCGTCGTCGACTGGCGTACGAGATCAACAAGAAGGCCGAAGGCATCTACGCCGTCGTCAACTTCACCGCGACGAGCGAGGCAACGGTCGAGCTCGACCGCCAGCTTTCCCTCAGCGAGGCAGTCATGCGCACCAAGGTGCTGCGTGCCGAAGAGGGCTTCGCCCAGGTTGCCGCCGCCAAGAAGGCGTCTGACGAGAAGGCCGCCCGCAAGGCCGCCGCCCCGTCGAAGGCCGCTCCCGAGGCCAAGGTCGCCCCCGCGACGACCGACGCCAAGCCCGCCGCTGCGGCTCCCGCAGCAGCAGCCGACGCAGCCGCCGAGTAATCATGGCCGGCGAAACCATAATCACGGTTGTCGGCAACCTCACCGGAGACCCCGAGCTGCGTTACACGCAGAACGGACTCGCGGTTGCCAACTTCACGATCGCTTCGACCCCGCGTAATTTCGATCGCGCGAGCAACGACTGGAAAGACGGCGACGCCCTCTTCATGCGCGCGAGCGTATGGCGTGAGTTCGCCGAGCACGTCGCGGGATCCCTCACCAAGGGTTCGCGCGTCATCGCTACCGGTCGCCTGAAGCAGCGTTCGTATGAAACCAAGGAAGGCGAGAAGCGCACGAGCATCGAGCTCGAGGTCGATGAAATCGGCCCGTCGCTTCGCTACGCCACCGCCCAGGTGACTCGTGCAGCTTCGTCCCGCGATGGTGGCGGCGGAGCACGTGGTGGATCACAGCAGAGCCAGGTAGCCGAGGAGCCGTGGGCCGCAAGCCCGCCGGCCGCCGCGGCATCGGGCGACGTGTGGAACACGCCGGGCAACTACACAGACGAAACGCCCTTCTAGGCGCTCACGTAACTTTTTAGGAAAGAAGAAAACCCATGGCTGGAAAGAGCAGCGGCGACCGCCGCAAGCCGATCCGCAAGGGCAAGGACGGCAAGAACGCCGCTCCTGCCAAGTCGATCCGCGTAGGCGTCATCGACTACAAGGATGTCGCAACCCTTCGTAAGTTCATCTCGGACCGCGGGAAGATCCGCGCCCGTCGTATCACCGGTGTCTCCGTCCAGGAGCAGCGCCTCATCGCCCGTGCCGTCAAGAACGCACGCGAGATGGCACTGCTCCCCTACGCCGGCTCAGGCCGTTAAGGAGCATTGATATGTCTAAGTTGATCCTCACGCACGAGGTCACCGGCCTCGGCGCCCCCGGCGACGTCGTCGACGTCAAGAACGGTTTCGCTCGCAACTACCTCATCCCCCAGGGCTTCGCCGTGGCGTGGACCCGTGGTGGAGAAAAGCAGATCGACTCGATCAAGGCAGCACGCGCAGCGCGCGAGCACGCCACGCTCGAAGAGGCGCTCGACCTCAAGGCTCGCCTCCAGGCGACCACGGTCACCCTCAAGGTCAAGACCGGAGACGGTGGCCGCCTGTTCGGTTCCGTCAAGTCGTCCGACGTCGCTGACGCCGTGGCTGCTGCCGGACTCGGCAACGTCGACAAGCGCAAGATCGAGATCACCGCACCGATCAAGGTGACGGGAACGCACGAGGCGACTATCCGCCTCCGCGACGACCTCGTCGCCACGATCACCCTCTCGGTGGTCAGCGCTAAGTAGCGTCACATACTGGTGGCATCGGTGGGCCTGACGGTCCGCCGATGCCACCTTTTTTGTGCCCGAAGTCAAGACTTTGTGCACAGGTCGGCGAGAAAATCCCCAACCCTCAATGTCTACTCTAAACATGTTTCTACACACGCCATGTGTAAACATAAACCCCAGTTCAGAACCGCTTTAGTCACCGAAACCCGATAGTTGCTAACAGCTCTCTCCACAGGTTCCACACACAACTCCCGGCGTTTCTCCCCCGATTTCCACATACTTGTCCACAGGGGCGGTTTGCGGGTCTCCGCGCACGTCCATATGGTGAGTCGCCGGGGAGAACCGTCGCGCGAAGCGACGGAATTCGGCGTGTCCGGCGAACGCGCCGCGTCGGCGATGCGGATTGTCGGCCGTCACCGTTAGACCTAGAGCACGACCAGAGACTTCAGGAGTTCACCCGTGTCAATTGCACACCTCGGACTAGCCGGCGACCAGGGCCGGGGCGAGAGCCGTGGCGGCGACCGCGACCGCGTGCCCCCGCACGACCTCCTGGCCGAGCAGAGTGCCATCGGCGGAATGCTGCTGAGCAAAGACGCCGTGGCCGACGTCGTCGAGGTCGTCCGCGGCGTCGACTTCTACATCCCGAAGCACGAGATCATCTTCGACGCGATCCTCTCGCTGTATTCGCACGGCGAGCCCACCGACGTCATCGCTGTCACCGACGAACTGACCAAGACCGGCGAACTGCAGCGCGCGGGCGGCGCCGAGTACCTGCACACGCTCACCGGCCTCGTGCCCACCGCCGCCAACGCGGGCTTCTACTCCCTCATCGTCACCGAGAAGGCGGTGCTGCGCCGCCTCGTCGAGGCCGGCACGCGCATCGTGCAGATGGGCTACGCGAGCGAGGGCGAGGTCGTCGACCTGGTCAACAACGCGCAGGCGGAGATCTACGCGGTCAACGGCGGCGTCGAGAGCGAAGATTACGTGCCGCTCTCCGACGCGGTCACCGCGGCCGTCGACGAGATCGAGGCCGCGAAGGGCCGCGACGGCCAGATGATCGGCGTGCCGACCGGGTTCGCCCAGCTCGACGCACTCACCAACGGCCTGCACCCGGGCCAGATGATCATCCTCGCCGCGCGCCCCGCCATCGGTAAGTCGACGCTCGCGCTCGACTTCGCGCGCGCTGCGGCCATCCACAACGACATGCCCGTCGTCGTCTTCTCCCTCGAAATGGGACGCAGTGAGATCGCGATGCGCCTGCTCTCTGCCGAGGCATCCGTTCCCCTGCAGTCCATGCGCAAGGGAACCGTGCACTCGCAGGACTGGACGACGATCGCCCAGACCCGCGGGCGCATCAACGACGCCCCGCTCTACATCGACGACTCGCCCAACATGACGCTCGTCGAGATCCGGGCGAAGTGCCGCAGGCTCAAGCAGCGCGTCGGGCTGAAGATGGTCATCATCGACTACCTGCAGCTGATGACGAGCGGCAAGAAGGTCGAGTCGCGCCAGCAGGAGGTCTCGGAGTTCTCCCGTGCGCTCAAGCTGCTCGCGAAGGAGATCGGCGTGCCGGTCATCGCCATCAGCCAACTGAACCGTGGTCCCGAGCAGCGAGCCGACAAGAAGCCGGCCCTCTCCGACCTGCGCGAGTCGGGTTCGCTCGAGCAAGACGCCGACATGGTGATCCTGCTGCACCGCGAGAGCGCCTACGAGAAAGACAGCGCCCGCGCCGGCGAGGCCGACCTCATCATCGCCAAGCACCGCAACGGCCCGACAGACACCCTCACGATCGGCTTCCACGGGCACTTCTCCCGCTTCGTCGACCTGCCGCCGGGCGCGTAGGGCGCTGTCCGCCAGGCGGCGTTGGCCGCCATGCGGAGCAATCAGGTGCCTATCCGATGCGCCGATACGCCGATCCCGCCACACAGCACACAGAAACGCCGTCGCGCCGTGGCGTAAAGTTGCTACCGAGCCCGTCGGAAAGAGGTCGCTCCGTGTCTTCCCCTGACGACCAGAAGGTCCACGCCAGCCGTTACTGGCCCTGGGTACTGCTGCGCGCGCTTCCGGCCATCGCCCTCGCTATCGTCATCACCTTCAGCCAAGACCACTCCACGCGCCTCGGTTTCGTCACCTTCGGTCTGTTCGCGCTGCTGAGCGGCGTGGTCGTCGCCGTCGGAGCGGCGCGCGCGCTCGAGGCCGACCGCGTGCGGTGGAGCTTCTTCGCCCAGGGCGCGATCGGCGTGCTCGCCGGCGCCACGGCCCTGCTGTCGAGCGGCGGCGGCACCGGCTTCCTCATCTTCGTCGTGAGCGCTTGGGCGGCCCTCACCGGTTTCCTCGAGATCGTCGGCGGCCTGCGCAGCCGGCGGCGCCTCGACTCGTCGCGCGACTGGGTGTTCGTGGGCGGGCTTACCGTGCTCTTCGCCGTCGCGGTGCTGCTGGTGCCTGCCGACTTCGCGCAACTGTTCACCGGCCCAGACGGTGTGCGGCGCTCGCTCACGGCATCCATCGTCCTCGTCGGACTCGCCGGGGCCTACGACGCCCTGCTCGGGGTCTACCTTGTTATAGCCGGTCTGAGCCTCAAATGGGCTAACCGGACGGTGGCGGCTACAGCCGCGGAAAGCGGCAACTAACGTGGCAAAACCCAACAGGAAAGACCGCACGAAGCCTGTCGAACTGCTCGTGCTGTCTGGCGTGATGTCGGTCTTCACCGGGCTGATCGCGCTCATGTCGACGCGCGACATCGTGCTCGCGCTCATCTTCACGGGCATCGCGTTCATCGTGGTGCTCGTCGTTCTGGCGATGCTCGTGCTGGCCGTGCGCCCCGACGGCGACGAGCTGACCGACCTCGACGAGCAGGACCACCCCGGCGGCCACTGAGCTGCTGCCTCTACTCCCGGGCCCTTATCGTAACTCAGGCAGGACGCGGTGGCCGGATGCCGCGTGCCGCGGTATTCCGCGGGCCGGCCGGGCGGCCCGGCAGTTCTGCCTGAGTTGCGAGACGCGCGGCCCGTCGCGTGCCGTGATTCAGGACGGGACGGAGCCGCGCGGCGTCCGACCCGCGCGTCGGGCCGGGCCGCAACGGGCTCGGGCGCATCCGTCCGGAATGACGAACGGCCGATTCCGTAACTCAGGCAGGACGCCGTGGCTGGATGCCGCGTCCCGCGGTATTCCGCGGGCCGGCCCGGGCGACCCGGCAGTTCTGCCTGAGTTGCGAGACGCCCGGCAGCCGAGACGCGCGGCAGCCGACGCACACCCGCCGCCGCACACACCCGCCGGCGCGCGCGGCCCGGTCGACCTACCGCTCGACGAACGCCACGAGCTCGCTCGCGAGCCCGACGTAGCCGGCCGGCGTCAGCGTGCGCAGCCGCGCCTTGGCATCGTCGCCGATGTCGAGGGCGTCGATGAACTCCACCAGTTCGGCCTGGCCGATGCGACGGCCGCGCGTGAGCTCCTTGAGCAGGGCGTAGGGGTCGGAGATCGAGCTGCGTCCGGCGGTGATCTCCGCGCGGATCACGGTCTGGATCGCCTCGCCGAGGATCTCCCAGTTGCCGTCGAGGTCGGCCGCGAGGGCCACGGTGTCGACGCTGAACTCGCTCAGGCCGCGGCCGAGGTTGTCCATCGCGAGCATCGAGTGGCCGAGGCCGACGCCGATGTTGCGCTGCGACGACGAGTCCGTGAGGTCGCGCTGCAGGCGAGAGGTCACGAGGGTCGACGCGAGCGACTCGAGCAGGGCGCTCGACAGCTCGAGGTTGGCCTCGGCGTTCTCGAACCGGATCGGGTTGATCTTGTGCGGCATCGTCGACGAGCCGGTCGCGCCGGCCTGGGGGATCTGGGTGAAGTACCCCATCGAGATGTAGGTCCAGATGTCGGTGCACAGGTTGTGGAGGATGCGGTTGGCGTGGCTGATGCGCTGGTACAGCTCCGCCTGCCAGTCGTGCGACTCGATCTGGGTGGTGAGCGGGTTCCATTCCAGGCCGAGGGATGTCACGAACTCCGACGAGACCGTCGGCCAGGAGACGTCGGCGTCCGCCGCGACGTGCGCCGAGAAGGTCCCGGTGGCGCCGCTGAACTTGCCGAGGTACTGCGTGCCCTCGATCTGCGCGAGCACGCGCTCGAGGCGGTAGACGAAGACGGCGAACTCCTTGCCGACCGTGGTCGGCGTCGCGGGCTGGCCGTGGGTGTGTGCGAGCATCGGCACGTCGCGGTGCTCGATCGCCAGCTCACGCAGCTTCTCGACGATGCCGGAGAGGCGCGGGGTCCAGACCTCGCGTACGGCCGCGCCGATCGTCAGCGCGTACGACAGGTTGTTGATGTCTTCGCTCGTGCAGGCGAAGTGCGTGAGCTCGGCGACATCCGTAAGTCCCAGGTCTGCGAGCTTGTGGCGCACCAGGTACTCGACGGCCTTGACGTCGTGGCGGGTCGTGGCCTCGAGGGTGGCGAGCTCGTCGATCTCGGCCTGGCCGAAGTCGGCGACGAGCGCACGCAGCGAACGGGCCTGCTCGTGGCTGAGCCGGCTCGACCCGAACATCTCGTGGTCGGTGAGGTAGAGCAACCATTCGACCTCGACCTGCACGCGGGCGCGGTTCAGCCCCGCCTCGGAGAGGAACTCACCGAGCCCGGAGACCGATCCCTTGTATCGCCCGTCGAGCGGGCTGAGGGGTTGTTCTGGCAGTGGACTCATTTGGCACCCTGGATTCCTGGTTTGATCTGGTCGAAAAGAGCGGAGCTCGCGCGCTGGATCATGGCGAGCACCTGATCGAAGAATGCGGCGTCCGAATAGTACGGGTCGGGTACGTCGACGAGGCCCGACGGGTCGTTGTCGAAGCCGAGCAGCAGTTGCACCTTCGAGCGGTCCTGGTCGGTGGGCGCCCACGCCCGCAAAATGCGCTCCTGGCCGCGGTCGAAGACGACCACGAGGTCGAGTCCGGCGAACCAGTCCGGGTCGAACTGCTTCGCGCGATGCCGCGACCCGTCGAAGCCCCGGTCGGCGAGGGCCGTCAGCGTGCGCTCGTCCGAGCGCTCGCCCACGTGCCAGTCGCCGGTGCCGGCCGAGGTGACGCCGATGCGGCCCTCGAGGCCGGCCTTCTTGATCAGGTCGGTGAAGACGACCTCGGCCATGGGCGACCGGCAGATGTTGCCGGTGCAGACGAAACAGAGCCGGAAGAGCGCGGACTCATCGAAGATGCGCTCGAAACCCATGCGCCCATTGTCGCGTAGATTCCCCTCCCCCACAGCAAGGACGAGAACCGCGGATGCCACGGCCGGGCGCCGCGCGCCCCTCCGCGCCCACGACGCCCGGCAGCATTGCCCTCGTGAACGTCGAATCCGCCCTCCCCGCCCTCCCTCCCAGTCCGGCACTCCTCGCCGTCGGCGCCGCCCTGGCCGCGCAGCGTGCCGCGCTCGCCGCGGCCGCGGGCAGGCTCGAAGCCGCTAGGGCACGCCTTCCGGTCGCGGCGGCCGGGCCCTCCTGGCGCGGGGCAGCGCAGACGGCGTACGCCGCGGGCGTGCACGACCTCGGCCGAGGCCTCGACGAGGCGGCCCACTCCGTGCGGGTCGCGCAGCAGTGCACCGCGCGAGCGGTGGCGGCCATCGCCCTGCGGGTGGGGTGATCGCGTGTCCGACGGGCTCACGATCTCGGGCGGCGGTTCCTACGCAGTAGCGAGCGACGCGTTGTTCACCGACGCGCAAGCGCTCGAGTCGGTGCGCGACGACCTGCGCTGGGCGGCGGGCGCGCTCGCCCGCATCGACGCGCTGGTCGCCGAGCGCACGCTGCACGGCGCCGACGTACCGGCGAGCGCTCTCGATGCGGAGCGCGAGATCGACCGGGCGCGCTCACTGCTCGGCGGCCTCGACGACCGCGCGGGCGCCCTCGCGTTCGTGCTCCGCGCTTCGGCAGAGGCCTACGGGCGCGCCGACGCGGCGGCGCAGCGCGTGGCCCAAGACCTCGCCGCCAGCCTCGGATACTCGCTCGGGCTGATGATTCCCATGGTCGCGGTGGTCGCCGCTCCCGCCCTCCCGCCGTTGCTCGCCGGGCTGCTCGTCGGTTCGCTCGTCTTCCCGGGCGGGCTGAAGGCGGCTGGCGACGCGGTGGGCTCGTGGCTCGGGTCGAACAACCGGGTGCTGACGAATCCGGTGGCGGTGGCCCTGATCCGCACGGGCGTGATGAGCATCGACGACGTGGTCGGCGGCGCGATCGGCGTTCCGCCCGGCATCGTGCGGCTGCTCGGCGACGAGGGTCTCGCGCTCGCGGGCGTGGCGAGTTCCGCCGGCGCGGTGACCGCGCTGGGGCCGCGTGCCGGACTCTTCGCCGAGACGGCCGTGGCCACCCGCGCCCGGGTGCACCGCGACGGCGGACCGCCGCCGGCCGGACTCGCCGAGCGGCTTGACCGCATCCCGCAGCGGGTGACCACGGCGGACGGCGAGCCGGCCGGGCAGCACATCCGCATCGAGAAGTACTCCGCGCCCGGCCGCCCCGACCGGTTCGAGGTCTACATCACCGGAACGGCCGACTTCTCACCGCAGACGGGCGCCGACCCGTTCGACCTCACGAGCGACGTCGGCACCATGGCCGGGCTGCCGGCGGGAGCGGTGCGCGCCGTCGAACAGGCCATGCGCCAGGAGGGCGTCACCGCCACGTCTCCCGTGCAGTTCACCGGGTACTCGCAGGGCGGGCTCATCGCGGCCACGCTCGGAGCGTCGGGCGACTACAACACCCACGGCGTCGTCGCGATCGGCTCCCCCACCGGACAGATCGCCGTGGGAGGCGACTACCCCGCGGTGCTGCTCGAGCACACCGACGACCTCGTGCCTGCGCTCGGCGGCAACCGTGTGAGCCATGACGCCGTGCTCGTCGAGCGGGAGGCGTTCGCGGGTAGGGCAACACCCGACGGCGTCGCCGTGCCCGCACACGACCGCTCGGAATACCGGCACACCGCGCAACTCGCCGACGCGGCCGGCAGCGCGCAGCTGACGCGGGCCATAGACCGGATCGACGGTTTCGCCGACGGCATGACGGCGGAGTCGGCGACGAGCTACGTGGCCGAACGGGTGCGCAAGTGACGCCGGGCTGCTGCCTAGGGCGGCTAGCGGCGCGAGCGGTCGGAGCCCATGAGCGGCCGGAACACGATGCCGAGGATCCAGCCGATGAAGCCGAGCACGATCGCCGCCAGCACTCCCCACCAGAAACTGTCGACCACGAGCCCGAAGCCGAGCAGCGAGGAGATCCACTGCACGATGAGCAACAGCAGGGCGTTCACGACGAGCGCGAGCAGGCCGAGGGTGAGGATGTAGAGCGGGAAGGCGACGATGCGGATGGTGTTGCCGACGACCGCGTTGACCACGCCGAAGATCAGCGCCACGATCAGGTAGGTCAGCACGGTCTCGAGCGTTCCGGCGGGTGCGAACGCGTCGACGTGGATGCCGGTGACGACGAGGGTCGTGAGCCAGAGGGCTACGGCGTTGATGACCAATCGCACGAGGAAGCGTTGCATACCCACAACTATGCACCGCCCGTTCCAGCGGCCGCAATTAGGCTTGGGCCTCGTGAACGCACCCAGAGTACGACTACGACCCGAGATCGAGAGCATGCAGCCCTACCGCCAGGGGAAGGCGGCCGCCGACGACGCGTTCAAGCTCTCGTCGAACGAGAACCCGTTCGACCCGATCCCCGCCGTGCTCGAGGCGATCGCCTCGTCGAGCGTGAACCGCTACCCCGATGGCACGGCCATCGCCCTGCGCACCACCCTCGCCGACCACTACTCGCTGAGCCCGGAGAACGTGCACATCGGGGCCGGATCCGCGTCGATCCTCAGCCAGCTGATCACCGCCGCGGCGGGCGTCGGCGACGAGGTCGTCTACTCGTGGCGCAGCTTCGAGGCCTACCCCGGCTTCGTCGCCGTCGCGGGGGCCACGAGCGTGCAGATCGCGAACACCCCCGACCACCGCCACGACCTCGACGCCATGGCCGCCGCGATCACCGACCGCACCCGCGTCGTCATCGTCTGCAGCCCGAACAACCCGACCGGCGCGATCGTCACCGACGAGGAGTTCGCCGCGTTCATGGCGAAGGTGCCCGACACCGTGCTCGTGCTGCTCGACGAGGCGTACATCGAATTCGTCACCGACGACTCCGCCGTGCGCGGCCCCGGACTGCTGTCGGCCTACCCGAACCTGGTGGTGCTGCGCACCTTCTCGAAGGCCTACGGGCTCGCCGGCCTGCGGGTCGGTTACGCGCTCGGGGCCGAGTACGTGCTCGACGCGGCGAGGGCCACCACCATCCCTCTCTCGGTCATCGAACCGGCCCAGCGCGCGGCCATCGTGTCGATCGAGCACCAGGCCGAACTGCTCGAGCGCGTCGGCACGCTGTCGGTGCTGCGCGACACCATCTGGGCGTCGCTTCTCGAGCAGGGATGGGACGTGCCCCGGCCGCACGGCAACTTCGTCTGGCTCCCCACGGGAAACATCACGCCGTGGGCGGCAGAGGTGTTCTCGAGCAACGGGATCGTCGTGCGGGCGCTCGGTGCCGACGGGCTGCGGATCAGCATCGGCGAGCACGAGTCTGTCGAGAAACTCCTAAAGGCGTCGCAAGAGGTTGTTCGCAAGCTACGAACGGCCTCGCCCGAAGCCACGTTAGATTAGTCGAATGTCTTATACCGCCGCGACGGTCCAGCTGCTCTCCCCGGAGGGCAAACTCGTCGAAAGCGACGCGTCGGCTGAGTACCTTCCCTACATCGAAGCCCTCAGCGACGACCAGCTCCGCGATTTCCACCGGCACATGGTGGTGATCCGCCGGTTCGACCAGGAAGCCACCAACCTGCAACGCCAGGGACAGCTCGGACTCTGGGTTCCGAGCATGGGTCAGGAGGCCGCCCAGGTCGGCTCGGCGTTCGCATCGCGGCCGCAAGACCACATCTTCCCGTCGTACCGCGAACACGCGGTCGCCCGCATCCGCGGCATCGACCTCATCGGCATCATGGGACTGCTGCGCGGCACGACGCACGGCGGGTGGAACCCGGCAGACAGCAACTTCCACCTCTACACCCTCGTGCTCGGCTCGCACACGCTGCACGCCACCGGCCGCGCGATGGCCATGACGCTCGACGGCGCCACCGGTACGGGCGACCCGGAGACCGACGCCGCCGTGATGGTCTACTTCGGCGACGGCGCCTCGAGCCAGGGCGACGTCAGCGAAGCCCTCGTGTTCGCGGCGAGCTACCAGTCGCCGGTCGTGTTCTTCCTGCAGAACAACCACTGGGCGATCTCGGTGCCGGTGGAGATCCAGTCGCGCTCGCCGCTGTACCTGCGGTCGAGCGGCTTCGGCATCCCCGGCATCCAGGTCGACGGCAACGACGTGCTCGCGAGCTTCGCGGTCACCAAGCACAATCTCGACGCGGCCCGCGGCGGCGACGGCCCCCGGTTCATCGAGGCCCTCACCTACCGCATGGGCGCGCACACCTCGTCGGACGATCCGACCAAGTACCGCCTCGACAGCGAGGTCGACTACTGGCTCGCCCGCGACCCGATCGCCCGCTTCGAGACCTACCTGCGTTCGCGCGGCGAGACCGACGCGTTCTTCGCGGATGTCGCCGCCGAAGGCGAAGACCTCGCGGCGGACATCCGCAAGCGCACCCTCGCCCTCGGCACTCCCCCGGTGAGCACGATGTTCGACCACGTGTACTCCGAGCCCCATCCCCTCATCGAGGCGCAGCAACTGTGGCTCGCCGAATACGAAGCATCTCTGGAGAACGACGGATGAGCATCGTGAACGAGAAGGCCGCCCCCCAGTCGGCGACGACCGACTCCGAGGCGCCCGCCTCCCGCATCGAAACCATGCCGATGGCCAAGGCGCTCAACGCCGGGCTGCGCAAGGCGATGGCCGACGACCCGAAGGTCTTGCTCATGGGCGAAGACATCGGGCCGCTCGGCGGCGTCTTCCGCATCACCGAGGGACTGCAGGCCGAATTCGGCAAGACCCGCGTCATGGACACCCCTCTCGCCGAGTCCGGCATCGTCGGCACGGCGATCGGCCTCGCGATGGGCGGCTACCGGCCGGTCGTCGAGATCCAGTTCGACGGCTTCATCTTCCCCGGATTCGACCAGATCACCTCGCAGCTCGCGAAGCTCACCAATCGCCACGAAGGCCAGATCAGCATGCCGCTCGTGATCCGCGTGCCGTTCGGCGGCCACATCGGCGCGGTCGAGCACCACCAGGAGAGCCCGGAGACCTACTTCGCGCACACCCCCGGGCTGCGCGTCGTGAGCCCGAGCACCCCGCACGACGCCTACTGGATGATCCAGGAAGCCATCGCGAGCAACGACCCCGTGATGTTCTTCGAGCCGAAGAGCCGCTACTGGCCGAAGGGCGAGGTCGACCTCGCGTCGAACGACGCTCCGCTGCACTCGAGCCGCGTCATCCGCGAGGGAACCGAGATCACGCTGCTCGGCTACGGGCCCATGGTCAACGTGCTGCTCTCGGCCGCCGAGCTCGCGGCCGAAGAGGGCACGAGCGTCGAGGTCATCGACCTGCGCTCGCTCTCCCCCATCGACTACGCGCCGATCGTCGCGAGCGTGCAGAAGACCGGACGCCTCGTCATCGCCGCCGAGGCCCCCGGCTTCGTGTCGGTGAGTTCCGAGATCGCGGCCACCGTGACCGAGCGTGCGTTCTACTCGCTCGAATCGCCCGTGCTGCGCGTCGCCGGCTTCGATGCGCCGTTCCCCCCGGCCAAGCTCGAAACCACCTACCTTCCCGACGTCGACCGAGTGCTCGAAGCGGTCGACCGGGCCATGGCCTACTAATTGAGCACGAAGAAGCAGGGCGCATGAGTACCTTCGAATTCCTCCTCCCCGACGCCGGCGAAGGCCTGACCGAGGCCGAGATCGTCGAGTGGAAGGTGAAGACCGGCGACGTCGTCACCGTCAACCAGGTGCTCGTCGAGATCGAGACGGCCAAGTCGCTCGTCGAGCTGCCGTCGCCGTTCGCGGGCACCGTCACCGAGATCCTCGTCGAACCCGGCCAGACCGTCGACGTCGGCACCGTGATCATCCGCGCCTCCGGGGGCGCGTCCGACGAGGGCACCGCGGATGTCGCGGCCGCCGCTCCGGCCGACGAGGAGACCCTCGGCGCGATCGCCGACACGGCCGGCAGCATCAGCGAGAAGCACGACGCCGCCGCTGCGCCCCAGCCCGGCGCCGAGAAGCCCGGCGCCGTGCTCGTCGGCTACGGCACCAAGAGCGGCGTGAACTCGCGCCGCCGCCGGGCCACGACCGCCGTGCCCGCGCCCGCCGCCGTGGCCGTCGTGCCGTCGAACCGTCCCGCGTCGGTTCCCGCCGCCGCGGCATCCGTCATCATCGCGAAGCCCCCGATCCGCAAGCTGGCGAAAGACCTCGGCGTGCTGCTGGCCGACGTCACGGCCACGGGTCTCGCGGGCGAGATCACCCGCGACGACGTGATCCGAAGCGCGAGCCAGGCCAGCCTGTTCCGCAACATCCAGACGCCGGAGTGGTCGGACGAACGCGAGGAGCGCATCCCCGTGAAGGGCGTGCGCAAGGCTATCGCGACCGCGATGACGCAGAGCGCCTTCACGGCCCCCCACGTGAGCGTGTTCGTCGACATCGACGCCACCCGCACGATGGAGTTCGTCAAGCGCCTCAAGAACTCGCCCGACTTCGCCGGCATCCGGGTGTCGCCGCTTCTCATCGCCGCCAAGGCCGTGATCTGGGCGGTGCGCCGCAACCCGATGGTGAACGCGACCTTCACCCCGTCGGAGATCACCGTGCACCACTACGTGAACCTCGGCATCGCCGCGGTCACGCCGCGCGGGCTCGTGGTGCCGAACGTGAAGGACGCCAACGACCTGTCGCTGCGCGACCTCGCCGTGGCGCTCGAGCAGCTCACGCTCAAGGCGCGCGACGGCAAGACCTCGGCCGCCGACATGGCCAACGGCACGATCACGATCACCAACCTCGGCTCGTTCGGGATGGACACCGGCACGCCCATCCTCAACCCCGGCGAGGTCGGCATCGTCGCGCTCGGCACGATCAAGCAGAAGCCGTGGGTCGTCGACGGCGAAGTGCGGCCACGCATGGTCACGACGGTGGGCGGCAGCTTCGACCACCGCGTGGTCGACGGCGACGTCGTGAGCCGGTTCATCGCCGACGTCGCGAGCGTCATGGAAGAGCCGGCGCTGCTGCTGGACTAGCCGCGCTCCGCTGGTTGAGCAGCCGCGTTTAGCGGATTGAGCCTGTCGAAATCCCTCCCCCGCCGTTCATGGCGACGGGATTTCGACAGGCTCAATCCACGGAGGGCTGGCTCAATCCACGGCGGGCTGGCTCAATCCACACCAGCTCCTGTGTCATACTGTTGATAACGAATCTCATTACGTTTATCGATTTAGAAATGACCCCATGCGACTGAACACCCCGCGCGCCGCCCTCGTCGGCACCATCGCCATCTCCGCCCTCGCGCTGTCCGGCTGTGCCGCGAGCACCCCGGCCGCGTCGAGCACCGGTCTCTCCGTGGTCGCTTCGACCAACGTGTACGGCAGCATCGCCGAGTCGATCGGCGGCGACCTCGTCACCGTCACCAGCATCATCTCGAGCGCGGCCCAAGACCCGCACAGCTACGAGGCCTCGGCCCAAGACCAGCTCGCCCTCTCGAAGGCCGACCTGGTGATCGAGAACGGCGCCGGCTACGACCCGTTCATCGACACCCTGCTCAAGGCCGCATCGAGCAAGGCTCCCGTCATCGACGCGAGCGAGGAGTCCGGTCTGCTCGAGGGCGACCACGACCACGACGAGGCCGAGCCTTCGGCGAGCCCGTCGGCGGGCGCGAGCGACGACGACGACCACGAGGGCCACGACCACATCGAGGGCTTCAACGAGCACGTCTGGTACAGCTTCCACGGCGTCGAGCACGTCGCCGAGGCGATCGCCGACAAGCTCTCCGACCTCGACTCCGACAACGCGTCGACCTACGAGAAGAATCTCGCGGCGTTCACCGCGAAGATCGAGAAGCTCGAGGCCACGGCCGAGGCAATGCAGCCGGCCACCGCCGGCAAGGGCGCCGCGATCACCGAGCCCGTGCCGCTCTACCTGCTGCAGGAGGCCGGCTTCACCAACAAGACGCCCGCCGCCTTCTCCGAGGCGATCGAAGAGGGAACGGATGTCCCGCCCGCCGTGCTCGCGTCGACCCTCGACCTCTTCACGTCCCGCTCGGTCGCGCTACTCGCGTACAACTCGCAGACCGCGAGCTCCGAGACCGAACAGGTGCGGGCGGCCGCCGAGGCCAACGACATCCCCGTCGTCGAATTCACCGAGACCATGCCCGATGGCGCAGACTATGTGTCGTGGATGACCGACAACCTGAACGCGATCGCCGCCGCGGTCAAGTAGCGGTGGATCCCCTCCAAGCACCCGTTCTCGAGTTCGAGAACGGGTCGCTCGGGTTCGGCGGCCGCACGCTGTGGCGCGGTCTCGACCTCGCGGTGCGGCCCGGCGAGTTCCTCGCCGTGCTCGGACCCAACGGCTCGGGCAAGACCAGCCTGCTCAAGACCATCCTCGGCCAGCAGCGGCTCGACTCGGGCACCGTGCGGTTGAGCGGGCGCCCGATCCGTCGGGGTGACCGCCGTGTCGGCTATATTCCGCAGCAGAAGCTCGTGCCGCCCGGAACCCCGCTGCGCGGGCGCGACCTCGTCGCGCTCGGCGTCAACGGCCACCGCTTCGGTCCGCCCATCCCCCGCCGCTCCGACCGCGAACGTGTCGACACGCTGCTCGAGGCCGTCGGGGCCACCCAGTACGCGAACCAACCGGTCGGCACGCTGTCGGGCGGAGAGCAGCAACGGCTGCGCGTGGGCCAGGCGCTCGCTGGCGACCCCGTGCTGTTGCTCTGCGACGAGCCGCTGCTCAGCCTCGACCTGCACCACCAGCGCGAGGTGTCCGAGCTCATCGACCAGCGTCGCCGCACCCACGACACGGCGGTCGTGTTCGTCACGCACGACGTGAACCCCGTGCTCGACATCGTCGACCGCATCCTCTACCTCGCGGGCGGCGAGTTCCGGCAGGGAACCCCTGCAGAGGTGCTGCGCTCCGACGTGCTGAGCGACCTCTACGGAACCCCGGTCGACGTCATCCGCTCGCACGGCCGGGTCATCGTCGCGGGCGTGCCCGACGGCCACGACCACGATCACCACCACCACGACGAGGACCACGAATGAGCGCCGACGACATCTGGGGTCGGCTGTTCAACTTCGCGAACTACGGCGAGCTGCTCGCCCTCGTGCAGAACTCCATCGTCGCCGCGGCGGTGCTCGGCATCGTCGGCGGCCTCATCGGCGTCTTCGTCATGCAGCGCGACATGGCGTTCGCGGTGCACGGCATCAGCGAGCTCTCGTTCGCGGGCGCGGCCGGCGCCCTGCTCATCGGCGCCAACGTCGTGCTCGGCTCGCTGGTCGGCTCGCTCATCGCGGCCGTGCTGATCGGTCTGCTGGGGGCCAAGGCCCGTGACCGCAACTCGATCATCGGCGTGCTCATGCCCTTCGGGCTGGGCCTCGGCATCCTCTTCCTCGCCCTGTACCCGGGCCGCAGCGCCAATAAGTTCGGACTGCTCACCGGGCAGATCATCTCGGTCGACATCCCCCAGCTGGGCCTGCTCGTCACGCTGTCGGTCGTCGTGCTCGTCGCGCTGCTCGTCGTCTGGCGTCCGCTCACCTTCGACAGCCTCGACGCCGACGTCGCGGCCGCGCGTGGTGTGCCGTCGCGCGCGCTCTCGCTCGGCTTCATGGTGCTGCTCGGCCTGACGGTCGCGGTCTCGGTGCAGATCATCGGGTCGCTCCTCGTTCTCGCCCTGCTCGTGACGCCCGCCGCCGCCGCCCTGCGCGTGTCGTCCTCCCCCCTCGCGGTGCCGCTGCTGAGCATGCTCTTCGGACTCGTGTCGGCGGTCGGCGGCATCCTGCTGGCCCTCGGCGGCTCGCTGCCGATCAGTCCGTACATCACGACCATCTCCTTCCTCATCTACGTCGTCTGCCGCATCGTCGGCGCGCGCCGCGCCCGCGGGAGCGTCACTGCCCGGCAGACCCTCCGCACCGCGGGGTAGTATCCAGCTATGAAGCGCAATACCTGGCAGCGTGAGGCTGTACGCGAGGCGCTCGGTTCGTCCGAGGGTTTCGTCAGCGCGCAGTCGCTTCATTCGAACCTCCGCGACACCGGCTCCCCCATCGGGCTCGCCACCGTGTACCGTGCGCTCGCCGACCTCGCGACCGAGGGCGAGGCCGACTCGCTGCAGCAAGAGGGCGAGAGCCTCTACCGTGCGTGCACGCCGGGCAGCCACCACCACCATCTGATCTGCCGCAACTGCGGACTGACGGTGGAGATCGAGGCGGATGCCGTGGAGCTGTGGGCGCAGAACGTCGCGGCGGAACACGGGTTCACCCAGCCGAATCACATCGTCGACGTCTTCGGCCTCTGTGAAAACTGTTCAAGAAGCGACACGCTGTAACGTGTGTTGACCACGCTCGTCGTGGTCCTCTACAGTGAGCGAACCCTAGTAACGCTCACCGATCGCGGTCTTTCCCGAGCCTGCGGTGTCGGCGCGCGTGTTTTTCGCACACCTCTAACCCGATAGAGAGCTTTCCCATGCGCTCGTACCCGCGCCTTTTTGCGGTGCTCGCGGCCGTCGGACTCGCGTCCGCCGCGCTCGTCGCCTCCCCCGCCCTGTCGATCGCGCCCGCCGCCTCCGCGGCCGCGGCCGGTACCGCCGTGTGCGGGTTCACACCCTCGCAGGCGTACCCGAACCTCAACGCCGTCGCCCCGCTCACCCGCTTCGATTCCGCGCTCAACGTCATGGTGGGGCGCGACTTCGCGGCCCGTTCCGGCGCGGCCGAGGGCGAGGGCGTCTTCGCCGTCGGGCGCGACGCCGGCTTCGACACCGGCAAGCACTTCAGCCTGGGCGTCGCGGGCGTCGGATCGCGCGTCGCGCCGCCCGCCCTCTCCGACATGATCACAACGGGCGGGAACGTCACCGTGCCATCGGGTGTGCTCGACGTCGGCTTCTCGATCGGCGGCAACGTCGTGAGCGGGGGCACCGTCTCCCCCACCGCGAGCGTCGTCGTCGGCCAGCCGCCGGCGGTCGGCACGGTCACCCAGAACGCCGTCGCCCCGCTCACCCGCTACGCGTCCGAGATCGCCGGCTACGCCGACCTCTCGCGCAACTACGCGCTCATGGCGCAGACGCCGGGGGCGTCGGTCGTCTCGAGCGGCTGGCAGGTCGAGTTCACCGGAGACGGCACCTCGAGCCGCCAGGTCTTTACCGTGGCAGGCGACCAGCTCGGCGCCCTCGGCGACGCCAACACCAAGTCGATGGTCTTCGCGGGAATCCCCGCGGGCGCCGTGGTGGTCGTCAACGTCACGGGCACGACCGCCATGGTCGGCGCGAACACGTTCAGCCTCAACGGGGCCGCGATCGATCCGACTTCGACCACCGACACCCGGTTCTCCGACTTCACCCAGTCGCTGCTCTGGAACTTCCCCGAGGCGCAGGCTGTGACGCTCGGCGACGAAGACCAGCTGCTCGGCTCCGTGCTCGTGCCCCTCCCGACGAGCACCGTGACGGTGCTCACGAGCACCAACGGCCGTTTCTACGCCGGCGGCGACGTGGTCATGGGCGGATCGAGCCAGGAGGGCCTCGAGTTCCACGCCTATCCGTTCCGCGAGGTGTCGTGCGCCGCGGTCGTCAACGGCCGCATCGCCATCGTGAAGTCGCTCACCGACCCCGACGGAGTGGTCGACGCCGCTCGCGTCTACACCGGCACGTACTCGTGCACGGCACCGTCGCTCGGCGTCGTCGCGAGCGGCCCGTGGTCGCTCACCGCCGGCGGACCGGCGTTCATCGGCAGCGATGTCCCGGCCGGAAGCGTGTGCACGGTGGCCGAGGACGCGCTCTCCGCCCCGCCCACCGTGCGGGACGCGTCGTACGCGTGGAAGGCGCCCGTCGTCTCCCCCGCCTCGACGACGGTCGCGGCATCCGCCACCCCGTCGCGGGTCACGGTGACCAACGAGGTGCGCCGGGCGGTCGGCGGCATCGAGCTCGTGAAGGTGCTCGACGACCCGTACGACGTGGTCGACGCGGGGCGCGTCTACACCGGCACCTTCGAGTGCCGCTTCGCCGACGGCACCGCACCGCTGCGCGGAACCTGGAGCGAGCGGGCCGGCTCGCCGCCGGTGCTGCTGGCGTCGGGCCTCCCGATCGGCACGGTCTGCACGCTCGCCGAAGACGCGCTCGTCGCGCCGCCGCTCGCAGGGTTCCCGCAGTACCAGTGGGACGCCCCGCGCATCTCGCCCTCGACGGTAACCGTGGTCGAGAACACCGTCGACCGGTTCACCGTGACCAACGTCGTGGTCGACCCGATCGACGTGCCGCAGGCGTCGACCCCGGCCGCCCGCGCGAGCCTGCCCGTCACCGGCGGCGCCTCGACCTACGGCCCGCTCGGAGTCGCCGCGGTCATGCTGCTGCTCGGCCTGATCGGGCTGTTGATCAAGAACCGCCAGCAGGCCGGCCGCCGCGAGCGGTAGCGCGGTTTGCCAGGCGGGGCGGCGATCCCGTAAAGTAGACCCTTGGCCGGGAGTATCCCGGTCGATTTGTACGCCAACTCCCCTTTTCACCGCCGGATTCCGGTCTGCGGCGAATCCCGGGGGTTCTGCGCGTGCCGACAAGAAATCTTGGGTAGGGCACCTCGTCCTACGGTATCTAAGGAGAAGACCATCATGGCAGCAACCTGCCAGGTGACCGGAGCCGTTCCCGGCTTCGGACACAACATTTCGCACTCGCACCGACGCACCAAGCGTCGTTTCGACCCGAACGTCCAGAAGAAGACGTACTACGTTCCTTCGCTGCGCCGCAACGTGACGCTGCAGCTTTCGGCAAAGGGCATCAAGGTTATTGACGCCCGTGGCATCGAGTCTGTCGTCAAAGACATCCTCGCTCGTGGGGTGAAGATCTAATGGCTAAGGCACAAGACGTACGTCCGATCATCAAGCTCCGCTCGACGGCAGGAACCGGTTACACCTACGTGACCAAGAAGAACCGTCGTAACGACCCCGACCGCCTCGTGCTGAAGAAGTACGACCCTGTAGTGCGCAAGCACGTCGAATTCCGCGAGGAGCGCTAAACATGGCTAAGAAGAGCAAGATTGCAAAGAACGAGAAGCGCAAGGTCATCGTCGCGCGTTACGCGACGAAGCGCCTCGAGCTGAAGAAGGCCCTCGTCGACCCGGCCGGAACCGACGAGTCGCGCGAAGAGGCCCGTGTCGGCCTGCAGAAGCTTCCCCGCAACGCCTCCCCGGTGCGCGTGCGCGGTCGCGACGCGATCGACGGCCGCCCCCGCGGTTACCTCAGCCAGTTCGGTGTCAGCCGTGTTCGCTTCCGCGATATGGCTCACCGGGGCGAATTGCCCGGAATTACCAAGTCAAGCTGGTAGATTTCTTCCGGTTCACCGGCTTTTAGCCGATTGGATCACCCAACTGCACAACGTCCGAGGAGGACATTCATGGCTGACAAGTCACTAAACCGTACCGAGCTCGTCGCGGCAGTCGCCGCAGCATCTGGCCAGAGCCAGGCTTCCGTCAACGGCGTCGTCGACGCACTCTTCACCGTTCTGTCCACCTCGGTGGCCGACGGCGTGAAGGTCTCGATCCCGGGCTGGCTGGCCGTGGAGCGCACTCACCGTGCAGCTCGCGCCGGACGTAACCCGCAGACGGGTGAGGCTATCGAGATCAAGGCGAGCTACGGCGTCAAGCTGAGCGCCGGCTCGAAGCTGAAGGCCGCTGCAAAGGACTCCAAGTAGTCGCTTGAACTTCAGGGGCGCCGACCGACAGGTCGGCGCCCTTTTTGTTTGCCCGCGAGCTCCCGCACGGGGCTTCGCACAGGATGACGCGGATAAACTGATCCGATGCCACGAGTAGTCCGGATAGTGGGGCCAGCGCTCCTGCTCTTTGTGGCACTCGTTTCCGCCGTGGCCGCCCTGCAGTTCGGCGGCGGAGTGAAGCCCGAGCCGATCGCCGACGTCGGCCCCGTCGTGCGCTACGGCCTGCCGCTCACGAAACTCATCGTGAACATCGGCGCCGCCGGCACCATCGGCGCCCTCGTACTGGCGAGCTTCGGCATGGTCAAGTCGAAGCCGGAGTTCAACCTCACGCTCGACCTCGCCGCCGCCTCGGCCGGGGTGTGGGCCGTCGCCTCCGCCGCGACCGGCTTCTTCAGCTTCATGACCATCTACCAGCAGCCGCTGTCGATCGACGACCGGTTCGGCGACCTGCTCGCGACTTTCCTCACCCAGCAGGAACTCGGCCAGTCCTGGCTCTACACGACCCTCATCGCCGCGGCGCTCACCGTGCTCTGCTTCGCCGTGCGCAACCAGACCCTCGTGCTGTTCATGGCGGTCGGCGCGATCGGCGGCCTCATCCCGATGGCGCTGCAGGGCCACGCCGGTGGAACCGCGAGCCACGACTCGGCCACGAGCGCGATCTGGCTGCACATCGTCTTCGCCGCCATCTGGCTCGGCGGCCTCATCACGCTGATCGTGGGATCCCGCACGCTCGACAAGGGCCGGATCGTTCCGCTGCTCGCCCGGTACTCGACACTCGCCCTGGTGAGTTTCGTCGTGGTCGCGGCATCCGGCTATGTCAGCGCCGAGATCCGCGTGGGCACCCTCGAGAACCTGCTCACGCCGTACGGCATCCTCGTGCTCGTGAAGGTGGCGGCCCTCGGCGCCCTCGGCCTGTTCGGGGTGGTGCAGCGCCGCTACCTGGTCGGCCGCATCACCGCCACGGGCTCGCGCAAGTACTTCTGGTGGCTGGTGACCGCCGAGCTCGCCTTCATGGGAATCGCGTCCGGAGTGGCCGCGGCGCTCGCGCGCACGGCGACGCCGCAGCTCGAGGTGCCCGCGTCGGAGAGCACGGGGGCCTCGCCCGCCGAGATCCTCACCGGTGCACCGTTGCCGCCGCCCATCTCGTTCGTGAACCTCTTCACGCTGTGGAACTTCGACCTGCTCTGGGTGCTGTTCTGCGCCTTCGCGGTGTTCTTCTACCTCGCCGGGGTATGGCGCCTGAAGCGCCGCGGCGACTCCTGGCCCGTGCTGCGCACCGTGCTCTGGGTGTCCGGCATCGCGCTGCTGTTCTACATCACCAATGGCGGCGTCAACGAGTACGAGAAGTACCTGTTCAGCGCGCACATGCTCGCACACATGACGCTCGGCATGATGGTGCCGGTGCTGCTCGTGCCCGGGGCGCCCATCACGCTCGCGCTGCGCACCATCCGCAAGCGCGACGACGGCAGCCGCGGCCCGCGCGAGTGGATCATGCTCGCCACCCACTCGTCGTACTTCGGCTTCCTGTCGCGCCCGCTCGTGGCCGCGGCGATCTTCGTGGTGTCGCTCTGGGTGTTCTACTACTCGCCGCTGTTCCGCTGGGCGACCACCGACCACCTCGGCCACCAGTGGATGATCATCCACTTCCTGCTCAGCGGCTACCTGTTCGTGCAGTCACTCATCGGGGTGGATCCGTCGCCGCACCGGGCCCCGTACCCGCTACGTCTGCTCGTGCTGCTCGGCACTATGGCATTCCACGCGTTCTTCGGCCTCTCGCTCATGACCGGCACCGGCCTGCTGCTCGCCGACTGGTACGGCTCGATGGGCTGGGGTCTCGACGCCCTGGCCGACCAGCAGGCCGGCGGCGGCATCGCCTGGAGCGTGGGCGAGATCCCGACAGTGGCGCTCGCGATCGCGGTGGCGATCATGTGGTCGCGCAGCGACGAACGCGACTCGAAGCGCTACGACCGCAAAGCCGACCGCGACGGCGACGCCGAGCTCGAGGCCTACAACGAGATGCTCGCCGCGCGCGCGGCGCAGAAGGCCGCGGCGGCCCCCGGGTCTACTCGTACACTGCCGTAATCAGCAGCTTGTTGCCCGGCTCGAAGGTGAGCGCGTACTGCACGTCGAACGGGATGTCCTCGTCGAACGTCGACACCTTGCCGTCGAAGAGCGACCGCACGCCCACCACGAGGTGCGCCACCGCACCGGTCTTCGGCACGGCCCAGCTGCCGGAGACGGCCCCCGGCACGATCGACACGACCGGGTCGGCGACCATGGTCCAGACGGGCGCCGACTCGACCCGGTTCGACAGCTGGTGGCCGAACGGGCAGCCCGTGGGCATGAGCACCTGCTGCGTCGTGCACTTGCCGAGATACTGCGACACGTGCTTCTGCACCTCGGCGACGAACGCCTCGTTGGCCTGCACGTCGACCGTGACATCCATGATCTCGCCGACCTCGGTGATCGCCGCGGCGACGGGCTTCGCGTCGAGGTAGGTCGACTCGTGGCCGATCGAGTAGAGCCCGGGCGTGAAGACCTGGTAGGTCGCGGGGGAGTCGGGGGCCGCCTCGGTCGTGAGGTCGAGGCCGTTCACCGTGAAGTCCTGCGAGTGCAGCACCGTGACCGCGACGGTGTTCACCGGGCTCGTGACGAACCGCCACGACGGGAACAGCCCGAACCGCGTGCCGTCGCGCGCGACCACGAACTCGCTCGTGGCCGTGGTCGCCTTCTTCGCGCCGGGGGCGGCGATTTCGTACTCCATCACGACGGTGCGCCTGTCGTCTTTGCCCGCGGTGTCGCTGACCACGCGCGCGTCGCGGAGGTCGCCCATCGCTCGGTCGGTGAGAAGGTCGGATGCCGCGTCGTTGCCGGTGCGCACACCGGCGAGTTCGAGCGCCCCCGAGCTGTCGTGCCGTTCGAGGGCCTCGAGGTACCGGGAGACGAACCCGTGGGCGCTGTACAGGTCGGCGTTGAGAGCCACGACCGAGGCGGCGAACCCCGCGAACAGCAGGGCGAAGAGCGCCGACCAGGTGATGACGATACGGCGCATGGTCACATCCTAAACAACGCCGTGCCCGCCGCACTGTGCACAGGCCCGGGGGCGGCGGGGGCCAGCGGGTAGATTGGGGGAGTGACCGCACCCGAGCTATCCCCGGAGCAGGCCGCAGTCTTCGCCGCCATCGAGACGACCCGCGAGAACATCTTCGTCACGGGCCGGGCCGGCACCGGCAAGTCGACCCTGCTCAACCACCTGTCGTGGAACACGTCCAAGCAGGTGGTCATCTGCGCGCCCACGGGCGTCGCGGCGCTCAACGTGGGCGGGCAGACCATCCATTCGCTGTTCCGGCTGCCGATCGGGGTCATCGCCGACCACGAGATCGAGCACACCGCCGAGGTGCGCAAGCTGCTCAACACGATCGACACGCTCGTGATCGACGAGGTGTCGATGGTGAACGCCGACCTGCTCGACGCGCTCGACCGGTCGCTGCGCCAGGCGAGGCAGCGCAAGCGCGAGCCGTTCGGGGGAGTGCAGGTCGTGCTGTTCGGCGACCCCTACCAATTGGCGCCCGTGCCGGGCGACGCCGACGAGCGCGCGTACTTCGCCGACCAGTACCGGTCGATGTGGTTCTTCGACGCCAAGGTGTGGGACGACGCCGACCTCAAGATCTACGAGCTCACGACGATCCACCGCCAGCACGAGGGCGAGTTCAAGTACATGCTCAACGCGGTGCGGCACGGGAGGGTCACCGCCGAGATCGCCGAGCGCCTGAACACCACGGGCGCGCGCGAGGCGCCCGTCGACGGCATCATCACGCTCGCCACCACCAACGCGGCGGTCAACCGCATCAACGCCACCGAGCTCGCGCGGCTCCCCGGCAAGGTGCTCACCGCCAAGGCCGACGTCTCGGGGGAGTTCGGCGGCCGCGCCTACCCGGCCGACGAGGCGCTCGAGCTCAAGATCGGCGCGCAGGTGATGTTCTTGCGCAACGACGCCGACCAGCGCTGGGTCAACGGCTCCGTGGGCACGGTCACCAAGATCGACCAGTTCGTGCACGTGGAGATCGACGGCGAAGTGCACCAGGTGCAGCCCGCGGTGTGGGAGAAGTACAAGTACTCCTACTCGGCCGTCACCAAGGCGCTCAAGAAAGACATCGTCGCCGAGTTCACGCAGTTCCCGCTGCGCCTGGCCTGGGCGGTCACCATCCACAAGTCGCAGGGCAAGACCTACGACCGCGCGATCGTCGACCTCGGGCAGCGCTCGTTCGCGCCCGGCCAGACCTACGTGGCGCTCAGCCGCATCAGCGCGCTCGAGGGGCTGTACCTCAGCCGCGACCTGCGCCCGAGCGACATCATCGTCGACGAGCACGTGCAGCGGTTCATGGAGCGCGCGACCGCCGTGCCGGCGATCGAGGCGTAGCGGAGGCCAAGCCCGACGGACGGCGCTTCGACGAGCTCGGCGACCGGGCTACGCGGCGGCGGTCGCCTTCGCCGCGGCCAGGTCGACGAACAACTCGGTGTTGAAGCGGTAGGCGATCATGACCTCGTCGATCACGCGCTCGCGCTCTTCGTCGCCCCACGTCACAGCGTCGAGCTGGGCGCGGTAGACGTCCTTGAACTCCTTCGGCTTGGCGATCGCGTCGAACAGGTAGAAGCCCACGCCGTTGGTGTCGAAACCGAACTGGCGTTGCATGAGCGTGCGGATGATCTGGCCGCCCGACAGATCGCCGAGGTACCGCGTGTAGTGGTGTGCGATGAATCCGCCGCTCCACGTCGCGGCGACTGTCTGGATGCGGTCGACGTAGCGGGCGGTCGTGGGCAGCGGCGCGATCACCGAGCGCCAGTCGGAGCCGATCAGGAATTCGAGGTCGCTCTCGAGGGCGGGCAGACGCGTCAGCTGCGGGGTGATGAAGGCCGCGGCATCCGCGTCGTCTTTCATCTTCTCGGCGGCGGCCTCGAGGGCCTCGTAGATGAAGAAGTGCTGGGCCACGAGCGAGACGTAGTCGTCGCGCGAGCCCTTGCCCGTCATGAGGTCGTCCATGAAGCTGGCGCCCTCGCTGTCGCTGTGGCCTCCCCGCGTGCGCTCGCGAAGGGCCTGGGAGAAGGGGAGAACGGCAGCCACGGTAACACTCCTGAGGTTAGGTGACCCTAATACTAGCGAGTGAATGCTACCGATGGTCGCCGTGATGGGGATCGACGACGACCGAGTGCTCGCCGTGCGGGTGGGCGTAGCGGCCCGCCTCGGTCGCCGCGAGCGCCGGGGTGGTGATGGATGCCACGACCAGGGCCCCCGCGAACAGGCCGACGAGATACCGTGCCGCACCCGGTGCCGGCCGCGGGGCGGGTGGCGCCGAGCGACGCAGGCGCACGCCCAGCACGGCCGCGCAGAACAGGCCGAGCGCCGAGGCCGCGGCGAGGGGGAGCAGCGGCAGGGATGCGGCGCCGCCCGCCGCGGGCGTGCCGAGCGCGACCTCGGCGAGCAGCACGGCGGCCCAGAGCAGCGTCGGCAACAGGGCGCCGGCGAACGCGACGCGCGGCAGCGGAAGCCGGGGCGCCGCCATGGCCGCGACGCCCCAGACGAGTTCGGCCGCGCCGACGAGGGCGAAGGCCACAGCGAAAGGCGGGGGAGAGCCGACGACGAGTGCTAGGTGAATCAACCCGGCGCCCACGGCCGCGAAGGCGACGTGCGTGCGGTTGATCGTCGACATGGATCTCCCCCGCCGGTCCGGGAGGGCTAGGCGCGGGTCGGGGCGGCGCCCGCGGAATCGGCCCGAGCGGCCGGCTTGTCGGCGCCGAGTCCCACGGCCAACAGCACGATCGCGCTGCCGAAGTGCAGCACGTTGTCGGCGCCGTTGATGGCGAGGATGTTCGCGTCGGTGCCCACGAGGAACAGCCCGACGAGACCGAGCAGCAGGTACACCGCTCCGATGCCCGAATTCATGCCCTTGGCCGCACTCACCGACGACAGCCCGCAGATCAGCAGCAGCGCGCCGATGATGAGGTGCGCCACGTTGTGCAGGATGTTCACCTGGAACAGCCCGAGCAACAGTGTGCCGTTGGATGTCGCGAGAAACGGCACTCCGGCCGTGACGGTGAAGCCGAGCAGCCCGACGAGCACGTAGACGGCGCCGAAGCCGGTCGCCAGCAGACGATTCGGTGACGAGAACACGGGACCTCCTTGGTGACGCACGCGCGGTGCGCCGTCTGCCGATTGTTCGGTGCCCGCGGCCCGACCGGATTGGTCGCTAGTGCGGGCGGGGCGTCACGCCGAGGCGCTCGCAGGCGGTGTCGTACAGCACGACGACCTCGCGGCGGATCTCGGCACGTTCGCTGATCTCGCCCGACCACGGCACGGTGAGCTGGGCCTCGGCGTCGCCCGCCTCGTAGGTCCACGTTCCGCCGAGGTGGTCGAGGTCGGTCATGACCGCGGCCGTGGCATCCCGCGTCGCGAAGGCGCGCACGATCAGCAGGTTGTCTTCCGGGTGGTCGTTGTTCATGTGGTCGAGCACGGCGGACACGGTAGACGCTTCGAAGACTGGCACGCGTTCTACGGTAGCCGGTATCCGGCCGAGCGAGACCGCGCGTTGGCCGTCAGTCGACGAGGTGCTTGTCGAGGAACGAGGCCGTGCGCGCGAACGCGAGGGCCGCCGCACGGGTGTCGATCGCCGAGGCGATGCTCGCGTTGGCGAAGGAGTGGTCGGTGCCGAGGTAGGTGTGCTGGGTCACCGGGGTGCCGTGGTCTTCGAGCCTCGCGACGAAGGAGTCGACCTCGGCGCGCGGCTCGAAGTCGTCGTTCTCGGCCAGGTGCAGCAGAACCGGGCACGGGATGACGCCATGATCGTCGACCCCGAGGGTGGCGTAGTACGCCACCACCGCGTCGGCTTCTCCGCCCTGCGCGTGCAGCAGCGAGAACCAGCCGCCGAGCGAGAATCCGACGAGGCCGACCCTGGTCGAGCCCTCGAGGCGCGCCTCGGCGATGAGCCCGTCGATCAGGAGAAGGGCATCGCCGACCGGTAGTTGGTCGCGGAGCGACGCGGCGGTCTCGGGGTCGACGGTGGCGAAGCCGTTGTAGAAGTCGGGCACCACGACGCGGTAGCCCTGGCTCGACAGCGCTTCGGCGTACGGCTCGAGCCACGGCAGACGTCCGTACCAGTCGTGCGCGATGACCACGAGCGGGTCGCCTGCGCGGCCGAAGTAGAGCGCGACACCGGGCGCGGGGATCGGAACCAGTTCTGACACGGTCTTCCCTTCGGTGAGCGTTCCCCGAGACTACCCGCTGGGCGCGCCGGCGCTAGGCTTCGCCGGCCGCGAGCCGCTCCGACTCGGCGTCGAGCTTGCGGGCCATCCGCAGCATCCCCGATTCGAATCCGAGCCGGCGTTCCGCGTCGAGCGAGTCTGCCGCCTCGTTGATCGACCGCTGGAAGCTCTCGTAGGTCGCGCCGATGAGGTCGTGGCCCGCCGGTGTGAGGGTGAGGGAGGCCGCGGCGTCGTCGTCCGCGGCCGTGACCGCGACGAGCCCGCGTGACTCGAGCTCGTCGACGATGGCCATGACGGCGGTGGGCTCGAGCTCGACGACCTCGACGAGGGCCGCCAGGTCGAGCCCCGACGATTCTGCGACGCGCGCCAGGGCGCCGAGTTCGTGGTCGGTGAGGCCTGCCTCGGCGGCGAGGCGGGTGCGCACCCCGTCGAGCGCCCGCAAGAACACCTGTGCGGAGAAGGCGAGGCCGTCGAGGGCGTGGTTGTCGCCGAGTAGTCGGTACACGGATACTCCAGAAAGTACGGTGGCGGGCCGCATCGGGGCCGCCGGCAGTCGTGTGATCGCAGCACACTCTGCCACAGAGGACGCCCGCGGGCCCAAAGCACCGGCCCGATCGGCGGCGGCATTGACATCGCCGGCCCCGAGTCGTACCGGGCGCCCCTGCGCCATCCGGCTAGGCGTCGACCGCCCACTCGTGCTCGCCGTCGTCGTCGACGAGGCCCGTGGGCGCCATGCCCAGCCGCCGTGCCACCCCCGCCGACGCCGAGTGTGCGGGATGAACCGAGGCCACGAAGCGACGGGAGCCGCGGTCGGCGAGCCAGGCCATGACGGCGGCGGCGGCCTCGGTCGCGAGGCCGCGGCCCTGCGCCGACGGCGACAGCACCCACGCCAGCTCGGCAGGCCGCGCATCGTCGACGTCGTCGACGGTGGCCTGCACGAAGCCGACCGCCGCGCCCTCGCTGCGGAGCAGCCAGTTGTACCAGCGCTGCGTGCCGTCGGGGGAGTGGCCGGCCGCCTGCCGCGCGTAGCGGTCGCGCAGGGTGTCGATGGCAGGGGGCTCGCCGCCGGTGGAGCTGTAGATCGAGGGGTCGGCGAGCACGGGGACCATCTCGGCCGCGGCGTCGGGAGTTATCGGCTCGAGCGCGAGGCGGGGAGTCTCGAGCGGGACGATCTGGGGCCGGGTCATAAGTCGAATGATCGCAGGTCATGACGTGGAGCGGATGACGGGAATCGAACCCGCGCTATCAGCTTGGGAAGCTGAAGTTCTGCCATTGAACTACATCCGCGTGCGCCGCCCGTGAGGAACGGCACGACTGCCAGTGTAGGTGGTGACGCCGGTCGCGGCATCCGGGTTCTCAATAGACTGTCAGCCATGCTGCTTTCTGACAGGGACATCAAGGCCGAGCTCGCCGACCAACGCATCGGCCTCGAACCCCTCGAGCTCGGGATGGTGCAGCCGTCGAGCGTCGACGTGCGGCTCGACCGGTTCTTCCGGCTGTTCGACAACCACAAGTACCCGTTCATCGACCCGGCCGAAGACCAGCCCGACCTGACGCACCTCGTCGAGGTCGATGCGCACCAGCCGTTCATCCTGCACCCTGGCGAGTTCGTGCTCGGCTCGACCTACGAGCAGGTCACGCTGCCCGACGACATCGCGGCGCGCCTCGAGGGCAAGAGCTCACTCGGCCGGCTCGGGCTGCTGACGCACTCCACGGCGGGCTTCGTCGACCCCGGCTTCAGCGGACACGTCACGCTCGAGTTGTCGAACGTCGCGACGCTGCCGATCAAGCTCTGGCCCGGCATGAAGATCGGGCAGCTCTGCTTCATGCGCCTCACCAGCCCCGCCGAGAGCCCGTACGGTTCGGGCATCTACGGCTCGCGCTACCAGGGACAGCGCGGCCCGACGGCCAGCCGTTCGTTCCAGAACTTCGTGCACACCGACGTCTCCGACACCGACGCGGGTCGCCCGGGCGCCTGACCGCCAGCGATAATGGATGCCGCGGCGGCGGCAGCGCCTAGTAGGCGCCGGCGACCGGGGCAGCGGTCGCGGCACCGGCCTCCTCGGCCAGCACCTGGCGCGAGCCCGACACCCCGAGGCGGGTGGCTCCGGCCGCGATCATCGCGCGGGCGGTCTCGTACGAGCGGATACCGCCGCTGGCCTTCACCCCGGCGCGTCCGGCGACGGTCGCCGACATGAGCGCCACGGCCTCGACGGTGGCGCCGCCCGCGGGGTGGAAGCCGGTCGACGTCTTCACGAAGTCGGCCCCGGCGGCGACGGCGGCCTGGCACACGGCCACGATCTCCTCGTCGGTGAGCACGGCCGACTCGATGATGACCTTGAGCACGTGCGGCGCGGGGATGGCCGAGCGCACCGACGCGATGTCGGCCTCGACGAGGTCGAACCGGCCGGCCTTCGCCGCTCCGATGTCGATCACCATGTCGACCTCGTCGGCGCCGAGCGCGATCGACTCGGCGGCCTCCGCGGTCTTCACGGCGGTCGTGTGCTTGCCCGACGGGAAGCCGCAGACCACGGCGACCTTGAGGTCGGACCCGGCGGGCACCGCGACGGGAAGCATCGACGGAGAGACGCAGACCGAGAACGTGCCGAGCTCGACCGCCTCGGCGACGAGCGCGGTCACGTCGGCCGCGGTGGCCTCCGGCTTGAGCAGAGTGTGGTCGATGATGCTGGCGATCGAAGTCATGGGGGTCCTCAGAGTTGGTGTGACGGTGATGCTGCGAGTTCGTCGAGCTGCCAGACGAGCCAGGGGCTGAAGGCGAAGGGCGCGGCGGCGGCTGCGTCGCGCAGTGCCTCGGGCGAGAGCCACGCGTATTCCGCGACCTCGTCGGAGCTCGGCGCGACGACGTCGGAGGTGTATGCCCGGTAGACGGGGCAGACCTCGTTCTCGACGATGCCGGATGCGTCGACGGCGCGATACCGGAAGTCGGGCAGCACGACCTCCACGCGGGAGACGGTGATGCCCAGCTCGCGTTCGGCGCGCCGCGCGATCGCGTCCTCCATCGACTCTCCGGGCGCCGGATGGCCGCAGAACGAGTTGGTCCACACACCGGGCCAGGTCAGCTTGCTGAGCGCCCGCCGGGTGACGAGCACCTCGCCGGCCTCGTTCGCGACGTGGCACGAGAACGCGAGGTGCAGCGCGGTATCGGTGGTGTGCACCGCGATCTTGTCGGCCGTTCCGACAGGGTATCCATCGTCGGATAGGAGTACTACCTGTTCGGTCATGCTCATGGTCGCGGTATCCTGCTCAGGTGAATGGTGCCGACCCAGTAACCGTCTCGCTCGCGAGGCAGGCTCAGGTCGACGTGGTGCTCGAACGCTTCTTCAGCCTAGCCAAGAACCGCGCCGCCGCCTTCGGTCCGCAGTACGTGAAGCTGTGGGAAACCCTTGAAAGCAACACCGTCGGCGGCAAGAGATTCCGCCCGCGCATGGTCATGGGCGCCTACCAGGCCCTCGGCGGCGACGACATCGAGGCCGCCGCCTACGTCGGTGCGGCCTTCGAGCTGCTGCACACCGCCCTCATCGTGCACGACGACGTGATCGACCACGACTTCGTGCGCCGGGGCGTTGCCAACATCTCGGGGAGCTACCGGGACGCGGCATCCGCCCGCGGCAGCTCCGACAAGGTCGCCGAGCACAGCGGCATCTCGGCCGCGGTCATCGCCGGCGACCTCGCCCTGTTCAACTCGTACCGGCTGATCGACCGCAGCGGGGTCTCCGACGTCGTGCGCTCGCGACTGCTCGAGGTGATGGATGACGCGCTCTTCGCGTCTGCCGCCGGCGAACTGATCGACGTCGACTTCTCGATCGCGGCCGACGTTCCCCGCGTCGACGACATCCTCACCATGGAGCGGCTGAAGACCGCCGTCTACTCGTTCGAGTGCCCGCTGCAGGCCGGCGCGATACTCGCGGGAGCCTCGGAAGAGGTCATCACGACGCTCGGCGACTTCGGCCGCGAGGTCGGCATCGCCTACCAGCTCGTCGACGACCTGCTCGGGGTGTTCGGTCTCGAGGCCGAGACCGGAAAGACCACGATCGGCGACCTGCGCGAAGGCAAGCGCACGGTGATGATCTCGTACGCGACGAGCACGGCGGAGTGGGAGTCGATCGCGCCGCTCATCGGCAAGCACGACCTCACCCACGACGAGGCCGAGGAGGTGCGCGCGGTGCTCACGTCGTGCGGCGCACGCTCGTTCGCCGAGGGCCTCGCCCGCTACTACGCCAACCGCGCGCTCGCCCGACTGGCCGAGCCGCACATCCCGCCCGCCCTGCGAACCGAGCTGCACCCCGTCGTGGACGCCGTGCTCGGCAGGGTCAAGTGAGCCGCCGGGCGCTGTACGACCGGGTCGCAGAAGAAACCGCGAGCGTCGTCATCCGTCGGTACTCCACGTCGTTCGGGCTCGCGGCCAAGCTGCTCGGCGGCGACGTGCGCCAGCACGTCGAGAACATCTACGCCCTCGTGCGCGTCGCCGACGAGATCGTCGACGGAGCCGCCGAGGAGTCGGGGCTCGACCGGGTCGGCGCGGCGAGGCAGCTCAACGAACTCGAGCGCGAGACCGACGCCGCCGTCGCCGAGGGGTTCAGCTCGAACCTCGTCGTGCACGCCTTCGCCCTCACGGCGCGCGAGACCGGCTTCGGCGCCGAGTACACCGCGCCGTTCTTCGAGTCGATGCGCACCGACCTCACCGAGACCGAGCACGACGCCGAGAGCTTCGACCGGTACGTCTACGGCTCGGCC
>Ga0247809_1000141_pt1 | contig 39314 bp, 20 predicted proteins | sample UWRJL104311B1_FD_180951 | JGI IMG/M metagenome (GOLD analysis project Ga0247809, IMG submission 180951) | Plant litter microbial communities from Arlington Agricultural Research Station in Wisconsin, United States - UWRJ-L104-311B-1 | ecosystem: Environmental > Terrestrial > Plant litter >...
TAAGAGGGTAAAATACCCCCCCCCCCCCTTAATATAAGAAATATATCGCGTGTCCTTCCCTATCCCGAAGCGGATAGCGGACTGCGGATGCGCACAACATAGTCCGCAGCGGCTTATATTATAAGAAGATATATGGCGGAGAATATAAGCAGGAATTACTGTCATTATTATATTATTATCCTATCCCTATAATCCGTAAGGGCTAATGCTGTGTGCTTAAGCATAGCAAAGGATCCGTGTGCTGTCCAACAAATACCTACATACAGCATAGGTATATAAATATATTTTTAAGGTCCTTTAGTGTAATGGTAACACTACAACTTTTCGTGTTGTTGACACCAGTTCGATTCTGGTAAGGACTATATAAGCTATACTTAAAAGAAGATACAGCTAAGACATTATAACAGAAGACTTATAGGGGCATAGACACTTACTAGCATTACAATGACTATATTATTATAGGCTGTGTGCTTATAAACAACAATAGCATACCTTAGCACGATAAGGTAAACTTATTGATCTAATACATGAAGGAGTTTGTTTTATTTTTAAGGTGTTATAGTATAGAGGTTATGCGGGGTACTGTTAATACCCACCACAGAGGTTCGAGTCCTCTTAACACCTATAAGAGCACAAGGCCTAAGTAAAAGTATTTTAATTAAATTATAATCTAATCTGCAGGCAGCGGATTATAGTAAACCGCCCTATCCGGATGCGGAACGCCTCCTGATATAAACTATATAAATAAAATAAAAAGTAGAGCATTTAGCTAAAGTCGGAATAGTTCAATTGGTAAAACAGTTTCCTTGTAAGAATCAGTTGGTGGTTCAAATCCATCTTTCGATATAATTAAATTATGCTTATCCGGAACCGCAGCGGACACCTGACTATACTATATTATTAATAATATAATATAACATAAGTAAGTAAGATTAGTATGTGTATATACTGTGTATTCTTATATTATTTTAAATTAATAAGATTAATATAAGATTAATATATTTTTATATATTATATATATAATGAGTTGTAGTTTAACTAGGAAGAACACCATTTTTTGGTAATGGATACACCAGTTCGACTCTGGTCGACTCAGAAGATTATTATATGTGACATCACATATAATATATAGGTTATAAGTAGTTATATTTTATAGATTAATATCTATATATAAGATATACCAGTTAGTTTAATCTAATACCATAGATCTAAATTAACAAAGCTCTATTGGTGGTGCTTTATTACCTCCAATTCTTAGAATAGCCTTAATAGGTAACTTGTTTGGTGTTCTTATTATCAAACATATCTAAAAGATATAAAAATGTTCTATTCTCATTAGGAGACAAATTGTATCTTGATAAGGAAAGTATATTGAGCGAATTATTCTGTAAATTAGAGCATAAGATAGGAATGTCTACCATAAAAATGATTCATTTCCATCTAAATATAAATTCTTAATATAATTAGGTCTTAGTAGTTCAAGCTTATCACCAGGCTAATATACCCTTTTAATAGGGGTATTTTGTCAATTATATCTGCTATCCTGGCTATCTGTTACTTTATAAGTAGTTAGACTAGGTTGTCTTTTATCAATTTATAAGGATAGGCCAATGGTACATATAATTATATAATATTATCTATTTTATAGGTATTATGTTGTAGGTTTAATTACCTTACCTTTGATTATCAATGGTAACCAGTAACCAATAAAATATTATCCATTTAGTATTAGGTTCATAGATTTAAATACTTTAACACACACGTATACAAACATGTTAGCAGCTGCAAAATATTTAGGAGCCGGTTTAGCTTGTTCAGGTTTAATCGGTGCCGGAGCCGGTATCGGATTAATCTTCTCATCTTTAATCGCTTCAACAGCCAGAAATCCTCAAGTTAGAGGTCAATTATTCAGTTTCGCAATCTTAGGATTCGCTTTAGCTGAAGCTACAGGACTATTCAGTCTTATGATTGCTTTCTTATTATTATACTCATAATAATAAATTTATTATAACACGGGCTTGCTCGTAAAAATAAAAAATAAAAATGTGTTATTTATAACCCATTTAGGTTCTGCTTGAGGGCTATACTTAATACATAGAATAATAATATTATTACATTAATTAAATAAAATAAAAAGCACATAATTTAACGGTAAAATGAATTTTTGATAAGGATTTTATGGGAGTTCGATTCTTCCTGTGCTTAAATAAATGTTTTTAGTTGTATCTAATCTAACTCTTATTGATGATACTCTGTATTAAAAATATAAGGAGATAGATATAAACTATAATTATATAAAAAGGTATAAAACTATGTGAAAAGGTCTAAATAAGATTTATCTTAAAAATCTAAGACATATTGTATATACCATATATATATAAATATATAAACTATAAAAATAAAGATCGCTAATATGCGCATATAATACTACAAAGGTCTGTTAAACCTAATCTTTGTATAACAAAACAGAAGAATTTAATTTTGGTTCGGACTGAACGTTGTCCAGTAGTCTAAGACATGCAAATCTCTTTTAACTTAACGTTAACAGGGTGTACAGGTGAGTAACATTAAATAAGATAACTTATAGCCTTCAGAAACAGAAGATAAAATAAACTATTCTATTTATTAAGGATAGTTTAAAGTCTACGCTAGTCGTAGGCAAAATAAAGGAAATTTTCCGTTATAGGGTTCTATTTAACTCGAATAGGTAGTTGGCGGAGTAAAAGCCCACCAAGCCGACGATCGATAGCCAGCTTGAGAGAGGGATTGGCCACATCGGGTATGAAATTTACCCAAGTAGTGTTTAACTACCTGCAGTCAAGAATATTTGTCAATGCTCGAAAGAGTGAACAAGCTAACTGGAATTTAGTACTTGCGGAGAGATCTGTAATACTAAATAATGTAAGGGAGGATAATGACGTTACCTTACGATGAGTGTCGTCTAAAACTGGTGCCAGAAGACTCGGTAATACCAGAGACGCGAACGTTAGTCTTCTTAAATGGGCGTAAAGGGTTCGTAGGCGTCTTATTATAATAGATGTGCTTTATGCACTCTAATATTAAAACATAAGATAGAATCAAAAAGAGGAAATGGAGAATGTTTAGAGGAGTGATGATATACTTAGATCCTAGACGGACTACTAGTGGCGAAGGCTTCTTTCCATTAATGATTGACGCTGAGGAACGAAGGTGTAGATAGGGAATAGGATTAGATACCCAGAATACCCTACACTGTAAACGATGAATGGTAAGAGTTTGTATTATTTATATAATTTAGCCTTTTATAGCAATAAAACTATATTATGGTTTATAATATGATCTAATAAATAAAGATTCATATTCTAGATTATAAAATATATTAATTAAATATAGACTCTGTTGCTAAGAGCGATAACCATTCCGCCTTGTAAGTATACTCGCAAGAGTGAAAATAAAAAAATTAGTCGGTTCTAGAGCAAACGGAGTGAAGCATGTTGTTTAATACGATAATCCGCGTAAAACCTTACCACTCCTTGAATATTTATAATATTTATATTATAATTACAGGTGTTGCATGGCTGTCGTCAGTTCGTATCGTGAGAGCTTAGGTTAATTCCATCAACGGACGCAAACCCTAGTATTAATTTATACTTAATGTCTGATATCCTGAAAAAGGATATCACAAGGGGACTAAGACAAGCCCTTATGGCCCTAATGGAGTGGGCTACAAACGTGCCACAAGAATTTTTACAATGTGATGCAATACGCTTTTTAATAAAGATAACGTGGAGCTAATCATCAAAAAAAGTTAGAAACAGATTATTGCCTGCAATTCGGCAGTATGAAGAAGGAATTCCGAGTAATCGTTGATCACCAACCGCAACGGTGAAATAATAATCTAGAATGAACTAACTGTCTGTCAATTGGAAGAAGCTTTCCTTTTAGGAAGAAGCCGGATTTTAGGTTATTTTATATTAAAAGATTTTGTTATTATTACTTTGTAATATTACTAGTGGCAGTAATGTCTCTAATAACACTAACAAAGGTATATTTTAACATTAATAGAGTAAGATCTAAAAACGGTTTCCATTATTAGTAAGTGACATCTAATAAGTCATAGCAGGGTAGCCGTACTGGAAAGTGCTGCTGTAATATAACAGAAATAAATAAAGAAAAAACCCCTTTTGAATATGAATATATTCTATTTAATAGAAGCTTTTATAGTATAAAAAATCTTTAGTTGGTTTTGTATCCTATATCTGCTGCGGGCCATCTGGGAGAGGATGCTTATATTTACTATAATAGATGTAATGCAGCTCATTGTAGGCTATATAATAAGTTACAATTCTTAATTCGAAAAGATGTAACTATAGAAGTATCAACAGTAATCAATGTTTAGGTTATATATATATAATATAGACTAGGCTATGCTGAAGTGAGGTTACGTTATAGAGAAAGGGTCTACTTATATATGTACATATATAATATAAGGAGTGACTTGTAGCAGGATAAACTTTATCTCGGAGATAAAAGTATGTAGCTGGTTTTTATCTCTATCTTTACTATTTATACCTACCTCCCACTACATACCTATATATGTTCTTATAAATGCCTATTTAATTTATTATAATGTACTTAAATAGCACATGTCCGCATTAACTGCGGATGTATCGCTTTATATTAACATATATATTATATATAAAGTATGGATATAATCCATTATATAAAAAATAAACAAAAAAAAAAATAAAATAAAAATAAATAAAATTATGATAAACAATCTCTTAAGAATTATATTTAATCCTGTATTTAACGATTCTCCAGAGCCTTGACAAATAGGTTTCCAAGATAGTGCTGCACCAGGTTTTGAAGGTATAACTGATCTTCATGACTCAATTTTCTTCTATTTAGTAGTAATATCTATAGGAGTATTTTGAGTATTATTCAGTGTAATATTTAATTTCAATCAAAAAACATCTCCTATAGTATATAAATACTCTAACCACGGTACATTAATAGAATTAATATGGACTATTACTCCAGCTTTTGTATTAATAGCTATCGCTTTCCCAAGTTTTAGATTACTTTATATGTTAGACGAAGTTGTTACACCTATAATGACAATTAAAGTTATAGGACACCAATGATACTGATCATACGAATATGCTGATTTCATTAATGAAAATGAAGAAGCTATAGAATTTGATAGTTATATGGTACCTGAAAGTGACTTAGAAGTTGGACAATTAAGATTATTAGAAGTAGATAATAAAATTGTAGTACCATCTAATTCTCATATAAGATTAGTAGTAACATCTACTGATGTTATACATGACTTTGCTGTACCATCTTTAGGATTAAAAATTGATGCTGTACCAGGAAGATTAAATCAAACTTCATTTATAGCTTTAAGACCAGGAGTATTCAGAGGACAATGTTCTGAAATATGTGGAGTTTACCATGGATTTATGCCAATAGCTGTTAAAGCTTTACCTTATGAAGAATTCTTATTCTGATTAGAATCTATGTCTTAATGTTAACTTAAAACCCTATTTTAATATAATATAAACCTAGGCTATGTACTTAATGTGTGCTTAAGTATGCATATGGCTACGATGCTGTTGGTTTATAACATAAATATGGGATACGTTATATGTAGATAAACTATATCCGCTTGTAACAATTTAAATATTAATACCTTAAAATTATCTGTACCATATAAGGCCTTATAGGCTAGTTTCAGATATTTCCCTGTTATCCCTCCCATCCGTCTCCGCATCCGCAAAGGGTCCGCAGGGTAGGAGGACTCTGTATAAGTATTATTAAATCATAATTTGTTTTATATATATTTATCTAAAAGGATAATATCTAATGTTAACTAGACCTGGTCTCTTAGTCGCATCGCGTATATATGGTAATTAAATTCATTATTTAAAAGAATAAAACCTTATGTGCTACTATCCGTCATACTCCGGTTAGCTTCGGACCCGGACGCATAAATTTGATGTATATATGTCCTTTGACATTAATATATTCTTATCTAGCATAAGTTTAATATGGTAAGGAATTAGCCGTTTTATCATTAAATATTTGAAAGGGATTGCCACTGCCTTAATACAGAGCATAAAACATAAATAAAAATTAATAAAAAAAATGATGAATACACTTTATAGTCTAATAGAAGTTTTAATAGTAATAGTACCAGTATTGTTAGCAGTTGCTTTCATGACTATAATAGAAAGAAAACAATTAGCGGCTATGCAAAGACGAGTAGGACCTAATACTGTAGGATATTACGGAGTATTACAACCTTTTAGTGATGCTTTAAAATTAATTTTAAAGGAAACAGTTATACCAGCTCAATCTAATAAAATCTTATTTTATTTAGCTCCTATTTTCACTTTAATCTTTAGTTTACTAGGATGAGGAGTAATACCTTTTGGGCAAGGTTTAGCATTATCTGATTTCTCTTTAGGAATTTTATATACTTTAGCTTTATCTTCATTAGGTATTTACGGTATATTATTCGCTGGATGATCGGCTAATTCTAAATACGCTTTTTTAGGATCTTTAAGAAGTACAGCATCTATGATTAGTTATGAATTAGTTTTAAGTACAGCTGTTATTATAGTAATAATATTAACAGGTTCATTTAATATAACAAATATAATTGAAAATCAACAATCTATATGGTATATAGTACCATTAATGCCTGTATTTATTTTCTTTTTCATATCTATATTAGCAGAAACAAGTAGAACTCCATTTGACCTTCAGGAAGCTGAATCAGAATTAGTAGCTGGTTTCTTCACAGAACATTCATCTATTATTTTCGTTTTCTTTTTCTTGGCTGAATATAGTTCTATAGTACTTATGTCTAGTTTAACTGCTATATTATTTTTTGGTGGTTATAACTTTATTGAGATTTTCGAAAATAACTCTGTATTTAATATACAAAGTATTATTTTAGGTGTGAAAACTTGTCTATTCTGTTTCTTATTTGTATGGTTTAGAGCTACTCTACCTAGATTAAGATACGATCAATTAATGCTTTTCTGCTGAACTGGTATGTTACCTATAGCTATAGCATTTACAATTCTTATACCTAGTATATTAATTGGATTTGATTTTTTACCTTCTGTTTAATCTCTATTAAACTAATAAGGGGAATATGATATTTTATAACCCTTTACAATAAATATATAAGACAGGATATATCACACCACATATAAAGAAGAGTTCTCTTATGATAAATATATCTATTATATAGAAAGATATTAAGGTATAATAAATTAGATTAATATACCTTAATATACACAGGTTTAGTCTCCATAGCTATATTAAACTTATTATAGATACTAATTCTCTTACCCTCCGTAATGCTTACTGTATAATTCGTATTCATTATGTGGATATTAGAGCTAGTTCTATCTTTCATCCATTTATCTTGGTTAACCTTATAAGAGCTATCCTTATGTAAGAGTTCAGTAAATTGGCTATAACTTATTTTAGCTTTAGATCCTTTGATCTTAATAATTTCAGTGCCATCTTCTAGCTTAAGGGCGTACACTTTAGGAGCTAGGAATATTCCTTCCATAGCTTTATATTCTAATTTAAATTGTCCTAATTCAGTTCCTACTTCTCTCTCGGGTAGTTCACAGTCTAATACTAAACTATCAGTGTCAGAGTAATATAGGTTATCTTTATAGTCTATTTTATATTTAGCCATAAACATCCTAGCGTAAGCCGTAGTAAAGATAGCCAGAGGAGTGTTAATATTAATAAGACTTCTGCTTTTCTTCTCTTCTGAGTTTCTCTTAAAGGTTAGCATAGAGTTGTGTGCTTGCTTCTTACCAATTACTTCTACCCCATCTGTAACTATTAGGGTGCTGCCAAAGTGTTCCATTCAGAATTCTAAGTTAGATTCTTCAGGACTTATAATCTTATAATCTTCTAATAGCGGTGACATACCAAATCTACCATAAAGACTATTCATTAATAGTTTACTAATCATATTTTTAGCATTATCCTTAGGATATTTTACTCTATTACTATAGAGTGTATCTACGTAGCCTTTAAAGATATTAGCTTTATCATATCAATGGTAAGCTTTATAGACTTTTATACTATATCCGTAAGTTAAGGCTAGTTTAAGTTCTTCACTACAATACCAACCACTTCATTTTCCTACTGGAGCTACTGTTTTATTGTCATTTCTATGTAATAGTAATGGAGCATATAAATTATCAGGAGCTATTATATCAGCATAACATATGCCAAAGATAGAAAATATATCTAATTCATTTCTATTCAATGCCTCTCTATAACTAACTTCTCCTACTGGGTATAAGTTGTTTCTCATGACATAAGGATAAAGACTGTTTACATCATAGTAGTATAGGTTTTCACCTTTATGTTTATAAACATCTACATGCCCTCCATAGTAAGCCTTCTTCATTTGTAAATAATCTTCTAATCAGGTAGTATCTAAAGAGTGTTTCATGTAGTTAGACCTATATAGCTTAAGAGCTAGACCAGAAAGCGTAGTAACATTCTTTATAGACACGTTGAATAACTCTTTTATCTCCCTATAGGCTGCATTAATAACATTAAATAAAACTAAGCAATCTTGTTTATTATAGGCTAATAGGCTTTCTTTAAAGGCTGGGTCGTACAGATTGGCCGTATCATTAACTAGCACATCAAAGTTTAATTTATTTTCTACTGAGCAAAAACTAGAGGCTAAGCTAACTAAGCTACTAGGTAGCAATAGATAAGAATCTAATATCTTGATCTTAAAGTCTTCTTTAGTTATAGTTACTTGAGAGATTTTATCTGCTTTAGCGTTAACTTTAACCTTGAATCCTTTACTTTCTAAGTTATAGATGGTATTAAGTAAGAACACAGAATCAAATCCACTTCAGTTATGGCAGTATACAGTGTATCCATTAAACTGAGGCTGTGTCATGTAGGCTACTAAAGATATTAGCATATCTTTACTATTAGAATAATCAGTAATGTAAAAGGTCTCATAGCTATACTTGTGACTGTATGTAGAGGCACTTATGGGTTCCATAGTATTATATACTGTTCTAGTCTCTAAGTCTATAGTCAGAATATCAAATTTATTTATATTCTTAAGAATAAATGACGTCTAAATAGATCTGGTATTTAGCTTTGACCGGTTACCCACTCCGCAGGGAAGATAAATTCTACCGGATATTTTTTAATAAACCAGAGAGTGCAGCACTAAATCTTAAAGATTTTAGCTTGATACCAGGGGGATGGTATCCCCCCCCCACACCCCCCTACTCTTCTATTCATGGTATGGAGGAAGAATCCTCCCTTGTATCCTATACAGGATACTCACCCTCCTCTTTAGAGGTTAACACACACACACACAGGAAGGGAGGGAGGAGGAGGACCCTCTCCCCGGACCCCCCCACACCCAATACTGATAATATGAGTTCTTATCCTATCTATAAATAAATACTATACTACTTGATGAATATGAATACTTGTCCTATCTATAGTCTGTGTCTAAATTGTATAAAATGTGTATATATCTATATCCTATGATAGATTATTAAGGGGATACCTTAATAATATTAACAATATTAAAAATTAAGATTTATCAGTTAATTTAGTTAAATACAATCTTACTACATTTCTGTATGTAAACAAAGGTAAAATATATTTAGATAATACGAATATTAAAACTATTAAACTAAAGAATGTGAAAGAAAGTTGATTTAAAAAATAAAATGGTATTAATTGAGGCATTTTTTGTTATTTGGGTTTTTACTGTCTTTCTCTGCCAAAGGCATAAAAATATCTTTCTTATCCTCAGTAATTCAATCATTTTGATAGATTTCTCTATGCCCGAGTCCAACATGAATACGGACTGCTGTATTGATATTTACTTTAGTAAACTTTAAGCTTATTTTTATTTTTTTCTTGAATATTATATGAACTTGTGTTAATTATAAAGCCCTATACAGGTAAAATTATTCACAAGGTTACTATATTTATAATTCAGAAAGTAGGTGAGACATAGATTTAAAGACGAATACACATTACGATGAGTAAGGTTTTACCTTACTACATATGATATATGTATAGAGCTCCTTATAATTTATAAGGTAAGGATTATTAATTAAGTATTAATAGTGGGAGGCGTAAGGCAGTACTGCTGTCCTCCCAGCATCACACACTCATAAAGGCTAGCTTTATTAAATAAGCTATAAACTCTTTCTTTTTAGGGTTAGTTGTATATATCTATAAATTTTCTACTTATATAAACTTACTTAAGTAAGGGTAAGGTCATATATTATAATATACTTATATATTATTAGTACTTGTAGTGCTAGTACCTATAATGTCCTTATCTATTATTTAATAATTGTAGTGTTAGTAATTAAGATTATACTTAAAATTATTTATTGTTAGTACTTGTAGTATTAGTACTTAAAATTATAGGAGCAATCATAGATAATAATAGTATAAGACTACTTAATATTAACCAAACAGCTCCATAAGTATATAATCCTTGTCCTAACATTTCAATTTGTAAGAAATTAACAAAATTAATATCTAATCCTATAGGGTTAACTACACTATGAATAATACTAATAAAACTATTAGATATACTATCATTCATATATTCTGGAGTAGAGAAAACCATAGAATATACAGACATAGTTAATTTATTTAAATTAGTAATAACTTCAAGAGGATGAGATAAAAATTGTGTCCCTGGGGCTAAATCTATAGTAGATACACCTTCTAAACCTACTTGAGAGGCTATTTCCGCTGATCCTCCAGTTATAGATAATATCTCATATAAAAACACAAAACCTATAGAAAGAGCAAGAGGTAGATTTTTAGTATATTCTCTTCCTACTTCTAAGATATCTACTAATTTTATATTAATCATCATTATAACGAATAAGAATAGTACAGTTATAGCTCCTATGTATACTAGTACATATGCTATACCTATAAAACCTATACCTAATAATATAAGATAACCAGCTGTATTAATAAACACAGATATTAAATATAATACGGAAATCACCGGATTTTTGGATGTAATAACTAAAATACTAGATAATATAGCACCTAGTGCTAATAAATTTAATAAAAGATCTTTCATTTATTTTTATTTTTTATATTTTTAATTTTTTAAAATCTTAATAAGATTAATAAAACTATACAGTAGGACCCTGTTATCGCGTGTCCTTCCCTATCCCGAAGCGGATAGCGGACTGAGGATGCACACATATTTATTTTATATAGTCTTAAAAAGATTAGGTAGGACCTTGAATAAAGCTAATTGAAAATAAGTTAACTTGCATTAACTTAGGCTTAGGTATCTCTATTTATGTTATGCTGCCAGAGGACAGCCTTTCGCATAAATAGATATAGACCCAGACCATAAAATGACTACTTAATTAGCAAAATATTATATTTTTTATATAAATAGTCTGGTCTTAAAATGTTTTAACAGTAATAATCTCTTTACCTTCATTCACTATTATTAATAAACATACTCTTTATAGCGATATGGTGATCGCATCCGGAGTATCGGCTTGTTATACTCATAATATTATATTGATTGATAGGTATAATGAAATCATTCAGATCCTTTCAACTGTTATGTGATTTTCTACCTTAGGGAGTACTAGATATTAGCGTATATATATTTATATATACTAATAAGACTTAAGGCTTGTATTATAAATTTAATATAGAGTTTATATTAAATAAATTAACCTCCTCATCAGTAAACTACAATAAATAAAAATAGTCATACTACATCTACGAAATGTCAATAAAGTATAGCTGATTCATATCCTGCATGGTGATGTACTGTTAAGTGGTATAATACAATTCTTACAAATCCTACAGTTAAGAAGATTGTACCTATTATAATATGAAGTCCATGTAATCCTGTACTAGCAAAGAATACACTTCCGTAAACTGAATCGGCGAAAGTGAACATAGCTTGAGAATATTCTACATATTGTAAACCTGTGAAAACTATAGCTAATAAGATAGTAAACAGAGTACCATTAATGGCATCTTTTCTGTTTCCTTGTATTAATGCATGGTGTGCATATGTTATAGTAATACCTGATGATAACAAGATGAAAGTATTTAATAAAGGAATTGCTCATGGATCTAAGGCTACTATACCTTGAGGTGGTCAGCTATTTCCTATTTCTACACTAGGTGATAGACTAGAATGGAAATAAGCTCAAAAGATACTTAAGAATGCGAAGGCTTCACTAATAATAAATAGAATCATACCTAAAAAGATACCTTTTTGTACTTGTAATGTATGGTCACCTAAATATGTACCTTCTGTTATTACATCTCTAAATCAAAGAAGCATAACAAATAAAGTAAGAATAAAACTTAAAGTTAAACCGTATCCACCAAACTGGAAACCATGAAAATATGATACTGCAGATATGGCCATGTTGAAAAGGCTAAAACTTGTAAAAAGAGGTCATGGAGAAGGAGTCACTAAATGATATGGATGTGCTTGAATATTCATGTTATTTTATATTTTTTATTTTCTGTTCCTAAAGATAATTAAACTTAGATTTATTAAGTTTAAGTAATTCTTTTTACCCCTTATTATACTTTTACCCACGTCTCCCTATCCGCTGCGGATCCCACGTACACCTATATCCTAGGTGCTAGCATACAGGACAGGAGGGAGGGATAGGGAGAGGAGAGAATCATAGAAGGATACTAGTCCGCTGCGGTCGCGTTATCACACATAATGATATAAATATATATATGGGGTGTATCTTTGATACGTTTTAAAACTCAATAAACCTATGCTTATTAAATTAATTAAATATTAGTTTGCCTCGAGAATGAATCGAACATTCGTAGCTATAACTTCACTATAGTGCTCTGACCAACTAAGCTATCCAGGCTTAAATAAGGTTATGCTTAGTACTGCGGTACATCAGCATCCCTCTAAATATTTTATTAATATATTATTATATACATTAGTCTTTTCTTTTTATCCTCTTTATCAGCTGCGGACTTGCAGCGGAGCGGACTACTTCTAAACGATAGGGGTTAATAAAACAATTATATTAATAAAGTTTATTACCTATCGTATGGTACATATACAGATGTCCGCAACGGATAAATTTAACTTATACAGTATAAGTTTGAGCAGGTAATGTTTCATAAGCATGTAAAGGTGTAGGAACCGGTAAACTTCATTCTAATGTAGAACTAAATCTAGGGTAACTTTTAAACTCCATATTACCTACCATATAACCAGGATATGCTCATGATAATTCTTTATTTTCAGGTAAGAATGCTACATTTGCAGCTGTACTATCTATATTAGACAATAATGTTACTTCTTGTCCATTATGAGCTGATGCTGGTTTAGCAAAAATATCATAACATATATATATAAATAATACTGTAGCAGCAATAGATATTGTAGATCCTAGACTAGAAATATAATTTCATTGTGCATAAGCATCTGGATAATCAGGTATTCTTCTAGGCATACCAGCTAACCCTAAAAAGTGTTGAGGGAAGAAAGTTAAATTTACTCCTATGAATAACACTCAGAAGTGTGTTTTAGCTAATAATTCGTTATAAGTTAATCCTACTATTTTAGGTACTCAGAAATAGAAACCAGCAAATAGAGCAAATACAGCACCCATAGATAATACATAATGGAAATGAGCTACTACATAATAAGTATCATGTAAAGCTACATCCATTGAGGCATTAGCTAATACTACTCCAGTTAATCCACCTATAGTGAATAAAGCTACAAAACCTAAAGCGAATACTAAAGGTGTAGTAAATCTTAATGATCCACCATAACATGTTGCTAATCATGAGAATATTTTTATACCTGTTGGTACAGCTATTATCATTGTAGCAGCTGTGAAATAGGCTCTAGTATCTACATCAAGACCTACACTAAACATGTGATGGCTTCATACTATAAATCCTAATATACCAATTGAGAACATAGCATATACCATACCTAAATAACCAAACACAGGTTTACCTGAGAATTGTGATATGATATGACTTACTATTCCGAATCCAGGTATGATTAAGATATATACTTCAGGATGTCCAAAGAACCAGAATAAATGCTGATATAATATAGGATCACCACCAGCACTAGGATCATAGAATGATGTGTTAAATTGTCTATCTGTTAATAGCATAGTAATAGCTCCTGCTAATACTGGTAAAGATAATAATAATAATATAGCTGTTACAAATATAGCTCATACAAATAAAGGTAATTTATGTAAAGTCATACCAGGTGCTCTCATATTTAAAACTGTTGTTATAAAATTCATAGCTCCTAATAAACTAGATACTCCTGCTAAATGCAGAGAGAAAATACTTAAATCCACAGAACCACCTGAATGAGACTGTATTCCTGATAGAGGAGGATACACTGTTCATCCTGTACCAGCTCCTGATTCTACTAAAGAACCTAATAATAATAATATTAATGAAGGAGGTAATAATCAAAAACTAATATTATTTAATCTAGGGAAAGCCATATCTGGCGCTCCTATGTGTACAGGTAATAAATAATTACCAAATCCACCTACTAAACCAGGCATTACCATAAAGAATATCATTATGAAAGCATGAGCTGTAATAATTACGTTATAAAGTTGATGATCATTATTTAAATATTGGGCTCCTGGTGCAGCTAACTCTAATCTAATAAGAAAAGAAAAAGCAGTACCTATCATACCCGCAAAAAGAGAGAAAATTAAATATAAAGTACCTATGTCTTTTGCATTAGTACTGTAAAGTCATCGTTCCATTTTATTTTTGGTTTTATGTATTTTTTATTTGGTATCTATCCTATTAAACCTCTCTATCGCGTGTCCTTCCCTATCCCGAAGCGGATAGCGGACTGAGGATGCGCAGAGGGAGATAGATGACCTTTTATATATTAAAAAATATAAACTTATATATGATATATGGTTGTTTATGGAACCTAAGACTCAGGCCATTATAATACTATATATACTATAAATATATTATGAAATAAGTGGTTATGTAAATAACCATTTATAGCATTACGGTACTATACATGCATAGCGATACGCCTCCTGTCCGGTCCGCAGCGAATGCGTATGTAGATGCGGAGGAGTACCGGGCACATTATAAATAGAAATTTATAAAAGGCTTGGTTTTTGAATCTTAGGTAATCTGATAAGTTAATTTTATTTAACTCTGGCGTAAACGCTAAGTAAGCCATAGAACTATAGTTTTGCTATTGAAACAAACCATATAGTTAAGGCGATGTTTTCTTATAGATATTTTATTTATAAACACACAAAATACAAATAAAGCGAGTATAAACATCTATGCATCCTATGCTTTAAGCAATAGAACATAAGCACAGATACAACTCTGATATAATGTGGAGAAAAAGAGATTCGAACTCTTACCTTCGTGTTGCAAACACGAATGACTAACCATTATCCTATTTCCCCTAAGGATGTTTATCACATGATGTATTATAGTATTCTCTTTCGGATTTGAACCAAAATCAATGTTTTAGAAGAACACAGCTCTACCATTAAGCTAAGAGAACATAAAATTATAAGGTTATACTATCTTATGATACATAGGTTTTCAGCAGAACTAGACTAAGGCTCAAATACAGTAGTGCGCATCCGCAGCGGACACGCGATAATCTTAATATTAATAAAACAAGAGCTTACACTGGTATATATATATGTAGGCTGAATACTGTGCTTTACATGTATGCAATAGCACAACAGCATATAGCGTAGCATGAAGACAGCCTTAAAATAGAGTTAAGAAGGATTCGAACCCTGGGATTAAAAAATTAATCATCAAATTTGCAATCTGACTACAGTACCAATCTGTAAACTTAACTCCTTTGATCTAGTTATGGCTTCACAAGTGCTTAAAACAATATAAGCCGGTACTGGGTCCTAGCAAACATTACATTTACAGACACTGGCTTTAGATTTACGAGTAAAGAGACTTGAACTCTTACAATTAAAAATCATGTATTCCTAAGATACACCTGTCTACCATTTCAGCATACTCGTAGATATAACTATTTGTGTTAAACTCTTTTAGTAAAGCATATACTGAATATGTGCTATCCTATTCGATTACCTATATATTGATTAATACTTCACAAAATAAGGTTAACCCCTAATATAGGGAAGGTTAGACTCGAACTAACTATAACTTAGTCCCAAACTAAGCAACGCACCACTTTGTTTTCTCCCCTTATTAATCATAGAAGTACTTTTACTACTTTCTTTACTTTTAATCATCGCTATAAGATGCTGCAGATTGGGATCTGATATATATATATATATATTTGATAAATGAAAAGGGTTAATTAACCCTATATATGTATATTATAAGTATTACGAACAAAGAGACTTGAACTCTTACAGAATTACTTCCACTTCTACTTAACAAAAGCCTGGCTACCAATTTCAGCATGTTCGCTAGTAATTATTACTACTTACTTTTCCCTATATTATTACAAGGCAATATACTCCTTTTAGAATAATAATAAGATAAATTAGTTATTTGACAGAGCCCTTGCTATGCTATTTATATTCTATGTTATTTATGTTATAATGCTATTTATGTTATATGCTATATTACAGTATACCGTGATCTGTATGCTAGCTATAAGCCTTTTGCTATAAATTTAAAGGATACTATATTAGACTAGTAGATATATACATATATATAAGACCGAAGGGACTCGAACCCTCATTTGACCCATTATGAGCGAGTGGCATTAACCAATTATGCTACAGTCTTTTCTTTATTTTATCGGGCAATAATTTATATTTAATATTCTAATACTTCCCTTCTCTACCCTTCCCTTAGGAGAGCGTATAACGTATAGCGGATAGCGGATAGTGGATTGTGGACACTGGTATAGTAATACTATGATATACAGATGGGTTGAAAAGGAATCGAACCTCTCCCGATCACAAAGATCAATTTTTTTACAGAAAATCCTAATTACCATTCTAGCATCAACCCTGTATGAGTATTTAGTATTGCAAATCTGTGCTATCCGCATTCAAAGATGACAAACACCTAAGCAAGTTAAGTATATGTATATATACTTATATATATAAAGAAATACTATTATACCTAGCGCCTAGGACTATATAAAGCTATAGATTTTAATCGGAATAGAGGGGATTCGAACTCCTCAAGGGATAACCCTAATAGTTAGCAACCATCTTATCTTACCAATGAAAACTATTCCTACTAGCCTTTTACATATCATATACATACAAAGGGTTTGTTTTTATCCTATACTATCATATATACTTATATAGAGTAAGTATTAGTAAGCAGGACCTTTAAAAGGCAAAATTAGGACTTGAACCTAAATCTAATGGTCATGAGCCACGTATGTTACCATTACACTATCTCGCCTTATGTATCTTATCCTTCTATTATATATAAACATTATTTTTAAATTAAATAGCATTAATCCGCAACGGACCCTGATAGGATAGAATTCTTATAACTATTATAATACATAAATATAGTCGGGTCCGCTGCGGATTAAATTATATAATATATTATATATATGAACGCAATTGGGCTCGAACCAATGGCTTTCTCCTTAAAAGGGAGACACTCTAACCATCTGAGTTATGCATCCTACTTCTTTTAAATCTATGCTGTCTTTTACTGTGCACTTAAACAAAGCATATTGGCAATCCTATTAATAAGACGGGTAATATTCTGTTATGTATTTAGAATATAGTTCCGTTTAATTTTATGCGGTACCGTATAACCTCCTTTATATAGAGAGGGTAAATATATATATTTATATACTTAATCCTACTTATCCTATCCTAGGGATGAGGAGCGAGGCTTATAGTATTATAATGTATAATTTAAACAATTTTAGATTTATGATCTGTGAATTTAAGAACTCCTTTTCCTAATTCGAATACAAATCCTATAGTTAAAACAGAAAAGAATATAATTGCTATAGTAAATCCATAAGCAGAAACTTGATATAAAGTTACAGATATAGGATATAATAGTAAAATTTCTAAATCAAATACTAAGAATAGAATTGCTACTATATAGAAATGAACAGAAAACTGAGATCTAGTTTGGCCATATATAGGAGTAAACCCACATTCATATGGAGATAGTTTTTCAGTATCTGGTCTATGTACTGCTAATAATAGATTTAAAGCTAATAGAATTAAAACTAAAATAGGTACAAATATAAATAATATTAGTAAAGAATTAATCATTAATTAAGAATAAAATATATTTAAAGCCAACAGATGAACGCTATTTAATAATATTGAAGGATTTAGTATGAATAATAATAAAGATAAAGTTAATACTGATATTATATAACTATGAACATTACTTATACCATAATATGATACAGTTTCTTCTTCAGAAGCTACAGATATAGCAGACACAGAGTCTGAATCAAAATGCATTACTTTTATTATTTGAAGATAATAATAAGCACTAATTACACTTACTACTATAGCTACTAGAGAAATGAAATAATAACCATTTTGAGTAGCAGCATATAGAATCTGAGCTTTAGCAAAGAATCCTAATAAAGGCGGTATACCGGCCATAGAAAATAAGGATACACTTAAACTTAAACTTAATAAAGGATTAGATCTAAACTGACCTTTTAACTCAGAAATTAAACTAATGTCTTTATTTGAATGAGAATCCTTATTTACAATAGCACTACCTCGTAATGTAGCGTTATGTAATATATATCCGAAAGATAATAATATGAAAAAAGTATTTAAATTAGTAAATGAATACTGTATTAAATAGAAAAGTAAAGATTCTAAAGATTCTTCTGTGTTAATAGATAAAGCCATTAATAAAAAACCTACATGAGATATAGTACTATATGCTAATAGTCTTTTTATTTTTATTTGAGCTAAACCTACTACTGTTCCTATTATTAATGATAAGAAAGAAGATAATAATAATAATGTTTTAAGACTTGTAGTACTATTTAAACTTACTAAACCTGTTCCACTTTCTCATAATGATATATAATCTAAGTTTATAGTACTCATTATTTCAAATGATAATACTATTATAGCTATTTTAGGCATAATACTTAACCATGTTGTAACTATAGTTGGTACATCGTTATATACATCTGGTGCCCAGTTATGGAAAGGAGATGCAGCTATTTTAAATAAAAAACCTATAAATATTAATATTAACCCTAATTCTAAACTAGGATGAGATAATACTACATGTAATGCACTTAAACCTGTAACATTAGAGTCAATAGATCCTCCTGCTGTTATTAATGAATAAATATCTTCAAAATGAATTAAACCTGTATAGCTATATATAAGTACGCAACCTAATAATATTAAACAAGATGATAAACCACCCAATAAAAAATATTTCAATCCAGCACTTGTAGAAGATTCTGAATTTCTATAGATTGTAGCTAATATATACACACCAAAAGATTGTAATTCTACAGATAGATACATAGATAATAAATTACCTGAACTTAATAAAAGAGAGCTACCTAATGTACTAAATAATAATATTAAAGAATATTCAGACACTATTGGACCTGTTATATATGAAACAGAATCCTTAATATTTCTCATGTTAATACTCTTTACTCAAGGTATTAAAATTAAAGAAGCTAAAATAAATATAAATAAGTCGAAACTTTGAGATAAAACTGTTATTTGAAACAAACCACTATAGATACTTATACCTGATCCAATAGACTGAATATATAAAGCATTATAAGATAATGCTCCAGATATAAGAAATACTATAGAAGTAAGTCTAGTTATTATTATAGGTGATAAACCTGTCTCTGTAATATCTGACTCGGCTGGAAGACTTGAGATTTTTGAATCAACTGTGTTGATAGTTCTCCCATCTTCAGCTTTTAAAGCCATGGACTCAGTAGATAATACTTGTTGAGACGATGTAAGTGCAATTGCTACGATAAAAATCATAATACTTAATATAATCATTTCGATTAAAAGAAAAAATCTACTAATGTAAACGATTTCTTTGTTAGCTAATATATTGCCCCCTTTTTTATCTAAAAAAAGATTAAAATTATTCCCCTTTTTGGGGTTTTGTATCCTATCCCCCGTTGTCCTCAATCCGCTATCCGCTATCCTAAGGGGAGGGAATGGAAGGAGTCCGCTGGAGGCTTATAATGTACGAGTAATCAGATTCGAACTGATGATTTCTATTTGGAAGACAGAAGTTATACCCCTTAACTATACTCGCTATATTTATACGTTTATATATATTATGCCTTTTACTATAAGCTTTATACGGATGCGTAGCGCCTCCGAATGCGGACTGGATTGGAGGGATAACAGAAAATGATTAAAGTATTACCTTTTAAACATCATATTGGATTCGAACCAATATCTTTATGCTCCGAAGGCAAATGCTTTTCCAGTTCAGCTAATGATGCTATCAATATAGATAACCTAAAGTATAAACTATATATATCCTAATAACTAGAAGCACATAATAACTTGTTCCACTTGAATGAACAATTTTTGTTTGTTTTATTTTTAATGTACCTACACCATTGGTTTTATCGAGTCTTACCGGATTCGAACCGGTACCTATCTAAGTGACGCTTAGATACTCTACCAATTAAGCTAAAAACCCTTCTAATATATTTATGCGGTACATTTATTATTTATATATCAATATGTGCGGTAACGCGACCGATCCACTATCCGCTGCGGAAAGGATGCGGATGCTAGCGCCTTATATTAAATATATATATCCTAAATTTAGATTGTGACTAAGACTTTAGTAGTGATCCTTATTAGTATGAATATATACATATATATGCAGAATATAAATGTAATGATGATATGTGTGTTACACTAGCAAAGTACAATGCAAGAGCGAGGCGAATCGAACACCTGCCTATGATTTTGGAGATCAATATACTACCGTTATACTACGCTCTTTATTTGTTTTAAACCAATTTAATCCGGATCCGCACCCTCATCCGCTATCCTTCCCCTTCCCTTCATATTAATGTAAAATATAATGTTCAGATAACTTCTTTTATTTACTAGTAAAACTATGCTATTTAATTATCTATTAAGTTATAAAAAGATAAGGAAATATATTAAAATATAATGAAAAAGAATTCATGAAGTTTCATAGCTATCCTTCCGGTCCGCAATCCGCTGCGGGAAGGATGCGGATTGCGGGAAGGATAAAAAAGGGGTTTATTTAAATGTTATTATTTTTCAGCAGCACAAATTTTACTTGTTGTTCATACTTTTACCGTATAAGAACCTCTCTTGTTTTTATTTGTATAAATAGCGTAATCAACTAAGTTACTTTTTTGTATTTTAAAGCTTCCTATTTCTTTACTAATAGTTGTTCTTTTAGGTATTATTCTATCTTTGGCTAATCTACCTGAAACTTTAACTTTTAATCCTGTTAATATAGTAGGTATAGTTTTATGTATGAATATTGTACGTCTTTCAATAGAAAACTTATTAAAATGGTTCAAAAAGTTATTACCTTTATCCACTGCGGATTCTACTATATTCGATACACCGTTGTTTGCAGCGGGTTGTATAGTTATATCATTATATACAGCAGGTTTACCATTTGTTTCTATATTTTGAGTCACAAGAGCATTTTTAGGGTCTGTAATAACTTTTGCTTTACGTATTATAATTTTCATAATATTTCTGAATCTTCTAGTATTAGAGTTTAAAGCTATAAGTTTAGCTAAAATATTACTATCATGATAAGGATAAACTAGTTTGTTAAGTTGTAGTTCGATTTTTAAATTTAAAAACTTAGCTAAAACTCCTGCTAATTTTTGTAGTTCAAAATTAAGTCCTTTAGCATCTTTAGATGGTTTTTTATTATATTTTCATATATGTCTATTACTTATTTTAGAAGAACTTCTTTGAGGTTTATAATAATTTATGAAAATAACTAATTTATTTTGAGTGAATAAAAATATAGGTCTACTTATTATACTATAGAATGTACCGAAGAAGTGATTTAAGATATTTATAATATTACTTAATAATTTAGAATATTTTTGATGACTAGATTTATTAAAATGATACAAATATGTATAATTTAAGGATGATCCACCTCCTGATGCATATTGTGGACCTTTCCCTAACATACCTGTAGCTCCTAATTCTTCAACGTTACACAATTTATTGAAAAATTCCATAGATTCTATGGCTTTAAAATGAGCAGATGTTAATTTTGTATTTTTATTGTTTAGTTTATTTTCATTTGTTTTTTTCCACAAAGAAATATTTCTCTGGCTGTTTATGTTAAACAGTTCCTGAGTATTTAATATAGATTTTTTTAACATTATATTATTTTTTATTTTGTGGTATAACTATACCTTTTTAAGATTAGTTCTTAAGTACTTACTATATAGAATAAAATAGGTACTAAGGTTATCTAAACTTTATTAATATTATTGTATCGTTTTATATATTTATGCCTATAGCAATATTATGATTGCCTTTGGCCTACATTATAATCTTAAGAATACTTAAAATATCATGCAGTGTTTGATTAAATAGAAAAGATGATTTATTAGATACTATCCCAGCCCTATTATCGCGTAGCAATCAAATATATTGTATATTTAATATAAGGCGCTACGCACCCGAATCCGATGCGGAGTCCGCTGTTAACCGGACGGCTAACTACGGTGTATAAATATATACTCTTTATTGGCTAGCACTGTGCTATCCTTCCCTTCCCTTAGGATAGCGGATAGCGGATTACAGGAGAAAAGGAAAGTATTTTTAATCTTAACTCCTTATATTATGAAATTAGGGTCTTAAATCTCTTTACTAGTAGTATTTATAAAGAGCAAATATTATAAATATTATAAGGTATTCTTATTATTAATCGGTCCAAAAATCCGGACCGTTTTATAAGGATACAAAATATTGTATTTATTAAAGAGTAAGTCTTCTAATAGTTATTTATTAAAGGGTAATAATATATACTTACTTTATTAATTAATGTAAGTAAACAGCGTCTTTAATATAAGAGCTTGTTAATATACAGAAAACGTATGCTTGGATAACTGAAACAGCTAATTCTAAACCTATTAAAGCAATAAATATAGAAAAAGGTATTAAAGTTAAAAAGAATACTAATACATTACTTGAGAACATTTGACCAAGGAAAGTTGATAAAATTTTCAATAATGTATGACCTGCTGTCATATTAGCAAATAATCTCACACCTAAAGATACTGCTCTAGCCGCATATGATACTAATTCGATTAGAACTAATAAAGGAACTAAAGCTAAAGGAGTTCCAGAAGGAACAAAGTATGAAAAGAATACTAATTTATGTAAATAAACAGCTAAAATTGTTACTCCTATAAATATAGTGAAACTCAATCCAATAGATACTATCATTGAAGTAGCTATTGTGTAATTATAAGGAATATTACCTGTTAAATTACTTACTATTATGAAAATAAATAAAGAGTATATAAAAGGCACATACATTTCATATGCTGTACCGATTTGTTCTCTTACCATACTATTGATACTTGCAAAGAAACTTTCTAAAGCTATGCTTCATTTAGAAGGTACTATTTTATTGTTGTTATTAGTTACTAAATGTAATGAAGTAATTACAGATAAAACAATTATTGAGTACAACCCGATATTAGTTAAACTAAGGTTTAAGTGTCCAAATATAGGTGCGTTTACACCTATAAGGTTAGTCACTTCAAATTGATCTAAGGGAGAATTTATAAGAAATGTAGAATATTCAGACATTAAGTTATATTTGATTTTTTTTTTACTTATTAATATATAATTTTGGTTAAAGTTAATAAAAACAATTTTGTATCTTACATAAATATAGCCTATAAGGCTGTATAATGTTTAGAGTACAAAATAGCATGATGTATGATTATATGATATTATTTTAAGCTATTCAAAGTATATATACTTGTATAGTCATATCATATGATCTTCTTTTAGAAGGTACTCCTACCCGTCCGGTCCTTCCCGCAATCCGCTATCCGATATCCTAAGGGAAGGGAAGGGAAGGATAATGGATGCGGATAGCGTACCTAAGGGGGATGGGATACAGGATGCCAATAAATATTGCATCGTTATACTGGAACCTTTTATTATATTAAGTCTTTAATTGAAATGGGTACTAATATAAGATAATTAAAATTTAAACCTTTGTAAGGGAAAGCTTTAAGCACATAGCAAATTAAAGCTAGGCTACACTATTTTCAGGTTTAAAAATAAATAAAATAGTAGGTATATAAATTAATAGTAATCTGATATAAGTCATAGTATGAGTAACATTAAGCTGTTGACCTTCTATAGCACCGTTATCTAAAGTGTTAGGTAAATAAGCTCCTGTTGCATTAAGAATAACTGGAGCGAATAGGATTAATAACATAGAAATTAAACCTATTACTATATAAAGAGCATAGCTAGTTACGATACCTGTATCTCATTTACTAATATTTTTACCTGTATTAAATAAAAAGTTAGAAATACCGAAAGGTCCTACTACTTCAATAACTCCTCTATCTAATATTTTAGCTACTGTATAACCTAATTTAAATCCTTCTGAAATGATATAATTATTATAAATAATATCTAAAAGATATTTACCATTAAAGAAAGTATATAATTTTTTACCTAATTTATAATCAGTTAATTCTATCATAGCTTGTCCAGATACATTAGGATAATTTTTTAATGATAGAGATTTATTATGATATAAATATAAGGCTAAAACAGCTGCTAAAACACTACCAATACTAGGTAATAATTTAATGAATAGAGGTAAAGAGAATTCAGCTTCTACTAAAGAAATATGATTAGGATGTATAAATAGACTATTACCAAAGAAATCTGTACCTATACCTACAAATAGATCTGAGAATATAAATCCAAAGAATATACTAGCTAAAGATAATAAAAATAATGGTATAATCACACTAATACTAGCTTCATGTGAGTTAATATAGTCAGATTTAGGAGCATTAGGATAAGTTAAGAATACTAATGATATTAATCTAAATGAATAGAAAGCTGTAAAGATAGCAGTTAAAGTACCTAATAAATAGGCAGCTTGTCCACTAAATTGGTATTTAGCATAAGCTAATTCAATTATTAAATCTTTACTATAAAAACCTGTTAATCAAGGTAAAGCCATTAGAGATAAAGATCCTATTAATATAGCTGTATAAGTAAATGGTAAAAATTTAATTAATCCTCCTAATCTTCTAATATCTTGCTGATCTGACATTGCATGAATTACAGATCCTGCAGCTAAGAATAATAAAGCTTTAAAGAAAGCATGATTTACTAGATGGAATAAAGCAACATTATATTGACTTAAACCAACAGCCATAAATAAATACCCCATTTGACTGATAGTACTAAAGGCTATTATTCTTTTTAAATCATTTTGAAGAAGACCTGAAGAAGCAGCAAAAAATGCTGTAATAGATCCTACTCACATTATTACTATTAAAGCTGTTGAACCATATTCTATTAAAGGTGAAGATCGCATTAATAAATACACTCCAGCTGTTACCAGTGTAGCAGCATGAATTAAAGCAGATACAGGAGTTGGTCCTTCCATAGATCCTGGTAATCAACCATGTAAACCTATTTGAGCACTTTTACCCATTGCAGCCAATAATAATAATAATCCTATTAAACTAATAAGATTTTCATTGATGTAAGGCGATAAACTAAATACACTAGAATAATCTAATCCACCAAATACTCAGAAGATAGAGAAAAAGGCAATACTTAAAGACATATCACCTACTCTATTCATAGTAAAGGCTAAGATAGCTGATTTATTAGCTTGTACTCTTGTATATCAAAAATTGATTAGTAAATAAGAAGATACTCCTATACCTTCTCAACCTATAAACATTATAAGGTAATTAGAACCTGTCACTAATACTAACATAAAGAAAGTGAATAAAGATAAATAAGAGAAAAATCTCTGATTATGAGGATCTTCTGACATATAAGAAATAGAATATATGTGTACTAAAGTAGACACATATAATACTGGTATTAACATAGATACTGTTAAACTATCAAATAAAAATTCCCAAGATACAGATAAATATTCTGAATCAATCCAACTGCTTAAAGGAATGCTTACTGGTGATGAACAGATACCTACTTCATAAAAGGCTATACTAGCCAATAGAGAACTAATTATTAAGAGAAAACTAGTGATGAAATGACTTCCACTTACTCCTATTTTTCTACCTAATAAACCGGAGATTAAAGATCCTAATAATGGTAAAACTAAGATTGATAAATACATTAACTTCTTAATGAAATATTCCCTCTTAATCTATAATATGCTACTACTATACTTAATCCTATTACAGATTCAGCTCCAGCTATACTTATTATATATACACTAAAAGTTTGACCTATATTATCATCTAATTGGTAAGATGAAATTAAAATTAAAAAAGTTACGGCTAATAACATTATTTCGATAGAAATTAACATAAGAATGATATTTTTTCTATTTAAAACAAAACCTAATATTCCTATAAGGAATAATAATAAAGATAAATTCATATTTGTTGTTGTTATATATATATATATATATTTTCACCTTACAGACATTTTTTGTGATAGGGAACTCTGATAAATTTTTTATCTAACTATTATAAGTTAGAATAATATTTATATTTGAGTATATTCCTCTTATAGAGGAAGTAATAAACTTAGCCAGGCTATATTCAGATTAATAGGGATATGTGTCCGCTGCGGATGAGGTAGGATAGACTAATAATATATTACTATTAAATAAAAGATAATTATTAATTAATTAATATATACTATACTATATAATATACCTATCTCTATTAGTTCTAATAAATCCTACCTCTAGGCTTCTATGCAAATATCTTCTCCTCTAGTCTAGGGATATAATATAATATAAATTATAGTCCTAATATATTATACTTAATAGTATCGTCCGGATAGTATAGTAAATACTATGTATAGTAATTCAATCATTCTTATTTAATTTATAATTTCTATTCTCTAATATATATAATATATATATTGTCTTAAAATAGGAAAACATCCCATCTCTAACTATGTATCCGCATAGGGTCCACATCCGCTGCATTCGCTGCGACCCTGAGTAATGTAATAAAAATATATTCTATTCTTTATAATATATGTATAGCGGTACAGCTATACAAATAACTATATATATATAATGTAATGTATATCTCTCATACTTGTGCTGTAACCGCAACGGACTCGCTGCTGTCCGCTTCTAACCGGATGATACAATATATATCCTTAGGTCCGCAGCGGATAAATGTAATGGGTAATACTAAGCTATTTTATTCGATTTATTATCTGAATAAGGAACAGCTAAATCCATAAGAGTATTTTCACAAATTCCTGTAGCAGGAACAATGAATAAGAAGAAAAGGAAATATATAGTTGTAGATACTTGTCCGATAATTGTGAAAGGATATTCAGGATGTTGACTACCAACCCACAATAGGATAAAGAAATTCACAACAAAAACCCAGAAGAAGAATTTCATTAAAGGTCTAAATTGGTTACCTCTGATTCTAGAAGTATCCACAATAGGCATTATTAATAATATTAACAATGATGCGAACATAGCTATAACTCCTAATAATTTATTAGGTATAGATCTTAAGATAGCATAATATGGTAATAAATATCATTCAGGTACAATTGAAGCTGGAGTACTCATAGGATTAGCAGGTATATAGTTATCACTATGTCCCATTAAATTAGGATAATAGAAAACTATTATAGATAAAGATAATAAGAAGAAGAAAATAGTTACTAAATCCTTAAACATGAAATAAGGATGCATAGGAACTCTATCCACATTACCTGTAATACCGTTAGGATTACTTGAACCGTGTTGATGTAATGTTATCATATGTAGCATAGCTAAAGCAGCTAATATAAATGGTAATAAATAATGTAAAGAAAAGAATCTATTTAATGTAGCATTAGATACAGAAAATCCACCTCATACTAATTGAACAAAATCTTGACCTACATAAGGTATAGCACTTAAAAGGTTAGTAATTACTGTCGCACCTCAAAGAGACATTTGACCATAAGGAAGAACATAACCTAAAAAGGCTGTAGCCATCATTAAAACTAAAATTATTACACCTATAGATCATGGTAATACTCTAGGAGCTTTATAAGAACCATAATATAGACCTCTTCCAATATGAGCATATACAAATATGAAGAAGAATGAAGCTACATTAGCATGAGTATATCTTATTGCTCATCCTAAATTAACATCTCTCATAATATGTTCTACACTTGTAAAGGCTAATTCTACGCTAGGATTGTAATGCATTGCTAAAAACACTCCTGTTACGATTTGAAGACCTAAACATAGAGCTAATAAAGAACCAAAGTTTCACATATAAGAAATACTAGATGGCTGAGGAGAATCTACCAAATAAGAATTGGCTAAACTTAATATAGAATTACTCTTTAATAAACGCATAGTATATCTTTTGATATTTAGAAATATTATTAATACACAAATATAATAACCTAGGGTTAATTAAATAAGTACAGTAAATAAGATTAAATTAATCACATATTACCATATTAAAATATATTTTATATTCTAATCCCTGCGGGACATATATCTTATGAAGTTATGATAACCTAATATGCCATAAGGCATACCGTATTACCTTAACGCAACAAAGATTTTTAATAAAGATTGACAGATTTATTTTATAGTATATAAAGGCCCTCTATCTATTATAAAGGCATACACAATGTGTAAATCCCTTTTCTAGTCCCGTACCCCTTTACCCCCTTAGGGAGTGCGGTACCGCAGGATAGGGAGGAAAGGAGGATTCCTCATAAAGATAAAGGTATGAAGTTTGTTTAATAACAGATTGACTGTTATTTGTTTTGGACACAGTGAGATTCGAACTCACGACTATAAGTAATCGTTTTCAAGACGATCGTATTAAACCACTCTACCACATATCCTGTTTTTTAAACCTTATTCTAGTTAAACTACATACTATAAATGGTTATTTCCACTACGTGCTGTCCTCCCTTAGTAAGCAGTACGCATACAGGCTCCATATAAGCCGAAGGCGCTACGCTCCTAATCCTTAGTGCGCTAACGCGACCGCAATTCGCTATCCGCTATCCGCTGCGGGATAGGGAAGGTAAGGATGAGATGAGAATATAATCAAATGTATTATTGTCTAAGGTGTAGGAGAATCGAACTCCTGTCTTAATAGTGTAAATATCATGCTAAACCACTCAGCTAACACCTTTCATGTAGACTCATATTGGTGCTGTCCAATAACATCACACAGCATACCGACTCAAAAAACATATACTATAGTTTAATATATAAGCCGAAGAAAGGAATCGAACCTTCTTTTTATCATCATGAATGAAATGTTTTAACCATTTAAACTACTTCAGCTAGAAAAATAAACTTAAGGTGAAACCTATGCTAAGCACAAACACCAATCCGGTCCTTCCCTTAGGATAGCGGATGCGACCCGCTGCTACCCGCAGCCCCTCGGTTTATTTTATTGTTTGATTAACCTTTAATCTATAAAAGATTAGGAAGAACAACAACAGAATAAATCCAGGCTCTATAGTATAAGTCATACAAATACTTAGCCTTTAAATTTATCCGGTATCTATTATTTATAGTGTGTTTGCCTCCTTTTAATATATAGAGAATATTTAGCCTGGCATATTATTTAAATATTAAATAAATAATTTAATATTGATCTGTGCGACAACTCTATTAATAAATAGAGAGTAATAGCACAATATAATATATAGGTATAGTATAAACCCTATAAGGATAACAAGGAGGACATTATATAAACCTCTCCATTAGTCTAGGTAGGTTAGATATATTAGTATAATATATTTATATTTATATATATAATTATAATTATAATTAATATATTAATTAATTATAATGTTTGTCCATAGCAGCGGACCCTAGCGGGTTGTTGGTTGTTTATGTGTATAAGGGAATAATATCTACAAGACGGATTGTGTTTATTTAAATAAAGGCTAACCTTTTTTAAAACTGAATTCTATCTAAATATTCATAGGTAAGAGATAGGAGTTTATGCTTAAAGCTTTGCAAGTTATGGTTACTCACTAAAAGTCTTGTAACCTTTTATAGGGTGTGAGGGTATCGCAGCCCCTATTTATAACTTATATTTTCTGTATAATTACCATAAATTTATCTATATTTTATATATCTCTTAATATTACCCCGAACCTAACCTAAATATAAATTGACACACCTAAGACAAGGTAAAAATCCTGCTATATTTGTGGCAAGAACTCTTATCCTTATCTAATTAGCATGTCTTTAATATTCCAGTTTTAGATACCTTATATTTTTTTGTTTGTATTCTACTATATGCCGATACTCCTTCGCATCCGCTGCAGCCGCTGCGGACTCGGAGGATAGGACGGATGCCTTTATCGGTTGCATGTATAGAATATAAAGGGTAAAACCTCGGACTTGAACCGAGATCTAGCGTCGCCACAAAACGTTATTTTACCATTAAACTAATTTCACCTCTTTTACTATATAAACCTCTTTACCCCTCTCCTTTACTTAATAGGAACAAGGGTTAATATGATATTCAGATTTAGTCCGGAGCGGATGCGCACTAATAGAAATAAATAATATAATTATATTATAATTTATACCATACCTTCTAAAACCCCTCTATCGCGTAGCGCACACATATATTCTATAAATACTCTATCCATCGGCTTTAGTCTATGATTTTTACTATTTAAAAGTATCAGAGATATGAATTTCTCAACAAAAGTATTTAAAGGAGTTATTAAGGATACCATAGCAAATTTATTAAAAAGGAAGACATTGTTCTAAACACACAGGCTTAATTATAAAAAGTATAGGTTCTCTTATGCCAATATAATTAAAGTATTAATTAAGTTTTTACAAACCTGTGTATATCCTAAGGGAAACCTTTTATTATTACTTCCTGAAGCAAAACATTGTAGTAAGGAAAGGAAAGGAAATCAACCGAGACTCTGAAAGTAATGGTGAGTGAAATCAGATTAGCCTAGCTAAACATGCCTATGCTATCCAGCATTGGTATAAAAAGTTCTTAAATTGAAATTCTATTGGATTTAGATTCATACAGTGGAGGCCTAAAAATCTCCATTTGTATCCGTTTATCAATTCTCTTATTTGCTTTCTAGCATTTAAGTAAATATAAATGGGCACCATAGAAGGTAAAAGTCCTGTAGATTTAAGAAAGTAGAATTGTAAGATTCTAGTTTAGCATTATCATTTGTAATTAAAGTTAATTCTTTATGTGCTGTAAGCATACATTTGGTATATCAAACAAGTATGATGAGAGTTAACTTGTCGGAATAAAGGGGAACCATCCTCTAAGGCTAAGTATAATAAATTTAGCGATAGTGAATAGTACTGTGAAGGAAATGGTGAAACATTAGTTGTTAACAAATGAAATAGTTTGAATTAGTAACTCTATAAGCAGTCGAAGTCTTTAACTAGATAACGGCGTACCTTTTGCATAATGGGTCAGCAAGTTAATAATAGTAGCAAGGTTAAAAGCCTTAGCGAAAGCGACTGTACTAAATAAAGCTTATTGCCTTTGGCAAAGCTTAGTATCGGGTTTAGTTACTATTATTATACCCGAAGCGAGGTGATCTTTCCATGGCCAGATTATAATGGATCGAACGGTTGAATGTTGCATAATTCTCCGATGAGCTGTGGAAAGGGGTGAAAGGCCAATCGTACCTCGTGATAGCTGGTTTTCCACGAAACATATGTTAGTATGACTTCTATGCCTTTAGGCTCAGATTTATGGAGGTACAGCACTCAGCATACATTAAAACTTTTTATAAATTAATACAAGTAATACACTGCTCTAGGGTAGAAAGATTAAAGTATAATCATAAAAAGAAATTTGGGGGACCTAAAAATCCTACCTTTGTATGAAAATCTCGGAATTACATAAATTGATAATAGAAATTCAGACTGCTCATGATAAGGTGGGTAGTCAAAACGGAAACAGCCGTGAGCATGTATTAAGGTCCCAAAAGATTATTAAGTGAAAATAAGGAAGTTAATCTCCCAATGCAACTATGAAGTGAGCTTGGTAGTCGCTAGACTTTTAAAGACCGTGTAACAACGCAGTAGTCCAAGTTATACCTTAGGCTTTAGTCTATAGGTTATAACAATATGGAGATTGGCGCCTAAAATTTAACGGGTCTAAATAATCTACCGAAATCATGCCTTTTTATGTGTAAACATATCTTAACTCGCCTTTGGCAGTCTTTGATATAAATAGCACAATAATATAAAAACGGATAGTGGAACATTCAGAACGGTTGAAAAGCAGTGTTTCATTGCTTATACGTCCCTGAAGAGATAATGCTGACATGAGTAACGTAAAAAGAAGTTATAATACTTCTCGCCGAATACGAAAGGGTTTTTAGGCTGAGGTTAAACCTCCTAAAATTATAGCGGCCTCTAAGGAACCTAAGCAAATGTTTAGGTCTGATGAGTTTTTAGCAGAAAATCCATTAGCCGTAAGGCTTTGTTATACTAGCTTTGCAAAGATAACAAAGGATCAGGAAAAAAATGCTAAACCTTCTATTCTATAAAGGTTAATAGCTTTTAGAAAGATAGATAGGTACACTACCGTACCCTAAACCGACACAGGTTCGTAGGTAGAGAATACTAAGGCGTAGAGATAATACTTGTAAAGGAACTCGGCAAATTGTCTTCATAAGTTAGACGATATGAAGAACCATTGAGTTAATAAAGGTAATATCTTAATAAATATTATACTATTAGCTCCGATGGTGTCACAAAATCGGAGGCCCCGACTGTTTACTTAAAACACAGCTTTCTGCGACGATTAACATCTTTGTATAGAAAGCGAATTTTGCCCAATGCCATTAATATAAAATTGATAAGCGCTTAGCGTATTTATTAATTGAAGTTCTGGTCAATGGCGGTCTTATCTATGAGGATCCTAAGGTAGCGAAATTAATTGTCCATTAAATGTGGTCCGGACTGAATAAAGTAACGATGGTCTCACTGTCTCTACAAGTATCTCAGTGAAATTGAATTAGCCGTGCAGATGCGGTTTAACTTCGGGTAGACGGGAAGACCCTATGCAACTTTACTGTAGCTAGTTATAACATTCTCACAATCCGGATGTAGAGTATAAGGTAGTCGACATGACTCAGGTGAAACACCTTAACTGGAATTGCGTTAATGTTTATTCTTAAAATAATGTCATGATTAGGCATTACTTATTACCTTGTCTGTATTAATAACACAGATTAGTTCTAAGTAAAGGCCAGTGATTCAAGAAGAAAATGACTAGTTGGCAGTTTGTCTGGGGCGGACGTTTTTAATATAGTATCAAAAATATCCAATATTAATTTATCAGCCAGATAAGATTATCTTATCTAAATATTACGATTTAATAGTTAAACGGGTTTATAGCCATGGTTAGCTTTTAATGAATAATAATTGATAAATTTGGGAATCCTGAAAAACTATTGTATGCGGTAACGCGATAAAGTAGTTTTTTTTAATTAATTTAAGTTTTTTATATGTCTAGGTTATTTCTTAGGCTTATTTATTACTTAAATATAATAACGTATTTTCCTTTTTTTAAATAAAGGTATGCACAAACCGGATGGAGACCGAGCGATCATGGAAGATCGATTTAGATGTAATGATTCTAGCATGCTTAACTGAAAGACCTATAAGTCGAACAGATACGTAAGTAGGGCATAATGACCCGGCGGTATATTATGGAATAGCCGTCGATTAATAGATAAAAGTTACGCTAGGGATAACAGGTTAATTGGCCGCGAGAGTACACATTGTCCGGCCAGTTTGACACCTCGATGTCGACTCACCCTATCCTCCGGGCGTAGGATCTTGGAAGGGTTCGGCTGTTCGCCGATTAAAAGGGTACGCGAGTTGGGTTTAATACGGCGTGAGCCAGTATGGTCCCTATCTTCCGAAGTAAAAATAGTAAATGAGGAATTACCTCTCAGTACGAAAGGATCAGATGGGCGTGTTTCAATAGTGCACCAATTGTTGGAAATAAGGGACTTTAAATTAACTTTGCTTGCTTATAGCTTGCAAGGGTTTAACATAAGACTTAATTCTGGCATAGTTGGGTAGCCACAAACATAACGGATAATTGCTGAAAGTATATTAAGCAAGAAACCGGTCCTCGGATACTATCAAGCCTCCTCCTTAATGGTGGGAAAGGCGACCTAGATCTATTATAGATCTTTGGTTATTATAAGATAAGAAATAGAACATTTCTTGTTAGGATATGAGTGGAATTGTTGTGAAACATTTAGCTTAATATTACTAATTTATCTATAGACTTTTTTAAGACATATTTTGTAATCAACCTTACTTAACACTGAGGCCTTAAAGGTTATAAGAAGCTACTGGTATATTCAAATTTTATTTTTATAACCTTATTTAAGCCTGGATAGCTTAGTTGGTCAGAGCACTATAGTGAAGTTATAGCTACGAATGTTCGATTCATTCTCGAGGCAGCCTAATTTTAGTTATAAAATAGATTAGACTGAATTAAATTGGTTTTATGTACTAGCATATAACTTATCTAGGCTATATATTTAATTATCTTTAGGCACAGAATAAAAAAGAAAGAAAAAATAGCATGAATATCCTTTATCATATAATTACACCTGTAATTTTGAACCTTATTTTACTTCAAATAATAATGATTATTGTATTATTTAATAAGTATTATCCTTTATTAAGATCTAAATTTATGAATATAAAAGCTGTTTGTATTTATATCATCTATACCAATCGTATACTCATGGCCGCATTACCAGTGAACTACTCCAGTCCCATACTTCAGGAGATATACTTTCACGGACGGTCACCTATTACACAAGAAAATACGGATGTTATGTGCTTTACTGTAAGCTATACTTTGGCTAAGTATTCTACTAGTGGAGGTTCTGAACCGGCGGAGCGCCTAACTACCGTAGCTACAGTACAATCACCTATACCTATAGGAATTCAGGAGCAAAGGCTCTATGAAATAACAAAAAGATTCACTAGCAAATTACCTGAAAATGAATTAGACTACGACTCGGGTGGAGTGCGTACAGGTATAGAAGTCCTGGAAGAGTATTCAGACCAGCTGCCTTCTAGAGCGGATCCTCGTGATTATTTAGATTCGTCTGATACATATAATGGTTTATCCCTAGATGAATTTTCTATTTTATATTCTAAACTTGATCTCTTTACACGGATCGAGAACTCGTTATTGGCTGATCGGTCAGGTTTTCAAGCATGTGAACTTATTTCTAATTTAGAGCAGTTTGATTTGACTAGTCTCCAGTGTGGTATTATTATGATTGGTTTAAATTTTGATATGCTTTACTCATTTATATAGTATAAAATCATTGTTTATTTTTATTTTCTATCCGACCCGGTCCGGTCCGGTCCTCCCCTTCCCTTCCCGCAGTGGTTAGCGGATAGTGGATAGCGGTTGCGAATGTGATGCGGACATATTGATACTATAATATCAACATATGTTTACTAGGTTTAAACCCCTTATTTTTATTGTTTATACTTTAATAAGTAAGCACCCGTCATAGTAGAAAGTAGCCTTGTTTTTAAAATAATTAAGGTGATTATATATAAGTAGTCTATATTATTTAAAGGGATAATTATTATCCTTAGTGCGAGAGATTTATAACACAATATATTAATCAAAGTTATAAATAAACTCTGCACTCTACAACTAAAAAGAAAGAAATACAGATATATGTAAAGAGCTTTACATATTATATTATTTTGAGTATTTTTACATTTAAAGTTCTTTCCTATTAGAGCAATATAGCTGGTTTGTATCTTTAGTGTTTTTTATTCAGATTATATCATAATTAGCTATAATCTGATCTTTAAAGGCTGTGCCTTAACAATATAACAATATAACAAAATGATGCTAGGTTTCGTATTATTTGTTTTAGTGTTTAATACTTTAATATTTTTATCTTTATATCTAATAAAAATAATATTCAAGTATTTATATAAAGCTATTAAGAAAATTTTAATTAAAATCTTGTTTAATCCTTATATATTAGCCTCTTTACCTTTAAATTCTCCGATCCTTCAGGAAGTGTATATAAATAGAATTTCTCCCTTTACAGGCCAAATTACTAACTACATGGAATTCTCTGTTAGAGCTACTGTAATTAGAAGTGAAGATCCGTGGGATCAAAGGGACATAGTAGTAAGTCAAATAAGATTGGAGTCTGATAATGTTAGTGATAGCTCCTATAGATTATTAGAAAGTGTTAAAGTAATAGCAGAACAAGCATGTCTGTCGGATGTCGGTTACGATGAAGGGTCTACTGAATCAGGACTTGAATTAATGGATGCTATATTATATGAGATGGAGTCCTATGTGACAGAGGCTGAGTTAATAGCCAATGACTCAAATGCTATATCGGCTAGAGATATTACTGCAGATCAGTGGAATTTATTAAATGTGCATTATGAGTCATTTAAAGATTTTGCAGAAGAATGTAACTTTGACACTAATTCTATAAACATTGTGGACTGGATTTCTAATATGGCTATTAATGACCCTGCTCTATATGCGGCGCATGTAATAATCAGTGGTATAGATCCTGCTAATCTATCTCTCCCCTGATTACTATAAATAATAATTATATAATTAAGGGTAGACGCTACCTTCGGTTTAGCAGCAGCATAAATTTACCCTTATGTATATTATAGGTGTGCGGGTCCTTCCCTTCCCTTCCCTTAGGATAGCGGATAGCGGACTGCGGATCTAGCGCCTTTGGATAGGACACACAAAATACATTTGTTCTTTCAGCTATTTATAGCATATTGCTATCTAATAGAATAAGTCATGAACAAGTTATTAATCATATGATAACCCCTTAGTGCGCTAACGCGACCGCAGCGGATAGCGGGACAAAAAGATTATAAGTAGTCTATATATTTAAAGGGATAATTATTATCCTTAGTGCAGAAAATTTATATTATAATAAAATATTAATCAAAGATATAATCTCTGTACTCTACAACTAAAAAGAAAGAAATACAAATATTATATAGTAATGTCTGTTCTTTTGATTATTTTTACATTTAAAGTCCTATACCAGCATATATGTTTTTAGAAGCTTTAGTGTTTTTTAATAAAGATTATGTCATAATTGGCAATAATCTGACCTTTAAAGGCTGTGCCTTTAAATCGTAAAACAATATAACAATATATGTTAAAATTATTATTAATCGTACCTTTATTAGGTATACTTCCATTGTTTTTAATCAACAGTGATTCTCCTCAATCAGTATCCGCCACTGGCGTAACAACATCCGGTTTAGTTAATAAGGATGCTAACTCTTTAATGAAACAAATAGCCTTAGGTGCCTCTTTGATCACTTTACTAATATCTGTGGTAATTTGAATACAGTTTGATTCTCTTACAAATGAATATCAGTTTGTAGAAGAATTTAAAATCTCTGCACCTTCCTTATCTGGTTACGGTAATGCTTCGGTATTACCATTTGGAGCCTTGCCTCAATACCATTTTAATATAGGTGTAGATGGTATATCATTATATTTCATTCTTTTAACAACTTTTATCACACCTATTTGTATTTTGAGTAATTGGACAGATATAACAATTAAATTAAAATATTTCTTAATATCATTCTTATTATTAGAGACTCTACAAGTAGCTGTATTCGTAGTATTAGATTTATTGTTATTCTATATATTCTTTGAGAGTGTATTAATTCCTTTATTTTTAATAATAGGTATTTGAGGTGCAAGTACGAATAGAATCAGAGCAGCCTTTTTATTATTCTTATATACTTTAGCAGGATCTTTATTTATGTTATTAGCTATTTTAGTGATATATGGTAATGTAGGATCAACAGATTTTAAATTATTAAGTTTAGTAGAAATAAGCTTTGAAAGTCAAAAATATTTATGATTAGCCTTCTTCTTAAGTTTTGCTGTTAAAACTCCTTTAGCACCTTTTTATATTTGGTTATTCAGAGCACATGCTGAATCTCCTTTAGCAGGAAGTATTCTTCTAGCTGCTGTAATATTAAAATTAGCTACATATGGTTATTTAAGAGTTTTAATAGATATATTACCTGATGCTACACAATATTTCTCTCCATTAGTTCAAACTATAGCTATAGTGACATTAGTTTATTCTTCTTTAGCTACTATGAGACAAATAGATACTAAAGGATATGTTGCTTATTCTAGTATAGGACATATGAGTGTAGTAGTATTAGGATTATTCTCTAATAATATACAAGGTATGGAGGGAGCTATTCTATTGAGTGTTGCACATGGTTTAGTTTCACCTGCTTTATTTATTTGTGTTGGTGGAGTATTATACAGTAGATATCATACAAGATTAATATCTTATTATAGAGGTATGGCTTTAAATATGCCTATATTTACAATTATGTTCTTATGTTTTACACTTTTCAACGCTGCTGTTCCTTTATCTCTTAATTGAGCCGGAGAATTCTTATCTTTAGCTGGTATATTCCAAAAATCTCCAGTTATAGGTATTATCGGTGCAAGTACTATTGTTCTTTCAGCTATTTATAGTATATGACTATTTAATAGAATAAGTTATGGACAATTTAGTAAACATATGATAAATACTAAAGATATTAGCAGAAGAGAATTTATGTTATTGTTACCTTTATTAGTAGGTGTTGTAGCTTTAGGTATCTACCCTAATGTTATATTAGATACTTTACATGTTTCAATTACAAATCTGTTATATAATATATAATATATTATAGTATATAATCCCTTAGGGTTAAACAAGCATCCTTAGAAAAAGGGTAAGTATATAGAAGTGTATAAAGGGGACAAGTATTCATATATTACTAAGGGTGAGGGGGGTCCGGGGGGAGAGGGATTACCCTCCCCACCCATATACGTGTGTGTGTTATAACCTAAAGAGGAGGGTGAGCGGAGCAGGGAGGATTCTTCCTCCATACCATGAATAGAAGAGTAGGGGGTTAGGGGGATACCATCCCCATACTAGCCAGCGAACCTTTAGGTGCAGTGCGTCCTGAGC
>Ga0247809_1000142_pt1 | contig 39306 bp, 25 predicted proteins | sample UWRJL104311B1_FD_180951 | JGI IMG/M metagenome (GOLD analysis project Ga0247809, IMG submission 180951) | Plant litter microbial communities from Arlington Agricultural Research Station in Wisconsin, United States - UWRJ-L104-311B-1 | ecosystem: Environmental > Terrestrial > Plant litter >...
ATATCCTGAACAACTTGAAGCTTAAAAGACATAGTGTAATCTTTCTGTGTGCGCTTTACATAGCGCAATGCTTGATCTTTTTCCATAATGATACTTTTTGTGTATCGCTATTTCAGGACAAGACATATTTTAAAATTTAAAAGCCAGTTATTAAACTGGCTTTTTTTATTAATTGAACTCATAATAAGATCCGAATTCAAATCCGGCTGCATTTAATCCAAAATTTGGCATTTGTAAATTAGCATTAGACACATGCCTGACCACGCATTTTGCTTCAAAAGATATTTTTTTAGCCCTATAATTATATCCAAAAGAAAGAATATCGCTAAATGCAAATCCTTTTTTAAGTCGTTCTGTCTCTGTGTCAATATACATTGGCCCAGTGTTTAAAGTTACAAGCACAGACGAATTTGAAGTTAAATATCTTCTGTATACGACTCCTAAATTTAAAACATACTCATTAATTGTTTTCATGCGCATAAACTTAGCTCTAAGTTCGTCACCGTTTTCAACAGTATGGCTGATAAACCAATAATTTAGCATCTGATGTTTTGACCTGTAATAACTGGGTTCTACTAAAATTTCCCAACTGTGCTTTCTTTTTCTGGAGAAATTAAAGTGATTCGTAAACTTAACACTTTTGCTTTCATAAGTGTAGTCGCTATCTTGTTTTAAAAAAGTATTTTGTGAGGCATAACCAAAATTTATTCCTGAACGCAACCACTGAAACCGGGTCGCATTATCTTGTGAACAAACATATACAGAAAAGAATAAATTAAAAATTAGGGGAAATTTTAATCTCATAGGTGGTATATTTTTAACAAAATTAATAAAAGTAGGTTTACAAAAAATACAATTATTTATTTTCAAAAACACTTATTAAAAAAATAGCAAAAATCCTTTACGAAAACGTTTGAAATCTATACTTTTGCATCATTAAAATTAAACTTACAACACTCAAACGACATTATTTTAATCATGACAAAAACAATTTTATACGAAAAAGAGCTTTCTTTTCAGGCAGACCGAAGAAGAGCCGGCGTAGAATTTATCAAGATCATCAGCGACCTTTGGTATGACAAATCGATTGAACTCGTGCTTTTCAAAAATCAGCTGATTAACACAAACGTGAGCGACATTATCAATCTTCACGAATATGCTGGAGAATTTGTAGGCAAGCCGATCAACGTTTTTGATTCTGTGGAAATTGCAAGAGCACTTTTATCGCTTGATTTGCCTCCGGCGAAGTTGGATATCGGCAAGCTGACGTATGAATATCACTTGGAAGACAATAAATATAATGATGCAAAAGCTTTTGTAATCGACAAATTAAGCAATGCAAAAGAGTATAAAAATAACAAGCCGAAAGACGTGGTACTTTATGGTTTTGGCCGTATCGGAAGATTATTGGCCAGAGAATTAATGTCAAAAACTGGCAAAGGAACACAATTGCGACTAAGAGCGATCGTGGTTCGCGAGAAAAATGACGCGGTAAGTTTAGAAAAAAGAGCTTCCTTACTAAGGTATGATTCAATCCATGGCGATTTTCAAGGTTCGGTTTCGGCAGATCCTGAGAATAATGCTTTGATTATTAATGGGACAACCGTTCATATTATTTCAGCAGGAAATCCGGAAGATATTGACTATTCAGATTATGGAATCAAGGATGCTTTGGTGATTGACAACACGGGCGCTTTTACTACGAAGGAAGCTTTAGAAAGACATTTGAAATCAAAAGGCGTGGATAAGGTTTTGCTTACCGCTCCTGGAAAAGGGATTCCGAATATCGTTCACGGTGTAAACCATAAAGAATATAGCCCAGATGAAGTGTCAATTTTTTCTGCTGCATCTTGCACTACGAATGCGATTACTCCGATTTTAAAAGCGGTTGAAGATACATTGGGCGTTGTAAAAGGCCATTTGGAAACGATCCACGCTTACACAAACGACCAGAATTTGGTGGATAACATGCACAAAAAATACCGTCGCGGAAGAGCTGCAGCTTTAAACATGGTCATTACAGAAACTGGTGCGGGAAGTGCTGTGGCGAAAGCTTTGCCTACGTTAGCAGGAAAATTAACTTCAAACGCCATCCGTGTGCCTGTGCCAAACGGTTCTTTGGTGGTTTTGAATTTAGAAGTAAGCCGAGAAACTTCGGTTAAAGAAATCAATGAAATCATGAAACATTATGCATTGGAAGGCGAATTGGTCGAGCAGATCAAATATTCTTTAAACAATGAACTGGTTTCTTCAGATATTGTGGGCACTTCGGCGCCTTCAATTTATGACAGCAATGCGACGATTGTTTCTGGCGACGGAAAAAATATCGTGCTTTATATTTGGTATGACAACGAGTATGGCTACAGCCATCAAGTAATTCGCCTAGCGAAATATATCTCAAAAGTGAGAAGATATTCTTACTACTAGCAGTTTTTTTGAATTTTAATTTTTGGTAAAAGTCCGGCATATTCGTGTGTCGGACTTTTTTGATTGTATTTTTTTAGAAAGAAAAATGACTAGCTTTGTCTTTCTAAAAACGCACAAAATGCACCCAAATCACAACTATAAATTAACCGTAAAATGGACTGGCAATAAAGGAACCGGAACTTCCAGCTACCGCGCTTATGACAGAAACCATGAGATTTTAGTGGAAGGAAAAACAACAATTTTAGGTTCAGCCGATCCCACATTTCATGGCGACAAAACCGTTCACAATCCAGAAGATTTGTTGCTCGCTTCCCTTTCAGCCTGCCACATGATGTCGTATCTGCATGTCTGCGTAAAGAACGGAATCGTAGTCACAGACTATAGTGATGAAGCCACCGGAATCATGGTGGTAAACGATGACGGTTCGGGACATTTTATCGAAGTGACGCTGCATCCTGTTGTGACAATTACCGATGAAGCGCTTTTAAGTAAGGCAAATGAACTGCATAAGGAAGCTAATAAATTGTGCTTTATTGCTAATTCGGTGAATTTTCCGGTGAAGCATGATGCGGTGAGCAAGATTTGATTATACTCGAAAAAAAACTCCCAATTTTCATTGAGAGTTTAATTAAATAAATCAAATTCTTAAAGCGTCGGTTCACTCGGAGCCTCACCGCTTATCGTATTATAAATCACATAGTCATTATATTTTGCAACGTCTGAAGATTGCCAGATTGACATTCCCGTTGTGGTGTAAGACATCAATGTTTCGAAAATTGCATTGCCTTCTTCTACTCGATCTTCTTGAAGATCATCTCTTAATCCGATATTAATTTTTTGATCGACCATCAAATCATCAAATTCTTCTCGATACGTAAGTATCACTGATATCATATCTTCATTGAGCCCATGAGGAACAAAAACGGGCAGTTCTTCTTTCGCTAATCGATACACCCTTTTGGCGGTGACCATCAATTCAGAATCCGTTTGCCTTGACAATAGCTCTGTTCCAAACATCTTATATTTGGTGCTTCCTGCATTATATTTTAAAATTACCCTAGTCATCACCTGTCTGATTCCCTCGCGCAATTGTTCAGCCTTGGCATCTTTTGCTTCCGTTGATAAAACCTGTCTTCCCAAAACTTCCATGTCAGTGACATTATCAGAGAAAGTTTCAATGTCTGATTCAAGCTTGTCGATGTCAACGCTATCAATTCCATAGGTCTCAAATTCTGAAATGTCCCTGCGCATAAATGCAATTTTTCCTTTTCCAGTTGTAATCAGTTCAGCATCTGGAAAATTAAACCCTCTTTTAACCTCTTTCTTCATGGCATTAAAAATTTAAATTGTTTATAATGCACTAAATAAGCAATCTAAAAAATGGCATGCAAAAAAATAGGCTCCTAAAATGGCTGCAACCCCAATAAAATCGATGAATAACCAAAATAATCGATGAACAGCAGTTTATCATATTAAAACACTTGCTTTTTCACAGCATAATTTCCTTACGTAAAGCTTAAAAACAACAATGAAGGGTTCAGAAGCACTAGTGAAATCTTTAAAAGAGTGAAAGAAGCATTATGATACTCTGTTGAAGAATTTAAATAACTCGATGAAACCTTTCAACAATCAAAAGAAGTGTTACGCAACTCTTATGAAGCATTACGCTGCCTCTTTGAAGCGTTACGCTGCCCTTTTGAAGCGGTTCTTGATTCTTTGAAAGTCTTGCAGATGCTGGAGAAATTTGTTTTTTAGTTTTTTAGATGTGATTTTGGAGGTTTAAAGTTTTGGGAGTTAATTTTTTAGAAAGAAAAATGGTTATGTTTGTGATAGGGGAATATAATTGAAGTGAGGCTTACTTTTTTTAATCCTATTTTTATTCATATGAATAGTATTATTTCTATTTAAATTATAATAAATCTGTTTAAAGAACGGGATTCCTTTAATGATTACATCTTACAATATTTAGTACAGCAGATTTCACTCAAACAACAGGATTATACATTAAAAATCAACATGTTATGGGCAAAACAATAATTATTTCATTATTTGTCATCTTTATAAATTCTATATTCTTTCAAAATGACTTAACGTTTAAGGAAGGAGATAGAATCTTAAAACTGGAAATAAATAATGGGAAAAATCATTTAAAATTTGGAAACAACAATATTATTAAACTTAAGATACAAAATATAAATATAGAAAAGTTAACAGTATGTGGACAAGGATTAAAAGTATTGACAAAATCAATTAAAAATCAAGAGGTCACAGTTGAAGTAAATGTTAAAGAAGCTTATGTTAAAAATGACAAATGGAATATGTATTTTATAGCCAATGAAAAAGATACTATTTTAATGCATAAATTTTTGATTGATGTAAAAAAATAGTAACTAACCCACGCTAGCGCGAGCGTCCCGCTCGTGCCCTCAAAATTTCAACTCTATTTATTGAAAACTAATCATGAAATAGATACGAATCAGCTTGTTGGCACGAGCGGGACGCTCGCGCTAGCGTGTGAAAAGTTCTATAAATTAAAACTAAGATTATGCCCCATTCTAGCGCGAGCGTCTCGCTCGTGCCCTCAAAATCTCAACTCTATCTATTGAAAACTAATCATGAAATAGATAGGATTCAGCTTGTTGGCACGAGCGGGACGCTCGCGCTAGCGTGTGAAAAATTCTAAATTAAAACTAAGATTATGCCCAAACAAAAACCCACAAACCAAGAACAAGTCACAGCTTACATCCAAAACCTAGAACAACCGCTTGCAGAAACCATCACTTTCTTGCGACAAATTATCTTAGAAACAGATGGAGAAATCGCTGAACACATCAAGTGGAATTCGCCCAGCTTTTATTATTCAGGTGAAATAAAACCCTTTGACCCAAAGGAATACAAGCGCGATCTGCTGGTTGTAAACCTCCATAGAAAAGAAAGTATTTTGCTGGTTTTTCCAACGGGAGATAAAATCAGCGATACTTCAGGATTTTTAGAAGGAAATTATACTGACGGAAGAAGGCTTGCCAAAATAAAAGATCTGGAAGATGCCAAGGCAAAACAGCACCATTTGCAAAACGCAATCAAAGATTGGATTTCTAAGATTGAAAAATAGGCTTCGTCATTTCGGCTACTTTTAAACTCACTCTGGCGAACTGCGACAAGGCATATCTGAAGACCTTTGCTTTGTAATCTTAAACAAAGTAAAAATGAAAACAATCTTCATCACAGGCGCGTCCACCGGACTAGGGAAATCTACTGCAAAATTATTTCAATCAAAAGGCTGGAACGTCATCGCAACGATGCGAAACCCAGAAAAAGATACCGAATTAAGCTATTTGCCGAATGTTACTTTGCTTCCTTTTGATGTGACAAATCTGGAACAAATCAATAAAACGGTTAAAGAAATTACTTCTAAACAAAACATCGATGTGGTTTTTAATAATGCTGGCTATGGCTTGGTCGGCGCTTTAGAATCGTATTCTGATGATCAAATCACGAAACAAATCGACACTAATTTAACTGGAGTTTTGCGCGTTATCAAAGCGTTCATTCCTTACTTCAAAGAAAAAAGAAACGGATTGTTTATTACCACGACTTCTGTCTGCGGATTCTCTTCAAATCCGCTTTCGCCCGTTTACAATGCTACAAAATGGGCTTTGGAAGGATTTAGCGAAAGCATTTCTTATGACCTAGCTTTGTTCAATATCGGAATCAAAACCGTAGCTCCGGGCGGTATCAAGAGTGATTTCATGAAAGGAATGGTGGCTACCGTTGACCGTGATTATGATATTTTAAATGAAAGGCTGGGACAGCTTTTCTCTGACGGAACATTGATTGAATTTACCGAAACAGAGAAAATTGCAGCTGTAGTTTTCGAAGCGGCGACTGATGAAAAAGACCAGCTTCGTTATCTGGCCGGAAACGATGCCATCAAAATCAGCAACGAACGCGACAATAAAGGAAGGGAAAACTTCAGGAGAGATTTGACCGCAATTCTCAATTTAGAATCGCCTTATAAAAACAAGCTTTAATTGCGCATCAATTTGTAAATTCGTAAGATGAATAAGATGGAAAAACTACCGCAGAAATTTGCATCGATTGGTGATTTGCAAAGGGCTTTGGGATTGCCAAAACCAATGCATCCGCTGGTGAGTTTGGTAAATTATGCCGATATAAAAACTCCAGAGGAAGAGTTGCCAAAGGCGATGATGCTTGACTTTTATAAGATTTCTTATAAATTTAATTTGCAAGGAAAAGTGAAATATGGCCAGCATCATTATGATTTTGACGAAGGCGGCATTTCGTTTATTGCTCCAAATCAAATCATTGCTTCCAAGGAAGAGGAAAAAGATTATTCGGGTTTTACGTTACTCTTTCACGCCGACTTTCTTCATGGTTCTTGCATGGCAAAAAACATTAAAAAGTATGGTTTTTTCTCTTATTCAGCGAACGAAGCTTTGTATTTATCTGCCAAGGAAAGACAGACGATTTCTGAAGTTTTTGAGCATATTATGCAAGAATTAAACGGAACGATTGATGATTTCAGCCAAGATGTGATTCTGTCGCACATTGAAGTCTTGCTGAATTATAGCAATAGATTTTACAAAAGACAGTTTATTACCAGAAAAGCGGTCAATCATGATATCTTGGAGAAACTGGAAGAATTGCTTGAAAATTATTTTAATGATGAAAATGCTTTGCTTCAAGGTTTGCCTACTGTAAATTATCTGGCCGAAAAACTGCACCTTTCGCCGAGATATTTGAGCGATTTATTGCGGTCGCTTACGGGTCAAAATACACAGCAGCACATTCACGAAAAGGTGATTGAAAAAGCCAAAGAATATCTTTCTTCCGATAATTTGAATGTTGCTGAAGTCGCATATCAATTGGGATTTGAGCATCCGCAATCTTTTACAAAGATATTTAAGAAGAAAACAAAACTCACTCCGATAGAATTTAAACAAAACTTTCATAAAAACTAATTATGTCTTACTGCAACGCGATTGAAAACATGCAACCTGAAGAACGAAAGGCTTTGCATAAAAATTACCATGATAATCATTATGGTTTTCCGATTCACGACGATAATGAATTGTTTGGAAGATTAGTCATGGAAATAAATCAAGCCGGCTTAAGCTGGGAAACAATCTTGAAAAAGGAAGTTTCTTTTCGTAAAGCTTATGATAATTTTGACATTAAAAAAGTGGCTAATTATTCTGAAAAAGATAGAGAACGACTCTTAAATGATTCCGGAATTATTAGGAACAAATTAAAAGTAAATGCGGCAATTGAAAATGCAAAAAGCATCATCGAACTCCAAAAAGAATTTGGCTCGTTTGAAAAATGGCTGGAACACAATCATCCTAAAACTAAGGAAGAATGGGTGAAACTTTTCAAGAAAACATTCAAATTCACAGGTGGAGAAATTGTAAATGAATTCTTGATGAGTATTGGCTATTTGAATGGAGCGCATTCTGAAAATTGTTCAATTCAAGAAAAAATAGTGAAACAAAAGCCGATGTGGCTTACTAAAAAATAAACTATGGATTTTAAAGAAATAGAAGAACGCTCGCTAAAAATAAGGGCAAAATATCACGAATTAGAGAAGCAATACCACGGAAGCGAATGGACTGTGGAAGAAGATGCTTTGGCTTTTTTAACAGATGCGGGGTTAGTTGGAAGGCTCACAATGTCACAACAAGGACGCTGGCCAAAAGCGGATGAAAATAATGAGGAACTGAAACATAAATTAGGCGAAAGCATTTGGTGGCTGATCATTTTGGCAAACAGAATGGATATTGATATTGAAAATGCTTTGGATGGATTTCTGGATAAAACGGAAACTTTGCTTGGAAAATAAACAAAAACTCCCAACTTTCATTGGGAGTTTTTTGTAAAAAATATAGTACTTTAAGCAGTCCGATAACCTGAAGGTGAAATTTCAGTATGCTTCTTGAAGAAATTATTAAAGTGCGAAGGTTCTTCAAAACCTAGGCAATAACTGATTTCAGAAATATTCCAGTTGGTGTGCTTCAATAATGCTTTTGCTTCGTTTGTCATCCTTTCGGCAATTAAATTTGTTGTCGTTTTGCCAGTTGTTTCTTTTATTGCGCGGTTCAAATGATTTACATGGACGTATAATTTTTCTGCAAAATCTTTAGCAGAACGAAAAGTAAATCGCTGTGAAGTCGATTCAATTGGAAACTGTCTTTCTAATAATTCGGTAAAAACGGCAGTAATTCTAGAATTGGCATCCGGATGCTGATAAATTGTTTCTGTAGGAGCAATTTTCATCGCGCCGTGAATTATTTCTGTCAAGTAATTCCGAAGCAAATCATATTTGAATTGATAATCTGAATTAATTTCTTCAAACATTTTTTCAAAAATAGCACCTATTTGTTTTTCTTGTTCATTTGTCAAAATATAAGCAGGCCTGCCACCAATCTTAAACATTGGCAAATCATGAATATTGCTTCTTAAAGATTCTGTAAAAAAAGACTCTTTGAAAATACAGAAAAAGCCACTTTTTTCTTCCGAAAGAGATTCAAAAGTATAAGGAACTTGTGGATTGAAAAAGACCAAGGCAGTTCCATCAACTTCAATACTTTTATCTGCATAATGATAAATGTTTTTACCGCGGATCATTGTAATTTTATAGAAATCGCGTCTCGTATAATTAATCGGCTTCGCACCTTCCATATAACAATCTTCTAATTTGAAGACGTTGAAATGACCCAGATCCTGTTTTAAATTTTCTGGGAGGTAATTGAATTTTTCTTGGTAAAAATCTTCTATTGTTTGTGTTTTTGACATATTTCTAAATTTTAAAGTAATTCCAAAACCTGCTAAATTGCAGGTTTGGATTCAATTTCAATTGGAATATATTGTAAATTTCAAATAAGAGCTTCCTTATGAATTAGTATTAAAAGTAAAGTATTAATTTGAAAAGTTTGTGGAAGTTGTCAATTCTTTTGCATCTTCCAAATCTTTTTCAACCGTTTTAATCTTTGCTTGGGCTAAGTCATAAGCATCTTGACCAAGAAAAAAGTGTACTAGAGGTTGTTCTCTTTCAGCAATTGAAATCATTGCTTTTGCAGCTTTAACCGGATCGCCAGGTTGATTTCCGTTGATTTCGTTTTCGTGTGCGCTTTGAACATTTCTTACGTTTTCATATTCTTTCAACTGCACTTTTGGAATATTTACTGACGATTGATCCAAGAAATTAGTTCTGAAATATCCTGGAAAAACAACAGTTGCTTTGATTCCAAAATCTTTCACTTCAGTTGCCAAAGATTCTGTAAGTCCCTGAACTGCAAACTTTGTAGCGCAATAAATTCCGAAGCCGGGGAAAGCTCCAGTAAAACCTCCGATAGAAGAAATATTAAAAATATGTCCTGATTTTTGTTCACGCAGGTAAGGCAAAACTTTGCGAATCACGTTTAAGGTTCCGAAAACATTTACCTCAAAATTTTCTTTAGCTTCAGCATCCGTTAATTCTTCCAAAGCTCCCATCAATCCATAGCCTGCATTATTCACAACAACATCAATTTTTCCAAAATGATTGACTGTCTTGGCAATTGCTTCACCTACATTTTCTTCATTTTTCAAATTCATTGCCAATGGCAAGAAATTTTCATTTTCACCAACTGCTTTTTTCAAGTCTTCAACAGTTCTTGACGTTGCAGCTACATTTTTTCCTTCTTTCAACAATTGCTTTACTAAAGACAAGCCTAAACCTTTAGAAGCTCCTGTAATAAACCATACTTTTTGATTTGAATTTTTCATTTCCTAATAAATTAAATGTTTAGATAATTGTTTGATTTTAATAAGGCAAAGTTATGGCAGGAATGCAGGCTGCTTATTGCAACGAACAAAGCATAACTTGCAAAATTCAAACAATTTTAAAAAATCTATTATTTACTTGTTTATTACACCGATTGAAAGAAATTATTTGTAAAGCAACCTCAAACAAAGTATCTTTGATAGTATCAAATGATAGCATCATGAAACCTCCGTACGAAATAACAAATACAATTTTAATGTTAGTTGCCTCAATTTCAGAAAAGATTGGGGAAGTGAATGCTAATTATTTAAATAAGCAATCGCCTACTTTGAGGAAACAAAATAAAATTAAGACGATTCATTCATCACTGCAAATTGAAGGAAATACCTTATCGGAAGACCAAATCACAGCATTGTTTGAAAACAAAAGAGTTATCGGTCCGCAAAAAGATATTCTCGAAGTATTCAATGCTATAAAAATTTACGAAGATTTAGAAAGCTTTGACTTCGATTCAGAAAAATCCTTTTTAAACGCCCATAAAGTATTAATGAACGGATTGATTATTGATTCGGGCAAATATAGAACAAAAAGTGTTGGAATTGTTCAAGGTACGGAAGTCTCCCATGTAGCACCACCAGCTGTAAATGTTACATACCTGATGAAAGAATTATTTTCTTATTTAAAGAAATCTGATGAAATCACACTTATTAAAAGCTGTGTTTTCCATTATGAAATGGAGTTCATCCATCCTTTTTTAGATGGAAATGGGAGGATGGGAAGACTGTGGCAAACTATTATTTTAATGGAAAAATATCCTGTATTTGAATTTCTTCCCTTTGAAACTTTAATTAGCAAAACACAAACAGAATATTATAAAGTGCTATCATTAAGCGATAAATCTGGAAATTCAACATTATTTATTGAATACATGCTTGAGGTTATCGATAAATCGTTGCAAGAATTACTTTCAATTAATAACAGAAAATTAACTGAGATTGATCGTATTGAATATTTTTTAAAAATCACATCTAACGAATTTACCCGAAAAGATTACATGAATATTTTTAAAGATATTTCAGCGCCAACTGCAAGTAGAGATCTTAAAAAGGCTGTTGGTCTTGGTTTGGTAGAAAAAATTGGAGATAACAATAAGACCTTTTACAAATTAAAATAATCAAATTCGTTTATAAAAAAACTCCCGATTTTCATCGGGAGTTTTCATTTATAAAGTGGAAATAAAATTATGCGTTTCCTGCTGCTGCAATCAAGTTCAATGCTGAACCAGCTACAAACCAGCCAATTTGTCCTTCGTTATAAGTATGGTTTGCCAAAATTATGTCTTTGGTTCCATCCGCGTGAACGAATTCTAAAGTCAATGGTTTTCCAGGAGCAAATTCTATCAAATCTGTGAAGTTGATCGTGTCATCTTCCTGGATCAAATCATAATCAGCTTCATTAGCAAAAGTCAAACCTAGCAATCCTTGTTTTTTCAAATTCGTTTCGTGGATACGAGCGAAAGATTTTACCAAAACTGCTTTTACACCTAAGTGGCGTGGCTCCATTGCCGCATGCTCACGAGAAGAACCTTCTCCATAATTGTGGTCACCCACAACTATAGTTGGAATTCCTGCCGCTTTGTATTCTCTCTGAACCGCCGGAACTGCATCATATTTGCCTGTCAATTGGTTTTTCACAGAGTTTGCTTTTTGGTTGAATGCATTGATCGCACCAATAAGCATATTGTTTGAAATATTATCTAAATGTCCACGGAAACGCAACCAAGGTCCGGCCATAGAAATATGGTCAGTAGTACATTTTCCGAAAGCTTTGATCAATAATTTCGCTCCAGTAATATTTTTTCCGTCCCAAGGTTGGAATGGCGCCAACAATTGAAGTCTCTCAGAAGTTTCGCTTACCACAACTTGAACACCAGAACCGTCAGCAGATGGCGCTTGAAAACCTGGGTCTTCAGCGTCAAATCCTTTTGGAGGCAATTCATTTCCTGTTGGTTCGTCTAACATTACTTCTTCTCCGTCCTCGTTGATTAATTTATCAGTCAAAGGATTGAAGCTCAAGTCACCAGCAATTGCCAAAGCAGTCACTAATTCTGGAGAACCTACGAAAGCCAAAGTATTTGGATTACCATCGGCACGTTTTGAGAAGTTTCTGTTGAAAGAGTGAACAATTGTATTTCTTTCTTCTTTTTCAGCACCTTCTCTATCCCACATACCAATACATGGTCCACAAGCATTTGCGAAAACTGTTGCTCCAATTTTATCAAAAGTATCGATAAAACCATCACGCTCAATTGTATAACGAACTACCTCAGAACCTGGAGTAATTGTAAATTGTGCCTTAGTTTTTAATTTTTTATCAGAAACTTGTTTTGCTAAAGAAGCAGCACGAGCGATATCTTCATAAGATGAATTCGTACAAGATCCGATCAAACCAACTTGAATTTGCAATGGCCAGTTATTTTTGATAGCTTCTTCTTTCATTTTAGAAATTGGAGTAGCTAAATCTGGAGTAAAAGGACCATTTAAATGTGGCTCTAATTCAGAAAGATTGATTTCAATAACTTGGTCAAAATATTGCTCTGGATTTGCATAAACTTCATCATCACCAGTTAAATAAGGAGCAATTGCATCAGCTGCATCAGCAACGTCAGCTCTATTTGTAGATTTTAAGTAACGGCGCATTGAATCGTCATAACCGAAAGTTGAAGTTGTTGCTCCAATTTCAGCACCCATATTGCAGATAGTTCCTTTTCCCGTACAAGACATTGAAGTAGCACCTTCTCCGAAATATTCAACGATTGCACCAGTTCCTCCTTTTACAGTAAGGATTCCTGCTACTTTCAAGATAACGTCTTTTGGAGCTGTCCATCCTGACAATTTTCCTGTCAATTTGATTCCGATAAGTTTTGGAAATTTTAATTCCCAAGCCATACCAGACATTACGTCAACTGCATCAGCACCACCAACACCAATTGCAAGCATACCTAAACCACCAGCATTTACGGTATGAGAGTCAGTTCCAATCATCATCCCGCCAGGGAAAGCATAATTTTCAAGAACCACTTGGTGGATAATTCCAGCACCTGGTCCCCAGAAACCGATTCCATATTTATCAGAAACTGAAGAAAGGAAATCAAAAACCTCATTGCTTTGTGTCTTTGCTCTGGCCAAATCGGTTGCAGCATCTACTTTTGCTTGAATCAAGTGGTCACAGTGAACCGTTGTCGGCACTGCAACTTTTGGTTTTCCGGCGTGCATGAACTGCAATAACGCCATTTGAGCTGTTGCATCTTGGCAAGCAACTCTATCTGGAGCGAAATCAACATAATCCTTTCCTCTTGTGAAAGCCTGTGATGGATTTCCCTCCCAAAGGTGAGCGTATAAAATCTTTTCAGAAAGTGTAAGCGGACGACCAACAAGCTCGCGTGCTTTGTCAACACGTTCTGCCATAGTACCGTATGCTTTTTTAATCATTTCAATATCAAAAGCCATAATATTTAGTCTATTTGTTTATTTTTAGTTTGTTTCTTTTGCTTTGCAAATTTACGCAATTCCCGTCATACTTGAAATATTTTTAGTAAAAGGCTTGTTTCAAAAGATTATTATTCCCAAAATCGGATTTTTGCTGATTATTATTAAATTATAATCAAAATAGAATTAAAATTTTCCGTTATTGTTAATTTAGAAAAGTTTTTTTGTCAAATTCGGAATTTGTGGCGCATAAAAAAAGGCTCTTGAAATTAAGAACCTTTCTAAATTAGTATTTAAATATTTTAGAGCAACTTTTGAATGATTATTTCTTCTGTAATTCCCTCTGCATCGGCTTTATAATTTTTGATAATTCTATGACGAAGAATTCCTGTCGCCACAGCTTTTACATCTTCAATATCTGGTGAAAATTTACCGTTAAAAGCAGCATGTGCCTTAGCCGCCAAAATTAAATTTTGTGAAGCTCTTGGACCTGCTCCCCAATCTAGATAATTTTTGATAAAATCATTAGAAAGTGCATTGTCAGGCCGTGTTTTGCTAACCAAAGTTACCGCATATTCAATTACATTATCAGCCACAGGAATTCTGCGGATCAAGTGCTGGAAATCTATAATTTCTTGACCTGTAAATAATGGGTTTATTTTGTCTGTAAAATCAGAAGTCGTACTTTTTACTACTTGAACTTCTTCTGCAAATGAAGGATAATCTAATTTTATAGCAAACATAAAACGGTCTAATTGTGCTTCTGGCAAAGGATAAGTTCCTTCTTGCTCAATCGGATTTTGTGTTGCCAAAACGAAATAAGGCAATGCCAATTTATAATGCTGCCCCGCAATTGTAACTGCTCTTTCTTGCATTGCTTCTAACAAAGCGGCTTGCGTTTTTGGAGGCGTTCTATTGATTTCGTCAGCAAGAATTATATTTGAAAATATAGGTCCTTTTATGAATTTAAACTGGCGATTTTCATCTAAAATTTCACTTCCCAAAATATCTGACGGCATCAAATCTGGCGTAAACTGGATACGCTTGAAATCCAATCCTAAAGCTTGTGCGATCGTATTAACCATCAATGTTTTTGCCAAACCTGGAACACCCACTAAAAGCGCATGGCCTCCTGAAAAAATGCTAAGCAAAATTTGATCAACGACCACTTCTTGGCCGACGATTATCTTTGAAATTTCTTTTTTTAGCTCAAGCCTTTTTTGAACTAAATTTTGTATTGCGGCAACGTCTGACATTTGATGAATTTTATTCTGGGTTATAGCCATTTGTTCTCAAGACAGCTAGTATTCAAATGATTTATTCCTTAGCCCCGACTGGAGGGAAGAGCATTTTTATTTGCTTTTTCAGCAGATAAAAATCTCTGGAAGGAAGGCGGGAAAATGGAAAGCTGAAAAAGCCCGAGCCATTCGCTTCAATTATTTCTTAAGCCAGTTGTTTGTAAAAACGCAATTGCGGTATTCGCCATTGATTTTTACATATGTTTCTTTAATTTTTTCAGTAGTCCATTCGCCCAGCGTCTTGATTTGTTTTTCAGTTTCTGCTAGCTTTTTGATCTTTAGATAATCTTGAGCATAATCGGCTTTATGTTCTCCATAACGCTTTGTCACTGTAATGATTTTATAGGTTTTTCTACCTAATCTATCTTCGTCAACAACTGGTTGAGAAACTTGTCCTTCTTGCAAATCCGATACTTGAACATATAAATTCGGATCCATTTTTGTCAATTCAAAACGCTGGTCCATTGTTTTAGGGTTCATCAATGCTCCACCGTTTGCACGAGTTTCTTTTTCATCTGAAGAATTTCTTGCAGCGTTTGCGAAAGAAATATCTCCATTTATAATTTTATTTCTGATTCCGATAATTTCGTCTTTTGCTTCTTGAAGCGACTGGTCAGAAACCTTTGGGATTAACAAAATGTGTCTTAAATCTACATCTTGTCCTCTAATTTTTTCAACCATAATAATGTGGTATCCAAATTCTGTTTCAAATGGTTCAGAAATTTCACCTTCATCAAGGCTGAACGCTCTGTCTTTGAACTCTTTTACAAGTGGGGATTTTCTATTGACACGCATGAAACCTCCATTTGATTTTGTCCCCTCGTCTTTTGAATATAATACAGCTTTACTGAAAAAACTACCATTTCCAGCTAAAACATCTTTTCTAAACTCACTCAATCTGTCGATGACCTTTTGCCTTTCTTCTTTTGTAACTTCTGGATTGATTACGATTTGCGCTACTTCAATTTCAGCTCCAAATTGAGGCAATTCTTCAGATGGAAATTTTTTGAAAAAAGTTCTTACTTCTTCCGGAGTTACTTCCACCTCATCGATGATTTTGTTTCGCATTTCAGTTGTAAGCTTATTCATTTTCAAGATATCAAAGAAATAAGTCTTGAAGTCTTCTTCTGAAGATTTATTGTAATATTTCAGAAGTTTTTCCATCGAACCAATCTGCTCCACCATGGCGTCCATCCTTTCTTGCATCATGCTGTTTACTTCTGCATCACTGACAACAATACTATCTTGAATAGCTTGATGGGCAAATAATTTATCTTCCATCAACTTTCCTAAAAGCTGACATCTTGTAATATCTTTTACAGAATTTCCTTGGCTAGAAAGTTCAATTAATGCAATATCAATATCTGAATCTAAAACTACATAATCGCCGACAACAGCAATAACCCCGTCGATTTTTTGTTTTTGACCGATAGGTTTTTGAACTACTGTTTTGACGCTATCTTCCTTTATAACTTCTTGTGCACTTGCTGTTGTGAAAGCGGCAAGGCCCAGAATGAGGAATGCATTTCTAATTATAGATTTCATATTTCTTACTTTTAATAGCATCATCGGTAATATCTTTTTCAAATTTTTTGATTAATTCTAATTTTCTTTTATTCAAAATAACCTGCTTCAACGTGGGTTTCACATATTCAAATGGACTGATTTGATTGTTATCCAAAACATTTGTGACTTTCACTAAATAAACATCTGCAGTATCTTTTTTTTCTATTGCTTTCCCTTGAGAAATATATTGTGTCCTATTTTCAGGATTGATAAATGGGAGTTTTTTGTAAATCTGATTCATTTCAACCCAAACCGAATCATTCAGCACAAAACTTTTAAACTGCATGCTGTAAGTGTCCCAAAACTTTTTATCAGATTTTCTATAATCAAAAAATTTTCCGCGAATTGTGGCAAACTTAGGATGATCGGCAGCAAAATGGATATAACGCAACTTAACCAAAGTTGCATTTGTTTTAAAATTCTCCTTATTTTCTTTATAATAATCCTTAAGTTCTTGATCTGAAACGACCGTATCTACTGTCGTCTTGACAATTTCTTCGATATATCCTTTTGTATATAAATCAATTTTATACTGCTTTATAAGCTCGTCATATTCCAGTTGTTTCTCAGCGCTAAGATTTATTTCGGCAGCATTTGTCAGCAATTTCTGAGATGCCCAGCGATCTATAAAATTTCTAACGATGATAAGACTGTCTTCTTTTGATGTTCCTGGAGGCACAATATCTTTAATATCTTCTCTAAAAAGATAAGAATTATTAACACGTGCAACTGATTCAGGCTTGGCATCTGGCGTAAAAAAATTACAAGAAACCATTAAAAGAAGTACTATTATGACACCGATTTTGCCCATTTAAGACTTGATCTGCTTTTTTACTTTTTCAAAAACCGGCTGGTTGATATTTATTTTAAATTCTTGCTTCAAATCACTAACCCATTTTTGTTCTAAATATTGTTGGTAGTCGTTTATCACTTTACCTTTTGCTTCTTCTAGCGTTTTTGGAGCAGTTTCAAGACGCTTGTTTATTTTCATTACATAATAATAATCGCCTTCTTTGATAACGTCAGAAATTCCGTTTTCTTTTTTACCTTTTGGAAGCTTATCGCTGTTCTCATCAAAAATTCCTTCGTTAGACATAATGTGGACAGCATCTTTTGAATTCAATTTTTCTTTGATGTATTCCACAGATTTCCCTTTCTTAAGATATTTTTGCGCTTGTTTTGCAACATCTTGTTTTGTAGAAGAAAACACTTGAGCATCTACTCTATTTTCCCATTTGTAATTATTCTTGTGAGCTTCATAAAATGCTTGAAGTCCGACAGTATCACTTTTTGCTTTTTCCCAAATTTCTTTTTCCATAAGATCAAAAAGCAAAAGTCCGTCACGATATTCTTCCATTACTGCAGCAAATTCAGGAAATTCAGCTTCCAAATTTTCATTGTAATATTTATTTAGCTCTAAATCAGCGAACTCTTGGTATTTTGTATCCACTAATTTTTTAAGCGGTTTTACCAAGTTTTCACCACGCTGTTGCGTATACATGAAACTTAAAAAGTCCATTCCAGAAAGTGTTTTTTTGCCGTTTATAGTCACTAAAGTTCCTTCATACGGTTTTTTATCTTCCGGCAATGCCCATTCATTAGTATATATTTTATCTGTCACTATTTTTGAAACAGATGCATACAACTTGTCGTTTCTTTTAACCGAATATTTTTTTCTTAACTTGTCATTTACTGAATTTGTAATCAGCCTAGAACGTTCATCTCTGCTAATTTTATTTTCTAAATCTGACTGAATTTCTTCAAGTGGCTTCACAGGATGCTTTTCCACTAATTTGATGATATGCCATCCAAAATTACTTTCTACCGGAGCAGAATAATCGTTAACATTTTTCAAAGCAAAAGCAGCTTCTTCAAATTCTTCAGAACTTAGTTGCCCAGCTCCAAATTGATTCAACACACCGCCCTTAGATGCTGATGATTTATCTTGAGAGAACTGCTGTGCAAGGCTTTCAAAATTTTCACCTTGTTTTAGTTTTTTGTATATATCTTGAATCGTGCTTTTTGCTTTTTCAGTATCTTCAGGAGTCGCACTTTGAGGTTTCAAAATCATGATATGAGCAACCGTAAGTTCGCCACGATTGTCTCTAATATCCTCTACCTTAATTATATGATATCCAAAACGAGTTCTGGTTATTTTTGAAACATCTCCTTTTTTAGTATTATAAGCCGCTGATTCAAAAGGATAAACCATCCTGAATGCTGAGAAATATCCTAATTCACCTTTATTTTCTTTTGCAGAAGGATCTTCAGAATAAGTTACTGCCAGATCTGAGAATTTCTCTCCATTTAAAGCTTTTGTTCTAACTTCTTGTGCTTTTTTATATGCTTTTAGCGTATCTGCCGGAGAAGCATTTTCACCAACTAAAAACAAAATATGCGAAGCTTTGATTTCTTTCAAGTATCTGCCATATGCCTCATCAACAAGCTCTTTGGTAACTTTTGAATCCGTAATATAATTTTTGGAAAGATTGGTTCTATAAGAGCTTAACTCTGATTGATACGCTTGTCCGTTTTGTAGGCCTAATTTATTTGCTTTGCTAATTTTAAGCTTGTATCCAACAAATAAATCTAGATATTGGTTTAAATCTTTTTGAGATTCGTCTTTTACTAGATCAATATTCTTTTTGTAAACCCTTGTAAATTCGTCAGTATAATAAGGTTTGTCATCTATTGTAAATAAAACTTCCTTGTCAGCAGCGTTTTGAGCCATTGCGGCAAAATTCACAGAAAGCAGCATTCCGAAGAACAATTGTTTTAATTTCATTATTGTAAAAAAATATTAAAGTGAAAAATTATTTTATAAGGTATAGAATAGCAATCAACAAAAATAACAATTCGATCGCATTATACAACTATACGCCTTACTATTAACAAAAATTTATTTTAAAGAAAAAGCGGCTCCAGGGCGGAACCGCTTTGTAAACAAAATGCATAAAGCATTTGAAGGGAGGGACGTTTCACTAATTTAAAAGTATTTCCCCAAATCTAAAAACCACGAAAGAGTTTCCCTCCCTGAAAGAAATTGCCTAGCATTTATCTACCACCAATACAATGCGCTTGACCGGAACGGGCGTTCCTCTGGTTCATCTTCAGCAATTTCAGTATTTTGCCTGCCTAAGCAGTTTTTTTCATTTTAAGCAATTTTAATCGTCATACCTTATATGGCTTGAATTCCTATTTATAGGATATATGTCAGAAATGTTTAAGTGCGTTTAATAATTTGTATGGCTTTTAAATCTGGCATGACGATCATATTGCATTTATTAATTATTATGAATAACTATCTAAATAGCATTCTGGCTTATAATAGTGCTTATAATATCAGGCATGTATTTTTGGCTTGTGCTTTTCTTTTTGGCTTGCAATTTTTGGATTATATTTTGTGCTTATATTCTTTGTGCTTATATAAATTTTGGCTGCTATAGTATTGGAATTAAAATGTATTTGTTTGGCTTGTATTTTTCTGTGCTTATTTTCTTTTACAATATTAATTCATTTAGCATCTACGCATGCTAAAACACAATACACAAAAAAAACAATGCCACTACATTAATTTTAATGTAGTGGCATTTAAGTATTTTCTTACTATTTTTAACTAGAAATATTCGCTGAAATTTATTTTTTAACGGCTAAACCAAGACTTATCGACTTGATTATCAAGTCTTGAGTTCTATTGACATCCATTTTATGCATCAGCCTTTTGGTATAAAAATAAATGGTATTTACGCTCAAATCTAAATCATGTGCGATTTCTTTTGCAGTTTTAGCTTCACAAATAAGTCTCAAAAGTTGTCGTTCTCTTGGAGAAAGCTTCATTTCTTTATCTTTATCTGTCCTGTCAAATAGCAAAACATCGGTAGCTTTTTTGCTAATATAAGCCCTTCCCGGATTTTTATAAATATACTGGAAAGCCGCAGTCAGTTCACTCGAAAAATCTTCTTTTGTAAGATAAGCGTCAACGCCTTGATCAAGAGCCATTGAAATTATATCTGGATCAATTGATGAAGAAAGCACAATAATTTTTAATTTATCAGACTTATATTTTTTTCGGCATTTTTTAAGTACCTCAATCCCATCAACGTCTGGCATGAAAACATCGAGCAATAATACGTGTATTTTGGTCTTTTTTATGTGGTCAAAAAATAGATCAGCTTCTGAAAATGTCTCTGTTGAATTAACAAAAGAAAATTTCTTCAGAACATGCTTCAGCATCTCAGCTATCATCTTGTGATCGTCAAGAATGGCAAGATTAAGGCTAAGGCCTTCCATTATGTTTTTTTCTGGCTCCATATTAAATAATTGCTCTGCGAAAGTAGTAATTTGTTAAATCTAAATATATAAAAAAGTAAAAAAACAGAAAATAACACTAAGATGCATCTAAAGTTCTAGAACAATAAACTGGCTTCGTCTATTTTGCTGGTGTTCTTCCTCAGAACATTCCACGCCATCAGCGCATTTATTAATCAACTTGATTTCTCCATAACCTTTAGCTGTCAACCTATTACGGTCAATTCCAGATTTAACAATATAATTTAAAGTAGCTTCTGCCCTGTTGCTGGATAAATTTTCGTTATAACTATGACTCGCTCGACTATCTGTATGCGAAGCAATTTCAATTTTCATTTTCGGATATTTTTTCATCACTTCAACAATTTTCGAGATATCAAGTGCTGCATCTTCTCGGATGTCAAATTTATCCAAATCAAAATATATAATATGAATATTAAAAATTTCAGCAAGATCAGTCCCTACTTCTATTTTCTTCGTATTCTTTTCAAGCGCAATAAGTATTTCTTTTTCAGTCAGGTCAACCTCATTTTCAACCGTTTCATAATCTGATTTTTCTACCTTAATATAGTACCTCTGATTGCAAGGAAGATTTTCAACTAAAAATTCTCCATTATTTTCTGTAAAAAGCTCATTTATTATTTGCCTGTTTTCATTTTGAAGAACCACTTTTGCCGTAGTTAAATATGCTCCTGTATCCTTATCTAAAATTTTTCCGCTAAGCAATTTGGTGCAATCCAGCATTTCCAATTTTTTTATTTCTTGGAATTTATAGATATCATCAAATCCTTTTCCTCCTTCTCTATTGGAAGAAAAAAATCCGGAACGCGATTGGCTGTCAATATAAAATGCAAAATCATCCAACTTCCCATTTACAGGAGCTCCAATATTTGCAACTTCACCGAGTCCATTTTTTAAGGAGACTGCAAAAATGTCAAGACCGCCTAAACCTTGATGTCCGTCTGAGGCAAAATATAAAATGTCTTCTGAAATGAATGGAAAAGTTTCTTTTCCCTCCGTATTAATTTTATTTCCCAAATTTTCAGGATTCCCAAAACTTCCATCTTCATTTATTGCCACTTTATACAAATCAGATTGTCCTATCGAACCAGGCATATCCGAAGCAAAATATAATATTTTTTCATCAGCGCTTAAAGCAGGATGTGCCGTGCTATATTTATCGCTTGAAAATGGAAGTTCTTGAACATTCGTCCATTTTCCATTTTGAAAAATTGCTTTATATATTTTTAAGAGAACCGTTTTTTCAGAATTCTTTCCTTTTTTTCCATTAACATAATTATTCCTAGTGAAGTACATTGTTTTTCCATCTTTAGAAAAAACGGGTGTAGATTCATTGAATTTTGAATCTAAAGCAATCGAAAATTCTTTAGGATCCTCTAGTTTTCCTGCATCATTTATTTTTGCAGCATATAAAGTAGTGAAAGCTTGATCATTCCATCCTTGAATTCTTTTCATAAGACGGTTTGTTTCTCGCGTACTTGAAAAAACAAGTTGATTATCAAAAACCGTACTCCCAAAATCTGAAAATTGCGAATTGATATCAATTTTTTCAATAATATATCTCCCTGAATTATTTTTAATTATATCTAAGTAATCTTTATTATTTTGAAATTTTTCTCCTCTAGAATCTTTACTATCTAAATTTTGAAATTCATTCATAAAGTCTGCCGCTTTCGAATAATTTCCAACAGATTTTAATGTTTGTGAATAGCGATAATAGTATTCTGGCGCAATGTTTTTTTTTAGTTTGAACAATTCCGCATACCATCGATTTGCTTTTACATAATCAGAATTGAAATAATAAGCATTGCCTAATTTCTGGAAAAGAGCAACAGATTTATAGCCGCTTTCTGCTACTTTTTCATATATTTCAATAGCATCAATATAAGCAAAACGTTCATATTTGTCATCTGCTTTCTCTATTTTGGCTGTCTGGCAACTAGCTTTTACAGAAAAAAAAACGACTAAGAAATATAAAATTGCTTTCACGCTCATTTGATATTACAACTAAATAATTATTGATAATTGATTTCATGCTAAATTTATTCATAAAGATTCACAAAGCATAGCAATTCCCCTTAAATTATTTTATCATTTCTTCTTAATAAAATGTAATTTTGCCGTCTGAATATAAAAACATGAGTTTTAAAAACGAAATTGAGAGACGTAGAACCTTTGGGATTATTTCTCATCCCGATGCGGGAAAGACAACGCTGACAGAAAAACTGCTTCTTTTTGGAGGTGCGATTCAGGAAGCTGGAGCTGTTAAAAATAATAAAATTAAGAAAGGCGCAACTTCAGATTTCATGGAAATTGAGCGCCAAAGAGGAATTTCAGTTTCCACATCTGTTTTGGCTTTTAATTATAAAGACAAAAAAATTAATATTCTTGATACGCCAGGACACAAAGATTTTGCAGAAGACACTTATCGAACACTTACTGCGGTTGATAGTGTAATTGTGGTAATTGACGTTGCAAAAGGTGTTGAAGAGCAAACTGAAAAATTGGTTTCTGTTTGCCGAATGAGAAATATTCCAATGATTGTTTTCATTAATAAATTAGATAGAGAAGGAAAAGATGCCTTCGATTTGATGGATGAAGTGGAACAAAAACTTGGACTTACGGTTACACCTTTAAGTTTTCCTATCGGGATGGGTTATGACTTTCAAGGAATTTATAATCTTTGGGAGAAAAACATCAACCTTTTTAGCGGAGACAGCCGTAAAAATATTGAAGAAACAATTGCTTTTTCAGATGTTCAAAGTCCAGAATTAGAAAAAATAGTTGGTCAAAAACCAGCAGACAGACTTCGTGAAGAACTAGAATTAATTGATGAAGTTTATCCAAAATTTGACAGAGAACAATATTTAGAAGGAAATCTGCAACCAGTATTTTTTGGTTCTGCCTTAAATAACTTTGGTGTTCGCGAACTATTAGACTGCTTTGTTGATATTGCTCCGTCGCCAAGACCAAAAGAATCTGAGACTAGACTTGTTGATCCATACGAAGAAAAATTATCTGGATTTGTTTTTAAAATCCATGCCAATATGGATCCGAAACACCGCGACAGATTGGCTTTCGTTAAAATTGTTTCTGGAACTTTTGAGCGAAACAAACCCTATTTACACGTTAGACAAAAGAAAAATCTAAAGTTTTCTAGTCCGAATGCTTTCTTTGCTGAGAAAAAAGAAATTGTTGACATTTCTTATCCTGGCGATATTGTTGGACTTCATGATACTGGAAATTTTAAAATCGGAGATACTTTGACAGAAGGCGAAATGATGAGCTTTAAAGGAATTCCGAGTTTCTCTCCAGAACATTTCCGTTATATCAATAATGCCGATCCTTTGAAATCAAAACAGCTTGAAAAAGGAATTGATCAATTGATGGATGAAGGTGTAGCACAGCTTTTTGTACTTGAAATGAATAACAGAAAAGTCATTGGAACTGTTGGCGCTTTGCAATATGAAGTAATTCAATATAGATTAGAACATGAATATGGAGCTAAATGTTCTTATGAAAACTTTCCGGTTCACAAGGCTTGCTGGGTAAAACCAAATGATCCAAAAAGCGATGAGTTCAAAGAATTTAAAAGAATTAAACAAAAATTTTTGGCTCATGACAAATATGGACAATTAGTATTTTTAGCTGATTCAGACTTCACCATTCAAATGACCCAGACAAAATATCCAAATGTAAAGCTCTTCTTTACTTCAGAATTTGAATAAAACTTTATTAATAAATTAAAAGCTATGCGAAATGTATAGCTTTTTTTTGTCCATAAAAAAAGCCTCCCGAAGGAGGCTCTTTATTTATTATAAAAACATATTAGTTTTTAAGCAATTTAACCATTCTTGATTTGCCTCCTGCAGACACCTCTAAAAGGTATGATCCTGCTGGCAATGATGACATGTCAATTTGAGTATCATTTGCATTCACATTCTTAGTCATTAACTGCTGTCCTAAAGTGTTATACAATTTATAAGCAGTAATATTTTCTGAATAGCTAACAGTCAATATATTTCTCACTGGGTTTGGATAAATTTTCAAAGCTTTCAAACCAAATGATGGAGAACTTAAATCAAAATCAATTGTTACAGCTAGAGCCGCACTTCTACAAGATCCTGAAACTTGAACTGCGTAATAAGTCGCATTATCTACTGTAGCCATTGTAGGTGATAAAGCTCCAGTTCCTGATGAAGCATCAGCTGCGCTTGCATACCATGTTACAGTAGTTGGCGTTACAACTAGGTCAGCCAAAGTTGCTCCGTATTGACTTGCAGCTCCTGTCGGTTGTGAAGGGGCTGTCGTAACAGCAACAGTCAAAGACTGAGTTGATGCGCAAGTTCCGGTTGTAGGCGTAAATACATACGTTCCTCCAGTCGTAGTGCTAACTGTTGCCGGACTCCATGTTCCTGTTACTCCATTTGGTGAAGTTGTTCCTAAAACTGGTGCTGTTGAATTAGAACAAATTGTTCCAATTTGAGCAAAATTTGGCGTAACTGAAGTCGTAACCGCTACTGTCAAAGACTGTGTTGATGCGCAAGTTCCGGTTGTAGGCGTAAATACATACGTTCCTCCAGTCGTTGTGCTAACTGTTGACGGACTCCATGTTCCTGTTATTCCATTTGGTGAAGTTGTTCCCAAAATTGGTGCTGTTGAATTAGAACAAATTGTTCCAATTTGAGCAAAGTTTGGCGTAACTGAAGTCGTAACCGCTACTGTCAAAGACTGTGTTGATGCGCAAGTTCCAGTTGTTGGCGTAAATACATACGTTCCACCTGTTGTAGTGCTTACAGTTGCTGGACTCCATGTTCCGGTTACTCCATTTGGAGAAGTCGTCGCCAAAACTGGTGCTGTTGAAGTAGAACAGATTGTTCCGATTTCAGCAAAGTTTGGTGTTGTTGGAGTCGTAACCGCTACTGTCAAAGACTGTGTTGATGCGCAAGTTCCAGTTATTGGCGTAAATACATACGTTCCACCTGTTGTTGTGCTAACTGTTGCCGGACTCCATGTTCCCGTTACTCCATTTGGTGAAGTTGTTCCCAAAACTGGTGCTGTTGAAGTAGAACAGATTGTTCCGATTTCAGCAAAGTTTGGAGTTGTTGGAGTTGTAAGTGTTACTGTTACCATAAATCTTGTTGCACTTTCACATCCTCCTTCAGCAATTTGTGCTGCATAATATGGAGTTGCTGTTGTCAACGCCGTAGTGCTAGATAATAAATTTCCACCTGTAGCTGCATCATACCATACCAAAGTATTTCCTGTTACAATTGTTGCTGCAAGATTAGCAACAGTACCTGCAGAACAGAAAGACTGAGTTGCTAAACCTGTTGGTTCTACTGGCACTATACAAGGATGAGAATAAGATAAAAATCCTGTAAAATCCGCTGCATCAATTGCTGTTGTACTTGTAAGCATACCTGCCGCAGAAGTAGTAGGAATAGTCATCGTATATAAACCAGCAGCTGATGGTGCTTGAGCCAAAACATCAGTTGCAAGGATTGGTGTAGCAGTTTCTCTGACAAAAACATTTGTTAGATTAGCTGCTCCAGATAGCGTTTGTACTTCCCAACGTTTTTTACCTAAAATGTTTAGTGTGGTAACAGTTCCTGTATTTGTGTTAAATGCTTCTGCTTGAAGCTTAACACCTGCAGCCGTAGTTGTTGGAGCTAAATGAACCGGAAGATATTCTCCAGCTTTTCCTACTGGGAATAAAGTTGTCAAATCATAAGTCGCCGCTGATGCACGAGTTGCAAATGATCTTGCAAAAGGGCCGTTGATGTAAGCCGTTGCAGAGCCACCCGTAAGCAATCCAGCAGCAGTATCAGTACCTAGTGACAATAAGTTTGTGGCAGTTGTATTTACAATTCCTGAGGCACCTAGAGCTACAGTTCCACTAACGCTTAATGGTGAATTTAATGTAACGCCAGCAGCACTTGAATTTAAGACACTAAAATATACAACATTTGCCGTTGGCAATGCAGCTAAATTGGCAATCGTACCATTGTTAGTTATTGACTGACCTGTAGTTACAGCGACTAATGCTAAGTTAGAACTTGTACTAGAAGCGACTTTAGCAGCACTGATTCCAGGAACACTTGTACCCACAACAACATTAAGATAAGTACCTCCAGCATTCACATTTAAGTTTCCTCCAACTATAAGAGCTGAAGTTAATGACAATGTACTTCCTGAAGTAATTTCCACATCCCCATTTGCAGCAAGCTGATAAACTGAGGTAACGTTTCTATTTGTTCCTGATGCTCCGTTAATTATTATTTTTCCAAAAGACATATAGGCAGTTGATGCCCACATATTAAGTCTAAATCCATTTGCATTTCCTCCAGCATCTGCTGAAATTCCATCCCCAAACTGAGTAGTGTGAAGCGGGCTAGATGCAAGTGCGGCTGGTGCAGAAGTTCCATTTGTAAAATTAACTGTAAGGCTACTTGTAGCACTCAGTCCTGCAGGTGGATCTACGAAAACCAATGTTCCTCCTGAAAGATTTACGTTTGTACTTGCAGAATTAAATAATGGTGTTGCTTCAACAACTGAATTTGCAACAATTCCTGCATCATTACCGTCAATATTAATTGTTCCTCCTGATTGATTAAAAACAGAAGCAGTTGAAGCATTGTTGAAATTACCATTAATATTTAATGCTCCTCCTGAAACAGTCAAAGTTCCATTATTTAAAAGCTGATTATTTTTTAAAGTACATCCAACTGTCAAATCACCTGAAGCTTGAACTAAAGTTCCTCCAGCGTTTATGACTACTGTTTTAGAAACATTCCCAGCACTATTTGAAGTAACAGTGTGTGTTGCACTAATAATAATATTATCATTACATGTTGGCACGACACCTTTATTCCAAGTTGTTGCTTGATTCCAGCTTCCTGATGTCATTGAAGCAAATGCTAGATCTGCAGCACCTATTCCGACATACAAAGGACCAGCTAATAAATCTGTTTGAGAAACAGTAATTCTTTGTACACCTGGCGTTGTTGTTCCATTTTGGTGTGTTCCGACAACTCCTGTCGCCGAGATAATTCTCGCATTACCGTTAAGAGTAGCCAAACCGCTATTTGCAAACAAAACTAACGTGTAAGAACTTGACGAAATTGCTGTTCCTTCATTTGAAACTGACCAGCTTCCGTTATATCTGTCTGTAACAGTGTAGGCTCCATCAACAACATTCACTGCCGTCAAACCTACTGCATCATTATAAGTTACCGCAAGTTCTCCTGCTACAGCTCCTGTTGCATTTGTTTTTGTAATGTACATTGCTCTATTTAATCCACTTGCAGACAAGAAAGGATATCTACTTGTAGCATTTGTTGGATCAGTCCCTGCAGTGATTGCAGTTCCTGTTGCGGCGGCCGTCCAGTATCTAGAAAATTTTCCAGATGTAAAACCTGTTCCAACAGGCGCTGTTAATGTACCACCTGCAGCATTATAACCAAAAGTCATTTTGTTAGTACCAAGATTTACTCTTGCCCCTGTCATGGAAAGATTATTCACTACTTTTATATCATTAATCTGCCACACAATGTTTGATGCAGCTGCCGTATTTGTATTGGCAAAAGTAAGGTTTCTGATAGCGTTGTTCGTTCCAAAATTCCCTGTTCCGCTTACTGTCTGAATAGCAGTTCCTGCCAAAGTAAGATTTCCAGCAGTAGTAGCTCCGACAGATACGTCGATTATTCCGTCATTGGTAATATTACCTGCGACTGATAAAGTTTTTCCTGTTGTAGCATTAAAGACATTTACCAAACCGCCTGATGCGACATTTAAATTTCCTCCAACCGTAAAAGTTGTAGGCGTAGCGGTATAATCAAGTGTACCTGTCACAGATAAATTGTTTATCGACAATCCTGTTGCATTCACAGAAACTGTATGACCGGCAGCAATAACCGCACTGTCAAAGCTGGTTGGGACACTGCCTGCATCCCATGTTGAGGCAACATTCCAATTTCCTGTTGCAATGGAAGTAAATGTCCCTGGAGGGTTTGTAATCTGTGAACCAAGCAAACCAGTTAAAGGCTCGCCACCTTCGGTACCTGCTATAATTTTATAGTAGTACAATGTTGAAGGCAAAAGCCCTGTTTGAATCGAAGTATAAGCCGTCGTACTACCAGCCGTTGTTGTTGAAAGAACAGATGTTTTAACAACTCCAGTTGTAAATCCTGCATCAAGGGCACGAGTTATTGAAAAAAAAGTTTCATCTGTAGAACTATCTACCCAATTAACTGTCATTGAAGAACCCGTAATAGCAGTAAATGTTAAAGCAGTAGGATTGCTCGGAGATGCATTAGGGGGAGTAAAAGTATATACCCTTCTGCTTCCATCTGTAGCACTATCTAAAGCAGCTATTGTACCCGTTGCAGCAACAAGTGGATTTGCTGCATATGTAGTTGTTGAAGCTGTATGAGTCGCATAAGAAACAGCAACAAAATTACCTGCAGCAGCACCATTATAGAAACCTATTGACGGCGCCCTATCACCAGAAGCAATACTAGATGCTGACATTGTTCCATATACATACTCAATATTTCCCCCCTCATAAAGTTTCATCTGCCAAGTTGAGACACCAGCAGCTGCGGAAGACGTATAAAACAATTGCATATTTAAAAACTCTACAGTCAATACTCTATTTGGGGCAACCCCAGTAACTTTGTAATGAATTTTTCCACTGGTTAATCCTGTTCTATTATCTGCATTAAAAGCGCTTAATCTTGGAGACGTTATCGTTCCACCGGTAAGAGTATAAGCATTAGTTCCAGCAGCTACAGATCCTAATTGAAGGATTCCATCTTCCTGAACAGAAAATTGCGAAAAACGATTTCCCATAAAATAGAAATCAAATCCAATGTTCGTCACAGGTGACGCTGCGGCATCAAGACCCGCAGCCACTAATTGAGTAGAGCCGGCCATATCGTTCAAACTTCCGCTTGTGCTTGTTGCAAAAGCATAATTAGCCGAAGATTGCGCCAACATTTTTTGATTACCAGCTATAAATGCTAGCAGCATAAGCATAACCATCCACAAAGATTTTGTAGAAGACAAACTACTCATAGGCCTGGGGATTGCCGTATTTGTAATTTGAGTTTTGGATTTAGATAAATTTCTAAAACCCAAAGAATTGTAATAATTCCTCATAGTTTAAATAATTAGTTAATAATTTAAGTTTGTTGCAAGGAAAATAATCTTAATAAATCAAAATAGCTCGACTTAATTGATTTTAAAATCGAGTTGTCCCGAAAGTAAATTTTAATCACAAAAAATTAACACCTTTTTAACGTAGGGAATTTATAACAAAAAATCAACATGTAGTGATTTTGACAAAAAAAGTTATCAACCAATAAAAAAAACGAATTCAACATGAATTATTGGCAATAATTTAAATAAATTATTGAATAAAAAATATGCCAGCAAAATTAAAAACATTGTTAAGACACTATAAACACAAGGAAAGTAAATATTTTAAATAAAAAAAGCCTCTCAATTTCTTGAGAGGCTTTTCAACTTATGCTTGTCCAGCTGGACCAAAATTTAAGGGTATCGGAGGCTGTTCCGTATCTTTTATTTCGCCATGGGCGCTTTCAAATCTGTGGATATTTTCGCCTAATGCCTTTAATAATCTTTTGGCGTGCTGTGGCGTCAAAACAATTCTAGATTTTACTTTTGCCTTTGGAATTCCGGGCATAATGCTTACGAAATCCAATACAAATTCTGAGGCTGAATGGTTGATGATGGCCAAGTTTGAATAAATTCCTTCGGCTGTCTTTTCATCCAGTTCAATATTAATCTGACCTTGCGGATTTTGATTTGAATCGCTCATATTCTTAATAGTTATATTCTTCTTTCGAAACTAAAAGCTCATTGTATTCATCTTTAGAACCTACGATTACATTATCATAGTCTCTCATACCTGTACCTGCAGGAATTCTGTGACCAACGATAACATTTTCTTTCAATCCTTCTAAGAAGTCAACTTTTCCAGCAACTGCTGCTTCGTTCAATACTTTTGTAGTTTCCTGGAACGACGCTGCAGAGATAAATGATTTAGTCTGTAACGAAGCTCTTGTAATACCCTGAAGTACTGGTGTTGCCGTAGCCGTGATAACATCTCTTGCCACAACTTGATTTTTATCATTACGTTTCAATAATGAATTTTCATCACGCAATTGACGAGGAGATATAATCTGTCCTGGTTTCAAGTTATCAGAATCCCCAGCATCTTCAATTACTTTCATACCATAAAGCTTATCATTTTCAACGATAAAATCCTTAGTATGAATTAATTGATCTTCTAAGAATAATGTATCGCCTGGATCTTGAACTCTTACTTTACGCATCATCTGGCGAATTACAACTTCAAAGTGCTTGTCGTTGATTTTTACACCTTGAAGACGGTAAACTTCTTGAATTTCATTCACCAAATATTGCTGCACTGCAGCCGGACCTTGAATTCTCAAGATATCGTCTGGAGTAATAGCACCATCTGACAATGGAACTCCTGCTCTAACGAAGTCATTTTCTTGTACCAAAATCTGGCTAGAAAGTTTCACAAGATATTTCTTAATCTCACCAAATTTAGATTCGATAACAATCTCACGGTTACCTCTTTTAATTTTTCCAAAAGAAACAACTCCATCAATTTCAGAAACCACAGCTGGGTTTGAAGGATTACGAGCCTCAAGAAGCTCAGTAATTCTTGGAAGACCTCCGGTGATATCATTCGCTTTTGATGAACGACGTGGAATTTTTACCAAAACTTTACCGGACTTAATTTTCTCACCGTTTTCAACCATCAAGTGGGCTCCAACTGGTAAGTTATAAGAACGGATCAATTCGCCATCTTTACCATAAATCAATAAAGTCGGGATTAATTTTTTGTTTCTTCCTTCAGAGATTACTTTTTCTTGGAAACCAGTTTGCTCATCGATTTCAACTTGGAACGATTGTCCTTGTTCTAAATCTTCGTAAGCAATCTTACCAGTAAATTCAGAAATAATAACTCCATTATATGGATCCCATTTACAAACTACAGTTCCTTTTTCAACTATATCTCCATCTTTTACGAAAATACTAGATCCATAAGGAATGTTGTGTGTATTTAAGACGATTCCAGTTTTAACATCTACCAATTTCAATTCAGTTGAACGAGAAATTACAATATCTGTAATATTTCCTTCAAGGTCTTCCCCTTTTACTGTTTTCAAATCTTCAAGTTCAAGACGACCGCTGAATTTCACAACAATGCTAGATTCTTCAGAAAGACCACCCGCAACCCCACCAACGTGAAACGTACGAAGTGTCAACTGTGTTCCTGGCTCACCGATTGACTGTGCAGCAATTACACCGACAGCTTCACCTCTTTGAGTCATTTTTCCAGTTGCAAGGTTTCTTCCATAACATTTAGCACAGATACCTTTTGTAGCTTCGCAAGTCAATGGCGAACGAACTTCCACTTTTTCAATTGGAGATTCATCGATTGCTTTTACGATAGCTTCAGTGATCTGCTCACCTGCTGTAATTAAAACTTCATTTGTTAGAGGATTGATAACATCTTGCAAAGCAACACGTCCTAAAATTCTTTCTCCTAAAGTTTCAACGATTTCTTCATTTTTCTTCAATGCTCCAACTTCAACTCCTCTCAAAGTACCGCAATCAACAGTGTTCACGATAACATCTTGAGAAACGTCATGAAGTCTTCTTGTCAAGTAACCCGCATCGGCCGTTTTCAAAGCCGTATCCGCAAGACCTTTACGAGCACCGTGAGTAGAAATAAAGTACTCAAGAATCGAAAGACCTTCCTTAAAGTTAGACAAGATCGGGTTTTCAATAATTTCACCACCACCAGCAGTAGATTTTTTAGGCTTAGCCATCAAACCACGCATACCAGTCAACTGACGAATTTGTTCTTTAGAACCCCTTGCTCCAGAATCAAGCATCATATATACAGAGTTGAAACCTTGCTGGTCTTCTCTAATATTTTTCATTGCTAATTCTGTCAATTGAGCATTTGCAGAAGTCCAGATATCAATAACTTGGTTGTAACGTTCGTTATTGGTAATAAGACCCATGTTATAATTTACAGTAATACCGTCAACTTGTTCTCTGGCATCTGCAATTAATTGTGTTTTTTGTTCAGGAATTCTAATATCTCCTAATGAAAATGACAAACCTCCACGGAAGGCAAATTTGTATCCCATATCTTTCATATTATCAAGGAAGGCAGCAGTTGTTGGAACATCTGTTACGCTTAAAATTCCACCGATAATATCTCTTAAAGATTTTTTAGTCAATACCTGGTTGATATATCCTGCAGCTTCTGGAACTACTTCGTTAAAAAGTACACGTCCAGCAGTTGTTTGGATAATTTTGTACACCAATTCTCCAGCTTCATTGAAATCTTTTGCTCTAATTCTTACGCGAGCATTCAATTCAACTCTTCCTTCGTTTAATGCAATATTTACTTCTTCAGCAGAATAGAAAGTCAAATCTTGACCTAAAATTTTGTGATCTTCTGTAGAAATACGCTCTTTGGTCATATAATATAGACCCAAAACCATATCCTGAGAAGGTACCGTAATTGGCGCACCATTCGCTGGATTCAAGATATTGTGAGAAGCCAACATCAAAAGTTGTGCTTCCAAAATAGCTTCTGGTCCAAGTGGCAAGTGAACCGCCATCTGGTCACCATCAAAATCCGCGTTGAAAGCCGTACAAACTAAAGGGTGCAATTGAATCGCTTTTCCTTCAATTAATTTTGGCTGGAACGCTTGGATACCAAGTCTGTGCAAAGTAGGAGCACGATTCAGTAATACTGGATGTCCTTTAATTACATTTTCAAGGATATCCCAAACTACTGGCTCTTTTTTGTCAATTATTTTCTTAGCAGATTTTACTGTTTTTACAATTCCTCTTTCGATCAATTTACGGATCACAAAAGGTTTGTACAATTCAGCTGCCATATCTTTTGGCAAACCACATTCAAACAATTTCAATTCTGGTCCAACGACGATTACCGAACGAGCAGAATAATCCACACGTTTACCCAAAAGGTTTTGACGGAAACGACCTTGTTTACCTTTTAATGAATCAGAAAGTGATTTTAATGGTCTGTTTGATTCAGTTTTAACAGCAGACGCTTTTCTTGTGTTATCGAATAACGAATCCACAGATTCCTGCAACATACGTTTTTCGTTTCTCAAGATAACTTCTGGAGCTTTGATTTCCATCAATCTTTTCAAACGATTGTTACGGATGATAACTCTTCTGTACAAATCATTCAAATCTGAAGTTGCGAAACGACCACCATCAAGCGGCACCAACGGACGCAATTCTGGTGGAATAACTGGAACTACTTTCATAATCATCCATTCAGGACGATTTTCTCTATTCAAGTTAGACTCACGGAAAGATTCCACAACTTGAAGTCTTTTTAAAGCTTCAGTTTTACGTTGTTTAGATGTTTCGTTGTTAGCTGAGTGACGCAATTGGTATGACAATTCATCCAAGTCGATTCTTGCCAACAAGTCCATGATACATTCAGCACCCATTTTAGCGATGAATTTATTTGGATCATTGTCATCTAAATATTGGTTTTCCATCGGAAGCGTATCTAAAATATTTAGATATTCTTCTTCTGTCAAAAAGTCAAGTCTTTGTAATGATTCTCCGTCAGGATTTTTTGCAATACCCGCTTGGATTACTACGTATCTTTCGTAGTAAATGATCATGTCTAATTTCTTAGACGGAAGACCTAAAATGTAACCAATTTTATTTGGAAGTGAACGGAAATACCAGATGTGAGCAATTGGCACAACTAAATTGATGTGTCCAACTCTGTCTCTACGTACTTTCTTTTCAGTAACTTCCACACCACAACGGTCACAAACGATACCTTTGTAGCGAATTCTTTTATATTTACCACAAGCACATTCGAAATCTTTTACTGGTCCGAAGATTCTTTCGCAGAAAAGTCCGTCACGCTCTGGTTTGTGTGTTCTATAGTTGATAGTTTCTGGTTTCAGAACCTCACCCCTTGACTCAGCCAAGATTGATTCTGGAGAAGCAAGACCTATCGAAATTTTGTTGAACCTTTTAATTGGGTTCTTGTCTTTATTATTATTTCTATTATTCATCATAGTTTTTACTATTGATTTATTGCAATTAAAAATTGTTTTTTTTTGATATGCATTAGGCTGTAAGCTTTACGCATGTACTTACGGCTTATAGCTTAAGGCCTACGGCATTCAAAACACTACCTCGGATTACTTCTCTAAACCCCAAGCGACTCTTGAAGTGCTAGTTATGAAAAAAATCATAAAAAATCGGAACGGTTTACGGGTATAAATCCTAAAAACTTATATAAATAAGTAATCAGTTTTCAGATATTGCTACCTGAAAACTGAATACTGCCTGCTTTTTGTTATTCTTCTAATCTGATGTCAAGTCCAAGACCTTTCAATTCGTGCATCAATACGTTGAACGATTCTGGCAATCCTGGTTCTGGCATAGTTTCTCCCTTAACGATAGCTTCGTAAGTTTTAGCTCTACCAATTACGTCATCTGATTTAACAGTCAAGATTTCTCTTAGTGTGCTTGAAGCTCCATAAGCCTCAAGTGCCCAAACCTCCATCTCTCCAAAACGCTGACCTCCAAATTGAGCTTTACCTCCAAGTGGTTGTTGTGTAATCAATGAGTATGGTCCGATAGAACGTGCGTGCATCTTGTCGTCAACCATGTGTCCTAATTTCAACATATAGATAACTCCGACAGTTGCTGGTTGGTGGAAACGTTCTCCTGTTCCTCCATCATAAAGATACGTATGTCCGAATCTTGGAATTCCAGCTTCGTCAGTCAATTCATTGATTTGGTCAAGAGAAGCACCGTCAAAGATTGGAGTAGCAAATTTTCTACCCAAATTTTGTCCAGCCCATCCTAAAACTGTTTCATAAATCTGACCGATGTTCATACGTGAAGGTACCCCAAGTGGGTTCAACACGATATCAACTGGTGTTCCGTCTTCAAGGAAAGGCATATCTTCGTGACGAACGATTCTTGCAACAATACCTTTGTTACCGTGACGTCCCGCCATTTTATCCCCAACTTTCAACTTACGTTTCTTAGCGATATAAACTTTCGCCAATTTCAAGATTCCAGCTGGAAGTTCATCTCCAACAGTGATCGTGAATTTTTCTCTACGCAAAGCACCTTGTAAATCGTTCAGCTTAATTTTATAGTTGTGGATCAAGTCATTCACCATTTTATTGGTTTCATCATCTGCAACCCATTGACCTTTGCTTAAGTGAGCGAAATCTTCAACAGCGTTCAACATTTTTTGAGTGTATTTTTTACCTTTTGGCAATACTTCTTCACCCAAATCATTCATAACTCCTTGCGAAGTTTTTCCGTTTACGATATTGAAAAGTTTGTCAACCAATTTATCTTTTAAATCAGTAAATTTAGTTTCAAACTCCATTTCTAAAGCACCCAAATCATCTTTGTCTTTAGAACGCTTGCGCTTATCTTTTACCGCTCTCGCGAATAATTTTTTATCTAAAACCACACCGTGTAAAGAAGGAGAAGCTTTTAATGAAGCATCTTTTACGTCACCAGCTTTATCTCCGAAGATTGCGCGAAGCAATTTCTCTTCAGGAGTTGGATCAGATTCTCCTTTTGGAGTAATTTTTCCGATTAGAATGTCGCCAGGTTTTACTTCAGCTCCAATTCTAATCATACCATTTTCATCTAAATCTTTAGTAGCTTCTTCAGAAACGTTTGGAATATCATTCGTTAATTCTTCGTTACCTAATTTAGTATCCCTAACCTCTAATGAATAATCATCAACGTGGATAGAAGTAAAAATGTCATCACGAACCACTTTTTCAGAGATCACGATCGCATCCTCGAAGTTATACCCTTTCCAAGGCATGAACGCTACTTTAAGGTTTCTACCTAAAGCAAGCTCTCCGTTTTGAGTTGCATAACCTTCTGATAAAACCTGACCTTTAATAACTCTATCCCCTTTTCTTACGATTGGCTTCAAGTTAATAGAAGTACTTTGATTCGTTTTTCTGAATTTGATCAAATTATAAGTCTTGTCATCAGAGTCAAAACTTACCATTCTTTCTTCTTCAGATCTGTCATATTTAATAGTGATGATATTTGCATCAACATATTCAACAACTCCAGGACCTTCTGCATTGATCAAAACTCTTGAATCAGACGCCACTTGTCTTTCCAAACCAGTTCCCACAATTGGAGCTTCTGGTCTTAACAATGGTACTGCCTGACGCATCATGTTTGATCCCATCAACGCTCTATTCGCATCATCATGTTCCAAGAAAGGAATTAAAGAAGCAGAAATCGAAGCAATCTGGTTTGGCGCAACGTCAGTATAGTGAATTTTATCTGGGCTAACAACTGGGAAATCGCCTTCTTCACGGGCAATAACCATATCAGCAGTAATTTGTCCAGCGCCATCCATTTGGATATTTGCCTGAGCAATCATCTTTCCTTCCTCTTCTTCTGCACTTAAATATACAGGAGTCGATTCAAGATCTACTTTTCCGTTAGTTACCTTACGGTAAGGCGTTTCGATGAATCCCATTCCGTTTACTTTCGCATAAACTCCAAGAGATGAAATCAAACCAATGTTTGGTCCCTCTGGTGTTTCAATCGGACATAAACGTCCGTAGTGCGTATAGTGAACGTCACGAACCTCGAAACCAGCTCTTTCTCTCGAAAGACCTCCAGGTCCAAGGGCAGACAATCTTCTTTTGTGCGTAATCTCAGCCAATGGATTCGTTTGGTCCATAAATTGAGACAACTGGTTTGTCCCAAAGAAAGAGTTGATAACTGACGACAATGTTTTAGCATTAATCAAGTCAATTGGTGTAAACACCTCGTTATCTCTAACGTTCATTCTCTCACGAATGGTTCTTGCCATACGAGCCAAACCTACACCGAATTGAGCAGAAAGTTGTTCACCAACTGTTCTAACACGACGGTTTGACAAGTGATCGATATCATCAATCTCTGCTTTAGAGTTGATCAATTCGATTAAGTATTTTACAATTGTTATGATATCTTCTTTGGTCAAGACTTGCTTTTCCATTGGGATATCCAAACCAAGTTTTTTGTTCATTCTGTAACGACCTACTTCACCTAAGTTGTAACGTTGGTCAGAGAAGAACAATTTATCGATAATACCACGAGCAGTCTCTTCATCAGGCGGTTCTGCATTACGCAATTGTCTGTAGATGTGCTCAACGGCTTCTTTTTCAGAGTTTGTTGGATCTTTTTGAAGCGTGTTGTGGATGATTGCATAATCGCCTTGATTTGCATCTTCCTTGTGCAACAAAATAGTTTTCACATTAGCCTCGATAATTTCTTCAACATTATCTTTATCGATAATTGTGTCACGGTCAAGGATGATCTCATTACGCTCGATAGAAACTACCTCGCCAGTATCCTCGTCCACGAAATCTTCGTGCCATGTGTTTAAAACACGCGCAGCCAATCTACGGCCTACGTATTTTTTAAGACCTGTTTTTGAAACTTTGATTTCTTCTGCAAGGTCAAAAATTTCAAGAATGTCTTTATCTCTTTCAAAACCAATTGCTCTAAAAAGAGTGGTAACTGGTAATTTTTTCTTTCTATCGATATAAGCATACATTACGCTATTGATATCGGTAGCAAATTCTATCCAAGAACCTTTGAAAGGAATTACTCTGGCAGAATATAATTTGGTTCCATTTGCGTGGAATGATTGTCCAAAGAAAACACCTGGTGATCTGTGCAATTGCGAAACAACAACACGTTCAGCACCGTTGATAACGAATGTACCACTTGGTGTCATGTAAGGAATTGTACCAAGATAAACATCTTGAACAATAGTTTCAAAATCTTCGTGCTCTGGATCTGTACAATATAGTTTTAGCCTAGCTTTTAAAGGCACACTATAGGTAAGTCCTCTTTCAATACATTCTTGAATTGTATAACGTGGTGGATCAACAAAGTAATCAAGGAATTCCAATACAAATTGATTTCTTGTATCTGTGATTGGAAAGTTTTCCATGAAGGTGTTATAAAGCCCTTCGTTGCCTCTTTCGTCAGATTTAGTTTCCAGTTGGAAAAAATCCTTAAAAGATTTAACCTGAATATCCAAGAAATCTGGATATTGAGGAATATTTTTCGTTGAGGCAAAATTCAATCTTTCAGTCTGATTTGTTATCATCAATGGACAAAATTTTGATTAAAAAAAAAGTGATTTTTTGTGTGTAAACACTAAGTAATCCTTACTTTCTTTTATAATCGGTACATCTTTAAAAATAAACCAAGTTGGAGTTTATTTCTTTCTTCGTACGGATTAAAAGCTTTTCGTATTCAACTCAAT